>Ga0209342_10002168_pt1 | contig 21368 bp, 8 predicted proteins | sample RifCSP16_2_FD_184023 | JGI IMG/M metagenome (GOLD analysis project Ga0209342, IMG submission 184023) | Soil microbial communities from Rifle, Colorado - Rifle CSP2_sed 16_2 (SPAdes) (version 2) | ecosystem: Environmental > Terrestrial > Deep subsurface > Rock core/Sediment | place: Rifle... | reverse complement strand
GCTATTCGCCTGACTCGAGGTATCGTCTGTCGCCTATTCCTACGATGTATCGCGCCATAGTTGTTGTGACCCTTTTCGCCCTCACCGTGGGCGCTCCATCTCACCTGGTCGAGGCCTCCGCTGCCCGGCGGCCAGGCGCGGATGTGCCCCCCGGGAGCAGTGAACCTGCCTTCCCGCCGGACTTTCTGTACCCCTCGCTCTTTCCCCCCGCCCCGTTCGTTGGCCCGCGCACCCGCCGCATCCAGGTTGACCTCTCCGAACAGCAGCTTGTCGCTTCTGAGGGCCTGACCCCCGTCCGCGCCTTTGCTGTCGCCACGGGCGACTGGGCGCACCCGACCATCGTCGGGCGTTATGCCGTCCAATGGAAGCGCGAACGGATTGACCTGATCGGTCCTGACTATTATTACCGCGATGTCCCCTACGTCATGATGTTTGCCAGGCCGTTCTACATCCATGCTGCCCCGTGGCGCGCCGAGTTTGGCGCCCCCACCAGCCATGGCTGTGTCACGCTGGCGACCTCGGACGCAGCCTGGCTGTATGCCTGGGCCGATGTGGGAACCGAAATTGTCATTGTCTGGTAACCGCGATGTGGGCCCGCTTGCAGCGATGGTGGCATGAGATCCCGGCCCAGGGCGCCATTGAACGCCAGCGCGTCATGGTGTTCCAGACGCTTTTGTCAGCCATGCTGGCGACGATCCTCGTGGCGATGTGGCTCAACGTCGTCGTGTTCGGCTCAGCCGCACTGACCCTCCGTGGGCTGGCGCCGAATGCGCTGGTCCTGCTCTGTGTCGTGGGCGCATGGACCGCGCTCCGGCGGGGTCGCTTCAAGGTGTCAGTTGGGATGGTGATCGGCGCCATCCTGCTCGGCCAGCTGCAGGCCTTGCTGACCACGGGCCTGCGAGCTGGCGGTGGGACGCTGCTTATCTCCGCCATTCCTATCGCGCTCGCCGGTCTGCTCATTGGGCGGCGCAGCTTGGTCCTCACCATCTCTGCGTGCGTGGCGACGGTGGCAAGCGTGGCTGTCCTCGAACAAGCCGGATGGCTGTCGGTGGGCGTAGCCTCGCCGAGCGACAGCGGTGACCAGGCGACGGTCGTGGTGTTCACCGTGGTCGTCAGCCTCTTGGGCTTCCTGCTCGATCGCTTCGGCATCACCCTCCGCGAAGCGCTGGCGAAGAGCGAGCGGGCGCAACGCGACGCAGAGCAGGCCGAAGCCGCCCTGCACGCCAGCGAGGCCCACTACCGATCGCTGGCTGAGGCCGCGCACGATATGATCTTCATCATCAGTCGCGAGGGGCGTGTAGAGTACATCAACCGTTTTGCCGCCCGCGCTCTGGGACGGCAAGCGGAGGAAGTCATCAGCCAGCCCACCGCTGCCATTTTCCCGCCTCAAACGCTTGAGCATCAGACCCGCAACCTGCGGCAGGTGATCGAGACTCTCCAGCCGCTTTATGTCGAGGCTGAAACGTCTTTCTCGGATCACGAGTTGTGGCTGGGCACATGGCTGGCGCCTTTGCTGGATGAGGCCGGCGCCGCGCGCGCCGTTCTGGGAATCTCGCGCGACATCACCGAGCGCAAGCGGGCCGAGGCGGCCCTGCGGGAGAGCGAAGAACGATTCCGGCAGCTGGCCGAGAACATTCAAGATGTCATTTGGATCAGGGAGGCCGCCTCGGCGCGCATCCTCTACGTCAACCCGGCCTATGAGACCGTTTGGGGACGCTCGCGGGAAAGCCTGTACCGAGGTGAAACATCGTTTATTGAGACCATTCACCCCGAGGATCGGGAACACGTCATGCGCCTGCAGCAGCGCCTGTCCGAGGCGGAGTTCGAGATCGTGGAATACCGGATTTTTCGCGCGGATGGGACACCGCGGTGGATACGTGATCAGGCTTTCGCCGTTCGGGACAGCGCCGGCGTCGTCTCTCGCGTCGCGGGGATCGCCGAAGACATCACCGAACGCAAACAGGCTGAGGCCGCTCTACTGGAAGGGCAAACGCGCCTCAAGCTGCTGAACAGCATCGCCATCGGCATCACCTCGGGCATGTCTGCCGAGCAGATTATCGAGCGCGCCCTGCGCCGGATCAGCCAGTCTTTTCCCGCTGTCCGCGTGAGTTATGCCACGCTCGACGAGCGAGACGAGTTGCAGGTGTTGAAAGCCTTCGGACCGCCGGATATGCCGCCGCTTGTGAGCGTGAAGGCCGATCTCTCTCATGCGCTGGAGTACCTCAAAATCCTGCGCCGGGGCGAGGTCATCATTGCCGAGGATGTCCGCCACGATTCTCGGCTCACGCCGTTGAGCGCCCTCCTGGCTGCGAGTGAGACTCAGGCCATGCTGGTCGCGCCGCTCAGCCATTCCGAGCACCTGCTAGGGCTGCTAGAGTTCGCCGCGCCGCAGCCGCGTGACTGGACCGAGTATGAGCTGACGACGCTGACCGAGTTGGCCGATTATCTGTCCATCGCCCTGCGCAACGCTCAGGAGCAGCAGGCGCGCCAGGAGGCGGAGATGGCCACGCGCGCCGCCGTGGAGCGTTTGCAGATTGAACTATGGGAGCGCGAAAGGGCCGAGGCCGATTTGCGCGAAGCGGAGGCCAGATACCGCACCCTCGTCGAAGAAGCTCCGGCGATCACCTACATCATCTCCGTGGATGCCGGCGCCAAGATCAGCTACTACGTCAGCCCGCAAATCGAAACCGTGCTGGGCTTTTCTCCTGAGGCCTGGGTATCTGACCCCTATCTCTGGGATAAACAGCTTCATCCCGAGGACCGCGAATGGGTCATCGCCGCGGCGCAACACGCCCGGGCGACCGGGGAGCCGTTTTCCGCCGAATACCGCATCTTCACCCGTGATGGGCGTGTGGTGTGGTTTCACGACGAGGCGCGCTGGGTGCGCGACGAGGCGGGCCGCCCCCGGTTCATGCAGGGCATCGAGTTCGACATCACCGAGCGCAAGCGCGCCGAGGAGGCCTACCGCGCAGTCGTCGAGCATTCCCTGCAAGGACTGGTCATCATCCAGGATCGGCGGATCGTCTTCACCAACCCGGCTTTCGCCCGAACGCTGGGCTACACGGTCGAGGAACTAACGGCCCTTTCGCCCCCGGACGTGTGGGCGCTTATCCATCCCGAGGATCAATCGCTCTTGTTCGGGCGCATGCAGGCCGGGGAAGCGGTATCGCCGAGTTATGAAATCCGCGCACTCCGGAAAGATGGCGCAGTGCGCTGGCTGCGAGGGTCGGCCAATCCAATCGAGTATGTGGGGCGACCGGCGATGCAGGCCGCCTTCATTGACATCACCGAACGCAAACAGACGGAGGCCCTGCTCGCCCACCAGCTTCAGGAAAGCCAGACGCTGGCGCGGATCAGCCAGATGCTGGCCGGCAGTTTGGACCTGCCCACCGTCCTGCATCAGATCGCGGAGGCCGCCGTCGCCCTGATCACACCCGCCGAGCGAGCCGTGATCCACCTGCTCGACCAGGTGGAGACGATCCTCGAACCCGTCGCCGTCGCCGGGCCGGATAGTGGAACCCTGCATCAGCGCATGAATTTTCAGTGGGGCAGGGGAGTCGCCGGGCTGGTCATCGCCGGCGGCCAAACCATCAATCTCCCGGATGCGCAGACGGACCCGCGGTATATGTCCCAGGAAGGCCGAGGCGGCCATGTGCGCTCGCTGCTGGTGGCCCTGGTGTATGCCGGTGAAAAACGCCTCGGGACGTTGAGCGTTTACAGCGTTGCGGTCGGCGTCTTCACCGCCGACGACGAACGTCTGCTGACGACGCTGGGAGCGCAGGCCGGGCTAGCCATCCAGAACGCGCAGCTGTTTGAAAGCGAGCGCCGCCGGGCCGAAGAGGCGGAAGCGCTGCAGCAAGTGACCCAGACGCTAATCAGCCGCCTCAACCTGGACGAGCTGCTGCAAACCGTCGTGGAAGCGATCGCCACGATGGCCAGTTACCAGTACGTCAGCGTTTTCCTGCTCCAGGAAGAGGGATTGGTCCTGCGCGCCCGCAAGGGATACGCCCTCTCTGACGGCGGTACCTTGCGCCTGGACCAGGGCATCACGGGCCGTGTGGCCCGCACAGCCCAGCCGACCCTCGTGTCCGATGTGACGCAGGACAAGGACTTCCTTCCACTGGACGCCTTGCCCAACGTTCAGTCCGCTGTCGGCGTGCCCCTCCTGCACGCCGACGAGCTGTTGGGCGTTTTGTTGGTCGAGTCGACGGCTAGCCGGAGGCTGGACCAGAATGATCTCCATTGGCTGGTCAATGTGGGTCGTCAGTTGAGCCCTGTCATTGAAAATGCGCGCCTGTACGCCGACCTGGCGCATGCGCTTCAGGACGAGAAGGCCACCCGCGCACGGTTGGTGCAGACCGAGAAACTCGCGGCGATGGGGCGGCTGGTGGCCTCGGTGGCCCACGAGCTTAACAACCCGCTGCAGACCATCCAGAATGCGCTCTATCTGGTGAAACAGGAGAGTTCGCTGAGCGCGCAGGCGCGCGAGGATTTGCAGGTGGCCCTGAGCGAGGCCGACCGCATGGCCGGTTTGATCCACCGTTTGCGCGAGACCTACCGCCCGGCCGCGAGCGAGGAGTTCAAGGACGTTTCGCTCAATGTGCTCGTCGAGGAAGTGGAAAAGTTGATCGCAGTGCATCTGCGGCAGAGCCGGGTGGCCTGGGCGTTCGACGCCGATTTGACCCTCCCCTCCGTCCTGGGCTTGCGTGACCAGCTCAAACAAGCCGTCCTCAATCTCTGCCTCAACGCCGTGGAGGCGATGCCGCAGGGTGGGGCGTTGACCGTCCGCACGGACCGGGCGCCGGAAACCGGCGGCGTCTGGCTGACCGTTGCGGATATCGGGCCGGGCATTGAAGCAGACGCGCTGCCGAATATTTTTGACCCCTTCTTCACGACCAAATCCACCGGCACCGGCCTGGGGCTGGCGATCACCCACGACATCATCCGACGACACAACGGGCATATTGAAGTGGAGAGTGTCGTGGGACGAGGCACGGCCTTTAGAGTCTGGCTGCCCGCTCAGTCTATTTAGAGCCGATCCGTGAGCGGGGTCTTGTTTTTATCAACCGCGCAGACTAAAATCGGATGCAGAGATGACGCTGTCTGGGACTGTCCTGATCATTGACGACGAGCCGAGCCTGCGACAGACTCTCACGCATGTCTTGAAACAAGCCGGTTGCGACGCCGTGGCGGTAGCCGACGGCGCAGCCGCTTTACAGCGGCTGGCGTCCGCCGTCTACGACCTGATTTATCTCGACATTCACCTGCCGGGCATGGACGGCCTGCAAGTGCTGAAAGAGGTCCATCGGCTCTACCCGCAACTCCCCGTCGTGTTGTTCACGGCTCATGCGTCGCTCCAATCGGCCATGGAAGCCGTGCGGCTGGGCGCGACCGACTACCTCACGAAGCCGATTGACCCCGAAACGCTGATTGCCCGGACGCGCGTGATCCTGGCGGAGCAGGCCACCGGGAAGCGGCGGCGTGAAATTCACGCGCAAATCGAAGCCTTGCAGGCTCAGCTCAAGGCCCTCGACCAGCCCGCGCCGCCCCTGGAGTCGCTGCCCATCACCCCGCCGCCGCCGGGGGGCCGTTTCCTGAAATCCGGCCAATTGATCATTGACCTTCAGGCCCGCCGGGCAACCTTCGGCGACAGGGTGCTGACCATCCCCCCGGCAGCTTTTGATTATCTGGTCGTCCTGGCCCGGCATACGCCCGACGTTGTGGATTACCAAGCCCTGGTGGCCGAGGCGCAGGGCTACCGGACGGACCGGCGCGGCGCGCAGGAGTTAGCCAAATGGCACATTCACGAGCTGCGCTCGGCCCTGGAACTCGATCCCCGGGAGCCTCGACACATCGTCAATATTCGCGGCGTCGGCTACCGCCTCGTCGCAGATTGATCTTTAAACCCTCCTCTAACTTCTCCTAGCCAACCATTTCAATCTAACCCCAATCGTCAGCAGGCTTTGAATTCCTTATAATCAGTGGCATGAGCAACCTTACGCTGCCTGTCCACCTTACCGCGCGCATCCTGATCGTTGACGATCACCCCAACACAGCCTCGATGCTGGCCCGCGCTCTGGGGCAGTTCAAAACGCCCGTGGAGATCCTCACGGCGCACAGCGGACCGGAAGCTATGACCCTGATGGGCGAGAAAGGCGTGGAGGTGCTCATCACCGACTTCATGATGCCAGGCATGAACGGACTGGAGCTGATTGAGAAACTCCAGGGCGGACGCGAGCCGGGACACAGCATTTTGATCACCGCCTACGATAGCCCCGGCCTGGCCGCGATTGCCCGCCGTCTGCAGGTCAACGATTACCTCGTCAAGCCCGTCCAGCCAGACAAGATCCGGGCCATCGTCAACAAAGTGCTGGATGGCCTCACGGCCCCCAAGCCGCGCCCGGCGGACGGCCCAGCGCCATCTCATTTCAAGATTCTCGTGGCGGATGACCGGCCCGACAACGTCCATTTGCTGTCCACGCGCCTCTCGCACGAGGGCTACGCTTTCGTCACCGCCTCGGATGGCGAAGAGACGCTGGAGAAGGTGCGCGCAGAGCAGCCCGACCTCGTCCTGCTCGACGTCAACATGCCCAAGAAGAACGGGTTCGAGGTGCTGGCCGAGATGCGGCATGACCCGGCAATCGCGCACATTCCCGTCATCATCCTCACGGCGGCGCGCACCTCCCCCCGCGATTTGAGCGAGGGCCTGAGCCTGGGCGCGGACGACTACATCACCAAGCCCTTCGACTGGCGGGAACTGGCCGCGCGGGTGCGCGCCAAGCTGCGCGTCAAACACGCCGAAGACGCTCTGCGCCGCCGCAACCGCGAGCTGGGCCTGCTCCCCGAGATCGGGCAGGATTTGAGCGCCCGCCTGGATGTCGAAGAACTGGCCCACGTGACGCTGCAGCGCAGTCTCGAGGCCGTCCAGGCCACCAGCGCCCACCTCATTGTTTACCAGCCCGACTCGCAGGCCGTCCAACAACTCGTCTATCCGCCGGAGGCCGTGCCGTGGTCCTCGACGGACGTGATGCAAAGATTCGCCGCGGAAGGCGTGGTGGCCTATGTCGCCGACGCCCACGCGAGCGTCATCATTGACGATACGCAGACGCATGCACACTGGCTCTCCCTCCCCAACGATCCTTCCCGCTCAGCCATCGCCCTGCCCCTGCTTACCCGGCGCGGCGTCATCGGCGTGTTGACGCTGATCCACGAGGAACGGCCGGCCTACTTCACGCCGGATCATTCGATGCTGCTGCAAGCGATCGCCGGCCAGGCGGCGATTGCCATCGAGAACGCCCAGTTTTACGCGATTGAGCGGAAACGGGTCAACGAATTGGTGGCCCTCAACCAGCTTACGCGCGAGATCAGTCTCTTCACACGTTCCGCCGAACTGTTCGAGCGCGTTCCCCCACTCATCCAAACCACGCTGGGCTATCCCATCGTCTCCCTGTGGGTGATCGAAGCCGGCGCGCCGAAGCTGGTGTCCCAGGCCGAGGTGAAAGGTGAGAAGAGCCTGCGGCTTTCGCTGTTGTCGTTGGCCCCGCAGCAAGTGGCGGTGACGGGCGAACCGGTGAGCATCTCCGGCGAGGTGGAGGAGCGCACCTCCCGCCGCCCCGGCGTGGACATCCCGCCCACCCAGTCGGCTATCGCCGTGCCGCTCTTCTGGCAGGCGAAGGCCAGCGGGGTCTTGGCTATTCATAGCTCGCAGCCTCAGGCTTTCCAGGAGAGCGACCGGGTATTACTGGAGACCCTGGCGGCCCAAGTTGCCACCGCGCTTGAACGGATCAGACTCTTCGAGTCGGTGGAGCAGGAACAGCACCGCCTGGCCGCCATCCTGCGCGGGGCTGCCGACGCCATCCTGGTGACCGACGCGGACGGGCAGCTGCAATTGGTCAACCCGGCGGGCGAGCGCCTCTTCACCGACGTAGACGCGCGGCTGGGACACCCCCTGCCCGCCGACCGGGGTTACGACGACCTGATCCGTCTCCTGGCGCGCGCGCGCGCCGCGAACGCCTCGCTGCAGGATGAGATTGCCTGGCCGGATAAACGCACCTTCTCCGTCATGACCACGCCCATTGAAGAGGGCGGGCACGTGGCGGTGCTGCACGACGTGACGCACTTCAAGCATCTCGAGCGGGTGAAGAACGAGTTCCTAGCCGCCGCTTCTCACGACCTCAAAAATCCGCTCACGGCCATCCTGGGCTATACCAATTTGATGGAGGCGGTTGGACCGCTCAACGACCAGCAGAAGACGTTTGTGGAGCGGATGCAATATGCAACCAAACAGATGCACGACCTGGTGCAAAGCCTGCTGGACCTGGCGCGGGTGGACATGGGCGTAGAGCTGCGCCCTGAAATTTACAGCCTGAGCGAAATCCTCTCGGCGCTCTCGATGGAGTTCCGAGGACAGGCCGAGGCCAAGCGGCAAACGCTCACCTGGCGGGCGCCCAAGCAGGACATCGTGGTCAACGTGGATTTGTCGCGCATCCAGCAGGTGTTCCGCAACCTGGTGAGCAACGCGATCAAATACACGCCCGACGGCGGCCAGGTGACCCTCACGGCGGATGCGAACGGCGCCTTTGCCCAGGTGGCGGTGCAGGACACGGGCATCGGCATCCCGGCGAGTGATCTGCCGTTCATCTTCGACAAGTTCTACCGCGTGTCCTCCGACGCCACCCAAGATATCGAGGGCAACGGCCTGGGCCTGGCGATTGTGAAGTCTATTGTGGAACAGCACGGCGGGCAGGTGTCGGTGGAAAGCGCGGTCGGCAAGGGTAGCACCTTCAGCGTCCTGCTGCCGCTCCCCTAGCCGGTAGCCTCAGGTGTATGAGTTCCCACTGGGCCAATGACCGTCTAGTTCTTCTAAGGGCTTTGAGATGACTACTCCAACCACCTCCTCATCCTCTGAAATAACCCGGGCGCGTAACGCCTTCTGGGCAGCCGCCATCGTCGCCAGTGTCGTCGGCCCGTTTGGCGTTTATCTCTTCTATCTGGCGCAACCGGAAAACCTGCGAGAATACATTCCGTTGCTGGCGCTGGGAGTGATGGTGGGCGTCGCCATTCTCGCGGCCTGGCTGAGCCGCCGGGGCAGCGCGACCGTAGCCATGATCGCCCTTATCGGCAGCGTGCTGGCGGCCAGTGTGGCCGTGGTGACAGTGACCGTCGGCTTTGGCCTGCTCGCTGGAATGCTTGCCTTCTTCTCCGCCTCGGCCATTGCCGGTTACACGCTGCCCCCACGCATTGCCACGCGCGTCATCTTAGTCGGGGTCAGTGTGGGGGTCGCCGTCGTGCTGAGGGATTTGTATGGCCCGCCGGGGAGGCTCGCGGGCAACGCCAGTATTCTCGCCGCCTCGCAGGGGATGATCATCGTGCTGGTCGCGGCTTATGGCGTGATTACCCTGCGGCAGTTTCGCAACTATAACCTGCGCACCAAGCTCATCGTAGCTTTCGTCGGTGTCGCCATGCTATCCGTGAGCCTTGTCGCCTTCATCACGGACCGCGTTATCCGGGCTGGGTTGGCGCAGGACGTGGGCGCGCGATTAAAGGACCTGTCCAACACGGAGGCGCTCACGATAGGCGATCTGCTCGCCAAGCAAGTGGATAACTTGCAGGCGTTTGGTTTGAGCAAGGCCGTGCGGGCTACTGTGGAAACCGCCAGCGCCTCTGCTACGGGCGACCTGGGGGATCTCGCCAGGTTGGACGATCAGTGGCGGGCCGCAGATGCCGCAGGCAACAATGAGGATCCGTTAGTCAAGTCGGTCCTGGAACATGAGGCGGCCTCCGAATTACAGGAATTCCGCGCCTCCTTCCCTGAGCATGTGGAAGTGTTTGTGACCGATAAATTTGGGGCGAACATCGCCGCCACCAACCGCACTTCGGATTATTACCAGGGAGACGAAACCTGGTGGCAGGCGGCCTATAACGGCGGGGCTGGCGCGGTTTTCATTGACCAACCGGAGTTTGATGAAAGCAGCCGGACGTTCAGCACCATTATCGCTGTCCCGATCTATGCCTATGGCAGGCGCGAGGTCGTTGGCGTCCTGCGCACTACTTACGATATTAAGGCGCTGACCGATGCGCTGAATGCGTTGCGGGTGGGCGAGACGGGCCACGCCAGACTCCTTGTGCTGACCGATAAATTTCTTGCGTCAGAGGCAGGCGGCTTGCTGCCCGTGGATCGCGACCTGTTGACGAATCTGCAAGCCTCTGCCCAGTCAGATTTCGCAGATTTCACTTTCGAGGGCATCCCCAGTCTGGTCAGCCAGGCGCCTGTGACCTCCCGTGCCCCAGAAGAAGCGGAAGCTATCAGGAATTTGAACTGGGTGCTCGTCCTCCATCAAACTCAGGTTGAGGCGCTGGAACCCGTCGGCGCCGCGACCCGCACGACCGTCCTCGCCGCCCTGGGCGCGCTGATTGTGGCGGGCATGTTGGCCCTCTTTGTAGCCCAGGCGCTGGCCGGTCCTATCACCCGTCTCACCGCCGTGGCCCAGAAAGTGGGCGCGGGGGACTTATTGGCTCGGGCGAGCGTCGAGGCAAGTGATGAAATTGGCACGCTGGCCGCCACCTTCAATAGCATGGCCGCGCAGCTCCGGGCGACGCTGGAAACCCTGGAACAGCGCGTGGCCGACCGCACCAAAGCCCTGGCGACCAGCGCACAGGTCAGCCGCCGCCTCTCGACGATCCTCGACCAGAAACAGTTGGTCACTGAAGTCGTGGAGCAATTGAAGAACGCCTTCGACTACTACCACGCGCACATTTATCTCTTTGATGAAAAACGAGAGGCCTTGGTGATGGTCGGCGGCACGGGCGAGGCCGGGCGCACCATGCTGGCGCGCGGGCACAGCCTCCCGCGCGGACGTGGGTTGGTGGGCCGCGCCGCCGAGACCAACACCGTGGTGCTCGTCCCCGACGTGACTCAGGCGGTCGGCTGGCTGCCCAATCCGCTTTTGCCGGAGACCAAAGCCGAAGTGGCCGTGCCCATCGCCGCCGGCGGTCAGGTGATCGGGGTGCTGGACGTGCAGCACAACGTCGCCAACGGCCTGGCGCAGGATGACGCCGACCTGATTCGGTCCATTGCCGACCAGGTGGCTGTGGCGCTGCAGAACATCCGCTTATACCAGCAGACTCAGCAGCAGGCCGCGAGCGAGACGCTCGTCAATACGATCACCCAGAAGATTCAAAGCGCGACCACGGTGGAAGACGCGGTTCAAGTCGCTATCCGCGAACTGGGCCGGGCGCTTGGCGCTCAAAGAACGAGTGTGCGGTTGAAGACGGCGGGATCACGCAATGGACAAGAGTGAGCCGCCGGCCCTGTCACAGATACATAGATGTTGGGACTGAATGAGGAAAGCGAGACGACCATGCTCATGCTGAACCGGTTCAGACGATTTCTCAAACCACCTGTCTTTGAAGACGAAGACAAGACGCGCGCCGCCCGATTGTTGAACACCATCCTGGTCACGCTCACCGTCACCCTGCCGATCCTCATTGCCGGGGCCCTGGCGGGCCGCGCTGCTGGCGCCATTGTTCCCCCGGCTATCTATGTGATTGTCACCACATTGTGGGTCATGGTTCAAGGCCTGGGGCTCCTGTTGCAGCGCGGCCGGGTGGCTGTGGCCGGTTTCGGTTTGGTGTTGATGATGTTTGCCGCCGTCACGATGGTGCTTGCCGCCCAGGGAACCATCCGCGCGCCCGCCACTTCCTTCTATATTCTAGTCATCGTCATTGCTGGTCTTGTGATCAGCCGCCGCGCGGCAGTGATGATGACCATCTTGAACACGCTGGCCGTCTTCGGGCTGTTCCTGGCAGAAAGCCGGGGATGGTTGCCTGCGCCGAACCTGACGGTCACCATTACCCAATGGGTAGCTTTCACCGTGGTCTTTGCTATTACGGTCGTGCTGCTTTATCTGGCTACTCAGAGTATTGATGAGGCCCTGGAGCGCGCTCGCCGCAACGAGCGCGAGGTAAGGGCTTTGGCCTCGACCCTGGAACGGCGCGTAGCCGAGCGCACCAAAGCCCTCGCCGCCAGCGCGGAAGTCAGCCGCCGCCTCTCCACCATCCTCGATCAACGCCAGCTGGTGACGGAGGTAGTCGAGCAGGTGCAGAGCGCCTTCAATTACTACCACGCCCACATCTATTTGTTCGACGAAAACCGCGAGTATCTGGTGATGGCTGGCGGCACGGGCGAAGCCGGGCGAACCATGCTGGCGCAGGGGCACAAGCTTCCGCGGGGGCGCGGGTTGGTGGGCCGCGCTGCGGAGGCCAACGCGCCCGTTCTGGTTTCGGATGTCTCTCAAGACCCCGGTTGGCTGCCGAATCCTCTCCTGCCGGAAACCAGGTCGGAAGTCGCGGTGCCCATCGCGGCTGGCGCCGACGTGTTGGGGGTGCTGGATGTTCAGCACAATATCGTCAACGGATTGAAGCCGGAAGAGGCCGACCTGCTCCGCTCCATCGCCGACCAGGTGGCGGTGGCCTTGCAGAACGCGCGCCTGTACACCGAAACCCAGCGGCAGGCCGAGCGCGAAGCGCTGGCGGTCGCCATCGGTCAGAAGATACAAGGCGCGGCCACCGTAGAAGAGGTCTTGCAGGTCGCCGCGCGCGAGTTGGGGCAGGCCCTCGGCGCGCAGCGTTCCAGCGTGCAGTTGAATTTGGGCGCGCAGAGCGGCAACGTCCCAAACTAAGCGGAGTCAGTCGGTATGCCTTACGTCATTGCGCTCTGTCACCAGAAAGGCGGCGTGGCGAAGACCACGACCACCCTCGCGCTGGGCGCGTGCCTGGTCGAGCAGCAGTGTGACACGCTGTTGATTGACCTCGACCCGCAGGCCAACCTGACGACGGGCCTGGGCCTGAACCCGGCCGATCTCCACCGCTCGGCGGCGGACGTGTTGCTGGGCAACGAGACTCTGCTCCGCGTGAGCCGCGAAACGGGCGTGCCGGGTCTGGACCTGGTGCCCTCGAACGCCGATATGGTGACGGTTTCGCAGTATCTGTATCTGCGCTCGCCGTACGAATACATCCTGCGCGACAGCCTGGCCCGGCCCGACGCGGCGCATTACGAAGTGGTGTTGGTGGATTGCCCCCCCACGCTGGGGCCGATCACCATCAACGCGCTGACGGCGGCGGACATGGTGATTATTCCGACGCAGTGTGAATACTTTTCCATGCAGGCGCTGGATAGCGTGTTCAAACTGATTAATCTGGTGCGGGTCAAGACGAACTCGCGTCTGGCCTATCGCCTGCTCGTGACGATGTTCGACCAGCGCGGCAACCTGCACAGCCGCATGCTGGCACATTTGCAGCAGCATTTTGGAGATTCTTTGTTGCAAACCGTGATCGGGTTCGACAGCAAACTACGCGAGAGTCAATTGGTGGGCCAGCCGATCACCCGGCACGCCCGCCAGAGCCGGGGGACGCAACACTATCGGCAGTTGGCCGAGGAGTTATTGACTTATGTCCGACGACAAGTATTCCAAGCGGCTTGAATCCCTCTTCTCTCATGTTGAGCCTGTGGCGCCAGAACCGGGTCAGCCCGCTGCGCCTCCTCAGGACGCCCACGCTCAGGTGCGCATTGCCGAACTGGAAGCCGCCGTGGCCGAGGCGCGCCAGCAGGCCGAGCAGGAGCACGCGCAGCGCCTCGCCGCGTCTGCCGCGTTAGAAAACCTGAAAGCTCAAACTGCCAAAGTGGAAGCGGAGGCGCCTGTGCAGACCAGCGCAGAAGGGCCTGAGACCGCGCCCTCCAGGGCCAGTCGTCTGCGTTCGGCCATTCAGCCTTTGGTTCCCCGGCGGCAAGCCTCTGAAGCGGACAAAGCCCAGACGCGGGCGCGCAATGCGTGGCGCATGGCTGTGATTCTGCTCGTCACACTGGCCGTTTTTGACGTCAACTCAATTTACAACATTCTCCAAACTCAAGCCCCGCAGCAGTGGATGGCAGCCGGCTTGTCCTTCGCGGCTTCTCTGGGCATGCTCGCCAGCGCCTGGCTGATCCGCCGGGAACGTGTGATCCCGGGCGTATGGACGATGATTTTGACCGTCCTGGCCGCGCTGGTGCTGTCGCCGCCGCTGGGAGCAGGCCTGGGCCTGGTTTATGCGGTGACCGGGATAATTGTCGCCTCGGTGGTTGCAGGGCAGGCTTTGCCCCCCGGCCAGACCAGTTGGGCTGTTACGGCCGGCATTTTGTTCGCCATCGCCACGTTTCTGGTTGATCTATTCTGGCCGTTCCCACGCCCGGGTGCTGGATCGCAAGGCGTTACCTTGACTGTCCTGGGTGGACTGTTAGTCGTCTATGTCTTTATCGTCGCCCGCCAGTATCGCGACTACGGTCTGCGCACGAAAGTCGCCCTGGGTATTTTGCTCACGGCCGGCGCCGCATTGGCCGCGTTAGGGTTCTTTGCTTATGACCAGGCGCAACGGGTTCAGACTTTCCTCATCGGCCAACTGCAAACGGCCGTCGGCCAGCAGGCCGAGCAGCAACTCAGCAACATCGTGCTGGCCGAAGCCCGTACCGCTGACCGGACGCTCTCCAATGTGACGGATGACGTAGTCGCCCTGGCGGATTACCGCGGCTCGCTGGAAAAGCAGGCTTTGACGCTGGGAAAGGGCGCCTATTGGGACGGGCATAGCCGGCTCATCCGGTTATCGGGCGGGCAGTATGGCAATCTGTCCACCGACGTTGCTTCTATCTTTATCCCCTCCACATTCACTCTGGACGAGGCTTTGATTGCCGACCTGAACACCAGCGCTTACCTGGATTTCGTCGGCCCGGCGCTCCTGAAGGCCCACCCAAACGTCGTCGCCATCTACTTCATGAACGCGCGCGGCGCGACGACCTATTATCCTAATATCAGTTTGGCCGCCAATGTGCCGCCGGATTTTGACCCAACCGTACAGCCATTCTTCCTGGTGGCCAACCCGCAAAACAACCCCGAACGCCAGGCCGTATGGACTACCCCCTATCAGGACCCGGCCGGCACCGGCCTGATCGTGACGAACGCTGCGCCAGTATACGACGGTGGAGGCCAGTTTAAGGGCATTATCGCGGCTGATGTGCAGTTAGCCAAAATCTCCGAGCAAATTGCGACAATCGAGGTGGGACAGAGCGGTTTTGCTTTCCTGGTTGACCGGGCCGGGCGGATCATCGCCATGCCTGAGGCAGGCTACAAGTTGTTTGACTTGAGACCCGAGACGGTGCCGGTGAATGAACCGCCGAAGCAGAGCGTTCTGGGCAAAGGACCGACCGACCTGCAAAAAGTCACGCGCCGCATGGTCGTGGGCGAAACAGGCCTCGCCAACGTGACGCTGGATGGCGTTCAGAACTATGTGGCGTATGCCCCGTTGCCCGCTGTGGGTTACAGCCTCGGGCTGGTAGTGCCGGCGGCCGAATTGACCGTGCCTTCCCTGACGGCCCAGACTCAAATTCAAAGTGCAACACAGGCCACGTTGCGTCTGGCAGGTATCCTCCTGGTCGGCTTGTTGGTGGGAGCGGCCATCGTGAGCTTGGGCATCGGTCAGGTCATTGCCGCGCCGGTCGTCAGACTCACCCAAACGGCCGAACGGGTTACGGCTGGCGATCTCAGCGCGCAGGCGCGCGTGGAGTCGGGGGACGAATCGGGTGTGCTCGCCCAAGTGTTCAACGCCATGACGGCGCAACTGCGCGAAACGCTGGCGGGTCTGGAAGAGCGCGTGTCTGAGCGAACCCGTGACCTCTCCCTCGCCGCCGAAGTGGGTCAGCGCCTCGCAGCGGTGCGCGACCTGGACAGCCTGCTGGCCGAGGCCGTAGAATTGATCCGCGCGCGCTTTGACTTGTATTATACGCAAATCTACTTGACCAACCCCACAGGCGCAGCGCTGGAACTCCGCGCGGGTACGGGCGAAGTTGGCAAAGAGCTGCTCCGCCGGGCGCACCGCCTCCCCATCGGGCCAGGCTCACTCAACGGTCGGGCGGCTTCCGAAAAGCAGGCCGTCATCGTCGCCGACACCTCCATCAGCGCGTCCTTCCGGCCCAACCCGCTCTTGCCCGAGACTCGCTCCGAGATGGCGGTGCCGCTCACCGCTGGCGGGCGTGTCGTCGGCGTGCTGGACTTGCAGAGCTCTATGCCTGGCGCCCTGACGGAGGATAACCTCTCGGCGTTCCAGGCGCTCGCCGGTCAGCTCGCCATCGCTATTCAGAACGCGAGCCTGTTTGCCGAAGCGCAGCAGGCTCACGCCGAAGTGGAAGCCCAGGCCCGCCGCCTGACCCGCTCTGGCTGGGCTGAGTTCCTCAACGCGGTGGATCGCAGTGAGCGCCTGGGTTTTGCCTACGATCAGGCCGGGCTTGCGCCGCTGAACGAGCCGCTGCCGGCGGACGGCGATCAGACCCCCGGGCTCGCCCGAGGGCGGGCCCTGGCGGCGCCCATCACCGTCGCCGGCGAACCCGTTGGGATCATTCGATTGGAGAGTGACGCCCAGCGCGTCTGGACGCCGGCTGAAGCCGAATTGGTGAACTTGGTGGCCCGGCAGGTTGCCCAACAGGTAGAAAACCTCCGCCTGCTGGCTCAGGCCGAGCAAGCCCGCGCTGAAGCGGAAGAAGCGACCAGGCGCCTGGCCCGCGAAGGTTGGGAGACCTATCTTGAATCTACGCCTCTGGGCGAGGGTTTTACCTACGACCTGAATCAGGTTGTGCCTCTGGCACAGACGGACACCGCCGCCAGGGATGAGGCGGCCGGGCTTGCCCGGCCTCTGACCGTGCACGGTGAGGTCATCGGCCAGTTGGAAGTTGTGCCGCCGGACGCGATGACCGAAGCTGAGGCGGAACTTGTGGCCGCCGTGACCGACCGGCTGAGCGCGCACATCGAAAACCTGCGGCTGTATGCCGAGGCCGAGACGAGCGCGCAGCAGGCCCAGACGCTCGTCGAGCATGCGCCGGAAGCGATTGTGGTAGTGGACGTGGACACCGGCCTCTTCATTGAGCCGAACCGCAACGCTGAGTTGCTCTACGGCCTGAGCCGCGATGAATTGCTCAAAGTCGGCCCTGCCGAAATGAGCCCGCTCGTCCAGCCGGATGGCCGCCCTTCGCTTGAGAAGGCCATCGAGAAAATCACCGAGGCCATGCAAGGCGGCGCGCCGGTTTTTGAATGGATGCACCGCAACGCTCAGGGCGACGACATCCCGTGCGAGGTCCGTCTCGTGCGGATGCCTTCGCCGGGCCGCAACCTTGTCCGCGCCAGCGTCACCGACATCACCGAGCGCAAGCGGGCAGAAGAAACGCTGCGCCGGCAGCATGCCTACCTGGCCGCTTTGCAGGAAACCACCCTCGGCCTGGTTGGCCGACTGGAACTGACCGGCCTGCTGGAAACCATCGTCACGCGGGCAGGAGAACTGATGGGCACACGGCACGGCTACATCTTCTTGCTCGAACCAGGCGGGACCGAGATGCGGATGCACGTTGGAACTGGAACATACCACTCCTTCATCGGCTATCGCCTGAAACCAGGCCAGGCGGTGGTGGGAACCATCTGGGAGACCGGGGATCCCCTCGTGATTGATGATTACCAAAACTGGGCCAAGCACTTGAGCCTCCAAAACCTTGAACCTGTGCGCGCGGTTGCAGGCGCGCCTCTCAAATCCGGCTCACAGGTGATGGGTGTGATTGGCCTGGCTTACCTCGAAGAGGATCGCCGCTTCGGCGAGGATGAGGTGGCGGTGCTGAGCCGCTTTGCGCAACTGGCTTCGGTGGCCCTGGACAATGCCCGCCTGTTTGAGCAGACTCAGCAACGCGCAACCGAGTTGGAGGAGGCCACGAGCTTCCTCGACTCCGTGATCGAGAACCTGCCGACCATGCTGTTCGTGAAGGATGCGCACGAGCTGCGATTCCTCCGCTGGAATGAGGCGGGCGAGGAAATTGTTGGCTTCCAGCGGGAAGATTTGATCGGCAAGAACGACTATGATTTCTTCCCTAAGGAGGAAGCTGACTTCTTTGTGGCGAAAGACAAGGAAGTGCTGGCGGGTGGCAAGTTGGTGGATATCCCCGAGGAACCGATTCAGACCGCCCATCGCGGCCTGCGTTACCTGCACACCCGGAAAGTTCCCGTGCTCGGCGCGGATGGGAAACCCAGGTATCTCCTGGGAATCTCCGAAGACATTACGGAGCGCAAGCAAGCCGAGGCCGCGCTGGCCAAACGCGCCGTAGAATTGGCGACGGTGGCCGAGGTGAGCACGGTCGCCTCGACCATCCTCGAAGCCGAGCGGCTGTTGCAGGAAGTCGTAGATCTGACGAAGTCGCGCTTCAACCTGTATCACGCCCACATTTACCTGCTCGACGAGGCCGCTGAGACACTCAACCTGGCGGTGGGCGCGGGTGAGGTCGGGCAGCAAATGGTGGCTCAGCAGCACACAATTCCGCTGAACCGCGAGCAATCGCTGGTCGCTCGCGCGGCCCGCACCCGGCAGGGCGTCATCGTCAACGACGTGCAGGTTGCGCCCGATTTCCTGCCCAACCCGCTGCTGCCGGAGACGCGCTCGGAAATGGCGCTCCCGCTCATCGTCGGCGAGCGCGTGTTGGGCGTGTTCGACGTGCAATCGGAGGCAGTCAACCGCTTCACGGAGGAGGACCTCCGCGTGCAGACGACGCTGGCCGGGCAGGTGGCCGTCGCGCTGCAGAACGCCAACCTGTACGCCGAACAGACCGCGACCGTGACCCGCCTGCGCGAAATTGACCAACTCAAATCGTCGTTCCTGGCGAACATGAGCCACGAGCTCCGCACACCGCTCAACTCCATCATCGGCTTCACGGACGTGATGCTGGAAGGCATCAACGGCCCGCTCACCGAGTTGATGGACAACGACCTACAGGTCGTCCGCAAGAACGGCCAGCACCTGCTCAACCTGATCAACGACGTGCTCGACATGGCTAAGATCGAAGCCGGCCGCCTGAGCCTGTCGGTCGAGACCTTCGACCTGCTCGAGGTGCTGTCCGAAGTCCTCGACATCACCTCGCCGCTGGCGCGTGAGAAGCTGCTAGACCTGCGCCTCGACATGGACTACCACACCCCCATCGAGTTGGTCGCCGACCGCTTCCGCCTCCGGCAGGTGATGATCAACCTGGTGAACAACGCCATCAAGTTCACCGACGAAGGGGGCATCACTCTCCGGGCCGTCAAAGCCGACGACGATCTGGTCCGGATCGCGGTTCAGGACACAGGGGGGGGCATCCCGGCGAGCCACCTGGAGGCCGTCTTCCAGGAGTTCACCCAGGTGGATACTTCCATCACCCGCAAGGTCGGCGGCACCGGGTTGGGTCTGCCCATCAGCCGCCACCTGATCGAGATGCACGGCGGGCGCTTGTGGGCCGAAAGCACGGGCGTGCCGGGCGAAGGTTCGACCTTCTTCGTGGAGCTGCCGGTGGTGGCCCGCCTGGGCGAGGCGGTGGTGGCGTAGGGGGAAAGGCCGGGGAAATGGCTAAACCGCAGTATTTAGAGTGCCAGACGTGCGGTCATCAGCAGGCCTATCAGCCTTTTTCCGTGGCGGTCTGCGCCGAGTGCCGCTCGGAATGGCTGGAGCCGCATTACGATTATGCTGCGTTCCGACGCGACATCCTGCGCGGCCTGCCGGGGAGGCCCTCGAACTTGTGGCGTTATCACGATGTGCTGCCGGTCGCGGACCCGCTCAGCCTGGACTTGAACAGCGCCGGCGGCACGCCCCTGCAGCACTCGCGGCGCTACGCCGAAATGCTGGGGATGCCCCACCTGTACCTCAAGGACGAGCGCCACGGCCCGACCAGCTCCTTCAAGGACCGGCAGGCGTGTGTCTCGGTGGCCGCGATGCTCGAGGCCGGGATCCACGAGTGCGTCATCGCCTCCACGGGCAACGCCGCCGTGGCCTATGCCGCCGCCTGCGCCCGCGGGGGGATCAAGTTGTGGGTGTTCATGACCAGCCTCGTGCCGCAGGACAAACTGCGCGAGACGGCGCTGTTCGGCGCGGAGGTCGTCAAGGTCAGCGGCAACTACGACCAGACCAAGCAGATCGCCGCCGATTTCGCTGCCCGGCGCGGTCTGCACCTGGATCGGGGCGCCAGGAGCATTCCGGCGCGTGAATCCATGAAGACGATTGCTTATGAGATCGTGGAGCAACTCGGATGGCGCGCGCCGGATTGGTATTTCCAGTCCGTGAGCGGCGGGCTGGGGCCGCTCGGGGTTTATCACGGCTTCCAGGAGCTGCACGCGATGGGGCTGATTGACCGGGTTCCGGCGCTGGGCGTCATCCAGGCGGAGGGTTGCGCGCCGATGGTGCGGGCGTTCAAGGCCGGCAAGAAGGCGGCCGACCCGGTGACTCCTGAAACGCTCATTGCGATCCTCTCGACGGGCGACCCCGGCAAGACGTACACTTATCTCTGGGCGTTGACTCAAAAATACGGCGGCGCGATGGAGAGCGTCGGCGACCGCGAGGCTTACGACTCTATGCTCAAGCTGGCGAAGACCGAAGGGATGGCGGTGGAGCCGGCTGCGGCGGTCGCGTTTGCCGGGGTCGAAAAACTCGCCGCGCAAGGGAGGATCAGGCCCGACGAACTGGCGGTGATCAACTGCACGGGGCACACCTTCCCGGTCGAGAAGCACGTCCTCGGCGACCGCGGCGCGTGGAGCGTTGACGTACACCTGAGTGAAGACCAGAAACCCGCGCCGCGCGAGGGCTTGCTCGCCGCGCTGGATCACCTGGACGAGCGGGCGACGACGGTGCTGTTGATTGACGACAACCCGAACGACGCGCTGTTGATCCGCCGCCTGCTCGAAGCCAAGAAAAAGTATCGCGTCTTTCACGCCGCCGACGGCCTGGACGGTCTGGCCCAGGCCCGGCAGCGCTTGCCGGATTTGATCGTGATGGACCTGACCATGCCCGGGCTCGACGGGTTCAGCACGCTGGAGGAACTGCGGGCCGACAAGCGCACGCGGGACATTCCCGTGATCGTGGTCAGCGCCAAGGACATCACCGCCGAGGAACGGCGGCGGCTGAGCGGCCACATCGAGGCGCTGTACCAGAAAGGCTCGTTGTCGCCGCGCGCTTTCGTGGATCAGGTGGTGCAGGTGCTGGGCGACAAAACTGCTTCGGAGGAAGGAAAGTAGCTATGGGACAGACAGTCCTTTACATCGAAGACAACCCAGACAACGTTTTGCTGGTGCGGCGGGCGCTGGAAGCGCGCGGTTATACTTTCCTCTGGGCGCCCAACGGCCTGCAGGGCCTCGAAATGGTCCGGGCGCAGCAGCCTGATCTCATCCTGCTGGATATCAATCTGCCGGACATTGACGGGTACGAAGTCGCGCGGCGGCTGCGCTCCGGGGGCGTCACCCAGCCGATCATCGCCATTACCGCGAACGCGCTCAAGGGCGACGCCGAGAAAGTCC
>Ga0209342_10002162_pt1 | contig 21398 bp, 16 predicted proteins | sample RifCSP16_2_FD_184023 | JGI IMG/M metagenome (GOLD analysis project Ga0209342, IMG submission 184023) | Soil microbial communities from Rifle, Colorado - Rifle CSP2_sed 16_2 (SPAdes) (version 2) | ecosystem: Environmental > Terrestrial > Deep subsurface > Rock core/Sediment | place: Rifle... | reverse complement strand
CTGCTCGGCGTCAGTCCGCCCAAGGCCCGCTGGACCAACCCCGAGCAGCATCGGAGGTTCTACCAGGAGCTGCTGGACCGACTGCGCGGGTCACCCGCCATCGCCGCCGCCGGCATCACCAACCAAGCCCCGTTCGAGCAAACCAACGACATCATGGCAATGTGGGTGGACGGGTACACGACCAATCCCAACGAGTTGGAAGTCATGAACCACCGCAAGGTGACGCCCGGTTTCTTCGACGCAATGGGTGTTCCTCTCGTGCGGGGCCGCTGGTTCGGGGCCGGGGATCGGGCCAACGCTCCGCCGGTGGCGCTCATTGACGAAGCCACCGCGCAACGGTACTGGAGCGGCAAGGACCCGGTCGGCGGCCGCATCCGGTACCCCTGGCCGGGATGGGTGACCATCGTCGGGGTCGTGCGCACCGTGAAGAACAACGACCTGACCGACCAACCGCAACCGACCTTCTACGTCCCCTTCGACCAGTATCCCCAGGCGAACATGACCGTGGTGGCGCGCACCGGAGGCGACCCCGGGGCGGCACTCGCGTCCATTCGCGCGGCGGTTCGCCAGCTGGCGCCCGACGTGCCGGTGAGCGACGAGCGGACCATGACCCAGCGGATCGGCGACTCTGTGGCCCAGCCGAGGTTCGCGAGCCTGCTGCTCTTGTCGTTCGGCGCGCTGGCCCTGGTCCTCGGCGCGGTGGGTACGTATGGCCTGATGGCCTACACCGCCCAGCGCCGCACGCGAGAGATCGCCGTGCGCATGGCGCTCGGCGCCAGGGCGCGCGACGTGCTCGGCGCCGTGGTTGGCGAGGGGGCCCGCTTGGCGGCGGCTGGCGTGATCGTGGGGCTGGCGATGGCACTGGCGCTCACCCGGTTCTTGCGCGGGATGCTGTTCGAAGTGAGCCCGACCGACCCGCTCACGTTCGTGGTCGTGCCGCTGGTCCTGGGCGCGGTGGCCCTGCTGGCGAGCTACCTGCCCGCCCGCCGGGCCACGCGGGTAGATCCCATGATCGCGATTCGCACCGAGTGAGCCCGGCGCGGGGCCCTCACGCCGTGGCCGAGGCCCTCCCTCGTTCCCGCCGCCGCCACACCAGGTAGACGGCGCCCAGCACCGCCAACACCATCAGCGGGCCGGTCGCCAGCATGAAGGTGGTGCGTCGCGAGGTGGCCCGCGCTTCGCGCAATGACTGATCCTCGTCGCGCAGCCGCGCCAGGTGCCCCAGGACGTCGGCGTACCCGTACCACCACGCGTAGTCCGGGCTCATGTGGAACGCGCCCTTGTACGACTTGAGGTTGGAGAAGAAGAACATGTCGAAGTACTCGCGCTCGACGGCGGTGACGTTGTAGTACAAGCCCGCGGGCCAATGCTGGGCGACGGTCGTCGGCAGCTCGGTGGCGCTGAAGCGTGGGCCCGCGAGCAGGCCCGCGGCAAGCTGCCCATGCCCCGGCTGGATCAGCCCGTCGGCATAGAGCGCCGAGACCAGCTCCCTCGCCTCCACCACCAGGGCGTCGCCGGCCAGCTTATGGGCGTCCGCGGATTGCAGATAGTCCCGGGCCTTCACTTCCGAGTGACAGGTCATGCACACCTTGATCATCTCGGCCCGGGCCACCTGGTTGTCCGGGGTCAGCGTGAGGTCCTTGAGCTGGCCCCCGGCCGCCTGCACGCCCATCCCCCAGATGATCTTCCGCGTCATGTTGTGGCTGGTGGATCGGCCGCCACGATCATCCACATAGAGCATATGGCAATAGGCACAGGTCGGTGCCTCCCAGCCCGCCTGCGGCAGCGTCTGATTCCAGTTCCAGCTGTCGCCGCGGGCGGCGTAGATCGAGCCGTGCTTGGAGCTCATGTAAGCTTCGTAGTTGGGATGGTCGGGGCCCATGTGGCAGGTGTAACAGGCCTCGGGCTTCCGCGCTTCCACCAGGCTGAAGGCGTGTCGCGTGTGACAGGCGATGCAGCCGTTGCGGTACGGGAGGCTGCTGGTATCGATGTACTTCTGTTCCTGCTCACTCCAGTACTTGGCATCCGTAGCCCCCGCCTGCGCGTGGCAGGGATCGCAGCCCATTTCCATGACTTTCCGCGGCATCTGCTTGTAGTTCGGCACGCCGATGTTGCGCTCCCAGTTGGGGCCCAGATCGCCCGGACCAGGCCCGTAGCTGTGACCCCGGTCCAGCACGTGCTCCTTGTAGATCTGAGCGTGGCACTCCGCGCACTTGAGCTCCGGCACGCGGCCCTTGCTCGCCGAGATCGTCGTGTGGTTGGTTCCGTGGCAGTCCGCACAATTGAACGCACGGCGCGCGTGGACCACGCGGGCGTTCTGGGTGCCGGGGCGCCCCATCGCGCTCGCCTCGAACTGGGCCACGATGGTGGGATTGAGCCGGAGGTGGCACGGGGCGCACGACTCGGGGCGCTGTTCTCCCTGGGGCGTGTTGGTGCGCAACCGCGCCGGTGCCGGCGGCAGGCCGCGCAAGTACTCGTGGATCGCGCGCGCGTCCTCAGTGCTCACGACCTCATCGGGGAAGGCCGGCATGATGGCGCGCGGCGTCCTGACCTGCGCGAGAAAGGCCTCGAACGACAGCCCCGTCCGTGCCAGCTCCGGCCCGACGCCTCCGCGCCCGCTGACCCCGTGGCACCCGAGACACCCTTTGGCAATGTAGAGCCGTTCGGCCGCCTCGTTCGCCTCCTGTGCTCCTGCCGGCGCCGCCCGGCAAAGGGAGCCCAGCATCACCAGGGCGACCACGTGAAGGGCCGCGCGACGAGACATACCGTCATACGACGCACCAGAGGAGTGTGCCATGAGCCTGTTCCGGGGTTCCGAGGGTGATGTCACTGGTTTGCGCTAGAGTAGAGTCGTGGCGGGCGGATCACAAGAGGACACTACACACGCCCCTAACAATCCTGACGGGGATTGTCGGGCTGATCACGACCCGGGACAGCCCTTGTCGAAGACCACCCGCCAGCGGCCGTCCGGCTCGCGGCGCCAGACAGAATTGAACGTGCCCGTCTGCTTCCCGGTGGGGTCGCGCACCGGCCCGCTGGTCAGGGCGAGCATACCGGACTCCAGGACCTCCACCACCTCCGGGCGCCACGAGAACGGCGCATCCGGACCGGCGAAGAACGGCGCCCAGGCTTCCACCACGGCGGTCTTGCCGCGGAGCGCGCCCTGCCGGCCAAAGAAGATGGCGTCCGGCGCGATGAACGACGCGAAGGCTCCATGGTCACGCGCCGCCATGGTATGGGCGAAGCTGCTTTCCGCCACGAACACCTGGCGCGCCAGGTCCGCGTGGGTTTGGGCCCTGGCGAACACGGGGCTCAGCGCCGAGGTGAGAGCGAGGAATGGCAGGGTCATGCATCGCATCTGAACTCCAAGAGCCTAAGGGGACTGGCGGAGTGCTACCACCGGATCCACGGCCGCGGCGCGCCGGGCCGGAAAGAAGCCCGCCACCATGGCGACTACCAGCAGGAGCACACCCACGCCCAGAAATGTCACGGGGTCCGTGGGCCGCACGTCATACAGGAAACCCGTGATCAGCCGACTCAGGCCGAGCGCCGCCGCCATGCCGGCGACCAGGCCCAGGCCCGCGATCCGCGTCACCCGACCAACCACGGCGCGCAGCACACTCGGCGGAGCCGCCCCCAGCGCCATGCGGATGCCGATCTCCCTGGTCTCCAGAGCCACGGTGTACGACATCACGCCGAAGATGCCCACGGCGGCCAGGAGCAGCGCTACCGTCGCAAAGGCGGAGACCAGCGCGGCGGTGAGCCTTTGCGGCGCGTAGCTGTTCCGCACGCTGGTCTCAAAGGTCGAGGCGCCCAGACCCGGGCCTTTGAGAGGGATCGCGGGGTCAACCTGGCGAACGGCGCGCTCGATGGGCGCGATCAGCGGCTCCGGCGCGATGCCGGTCCGCACCACCACGACCATCATGGCCCAGGGGTTGTGAGTGTACGGTACATATACGGTTGGGGGCGGCTCGGTATCCAGCCCGAAATGCTTGACGTCCCCCACCACGCCCACCACCGTGCCGATCAACGGTTCGCCAAAATCGGGCCGCGTCCTAGCCGCCTTGAGGACGCCCAGTCGCTCACCAACCGGCGAGCGGCCACTCCACCTCCTCGCAAGCGTCTGGTTGACGATCACCGGACCGGGCGGGCCGTTGACGTCCGTGACGCTGAACTCTCGTCCCCCGACGACGGGAATGTCCATCATCGCGAAGTACTCCGCGGACACCGTCTCGTACAGCACGTTGAAATCGTCGCGCCCTCCCGTGGGTGCATGCCCGATGGCCGCCGGCGTTGGCAGTCCCCCCGAACTCAATGGCGTGTGGTTGATCAACGCCACGTTGGTGACACCCGGGACCGCGCTCACGGACTCGGCGATCCGATCGTAGAGCCGCACGGCGGCTTCGGCGTCATCGTACGCCGGCGACGGCGGCATGATCCGGACGCCTACCAGACGATCCGGATCGAAGCCCGGATCCACTTCGCTCAAGCGCCAGAAACTCTGGGTGAGCAAGGCCGCGCCAATCAGCAGGACGACCGTGAGCGCCACCTGTCCCGACAGGAGCCAGGCCGGCAATCGGCCGCGTCCGCCGCGCGACAGCGCCGTGCCACCTCGCTCCCCCAGTGACGGGGCCAGGTGGGGGGAGGCCACGCACCGCACGGTGACCGCGGCGAACAGCAGGGCAGTGAGCGCCGTAAGCGCCAGGGCGAACGCCAGGACCCTCCAGTCCAGGCCGATTTCGCCGGCGCGCGGCAGCCGCGCGGTGTCGCCAGCGCGAATCAGGTGCATCGTCCAGACGGCCAACAGCAGGCCGAGCCCTCCGCCAGCGGAGGCGACGACCAGGGCTTCGGTGAGCAGCTGCCGAAGGACCCGAGCGCGCGCCGCGCCGAGCGCGGCTCGAATGGCGAACTCCTGGGTCCGGGCGGCGCTTTGCGCCAGGTACAAATTGGCGAGGTTCACGCCGCAAATGAGCAAGACCAATGCCACGGCGGCGCCCAGCATCAACAGCCGAGTGGACATGTTGCCCACGGTGAACTCGGCAAGTGACACGATGCCGACCTTGGTCCATCGAACGCCGGCCTCTGGATAGACCGCCACCAGCCGCCGGGCGATGGCATCCATCTGTTCCTGGGCGCGCGCCACGGACACGTCGCTTCGCAACCGGGCGACGATCCGGCTGTCGGCATGGAACCCGCGTTGCCTGAGCGCGGTCAGGTCCGGCGGCGGCAACGCCGGGAGCGGCAACCACAGGTCGTTAGCCGTCATGCCCCACACAGGATAGGCGAATGTCGGCGGCATCACCCCCACCACCACGAACGGCTGATTCGCAAGCGTCACGGTGCGGCCGATCACTCCCGAATCGCCGCCGAACGAGCTGCGCCAGGTGTGGTGCGACAGCACGACGACGTTCGCGTTGCCAGAGAGGTAGTCGTCCGGCCCCAGGACGCGGCCCAGGAGGGCCGGAACGCCCAGGGTGGGGAAGAACTGGTCGGAGACAAAGCCGCTGAGGAAGAGACCGGACTCGTCGCCGGTCTGATACGCGAGCCCGGTGCCGTGGATAAAAGCCAGGCCACCGAAAACGTCATGCTGCTCCTGCCAGTCGAGGAACGTGGGGTACGATGCCAGCCGGCGTCCGGAGCCGAGCGAATCTTGCTCGAACAGGGTGTAGAGCCGGCCGGAGTCCGGATAGGGCAAGGGCCGCAGCACGATGGAGTTGATGAGGCTGAAGACCGCGGTGTTCGCGCCCAGACCCAAGGCCAGGGTGAGGACGACCGCCAGGGAGACACCCGGCCGTTTCATCGACACGCGGACCGCAGCCCGAAAATCGCGGGCCAGGGTGAACAGGACGAGGTTCCCAATGGGCTCGGGCATGCGCGCGTCAGTTCAATTAGAACCCGTTTGGCGAACGGAGCAAGCGCTCAAACCTCTGTCACGACTTGCCAACACGGCGGTGGCCGGCAAACTTGGGGGCTCCCTTGCCCCGAGGAGCCCTTCATGCGCTGGCCCGTCACGTTGGCCGCCGGATTCGTGAGTCTGACCGCACTGGGAGCCCACACTCAGGGGGATCCGCCCCAACAGGCGCCACGCACCGTGGCGGTGAACGTCACTTGCCCCCGCCCCGGCGGGAACCAGCAGGACGCGGTGCAGCCCTGGGAGGTGCGGCTCCAGGTGGGCGACTCCCTGCAATGGAACCTGATTGAGCCGATACTGTCCGACACCATCGAGATCAGCCTCAAGGAGACCGAGCGGCGGTGGCCGTTTGCGAACCCCGACCGCCCGCGGGGCAGGCAACTCGCCCGGGCCCACGGGGCGCGCGACCGGGGCCGGTTCGCTTACAACGTCACCCTGCGGTGTCCCGGCCCGGACGGCCAACCGAGACTGGTCGTCATTGATCCCGAATTCATCATCGACTAGCGATTCCAGCCTTCTGAGGCTGCTCGAGCCCGCCGTTCCCTGCGCGGGCTCGGCAGCCGCGGAGCGCCGTGACTTCACCTGAGGCACCCGAGCGCCTCGGACCCTACCGAATTCTCCAGGTGTTGGGGGAAGGCGGCATGGGCGTGGTGTACGTGGCCGAGCAGACCGAGCCGGTGAGGCGCCGGGTCGCGCTCAAGATCATGAAGCTGGGCATGGACACCAAGCAGGTCGTGGCGCGGTTCGAGGCCGAGCGCCAGGCCCTGGCGGTGATGGAGCATCCTCACATCGCCAAGGTGCTGGATGGCGGGGCCTCAGAGACTGGCCGGCCGTACTTCGTGATGGAGCTGGTGCGAGGCGTTCCCCTGACGCAGTACTGCGACATGCACCGCCTGTCTACCCGGGACCGGTTGGCGCTGTTCATCCCGGTGTGCCACGCGGTGCAGCACGCCCATCAGAAGGGCGTGATCCACCGCGACCTCAAACCGTCCAACGTGCTGGTGGCCGTGCAGGACGACCGGCCGGTGCCCAAGGTCATTGATTTCGGGATCGCCAAAGCCATTTCCCAACGCCTCACCGAGCACACGCTGGTCACCGAGTACGGGATGGCCATGGGCACGCCGGCCTACATGAGCCCCGAGCAGGCGGAGATGTCGGGTTTGGACGTGGACACGCGCACCGACATCTACTCGCTCGGCGTGATGCTGTACGAGTTGCTGGTGGGCCGCCTGCCGCTGGATCCGGGGGAGCTGGGCATCCCGGCCTTCCTGGCGCAGCTGGTGATGCGGGAGACGTCGCCACCTACGCCCAGCGGACTGCTGAGTACGCTGGGGCGGGACCAGGTGACCATCGCCTCGTCGCGGCAGACCGATGCGTCTGGGCTCCGGCGGCAGTTGAGGGGCGATCTCGACTGGGTCGTGATGAAGGCCATGGACCCGGACCGAACGCGGCGGTACGAGACGGTCAACGGGCTCGCCATGGACCTGCAGCGGTACCTCGACGATGAGCCCGTGGTCGCCCGGCCACCCAGTGCGGGGTACCGCCTGGCCAAGTTCATCAAACGGCATCGTGCGGGAGTGGCGGCCGGCGCGGCGGCCCTGGGGGCCCTGGTGATCGGCGCGACCGTGGCGACCGCGGGTCTGGTGCGCGCCACGCGGGCGGAGGCCGTGGCACGGCAGGAGGCGGAGGCCGCTCGGCAGGTGGCCGACTTCCTGGTCGGATTGTTCCGCGTGTCGGATCCCGGTGAGGCCCGAGGGAACAGCATCACGGCACGCGAGATCCTGGACCAGGGCGCTCAGCGAATCACCACCGAGCTGGGAGATCAGCCAGGCGTCCAGGCGCGGCTGACGCAGACCATGGGTCAAGTGTATTCCGCGCTAGGCCTCTACGACGCGGCCCGCCGGCTGCTGGAGCAGTCGCTCGCGCTCCGGGAGAAGCTACCGGACCCGGATCAGCTGGCCGTCGCCACCGGTCTGGTAGACCTGGCGGGCGTGGCGCGGCGCCAGGGCGCGCTCGCGCAAGCCGAGACGCTGTATGCCCGCGCGCTCGCCATTCGGGAAACGGCGCTGGGGCCGAACGACCCTCAGGTGGCGGCCGTGCTCAACGGGCTCGGCGGCTTGCTGTTCACCCAGGGGAAGTACGCCGAGGCCGAGCCGGCGCTGACGCGGGCGATGCAGGTGCGCGAGCGGGCCTTGGGACCGAACGCGCCCGAGCTCGGGTCAACCGTGCGCAACCTCGGCGCGCTCTACTGGGCCCAGGGCCGTTACCCAGCCGCCGAGTCGCTGCTCCAGCGAGCCCTGGAGATCTACCAGCAGGCGTACGGCCCCAATCACCTGGACGTCGCCGCGAGCCTCAACAACTTGGGGGCGATCTACTGGACGGAGAAGAAATACGCGCCGGCCGAGTCGCTGTATGCCCGAGCCCTGCAGATCTATGAGGCGATGCTGGGGCCCGAGCATCCGGATGTCGCGGTGGTGCTCAACAACTTGGGGGAGCTGGCCTGGGCCCAGGACAAGTACGCGGAGGCCGAGCCGCTATACCGGCGGGCCTGGCAGATCAAGCAGAAGGTCCTGAAGCCCGACCACCCCGGCGTGGCCATCAGCCAGCACGGGCTGGCGAACGTGTTGCGCGACCTGGGGCGCTACCGCGAAGCGGAGCCGCTGTACCAGCGCGCGCTGGCGCTCCGCGAACGGGTGCTGGGCCCGGAGCACACCAATGTGGCCGAGACGCTCCGGGCCTACGCGGTACTGCTCCGGCGGACCGGGCGCGGAGACCTGGCCGCAAGCTTCGAAACCCGGGCCCAGACGATCGAAGCCCGCTCCCTGGGCCGCCGGTAATGGCCAGCGCCGCGTCCTTCGCTGCCCTGCTGGCCCTGGTGCTTCTCCCCGGGCGGCTAGCGGCTCAAACCCAGGGCCTGGACCGGGCCGCCATCGCGCGAGCCGTCGTGGGGCGGATGGCCCTGAAGGCGGGCGAGAAGGTCCTCTTCGTAGGCCGGCCCGGTGTCTTCGACACGCTCACCGCCATTCTCCGCCGGGAGACCGCGCGCGCCGGCGGGCAGGACATGGGGGTGTACCCCACCGGCCCCGGCGAGCCCGACGACTGGCACACGCCGTTCACCCGCGGCTCGCGAGGCGCCTCCCGCGCCGAGCTGGCGGAATACCTGGCCAGTGTGGACCTCGCGGTGATGCTCCCCGGCGCCAGCACGTCGGATACCGCGTACGCCGCGATGCAGGACGTGCTGCGCACCGGCCGCGCCCGGACCATCCACTTTCACTGGGCCGGCGCCTACGATCTCGAGGGCCGCCCGCTGCCGCTCACCGACCGCATCAGCCAGGTGTACCAGCACGCCGTCATCGAGACCGAGTACCCCTGGCTCGCGGACGTTCAGCGTCGCTTCGAGGAGGCGATGCGGGGCCAGGTGGTGCGCGTCACGACGCCCGCCGGCACCGACCTCACGTTCGAGATCGGCGAGCGCCCGGTGACGCGCATGGACGGAGACGCCTCGGCGGCCCGCGCCGCCCAAGCCCGGAATCTGATCGACCGGGAAATCGAGCTGCCGGCCGGGGCGATTCGCGTCGCCCCCGTGGAGCAAAGCGTCCGCGGGACCATCGTGTTCCCGCCGAGCTGGTGGGGCGGCACGCGGGTACAGGGCCTGGTCCTCACGTTCGACCGTGGCCGGGTGACGGCCGGCCGCACGCCCGCGGGGGCCGACGCGGTCGCCGCCGAGCTGGGGCCGCTCGACGGTCCCGGGCGCTCCTTCCGGGAGTTCGCGCTGGGCTTCAATCCCCTGCTCGCCGTCCCCGCCGACGATCCACCGTGGATCCCCTATTATGGCTACGGGGCGGGCGTGGTCCGGCTCTCGCTCGGTGACAACACCGAGCTGGGCGGTAACGTGAGGGGCGGCTACGTCCGCTGGAACTTCTTCACCGACGCGACGGTGACCGTGGGAACCGATGTCTGGGTGAAGGACGGCACCCTGATCAAACGGTGAACGTGAACCGCTACTTCCTGCTCGCCCTCGTCTCCATGGCCGTGTGGGTCGTCCTGGCCTTCGGCATGGCTATTCCGTCGGGCTTCGTCCACATCTTTCTGGCCGTAGGGGTGGTGCTGATCGCGGTGGGTATCGTGCAGGCAGACGCGGGACGCCGACGTTCTCGCCCTTAAGCAGGCAGCTCGGTCCCGAGGTTCAAGGCTCGGGCCCGCCGGTACACGCGAATCGCGGTCGCCATGTCTTCCAGCGCCAACCCCAGATTGATGCTCACGGTCCGCTCGTCGTCGGTCTCGCGTCCGGGCTTCAGGCCCGCCACGATCTCGCCCAGATCAGCATACGCGTCCGGCGTGTCGCGGAAATAGCCTTCTTCCCGGTAGTACCGCATCTGCGCCAGGTCGTCGGTGGCCACCTTGTCCGCCTCCCGGAGCGCGGACCCTTGCCAGGACGAATCGAAGTCCACCAGCGAGGCAAACGAGCCTGACGCCAACCAGCCGGGCGGGATCGGCGGCTGGGGCCGCTTGAGGATGGGCCCGCTGGTGACGACGATGTCGAGACCTCTCACGGCGTCCGGCAATGCCCGGACCGGCTCCACATCGAGGTGCAGGCGATCGCGCATCTCCTGCGCGTACCGCCGGGCGACGTCGAAGGAAAGGTCGTACGCCTTGACCTGTTGGATCCGGTGCGTACAGGCCAGGGCCTCCAGGTTGCTTCGTCCCTGGACGCCACAGGCGACAATGCCGACGGTGGCGCTGTCCCGGCGCGCCAGCTGCCTGGCCGCGATCGCCGTGGCCGCGCCGGTACGCATCGCGGTGATCCACGTGCAGTCCATGATCGCCAGCGGAATGCCGGTCTCGGGATCGTTGAGGATCAGCAGGCCCGTAATGTAGGGCAGGCCCCTCGCCTGGTTTCCGGGGTAGCCGGACACCCACTTCAGACCGGCCGCCTCCAACCTAGGGATGTACGCGGGCATGGCATGGATGAACGCATCCTGACGCGTGTGGATCCCGGGCTTGGGCGGCATTTCCACCCGGCCGGCGCCCTTTTCCAGGAACATGTCTTCCAGGGCGCCGATGATCTCCAGCATGGAAATGCCGGCGGCCTCCACGTCCTGCCGCGAGAGGTACCGGATCGGCCCGTGCCCCATCCGCTGCTCCAGGCCTGCCCTCAGATCTCCCAATTCGAGAACAGCACCGCGCCGGTCGGCAGGATCGGCTCCGCGTACCCGTCCAACCACATGCGCAGGTCGGTCCACCGGGCACGGTAGCCCCGCTCAATCAGGTAGCGATACGCCCGGTGGTACCCCGTCTGGCAACGCACCGCCACGCGACGGAGCTTGTGCCTGGCCGCGGAGGATTCCAGGGCCACAATCAGTTTGTCGAACGAGTCGAGGGAATCCGCGTACAGTTTGAGCACCCGCAGCTCGTCGCCGGGCCGCGCCTCCGCCAGCGGGACGGAGTGGTACAGGGCGAACGCCGCGACCACGCTGCCGGAGCCGATCGCCAGGGTGTCGCCCAGACTCAACTGAGACGTCAACTCCAGCTCGCGCGTGAAGTCGTATCCGGACATCACGCCGGCCAGCGTGTCCCGAACCCGGGACACCCACGTCGTCCGCTCGCGCTGCGACAGCTCGCTCAGGCGGATGAACCGCCCCCGCACACTCCGCTGCACGTCCCCGGTAAGCGTGATCGTGAGATGCCCGGGGACAAACCCCAGCTTGCTGTAGAACCCGATGTTCTCGACGGTCCGCGGCATGGTTTCGAGCCCGATGACCCGGACCCGTCGCTCCACCAGCCATTCCACCGCCGAGCGGATGATCGCCTTGCCCAACCCCAGCCCCTGCCGGTCCGGACGCACCGCTAGCGGACCCATCCAGCCTTCCACGCCGCTGTGATGGGCCACGTTGAACGCCACCAGGTCGCCCCGCTCGTCGGTCCACGCCATGGCGCCGCCACCCGCGTCGCGAAGCGCGTAGCGCCAGACATCCGGGTTGAGCTGCGGTACCCGAACGCCCACCAGGCCGTCCTTGCGGTAGCGGTCCGTGAACGCGTCCGCGAACAGACGGTTGAGCGGACCGATCTCCGCTTCGACGAGTTGCCTCGGGCCCTGGACGACGCGATCAGGCTGCCACATCGTGCACTGGGGGTCCGTCCTCTTCGGTGACCACGGCGCCCCGATTGGGATCGAATGAGACGCGCAGGGAACGATCCACGCCGGCCCGCATGGCCTCGACGTGGGTCAAGAGCACCACCTGGGGGAACCGGTCCCCGAGGTGCCGGAGCAGCGCCAGCACATGCTCCCGGCGCTCCTCATCTAAGCTGGCGAACACTTCGTCCAGCACCAGCAGGCTCAGCGGCTGGCCCGCTCGCTCGGCCACCATCTGACTGATCGCCAGCCGCAGCACCAGGTTGGCGACGTCCTCCTCTCCGCCGGAGATCACCGGTTTGGCCAGACCATCTTCCATCACCAGGATCTGGTACTCCTCGTCCAGCTCCAGCTCGTGGTATCGGCCGTTGGTGAGCTCGGTCAAGAACGCAGAGGCGATCTCCGATACCTCCGGCCGCATCTGCGCGTTCAAGTCGGTCCGGATGTCGCCGAACGCACGATCCAGCTCCTCGTGGAGCCGGAGGTCCGTCTTGAGCTCCGCCAGCCGCGCGGCCCGCGCCGAGCGTTCCGACAAGCGCCGCTCGGCCACCTCGACCAGCTGCTCGGCCGCCCGGACGTCGCCGCGCACCGTCGACAGCTCCAGCTCCGTGTCGCGCACGGCACGCTCGGCCGCCTGGTAGCGCTCCCGCGCCTGGACGAACGCCTCCTCGCTGAACCCCGCATCCACGATGGCGGCCGCAAGCTGCTGCAGACGGGTTTCGCGCTCGGTCAATTCCCGGTCGGCTGCCTCCGCGTCCGCCACCAGCCGCTCGGCGCGGTCGGCCTGGACCCGCAGCGCCGCCTCCAACACGATCGTCGGCTCCAACCCGCGTAGCTCAATCCGCACCGCTTCGTGGCGGTCCGCATCGTAGCGGTCGGGCAAGGCGGCGATCTCCCGGTCCAGCGACGACCGCCGCTCCAGGAGGCGCTTCAGTTCCCGCGCCAGCTCGTCCCGATCCCGCACCCGCTCCCGCACCCGGGCCGCCTGCTGCACCATCGCCTCGACCCGGGCCGCGGCGCTCCGGGAGCGCGCCTCCGCCTCGCGGACGTCGTCCGGCTCGCCGCCCAGCTGCTCCACCCGTTGGCTGTAGTACTTGCCATTCAGCTCCAGCTCCTCGAGCTGGCGCGACAGCGTGCCCAGGACCGCCTCGTACTCGGTGCCCAACGGCCTGAGGCAGGTGGGACAGGTGCCGTCGGGGCCCGCCTGCTGAATCCCCTGTCGGTGCACCCGCAGTTCCTTATACTGGTCCCGCGCGTGGGTGAGTTTGGTCTGCGCGTCCTGCTTGTCCTGTACCCACGCCGTGCGGACCTGCTCTTCATCCGCCTGCGCCTGCTTGAGCGCGGCGTGCGCGGCGGCGAGCTCCTGCTCGCTCGACTGCCGGTGCTGGTCCACGTCCCGGAGGTCCCGGATGCGAGCGTCGGTCCGGTCGATCTGGCGCGCGACCTCCTTGAGCTGCCCTGAGAGATCCCGGCGCCGGTCGGCCGCCTGGGCCTCGCGCTCGAGACGGTCCAGCTCCTGGCGCAGCGTCCCCACGACCTCGATCCTGGGGGAGATCTCGCGCAGTCCCTTCTGCGCCTCGAGCGCCTGCGCCAGCTCCCGATCCAGTCGCTCGAACTCCCGCCGTGCTTCCTCGACGCGCTGTTCCGCCAGCCGGCGCTCGCCGTCCAACGACATCACCGACTCGCGGAGACTCACCATGCGCGACCAGGCCGGGCCCTCCGTGGCCAACCGCCGCTCGGCCTCCGCCCGCAACCGCTCCCCCTCGCGCACGCGACGCCGGGCGGCCTGCAGCCGCTCCTGCGCGGCGACCTGCTCCTGGCGCAGCGTGTCATCGTCCGTCATGCCCTGCTCCAGCCCTCCGTGCTCCGCCCGGAGTTCGGAGCGCCGGGCGCGCAGCGCGTCCTGCGCCTGTCGCAGCTTCTCGTAGCCCAGGATCCGGGAGAGGAAGCGCGCGCGGTCGGCGGGGCCCAGCCGCGCCATGACAGCCAGCTCTTTCTGATTGGTGAAGTACGTGTTGAAGAACTCGTCGCGGCGCATGCCCAGCACCCGCTCCAGCCGCCCCGTCACCTCCTGGTGGCTGTTGGCCACCGGCCGGTCGCCCCCGTCCTGATAGAGCTCGGCCTTGTACAGGCCGCGCACCACCCGATACTCGTGCGCGCCGACCCCGAACGCCAGCTCTACCTGCACCGGCGCCCGCGCCGGCGCGCGGTTCCACCGGAGGAACTCGCGGCTCCCCCGCGCCGCGGGCGCGCCGTACAGGGCCCAGGCGATGGCCTCGAGGAGGGTGGTCTTCCCCGCACCGTTGGGCCCTATGACGGCGGTGATGCCCGGCCCGAACGTGATGTCGCTGTCCACGTGCTGGCGGAAATTGACCAGCTTCAGACGGTGGAGCCGCATCAGGCCTCAGGCGCCTCCCGCTCCGCGCGTTCCAGGTACGAGCGCGCCAGCGCGACGAGACGCTGGCGATCGAGGTGCGCGTCCAGGGGCCGGCGAGACAGCGCGTCCTCGACGAGGTCCATCAGGCTGCGCCGCGGCCCCGGCGCGCCCACCCCCACTTCGCGGCGCGGCGGGGGCCGGCGAATGTCCAGGTGGTAGTGCAACGCCCGTGCCTTGTACTCCCGGACCCGCGCATGATCCAGGTCCCGCGCCACGTAGCGCGGGACGTTCCACACCAGCTGCCGCACCACCTGCTCGTCAATCCCACCCGGGACGGCCGTGACGCGCTCGCAGAGGAGCGCGTCCAGCCGCTCGACGTCCAGGCCGGCGCCCTCGATGGGATCCAGATCGATCACCCTCCGGGCCAGTGCCACCGGCCGGAACTCCACCCGGACTCGACCGGCGAGCTCCACCAACAGCCAGCCCTTCTGGCCCCGCCGCCCCTCCCCCTCTTCGTCCCGCAGCTCACCCCACGGATTGGGACTCACATACTCCACCGCGCCCGCGTACCACGCGTTGTCCCGCACCCGGTGGGCCACGTGATAGTGTCCCAGCGCCACGTAATCCCACCGGTCGGGGTTCAGCTCCCCGGGCTCGATGGGTGGCGCCGCGTGGTCGTACCACCATTCGTCCCCGGGCAAGAGTCCCGCCAGCCGTCCGTGGAGCACCAACACGTTGCGGCCGGCATCGCCGCTGGGGACCAGGCGCGGCCGCCCACTCACCGTCGCCGCGTACGGCACGCAGAACACCGAGAGATCCAGCCGCTCGAATCGCAGGTAGCGGGGTTCCTGCGGGACGGCCACCACGCCCGGCAGCGCCTCGAACAGCTTGAGAATGGTACCGGTTTCCACGGAGCGCGGCGTGTCGTGATTGCCGCCGATCAGCACGATGGGCGCCTCCGGCAATCCCTCCCGGAGGCGGCGGAATTGGTTGAACGAGTCCAGGATGGCGGCGTTGATCGGTCGGACGGAATGGAACAGATCGCCCGCCACGAGAATCAGGTCGGGGCGGGCGGCGATCACGTCATCCACGGCGCGGCGAAACGCCTGCGCCACGTCCGCCTCCCGCTGGTTGATCCCCTGCGGCGTCTGACGGTGATACTGGCGAAACCCGAGGTGGATATCGGCGAGGTGGGCGAGCTTCACAGGCGGGACGAGCGCGGACGAGCCCGGACGAGCCCGGACGAGCACCGACGCGGCCAGCACCCGCGCTCGCCTGCGCTCGCCTGCGCTCGCCTACGCTCGTCCGATTTCATAGTCTGACTTGCAGCCTGGTCGCCAGCGTCCAGTGAATCTCGGCCAGCCGCGGCGTGCCCGAGGCGTTCCGGCTTTGCAGCCGCCCGACCAACCTCGCCTGACTCGCGCCCGACACGAACGCGTTCCAGCCCGTGGACCATACCAGGCTCACCGCTTGCGAGCCCACCAGCTCCACCGTGGCGTCGTCGCCCGCGTCGACCGCCGGGAAGGTTACTGCGGGGAGGGTCTGCTGCACCGTGAGGTACATCAGGGAGTCCGCCGGCCGCACCGTGACCGAGTCCAGCCGGACCGTGGCCGCCGCGATCAGGGAGTCGCGGATCACGATGTCCAGCAACTGACCCAGCTGGGCCGGCAGCCGATACACGGTGGTCACCGTCCAGGTGTCGCCCGGCGATACCGGCCGGTCCGGCAGCTCGACCCCACGCCAGGAGGCGATGCCGCCGTTGGCGACCGGATCGGCCGGCAGGCCGCCGCCCGTGCCCTCCGCGGGGCGCAGCCGGACGTCCATCGGCACCCGCACCGCGTCCTCCCCGGTTCCCAGCAGCACGTCTTCCTTCCACGTGGGCTGGCCCAGCAACCGCGCGCGCGTCTTGAGGGAGTCGTACCGGACCTCCACCACGAAACCCCCGGGCTGCCTCTCGAGGATCCGGTGCGTGATGCCGGCTTGCGACGTCATCTCCCCCATCACGCTGTCGCCGATCCGCTGGGCCGCCTCGTTGATCTCGTGAAACACCATGGTCCCACGCGAGGAGGTAATGGTGCGCACCGCCGAGCCAACCCCGGGGCCGAACTGGATCGAGACCGGTTGCTGCGCCACGAGGGTGGCGGCGCACACGGCCACCGCCACCACGCCGGACACGGCGCCGCTCACGCTACTGGCTTGCATACGGATCCTCCAGCGAGGGAAGAGGGGTGACGACCGGCGCCGTCTGGTCCCGCCGCTCGCGGGCCACACGCGGGCCCAGGTGCGCGCGGAAGAAGCTCACCGGATCGTCGGGCTGCGCGCGGCGGGTGGCGAGCAAGGCCCGCCGCACATCGTCCTGGTCTCGGTCCGCGATCAAGTCGCGGACCGTCGTCGCGGCCACTCGGCGGTCCAAGACCGCCAGCTGCCGGGTCACGGCTTCGTCAAAGGCCACGTCCGCGGCGGGCGGGAACCGGTCCAGCCCCTCGTTACCCAGCAATGCCGGCGGACGCGGGAACCGGACGAACACGGGCTGCGTGAAGTGCGGGTGGCGCACCATCAGCTCCCCCTTGGCGAGCGTTGCCAGCTTGATCTTGGTCGCGGGCGACAACCCGTGATACCCCACCGTCCCCAATTCGTCCACGTCGCTGCGGCCGAAGATCGCCGTCGCGGCGTTGCCCACCACACGACGGTGCACCTGCGATCGGAACTGCTGCGCGCCGAACAGCACCAGGCCCAAATAGCGCCCGCGCTCGGAGATGTCCAGCAACATGTCGCGGACGTAGCTCTCGGGCGCGTCCGCGGGCGCGTACTTGTTCAGCTCGTCCACCAGCACGACGATGTGGTCCACGCCCAGATCGCGGCGCTCCAGATGCTCCCGCAGCTTGGACACCACCCGCGTGAACACCAGGTCCTGGGCGAGTTGATCCGTCCCCGCGATGTCCAGCACGTACACCACCCGGTCCTCGAACCGGCTGAACGGGAGATCGTTGGACGAGCCGTCGTCGGCCACCAGTCCGCGGCACCGCACCGAAATGTTGAGCAGGCGATTCCGCACCTTGCGCATGGTGGCCACGTGATGCGTCCTCCACATGTCGCTCCGGCCGCCCTTCTGCTCCAGGCCGTCGAAAATCGCGCGGAACAGGCGATCCAGATCCGCGAAGCTCGCCACCCGATGCACCCCGCCCCAGTCGTCGGCGAATTCCTTGCCGATTACCCGGTCTCCCAGGAAATCGATGAAGGCGTCCGCTTTGGCGTCAATGTCCTCCTTGTTCAGCAGCACTTCGGCGTACTCCAGGACCTCCGGCAGGCCCCAGACCAGCGGCTGGACCGATGCCCGGAGCGCCTCGTGCGAGCGCAGCGTGTTGAGGTTGGCGCCGTCTGGCTTGAACGGCGCGAAGTACCGCACCCGCGCGAACGGCCCGGGTTCGAGGCCCACGGCGCCGTACATCGTCCGATCCGCCTCGCTGAGCGGCGCCGCCTGGTCCAGGAAGCACAGATCGGCGCCCTTCACGTTGAAGCAGACCGCGGCGAGGGTCCCCTTCGAGCGGGGGAATCGCTGGAAGACACCCGCGAGCAGGAACAGCATGGCGCTGGTCTTGGTGGCGAGCCCCGACACCCCGCCGACGTTGAGATGCGCCGCTTCGGGGCCAACCAGAAAATCCGGATCCAGCAGCACCGGGGCCCGCGACGCCTCCCCGCCGTACAAGCCCACCGGCAGTCCGTCGGCGTACGCGTCCATCCGGAGTGCCACCGAGACGTCCTCCGGCGCGGCGAGGTATACCTCCGCGATGGGCACGGGGCGGAGCGGCTCGGCGGGGACCTGGCGGAGCACGGAAGCGGTCCAGATCACGGCGTCACGATGTCCGATGCCCGACCGCCGATCTCCATGAGGCGCGTCCGGCTGGGCGCCCTCGTACGCTCGACCGTCCGTCACCACCGCGTACACCCGCCGCCTGCCCTCGCCGTCCACGCGCACCAGCGCGCCGATCCCCACGGCGTCATCCCGCGGGGCTCCCCGGAAGCGGAACTCGTACGGCGTAGCGGGCGCGGATTCCGTCGCCACGACCTGACCGACCGGTCCGCCGCGACTGCCTTGCCCGCCCGTCATTCCGCCACCTTCACGCCCACCACCACTCCGTCGCGCACCGGGACCACCGCGGCCACCAGCCGGGGGTCGCCCGCGGCCAGGCGGTTAAAGGCGCGCACCCCCTCGACGTCGGCCGCGGTGTCGCGCGGATCCGTCACCCGGCCGTTGAAGAAGGCATTGTCGCACAGGAGCCAACCACCCCGCCGGAGCAGCCGCATGGCGTGCCGGTAGTACTGTTCCAGAGGTTCCTTGTCCGCGTCCACGAAGATCGCGTCGAACCCCGGCTGGAGGGTGGGGAGCACGTCGAGAGCCCGGCCTTCGATCAGCTTGACACGGCGGGCCACCCCCGCGCGCTCGAATGCCCGACGCGCCGCCGCCGCGTGCTTCGGGTCGGCCTCGATGGTCGTCAACACGCCCCCCTCCGGCAGGGCCCGGGCCATCCACACTCCGCTGTAGCCTCCCAGCGTGCCGACTTCCAGCACGCGCCGCGCGCCGATGGCCGTGAGTAGCACCGCGAGGATCTTGCCCTCGTCCGGGGAAATGGCGATGTCGGGCAGGCCCGCGCGCTCCTGCATCGCGCGGATCTCGTGGAGCGCGGCGTCCTCGGGCGCGAACAGCTGCTCGGCGTAGGCGAGGAGCTGCTCGTTGACGGTCATTGCCGCGTCAGACGCCCTCTTCGACGTGGGGGAACGGCGGCACCTGCGTCAGCCAGAAGCCGGCGATCTCGCTGGCGTCGTCCAGCTCCAGCACCAGGTTCTCCGCCACCTGCAACAACTTCACCCGGCGCGCCGGACCGACCCGGAGGTGAATGGTGGAGTCGTCCGGCGTCTTCTCCGCTACCATGTGCGTATCCACCTCGACGGCCGCGATCCCGGGCTGCGACGGCCTGGCGGGCAGGATCAGCCGGCCACGTTGCGCCGCCACCGGCGCCGCGAGGCCGGGCACCGTCTGGGTTTCGGGCCATACCACCACCTCGAGCCCTCGGAGCCGCCCGTCCGCCACGTCCAGCACCGCGAAGGAGCCATCCGGACCCTCCAGCTCCACAGTCCCCGTCAGTCCTTCGGCCTTCCCCGCCCCCTTGAAGTGGCCGGAGAGGATCTCGGTCTCCGGATCCCACTTGAAGGTGACCGTAGGCAGCTTCCCGCTCAGGGGTTCTACCCGAGCCGCGAATCCCATGGACGCACGCCTGCGTTGTGAGTTGGCGTCAGAATACCGAGCGGCCGCGAGCGGGGCAAGGCGCGATCACCGCCCGGCCTTGACCGACTCCCGCTTGCGCGCGAACCGGGTGATCCGCTCCAGCGCCCGGCTCAGGTCCTTCTCGGAGGCGGCGTACGACAACCGCACCCAGCGGGGGTCGCCGAAGGCGTCGCCCGGGACCACCGCCACGCCTTCCTCCGCCATCAAGCGCTCGCAGAACGCCGCCGCCGTCGTAACCTCGTCGTTGAAGTAGCTATCCACCCGGAAGAAGAAGTAAAAGGCCCCCAGCGGCTCGACAAACTCCACCCCGCTCAGGTGCTCGCGGAAATGCCCCACTACCAGGTCACGGCGCTTGTGAAAGGCCTCGACCATCTCCGCCACGGCCACCTCGACCCGCTCGTCACCGAACGCCGCCGCCGCGGCCCACTGGGCCGGATGGCAGGCGCCGCTGGTGACGTGGGTCTGCAGCGCCGCCATGGCCTTGGCGATGGGGAGCGGGGCGATGGCCAGGCCGATCCGCCAGCCGGTCATGGCGTAGGCCTTGCTGGCGCCGTAGATGACCACCGCACGGGTCAGTAGCTCGTCCGGCAGATCGAACACCGACGGCGCCGGTCCGGAGCCGTAGTGAATCCGCCGATAGATCTCGTCGGCGATCAGCCAAAGGTGCTTTTCCTTGGCCCACTCGGCGATCGCTTTGATCTCCGCCCGACTGTACACCGCACCGGTGGGGTTGACCGGCGAGCAGAGGAGCAGCCCGGTCACGCGGTGGTCCCACGCCGCGTTCAGGGTGTCCACGTCCACCTTGAGGCTCCACTCGAGGTCGCCCGCCACCATCACCGGCTCGGCCCGCGCGAGGCGCACGATCTGGGGATACGACACCCAGGCCGGCGATGGAATCAGCACCCGGTCGCCGGGCCCGAACAGCGTCATGCAGGCATTGAACAGCGCCTGCTTGGCGCCGGTCGAGACCACAACGTGGTCCGCGTTGACCGGCCGCCCGCCAGACAACAGGGATAAGTGGCGTGCCACCGAGGCCCGGAGATCCAGGATCCCCGCATTGGCCGGGTACTTGGTCTTGCCCTGCTGGATCGCCCGAATACCGGCCTCGCCCACCAGCTTGGGCGTGTCGAAATCCGGCTCACCGGCGGAGAGGTCGATCACGTCCTCGCCGGCGGCCCGCCGGCGCTGGGTTTCCTGGTTGATGGACACGGTCTCGGACGGCTTCAGGTACTCGAGGTTCTTGGAGAGTCGATACCCCTCCGAGCCCGGGCTGGCGGTCATGGGCGGTCCCTTGGGCGAACGGTTCACGGTTCGAGCGCCACGTCATAGGTCGTGACGAACTCGATGAACTTGGAAATCGCGAGCATGTCCGGGCCCACGTAGCGGATGGTGTGCGCGTCCGTCCGCTGGACGATCGGCAGATACGCCAGCATCTCCGCGGGGCGGTAATGCCTGAACTGGAGGTCCAGCGTAACCGGGGTTGGGAGGGTGTAGGGCCGGAATTGCCCCAATCGCCTGAGGGCCGCGGTGACCTTGTCCCGGATGAGCCGCCCGGAGGCCTCGGGGGTCAGGGTCCTCGCCGAGTGAAAGCTGTAATTCCACTTGACTACGGCCCCCTCGAGGTCGCCCACCAGGGCTTGCACTTCCGCCACTGCCGCATCATCTCCCGAAATCATGACCACGGGGACCCCAA
>Ga0209342_10002160_pt1 | contig 21403 bp, 25 predicted proteins | sample RifCSP16_2_FD_184023 | JGI IMG/M metagenome (GOLD analysis project Ga0209342, IMG submission 184023) | Soil microbial communities from Rifle, Colorado - Rifle CSP2_sed 16_2 (SPAdes) (version 2) | ecosystem: Environmental > Terrestrial > Deep subsurface > Rock core/Sediment | place: Rifle... | reverse complement strand
ATTCTATGCTTTATCGTGGGGAAAACAGAGAGAGTGCATAAAAACGGCTTAGCATGGGTCGCCGTCGCCGCGAAAATAAAATAAGGCAGGCTATGAAACACGTGCGGTTTGCGATGTTATTCTTAATGGGGTCTACTATTGATTTTTCCTTTCGGCGTTAAGGCAGAAAATAAAAAACATGCACCGTTGCAATAATACCTCGGTTGAAAGTGTTAGACGTATTTGGGAAATGGACACCATTTGCAAAAAAGCTGTCGCAGGAATCAGGTATTGATTTCGAGTTAATCTGTTAGATAACATCCTCATTCCCGGGCCCATTGAAGCGGATTATCAAAAAGACTATCTTCCGCTGAAAAAAATCGGGCTCATGCTGGAGAAATACATGGAGGCCGAATAAGCCCCCGAGAGAATATCCGTGAAAAGTGGGGGATTCTACCGCCCCTGGCTCATGCTGAGCGCCTGTCCGACGGCGGGGATGAAATCCTTTTTCCTCAAAACACGCGCAGATAATCGTCCGTTTTTGCTTGACTTATTTATCATTTCGACTATAATACGCGTCTGTCAATAAATACCGGTTAAGGAGTATGTACGATGTCGGAAACAACAGCGCAAAAAAGCAATCTCAAGCAGAAGCGGCTCCAGGGCTTCAGAAAAAGAATGAGCACGGCGGGCGGCAGGAAGGCGATCAACCGCCGGAGGGCAAAAGGAAGAAAGCGTCTCGCGGTGTAGTGTCGCGCGGGATATCTGAAAATGCCGTACCGATACCGCAAAAACGAACGGCTCAAAAAAAATACGGAGTTTGTTTCGACCATGAAAGGGAAAAGGCTGTCTGTTGACGGTCTTTCTCTTTTTTATGCCCCGAACGACGCGGGTCGTTTCAGAGTCGGGATATCAGTAAGCAAAAAGCTGACGGCGTCCGCAGTAAAGAGGAACCGGCTGAAACGGCAGCTCCGTGACTGCATCGGGAGGGCGCTCAAAGACCGGGCGCTGGGCTACGATCTGGTATTCGTGGCACGGCAGGGGCTGTGCGATATCAGCTTTGAACGGATCTTGAAGACCGTTGAGACGGCCCTCCGTAAATCCTCTCTTCCCGTGCAAAAACCAGAAGGCACAAAACAGTGAAACCCTTGTTCCTCTATATCATTCGCCTCTATCGGCGGTACGTATCACCAATGCTCCCGCCGACCTGCAGGTTCGTCCCGACCTGTTCAGAATATGCGCTCGAAGCGTTCAAAAAAAAGAGCGCCTTCACAGCCGCGTGGATGACGATCGTGCGGATCTTAAAATGTCATCCTTTTCATCCCGGCGGATATGACCCGGTGAACCCCGATAGAGAACATCGTTCTCTCACAAGTATAGGCGACTCACCAGCTCCAAGGAATACGATACACCGCCGACAGGACCCGATAGAAATTCACCGGCATCACGCTATGAATTGCAACCATGATTAAAGCCAATAGTGCGACATTTCCAACGGGTCAGGTATCGGAGTCTTTCTTTAACGGAGTACAATAAATTCGGAGGACTCATGGAAACACGAAGATTCATTCTGGCCCTTTCTCTCTCTCTGATGGTATTCCTGGTCTACGTCCGCTTCTTCGGGCCGAAGCCGCCTCAACAGCCGACAGCGACCGCGCCGTCCCATGAAACGGTGCAACAAAAAACATCGCCCGTTCAGCCGAAACGGGAAGCGGCGATCGTAAAGTTCCTGCCGACAGCAAAAGGCAGGGACATTACGGTGGAGACCGAGCTGGTAAGAGCGGTCATCAATACATCCGGCGGGGTCATCAAAAGCTGGGAGCTCAAGAAGCACAGGGAAGCCAGCAAGGAAAATGTCGGCATAGGCGCCCTGTACAACAAGATAATGGGCGGGAAAAAGGAAGAGAGGCCGAAAAAAGAGCTGGGGAACGTGCAGCTCGTCCCATCGTACGAGGGAGTTGACGCCCGGGAGATGGTCCGCCCGCTGGCGCTCACGCCGTACGAGAAGGCGCTTGCTCCCCTCTCCGTCGCTGAATACCGTGCCGACCGCGACAAGATCGTGCTCGGCAGGGACCGGCAGAGTGAAACGCTCGTTCTTACCTACACCGGGCCTCGCGGCATTTTCATAGAAAAACGGCTGACCTTTTATCCGGATAAGTACACGGTCGATGTGGCCATCAACACGCGAGGGCTTGACGGTTATGCCCTGTCACTCGGCACGGATGCCGGGATATCCGACAAGGTGAGCAGTGACGCAAGCGGGCGGGTCGGCACCGTTGCCTTGATCAACGGCAACTTCGCCGCGGAAAAGCTCGACAAGATCAAGGGCGAGGCTCAGCACTCCGGCACCATAGAGTGGTTCGGCCAGGAAGACAAGTATTTTACCGCCACGATCCTGGGCGGAGGCCAGGGGATCGTCACCGTTGCAAAAACGCCGGCCCCGAAAAAAGAAGCGGGCGACCTGCTCACCAGCGAGCTGATCGTGAAGGAAAAACCGAAAGCCCGTGCGTATACCCTGTATGCGGGCCCCAAGAGCTTCGATATCCTTAAGTCCTACGGCCACGGCATGGAGCAGATGGTCGATTACGGGTGGTTCGGCATCCTCGCCAAACCCATGTTCTGGCTCCTCCAGCAGTTCTTCGCCGTCACGCGAAATTACGGCATCGCTATCATCCTCCTGACGATCGTCGTGAGGATACTCCTGTTCTACCCCTCGCTCAAGAGCGCCATGTCCATGGAAGAGATGAAGTCTCTTCAGCCCGAGATCCTTGCGCTCAAGGAAAAGTACAAAAAAGACCCTGCGCGAATGAACCAGGAGACGATGAAGCTCTATAAAGAAAAAAAGGTCAACCCCCTCGGCGGCTGCCTGCCGATGCTCATGCAATTCCCTTTCTTTATTGCGCTGTACAACGTCCTGTCCGTGTCCATCGAGCTCCGTCAGGCCTCTTTCATCCCGTTCTGGATCAAAGACCTTTCGGTCCATGATCCGTTCTACATCCTGCCGGTCCTCATGGGATTGAGCATGATCCTTACCATGAAGTTGACATCGACGACGGCGGACCCGTCCCAGGCAAAGATGATGATGTACATGAATGTTGCATTCATATTCCTCTTTGCCTGGCTGCCGGCAGGACTGCTCCTCTACATCACCCTGAGCAACGTGCTTTCCATCGTGCAGCAGCTTTATGTGAAAAAAATAATCGCTGCCTCGGGCAAATAACGTGCGGCACCATACCCGTCTGCAATCTGCGCTCCCTGCCCCCCCCCTCCTCGGAGGGGCGGCTCTTATCTTCGTGATCTTCTGTCTCTTCGCCCTTCCAACGTCCGCACGGGCCGATATGCTTTCGCTCGAAGAGGGCCAGGGCTTTCACCGCTCCGGCAGGACCCAGGCGCTGTTTCTGCGCTACCAGTGGGAAGCGGCTCTCCTGTTCGGTCAGGAAGGGTTCTGGGAGGTGGATTTCGGCGCATGGAACGGGCTGAACGGGGTGGAGACCGTCGGCTTTGCGCGGGGGCTGCGGTTTCGCTGGCGGGAAAATAACTACTTCAGCGCCCAGGCGGGCCTCCATTACATCACACGTCGGACGGAGAACCTCGGAACACCGCTTCAGTTCGGGGCGCGTTTGGCATTCGGCCGCACCATGGGGGTCTACGATCTCTCGATCGGCTACGTTCACTTTTCAAACGGGAAATATTTCTTCGGGTGGGAAGGGCCGAACAACGGGGAAAACTTCGCCACGATCCAGGTGGGACGGAAATTCTAAGCAATTGTTATTGCGGAAGCAGAGAAAAGAGCCGCCAGTTCCGGCCGTCACCTTCTGGTCCCCCTCACCACCACGAACGAACCCTTGCCGTATCCTTCCGCAACAGGTTCACGTTCCTCGATCTCCTGAAGCGGCTTGAAGAGCGTCTGCCTGAATGTGAAATCCGAAAAGCCGGCTTTCTTCATATATGGCAGGATATCATCAACCGAATAGAACGTGGCGTCCTGGTAGAACGCGCTCTGTTCTTTTTTTGACTGGTAGAGCTTTCCGAGCGGGCTGTCCCGGTCGACAAAACCGATGATGAAAAAACCGCCCGGCTTGAGGATCCGGCAGGCCTCGCTGAATGCCGCGTCCCTATCATCAAGAAAGCAGACCGTCGTGACCATGAGGGCGAAATCAAACTCTTGATCCTGAAACGGCAGTTTTTCGGCAACGCCTCTGATGACGTCAACGCCCCTCTTTTTGGCCAACGCTCCCATGGCCGGGGACGGTTCGATCCCAATGGAAATGCCGAGGGGCGCGGCAAAGCGGCCCGTGCCCACACCGATCTCGACTCCCCTTCCCCGCTCCGGCAGCAGCTCCCTGATCGCATGGATCTCAGACACATAAGCAAGAGGATGGTCCATGAACCACTGCTCATACTGGTTCACGTGTTGTTCGAAGGCATTTACACCGGGCATAGGCGTTTTTTCCTTTACTCCGCAAGAGCATCTTTTTTCTCAGCCTGCCGGTCCATGCTCAGAAAAACCTCCACGACCTTCGGGTCGAACTGGGTGCCCGCGAACGAGCGGATGTGCTCCCGCACCTTGTCCTCAGACCAGGCAGTGTGGTACCGTCGTTCCGAGTTGAGCGCGTCCCACGCGTCGGCAAGAGAGAATATGCGCGCCGCCAGCGGGATCTGTTCGCCCTTCAGCCCGCGCGGATATCCGGTGCCGTCCCACCGTTCGTGGTGGCAATAGGGGATATCAAGGGCGGGCCGCAGATAGGCGATCGGCGAGAGGAGCTCGAAGGCATACTGGGGATGCCGGCGCATGATCTCCCACTCCTCCTGCGTGAGCGGGCCCGTCTTGAGGAGGATGCTGTCGGGGATGCTCATCTTGCCGATGTCGTGCAGGAGCGCACCGCGTCGCACGTGCACCAGCTCTTCCTCGTTCATATCCAAAGTACGGGCAATGCGCAGGGTCATCTCGGCGGCCCGCTGGGTGTGGCCCTCGGTCTCCTTGTCGCGCAACTCGAGGGCGCGCGCCCATCCTTCAATGGTCGTGTCGTATGCCAGGACAAGCTCGGCATTGGAATGCTGAAGATTATTGAACAGCTCCGCATTGTCGATGGCTATTGCCGCCTGCGCCGCAAGGGCCTCAAGAAAGTCCCGCCATTCTTCATTGAGGGCAAGCGGTGAACGATGCATGATCTCGAGCACTCCTTTTACCTGACCTTTTGCCATGAGAGGGACAACATAGTAGGCAAGGAAGCCCTCTCCTTCCAGGAGCGGCGCGCGGAGAAAACCGGTTGAAGTATCGAGGAGGTCCGGAATGCCGATGCTCCGATGTTCGAGTGCCGCGATACCGGCGATGCCTTCACCGAGCCGAAGACGGGAATGCTGGATCGCCTCGCCGTGAAATCCGCGCTGGGCACCGTATTCAAGCGTCTGGGTTCGGGGGTTCAGGAGCAGTATGTCGGCGGCGTCCACGTTCATTTCCGAGATAACGAGATCGAGAAATTCCCTCATCGTAACGCGCAGGTCCAGGCTCGAGGTAATGATCAGGTCGATCGCGTGCAGCGCGCTCAGGCGCTGGAGACGGGACTGTGCCTGCTCCTCCGCCAGTTTGCGCGCCGTAATGTCTTCACCCGAGCTCAGGGTCGCGACAATGGCTCCCTCTTCATCCCGCAGAAGGGTATTGTGCCAGGCGATCATCCTCTCTTCTCCGGTCCTCGTCATCACCGGACTTTCAAAATACGCGGCCGACTCCGTCTCGCCCCTCATAAGCTTGTCGAAGACCGAACGCGCCTCGGAGCGTGTCCTTGCCGGCATGTAGGTATCGAACCAGTTCTTCCCGATGATCTCTTCCTCATCGTATCCCAGGATCTCGCTCCCTCTCTTATTGATGAGGCTGACCCTTTGATCTGCGCCGATCACCATGAGCATGACGCCGGCGACGTCAAGGTAGCGCTGCGCCCGGCTCTTCTCGCGCTCCAGGGCGTCCCCGGCGCGCTTGCGTTCGGTAATGTCCCTGAAGATGCTCTGGACGAGCCTTCTGCCGCCCACGCTGACGACACTGATGCTTACTTCCACGGGAATGGTCCGGCCATCCCTGTGCGAAACGCACAGGTCGCTCGAGATCAACCTCCCGCCCTGAAGCGCCTCCGCAAAGACCTTCCCGCATTGTTCGGAATCTTCTTTCGGATGGAGGTCCGCGTGGTGCCTCCCGATGATCTCTTTTACCGGCAAGCCGAAGAGCTCTTCCGCCTTTTTGTTCGCATCGAGCACGAGCCCGGTTTCGGCGTCAAAAACAAAAATAGCATCGTTCGCCGTCTCGATGAGCGTGCGGTACTTTTCTTCTGACGCCTTCAGTTCTCTCTCCACCCCCCCGCGGACCAGGAGCTCGCGTCGCACCATGAAAGAGAGGAGAAGCGCGCTCGCAATGACGAACGTCCAGCCCTTGTATGTTTGAAGCTCGCTCAGGATGTGCGGATCGCTCACCAGCGCCTCGAGAATGCGGTCGGACACGGCGACCCATATCCCGCCGAAGAGGGTGTAGAGCAGAACGATTCGGAGCGTTACCTGGATACCTGAAGTTTTCATTTTGATGACCGGTTCCAATCAGAAAGGACTGCAGTCTGTTTCGTTTTTCTATAAGAGCGTGCCACGTACAAAAAAAGGCCCCCGCAGAGCGGGGCTTCACAGGAGCAGGGAAGTCAGCTTTCGACGATCGTTCGTACCTCGAATTGAGGCGGGTCCTGAATGGTCTTTTTCACGGCGCACTGCTCCGCGACCTTGACCAGGGCGGAATGGTACTTCTCCGGGAACTCCGGCGGAACATGGACGTCGATCAGAATTTTGCTGAGTTTCGATTTTCCCTCCGCCGTTGTCGCATACTCAAGCCGCTGGGAAAGAGAGATCGCGTCAGTCGGAATTTTCCGCTCCTGGCAGAAGCTCAACACGTAAATTCCTGCGCAGGTCCCTATGGATGCGAGAAAGAGCGCGTACGGGCTCGGCGCAGTATCATCGCCGCCCAGCTTCTTCGGCTGGTCCGTCGGTATGACCATTCCGTTCATGTCGGCATTCACCTTTTTGCCGCCGGGAAATGTAATTTTTATATCCATGCCGATCTCCCTCCCTCGTGGAAATTATGTTCCATTATACGCCGAAGCCTGAAACGATGTCCAATAAATATGTATTGTCAAACGGAAAAGAGGCCCGAGGCGGCATAGCGGCTGGCAATGTGCAGGGGAAAGGCTTCAGAAAGAACCTCGCGGTGCGTCCGGAGCGCAATGTCGGGGCTGTTGTTCTGTTCCGACAGATGCGCCAGGCATGCCCATTTCAAGCCGTCCCCCGCCGCCCGGAGAAGCTCGGCGGCCTCCCTGTTCGAGATATGCCCTCCGGGGCCTTTGATGCGCCGCTTGAGAAAAGGAGGATACGGCCCGTTCGTAAGCATCTCCGGATCGTAATTGCTCTCGATAAACACGGCGTCAAGGGAAGCGACAACGCGGCCAAGGCCTTCGAAAACATGGCCGAGGTCCGTCAGGATGCCGAGCCGCTTGCCGGCCGCGTTCACAACGAACGCGGCGCCGTCTTCGCCATCGTGCGGCGTGGGAATCGTTTCCACGGAAACATCGCCGAAGCGGAGCGTCCCGCCTGACCGGAAGTGCAGAACGTTCGTGAAACAACCGAGTGAGCAGGCCGACTCCGCAGCGGAGAGCGTTTTCGGCGTGACATAGACAGGAATGCCGTACTTTCGCTGGAACACGCCCGCGCACCGGATGTGGTCCGCGTGGTCATGCGAAATGATGAGGGCGTCTACCTGCCGGATATCGCGGCCATGGGCCGCGAGCCGCTTCTCCGCCTGAATGCCGCTGATCCCGGCGTCGAACAGCAACCGTACGCCGTCCGCTTCAACATAGATACAGTTGCCGTTACTGCCTGACTGAAGTGAGATCGCGATCATGCCGTCCCCGGTTTCGATGAGAAGATTGCTCGTGAAAAACTTCTTTCCGCGCACTACTTTAACAAGCATCGGCACACTTGTCAAGGACGGAACGGATTTGCGCGCATATTCCTGTTGAGATTTTTTCGTGCTCTCTTGCGAAACCTGCTTCAGAATGAACTGTGCAAGTCGCTTTTTTCCGCGAAACCAAGGGCGGTTTTTTTCTGTTCCGGGAAACGGCCGGGTAACCCTTCCTATGGGGCATTTTACCAGGAAATGGGTGATTTCACCCACTCACGATGTTCACTTTATTTCTCAACGGAAACAGATCCCTCTGATGCAACCAGTCATCATTTTTGCCGGCTTATAACGCTTTGAAATATTTAATGTAGAACGCTGTGCCTTCGCGTCTCTAAAAGCCACCAATAAACTGGCATGCTGTTTGCTTAAATAATCAGCAACGACCTATGTCGGGGGGGTATAGTGCAAAAAATAGTTTCCATACTTGAGGAGTCTCCGTTGTATCCGGAGCTTACTCATAACGAAAAATTACTGCTCGTGCAGTACCTGGCAAGCACATACCCCCATATTTTCAACGACCGAAACACACCGCTGCACTTTCCTGCAAACCTTGCCGCACCAAGCTACAGGGAATTATCAAGTTAGGCGTTATTAGGATCACTCCACGCTCGCCCGCGACCCTGCCGCAAATGCATAAATCGTTAAAACGAGATAAAAGTAAATCTCCATAGCCGTCACCGCATGGAGATAAATAATTCCTTCCATACTTTAGCATTATTTATATTCCCGTATCATTCAGCGACCACGGCATTGCTTGCGAGAATACCTTTTCCGCTTGTCAGGGAGATATATTAAAAACAGATTGTGATATACTAAAAATATAAAAGGAGCGCAGAATGAACAAAATAATTCTGGACATCGGAATCATTGTATTCATCGTATACGCGGCGGTCAATATTTTTTATATTATTGATCTCAGGCGAACGAGCATTGCCGCTCGGGAACTGATCAAGAACACGGGAGAGAACTTGAATCCCGCACTGGTCGAACTCAGGGGTACGCTTGAAAATATCAGGAAAATGACCGATGAAATCGGCATCCTGACACGAGATGTAAGACTGGTCGCCGCTTCCGCAGCAGCCTTGGAAAAAGGCCTGAGAACGTTTTGGGGATACTACAAGGATGATATCGGGGCGGCGGTCGATGCAAATATTGCCGGCCTGAAGGCCGGTGTCAAAACAGGGGTAGTCACCCTGATGAGAAACCTGAAAGAGAGAAAGGGGGGATCATCATGAAAGAAGAACTCGTCGAAACAGAGAATAGCAGATCAGCATTGCTTCCGTTCTTAGTGGGTGGTGTTATAGGAGCAGGAATAGCGCTTTTGCTTGCGCCGAAGGCGGGAAGGGAAATAAGGAAAGACCTGGGGCAGTTTGCAGGAGACGCAAAAGAGAAACTTTCCTCCGCCTTTGAAAAAGGCAAGGAACTGTACGAAGAAGGCAGATCGACGGTCACGCATGCCTATGAAGAGGGCAAATCTGCAATCACCAGCGCCGTAGAGGCGGGGAAAACAGCATATATGCGGGAAAAAGAAAGACGTCACGCGGCATGAATGAAGCATGAGTGAATTCCCGTATACGCAGGACCACCACACTGATCGGGAAGGAAAAGAGCAGTTGTTTAAAAAGATGAACTCGACATCGATTCGAGAAGAGGGCATCGGATAATCATCCGATGCCCTCTTATTTTGAGCTGAGAAGTTCCCGGTTCTCCGGTGTCAAGATTTGACCGGACACCGCAGGACGAAGTATGGTGTGCAGGGGAAGGGTGTTTCAGCTCCGGTATGCTGCGTTGATCTTGACATATTCATAAGACAGGTCGCACGTCCAGACCGTGGCCTCGGCTTTGCCCTTGTGAAGATCGATCACGATCCGCACCTCGCGCTGCTTGAGGGCAAGAGCCGCTTCCCGTTCCGCCGCCTTGCCCTGGCCGAGACCTTTTTCCACGATCTTAGCCTTGCCGATAGAGATATCGGTCCTGGCCTCGTCCATCTCAACGCCGGCGTTTCCGAGGGCGACCATGATCCTGCCCCAGTTGGCGTCTTCGCCGAACAGCGCGGTTTTCACCAGACTCGACTTGGCCACGGCCATGGCGGCGCGTTTGGCCTCAACAGGGTTCTTCGCGCCCTGAACGGTGATCTCCACGAACTTCGTCGCTCCTTCGCCGTCGCGCACCACCTGCATGGCCAGGGAACGCGTAACCGTATCAAGGCATGCCTGGAACTTTTTGATGTCCTTTCCGCCCGCCGCCGGCCTTTTGTTCCCGGCCGCGCCGTTTGCCATGCAGAGTATCATATCATTGGTGCTCGACTCACCGTCGATCGTTATATTGTTGAACGACCGGTCGGCAGAGGACAGGAGCGCTCTTTTGAGCGCAGGCGCCGGGATAAGCGCGTCCGTAACAATAAAACAGAGCATAGTTGCAAGGCCGGGGTGTATCATGCCCGAGCCCTTGGCAATACCCGCAATGGTGATCGTCTTGCCACCGATCTCTTCCCGAACAACGGAGAGTTTCGGATAGATGTCCGTCGTCATGATGGCTTCCGCAGCCTGCTCCCAGCCTGAAGGCGACAAGAGTCCCGTTGCAAGAGAAATCCCGGTCGCGACCTTTTGCATGGGCAGAAACTCGCCGATCACGCCGGTGGACGCAACATACACGGCATCGGGCTTGACGCCGAGCTCCCTGGCCGCAAGCTCTGCCGTTGCGTGCGCGTCGGACAGCCCGCGCTTTCCCGTACAAGCATTCGCGCAGCCGCTGTTCGCCACAATGACCCGGCCTTTCCCTGATCTTACTTTCGCCATGTCCACCAGGACCGGCGCTGCCTTCACCCGGTTTCGGGTAAAAACACCCGCGACCGCGGCCTCACGGTCGGAAACAATAAGGGCGAGGTCCTTTTTTACTTCCTTCTTAATGCCGGAGTGTATGCCCCATGCCTTAAACCCCGGGACTGAAAAATTCTTGGTATCCAGTATTCTCATTGTTCTCCCTCTGGTATGGATAGAAAATTTGAAAAACCCGGATGTCAACATCTCGAATGCAAGAGGTGAATGCCTTCTGCACCCGTTCATATCTCGATCCTACGGAAACATCCCTGCCGCCTTCAAGCCGTCCGTCTCGTCAAACCCCATCATCAGGTTCATGTTCTGCACGGCCTGGCCCGACGCGCCTTTCACCAGATTATCAATAGCCGTCACCACCACGGCACGTCCGGTGCGAAGGTCCGCATAAACGCCGATATCGCAGAAATTCGAACCGCGCACGTTCCGCACGTTCGGAAACTCTCCGGCAGGAAGGACCCGGACGAACGGTTCGTTTTTGTAGAACTCCTCGAACAGCGCATGCATGCGGCCGGTATCCGTCGCATTCGCGAGCCGCCCGTAGATCGTTGACAGGATCCCCCGGTTCATGGGCACAAGGTGCGGAGTGAACGACAGAGTGACCTTCTCGCCCGCCAAAAGAGAGAGCTCCTGCTCGATCTCCGGCGTATGGCGGTGGGTCCCGATCTTGTATGCCATCAGGCCTTCGTTTACTTCGGGAAAGTGGTGTGCAAGCGAAGGGCTTCGGCCCGCGCCCGATACGCCGGATTTGGAATCGATCACAATACTCGCGAGATCGATCATCCGCTTTTTGACGAGCGGCGAGAGACCAAGGATCGCGCTCGTCGGATAACAACCGGGGTTTGCGATGAGCGCGGCTTTCCGGATCTCCTGCCGATGCAGCTCCGGCAGGCCGTAAACCGCATGCTTGAGAAGTTCCGGATATTGATGGCGGTGTTCGTACCACGTCTCGTACAGCGCGGGATCGGAAAGCCGGTAGTCCGCTGAAAGGTCAACGACCTTCACGCCGAGTCTATGGAGCTCGTAGGCGGCCCCCTGCGCCATCACGTGCGGCAGGGCAAGAAACGCGAGATCCGCCTTTTTCGCGATCGCAGAAGGGTCGAACGCCTCGCACACCAGGTCGGTCACGTTCAAAAGGTGCGGAAAGAGCGAGGCGATCGGACGGCCCGCGGATTTTTCCGAGGTGACCGCGGTGACCGCGACGCGGGGATGATGGAGGAGTATCCTGAGCAGTTCGCCGCCCGCGTATCCGCTTGAACCAACGACTGCTGTTTTTAGCTGTCCCCTGCTTGTGCCTTTCATGGGATCGTCCTCAGTCACGCTGAAGGCGTGATTCATAAAACAAAAGGGAAGGCACTTGACCTTCCCTTTCTAACCAGGATAATGATGCACTATTATTATATAGAGAAGATCGGCATATAGTCCCATCTCTCGGTGTGTGTTCTGAAATATTCTCTGCCTTAGCGCTTTGAGAACTGGAACCGCGCCCTGGCGCCTTTCTGCCCGTACTTCTTACGCTCTTTTTCCCTCGGATCGCGGGTCAGCAGGCCTTCTTTTCGGAGCTTGACCCTTGCCTCCGTATCAACGGCAAGGAGGGCCTTTGATATCCCGTGCCTGATAGCGCCGGCCTGGCCCGAGGAGCCGCCTCCGAGCACGGACACCACAACATCGAACTTGTCGATGCTTCCGGTAACCTCGAAGGGCTGGCGTATGATCATTTTGAGCACGGCCCTGCCGAAATACTGATCCGCTGTCCGGTCATTGATGGTTATCTTTCCGCTGCCGGGCATCATCCACACCCTGGCGATCGAGTTTTTTCTTTTTCCTGTTGCATAAAATCTTGATACGGTGGCCGCTGACATCAAAATCCTCCATGGTTCTTTTAACGTTAACAGATTGCGTTTCGAATTAGAGCTTCATCGCCGCCGGCTGTTGGGCGCTGTGCGGGTGGTTTTCCCCGGCATAGACCTTGAGCTTGGTCAGCATCTGTTTTCCCAGCTGGGTCTTGGGAAGCATGCCCTCAACCGCCATCTTTATCACGTTCTCGGGCCTGGTCTTCATAAGTTTGCCTGCGGTAACGGACTTGAGCCCTCCGGGATACCCTGAATGGCTGTAATAGACCTTCTGCTCGAGCTTCTTGCCGGTCAAATGCACTTTGTCCGCGTTCACAACGATCACAAAATCGCCTGTGTCGACATGCGTTGTATAGATCGGCTTGGTCTTGCCTTTCAGCACCGTTGCTATCGTGCTGGCCAGCCTGCCCAGCGTCTTGCCGCTGGCGTCAACAATGAACCATTTTCTTATAATGTCTTCTTTTTTGGCCGAATACGTTCCCATGCTTCCCACCTTATTGGTTTTATTCTTTATTAGCAAAATTTCTTCTGTCAGGAACTGCGAATATAAACAATTTCGCCATGTTTGTCAAGACTTTTGTGTGGTCATAAGACACCGAAAAGGAGTATTACCTCGGGTTCCGAAAGACGGGAACGGCATGATAATCATTACATATCAATACATTATGTACTATCAAGAAGAGAGAAAAGAAAAGCATTATTAAGGATTGGACCAAAAAAGGCGGCGATTTTTCGCCGCCTTTTTCCATTGCTGAGCGTTTCTGCTTACCGTCTCTTTTCCGCCGTAACGTATGTTTCACTTTCCCCTGCAGGCGCCTTCTCCCGCACCATGCCCTCCAACGCCCTGCCGATGATCCACCCAAACGTCGATGTGGCCGTAACGATCCCGACGCCGGACACCATGACGCCGGCGAGCATGGATACCAGCACAATGACCCGTGATATGAGCCCTGGCTCAAGCGGCAGTCCAAAAAGCCAGCCCGCGATGTTGATACCTGCCACGCCTCCCATAAGGCTGCCGGGCATGAGTCCGAACAAGGCAAAAAGAACCAACCCTGCGCCCGCCCCTGCATATGCTGTCTTTTTTGATATTGAGTTTTTCATTGTCGTCCCCTCCTTGTCCTGTCCGCTTCTGCAAGAGTAAAATGCATCAACCGTGCCAGACGATAAGAGATTGATTTTAAATGGATCATTACCCCATGTTTTTTGCAATACTGAGAAAAGCATCCCTGCAATTTTTAAGAATGCAAAAAAAATTCTGCCCCGGAAAAGCCTTTGGACTCCCGAACCATGGCATCCGGAAGTAAACTCCGTTGAGATCAAAATTTACCGCTGATTATAGTTTGGCGGTTTTGCCCCATGAACTGAATTTGCCGGGGAATAAGGTACATCCCGCTGGAGACCCCGTGTTCCTCTGCAGGTCTTTTCTCTAATGGGAGTAAATATTTTCCTTGAAAACCTTTGGCATATATGGTAATTTATGGGCTGCCCTTAACTGGGCGATCCAAATTCACACGCGTCAGGACCTGGAGCAGGGTGTCCCGAAGATTTCGGGGTCTGCCCGGGGATGATTGACGCGGAGGAATAAACCAAAAGGAGGAAGTACAATGTCTACGATTACCATGAAGGAGCTGTTGGAAGCAGGGGTACACTTCGGGCACCAGGCCAAGCGGTGGAACCCAAAGATGAAGAAGTATATCTTCGGGGAGCGGAACGGGATCTATATCATCGATCTCCAGAAAACGCTCAAGCTGTTCAAGGAAGCCTATGAATTTGTGCGCGCGAATGCGTCGCAGGGCAGGGACATCCTCTTCGTCGGCACGAAGAAACAGGCCCAGGACTCCATCACCGAAGAGGCCAAGCGGTGCGGGATGTATTTCGTCTCATACCGCTGGCTCGGCGGCATGCTGACAAACTTCGCGACCATCCGCAAGAGCATAGACTGGCTGAAGAAGATCGAGAAGATGAAGGAAGACGGCACCTATGAAAAGCTGACGAAAAAAGAAGTGGCAAAACTGGAAAAAGAACGGACCAAGCTGGAGAGGATCCTCACGGGCATCAAGACGATGACGGAACCGCCTGCGGCGATCTTTATCATAGATCCGCGCAAAGAGGCGATCGCGGTGCACGAGGCAAACAAGCTCGGCATCCCGGTGATCGCCGTTGTGGACACCAACTGCGACCCCGACAACATCGACTACGTCATTCCCGGCAATGACGACGCCATACGCGCCATACGCCTCATGGCATCCAAGGTCGCTGACGCCGTTCTCGAGGGCAGGCAGGCGATTGAGAAAGAAGCTGCTGATACCGCGGAAGCGGCCCAGGCGGCCGCCGGGCCTGTCGCCGCGGTCGTAGAGCCGGAGATGCCGGAGGCCGCGCCTCAGGACGAGGAACCTGAAGCCGCTGATGAAGAAGTGGCGGAAGGCAGTTTTAAGAAACGATAGAGAGAAAGGGGCTTTTGAACAATGGCAACGATATCTGCAAATGCGGTTAAGGACCTGAGAGAAAAGACCGGCGTCGGCATGATGGAGGCGAAGAAGGCGCTCGAAGAGGCCGGCGGCGATTTTGAAAAGGCCGTTGACATTCTGAGAAAAAAAGGGCTGTCCGCTGCGGCGAAAAAGGCCGAGCGCGTGGCGGCGGAGGGCATGATCGCGTCATCTATCCAGAAAAGCGGCAAGGCCGGCGTGCTGATCGAGGTGAACAGCGAGACCGACTTTGTAGCAAAGAACGAGGAGTTCCAGAGGTTCGCCCGGGGTCTCGCCGAGATGGTTGCCGGCAAGGACCCGGCCGACGTGGCTGCCCTGTCGCAGATGCCCATCGACGGTGGAAGCGTGGAGGCCCGGCGGCAGGCGCTCATCCAGAAGATCGGCGAGAACATCGCCATCCGCCGCTTCATACGCTATGAGACCGATGGGAACCTCGCGATCTACCTGCACGGCGCCAGGATCGGCGTCATGGTGGACTATACTGGCGGCGACGAGCAGCTTGGCAAGGACATCGCCATGCACATTGCCGCCGCCAACCCCTCCTACCTCTCGCGGGAGACGGTCCCGGCCGAGGCGCTCGGGCGGGAGCGGGCGATCTACGAGGCGCAGGCCAAGGAAACAGGCAAGCCGGCCAACGTCATTTCGAAGATCGTGGACGGCAAGATGGAGAAGTATTATGGCGACGCGTGCCTTCTGGAGCAGGTGTTCATCAAGGACCCTGAAGGCAAGCTCAAGGTGAAGAATATCCTGAAAGGCGCCGTGGTCCGCCGTTTCGTCAGATACCAGCTCGGCGAAGGGATCGAAAAGAAAAAAGCGTGCTTTGCGGACGAAGTCGCCGCCCAGCTCAAATAAAAACGATGCAACCTCACTATAAACGCATATTGCTCAAGCTCTCGGGCGAGGCCCTCATGGGGGAGCAGGGCTACGGCATCGACTATGCCGTGCTCGATACCATAGCGGCCCAGATCAAAGAGGTATGCGGCCTCGGCGTCCAGATAGCCATTGTCATCGGCGGGGGCAACATCTTCCGCGGACTTTCGGCGACGGCCATGGGCATGGAGCGGGCAAGCGCCGATTATATGGGCATGCTCGCGACTGTATTGAATGCCCTCGCGCTCCAGAACATCCTCGAGAACAAGGATGTCGTCACCCGGGTGCAGTCCGCCATAGAGATGCGCGAGCTCGCCGAGCCGTACATCCGGAGGCGGGCGGTGCGTCACCTCGAGAAGAACCGCGTCGTCATCTTCGCCGCCGGCACCGGAAACCCCTACTTTACCACGGATACCGCCGCGGCCCTCAGGGCCATGGAGATCGGGGCTGAAGTGATCATGAAGGCGACCCGGGTGGACGGCGTATACAGCGCCGACCCCCTGAAAGAACCGTCTGCGGTAAAGTTCGATCGTCTGTCCTACATCGAGGTGCTCCAGAAAAACCTTCGGGTCATGGACGCGACCGCGATATCCCTCTGCATGGACAACGACCTTCCCATCATTGTCTTCAACCTGACCGTATCCGGAAACATCAAGCGTATTGTTTCCGGCGAAAAGATCGGAACGCTGGTCACCGGGAGGAAACATGGTTAGCGAGCTGAGAAAAAAATCGGAAGAAAAAATGGCCAAGGCCCTTGACGCCGTTAAAAAGGAGTTCGCAACGCTGCGGACCGGCAGGGCGTCGCTCGGGATCCTTGAAGGGATCACTGTTGATTACTATGGCACCCCTTCTCATCTCAGCCAGGTGGCCAATCTTTCCGTGCCGGAACCGAGGCAGATCATCATCCAGCCCTGGGAGCCGAAGATGCTCGGCGAGATCGAAAAAGCGATCTTGAAATCCGACATAGGGCTCACCCCCTCGAATGACGGCAAGATCATCCGGCTCAACATTCCACCGCTGACCGAGGAGCGGAGGCAGCAGATCGTCAAGCAAGCAAAAAAAATGGCGGAAGACGCGCGAATTGGCATTCGGAACATCCGCAGGGACATCAACGAAGAGATCAAGAAAAAAGCAAAAGACCTGCACGTCTCGGAGGACGAGACCAAAAAGACGCAGGACGACATCCAGAAAATAACCGACAGCTCTATAAAGAAGATCGACGACCTGCTTGCGCATAAGGAAAAAGAGATCATGACCGTATAGGACACTCCATCACATCGCGAAAGGAAACCGGTATGCCTGCAAAAACTCCTTCCAAGATACTCGCTCTCTATCTGATAATCTCATTGTTTGCTTTGACGCTTCCCGCGCCCGGCTGGGCCATGTTCATTCCGTCCGATCACGCTGCCGGAACAAGGACATCCGATCTGGCCCGAGTCCAGTCCGCGCTCGAGTCCACCGTCATACAACAGCGGTTGGTGGACTACGGGCTTTCGTCGCAGGACGCCGCTGCCAGAGTGACCTTGCTCTCCGATGAACAGATCCACGATTTCGCCTCGCGCCTTGATTCGGTTCAGGCGGGCGGTGATGTGGTCGGGGAGGTGGTTTTTCTCCTCGTCGTGGCGATCATCGTGGTTGTCGTACTCGAGGCAACCGGTCACCACGTTATCATTAAACGGTAAGGGAATCGGGGATCATCCCTGCATTGGAGGCCTATGATGCATGCACTGCTGAGAAGTTTTTATACAAAACCGCTCGTTATTTATCTTGTGTTCGCGCTTCTTATGATCTCGACGTTTTCCGGCCCCGCTGAGGCGATGTTCCTGCCGGCCTCGGGAGACCCGGGCATGGCCGGTTCGGCGACGGCCTCCTTTGACCGTTCGGCCGACCTGAAAAGAATACAGACTGCGCTCGAGTACAAGGCCGTGCAGCAGCGTCTCGTGGACTATGGCCTCTCACCGGATGAGGCCATGGCAAAACTGAATACCCTCTCGGACGGGCAGCTTCATCAGCTTGCCGCCAACATGGACTCTCTCCAGGCGGGAGGGGACGCGGTGGGCGCATTGGTCGGGCTTGTGATCATCGCCCTCCTGGTCGTACTCCTTATCTATCTCCTTGAGGGCCGCATCGAGATCCGTAAAAAATGACGACACCGGGGCATGCACGGGCCGCCGGCAGGAGACCTTCTGTTCGCGGCCTTTTGTCGTTCGCCCTTGTTCCGCTCATATCAATGCTCTGCCCGGGCTGCGCGGGGAAAGACTTCTCCGATGTGCGAGCAGGCATCGAGACCAGGGGCCACTACATAGAGAACGTCCCTTTCTATCGACAGGGCGGTTCCGACTGCGGCCCCGCGGCCCTTGCCGGCGTCTTGGCGTTCCGGGGCCGTCCCGTCAGCATAGAAAAGATCACTGCGAATATATACCTGCCGCAGCTCAGGGGCGCCCTTCCGATGGACATGGAGCGCTTTGCCAGGGAGAGCGGTTTCGAGACGGATTCCTCGGCCGGAACGCTCGACCGTCTGAAAGCACTCATCCGCAAGGGAGCGCCGGTCATCTGCCTCATCGATCTGGGCTTCAGCTATTATAAGCAGCCGCACTACGTCACGGTGGTCGGTTTCGACGACGTGAACGCCGTCGTCATCATGCACGACGGATTCAGGCAGAACAGGCTCATGTCCTATGACACCTTTGACCGCGCATGGGCCCGCGTAGGCCGCTGGATGATCGACATCGAGCCGGTTCGCGGGCATCGGTGACCTATGAAGACGAATACTCCGTTTCTGCGCAGAACAAAAGCTCTCCTCTCCCTTCTGTTTCTGTCCTCACTTTTCTTCGCGAACGGCTGCGCCCTGCCGAAGATCATCATCCTCAACGATCCGCTCTCCGCCGAAGAACACGCCAAACTCGGGCGTATCTATGAATCACAGGGCAAAGAGGACCTCGCCCTTCTTCAGTACCGCGCCGCTGTCAGGAAAGACCCGCGGCAGGTGCAGGCATGGCTCTTGCTGGGCGACCTTGCCTACAAACACGCTGACTACGGAGAAGCGGAGACCGCATATAAAAAAGCCCTCAACCTGCAGCCGGAGAACGGCGACATCAGCAACAATCTCGCATGGACATACCTCATGCAGAATAAGCGGACCTCAAAAGCGGAAAAACTTGTCAAGGAAGCCATGACGTTCACCCCCGAACATAAACCATACTATCTCGACACGCTGGGGGTGGTCCTCCTCCGGCTCGGAAAGGTGCGGGAATCCATTGCCGCGCTCAAAGAATCCGTGGCCACCTTGCCGGAGGACAAATCGGGGTTTCTCGCCGAGGCATATGGTCACCTTGCAGAGGCGTACAAGACCGCAGGTGATGCGGTCCTCGCCGATGAGGCGGCAGGAACGGCAAAAAAACATGCTATAATACAGCAATGAGGCTGTCCGATGGTCGGCAGAGGTGCTGCGCAAACACAGGGGTCTGTCCATGCCTGGTAGACTGAAAAAAATCGTGGATTATGTCAAAGATCACTCGGTCCTCAAGAATCTCTCCGTGGCCAGCATGAGATTGCTGCTGGACGAGGACATCACCCTCGTAACCGAAGACACGCCCGATGACCCGGAGAAGGAAAAGAAGTTTCTGGAAGCAGCCAGGATCGTTCTGAGAAAAGACAAGCTCGACATAGACTTATGATCTGACAACAAAGGAGAAAACTATGATAAAAGCATTGGCTCCCGGTTTTCTGCTTACGGTAGCGCTCGGTGTGACATCTTTTTTTGTCTCAACCATGCATGACACGCTGGACGCCCTCCTCGTTGCCCTCCTGGCCGGAATGCTGGTACGTCTGTTGTTCGGCGCGCAAAAATGGTTCGTTCTCGTCGTTGCCTATGCCAAGGACCTGAAGGATGTTCTCATTCCCATCGGCGTTCTGCTCTATTCCGCCACGATCAATATCAACAGGTCCCTGACGCTCCCGGGCACGGTATATGTTCATACCCTGATTTCGTTCATCGTGCTCCTTGGGGTCGCGCTCATTCTCGGCAAGCTCTTCCGCCTGCCGCAGAAAACGAGCTGGCTGACGGCTGTCGGCTCCGCCGTCTGCGGCGCATCCGCCATTGCCATCACATCCACGGCGATCGATGCGAAGGATGAGGACATTTCGAACTCCATGATCGCCATCACGCTTGTCGGCCTCCTGGCCGTTGTCCTGTATCAGACGCCCCTGCCCTTCTTTTCGGGCCTCGACCGGGAAACCTATGCCGTGCTGTCCGGCGCCACGCTTCAACAGACCGGCATGGTAAAGATCGCGACCTCATCCCTCGGCAATCTGGCGAAAGACATCGCGCTGCCGGTGAAGGTCCTGCGCACGGCGTCAATCCCCTTTGTGGCCCTTGCCTTCTTTTACCTCACCGTTAAAAAAGAGGGCTTTATAAAAGGAAGACGTTATTTCATTGCCGTGCTGGCGGCGTTTATCGTCATCCTGGGTCTCACCGGGTTGTCTCCGCAGTTTGCCCTGATCACGCATCTCAAGGGCGTGAAGATAGCGGCCACCATTGTTTTTGCCACGGCCTTTGCCAATCTGGGCCTCCTCGTTGACTTTAAGGCCATGAAGCTTCGGCCGGTTATCGTCGCTCTCCTGGCCTGGGTTGCATCGGTTGCGGTCTTTTTGCTCATGTCCTGAGCAGCAGGCCCTGCTCTTTTTCCAATGCCGCACACTGACGTCCACGCTGCGTATTCCGGGCGTGGACGTTTTTTGTTCGCAAAGTCAAATATATATATTTATTAGGAAATTTTATGAGAAGGGAGAGCATTTTTTCTTGACAAAAGGTGGTGCTTACTGTAGATTTTTGCCTGTATTCCTACTGTTTTTTAAGGAGCATTCACATGAAAGAGAGTCCGCTGCTGATCCACATTCCCAACGTTCCCGAGCAGGTGACGTACGCCTGGGTCGCCATGGCCCTTCTGATAGGAGTTGCCGTTGCCGTGCGCATGACCCTGAAGAAGACCGCTCCAGGCGGCATCCAGAACGTCATGGAAGTCGTCATAAGCGGCCTGGTGAACTTCATCGAAGAAATCATGGGACCGGAGGGAAAGCACTACTTTCCGCTCATTGCGACGCTGTTCCTCTTTATTCTCGTCTGTAATTTCCTTGGCCTCATTCCCGGCTTCGATTCTCCCACGGCGAACCTGAACACGACGCTTGCCCTGGCACTGGTCGCCTTTTCCGCGACGCACTACATCGGTATCCGCAGGCATGGCTTCGGCTACATCAAACATTTTTTCGGACCGCTGTGGGCGCTCGCGCCGTTCATGTTCATTATTGAGGGCATCAGCCATCTTGCCAGGGTGCTCTCGCTCAGCTTTCGTCTTTTCGGAAACATGATCGCCAAGCACAAGCTCTTGATCG
>Ga0209342_10002158_pt1 | contig 21418 bp, 24 predicted proteins | sample RifCSP16_2_FD_184023 | JGI IMG/M metagenome (GOLD analysis project Ga0209342, IMG submission 184023) | Soil microbial communities from Rifle, Colorado - Rifle CSP2_sed 16_2 (SPAdes) (version 2) | ecosystem: Environmental > Terrestrial > Deep subsurface > Rock core/Sediment | place: Rifle... | reverse complement strand
GGTTTCGACTGGCGTGATGGCGTACGGGGCCGCGGCCGTCGGCTCTCGCCAGTCGAAACCCGATACCTCCAAGCAGCCGTCCATCCGCCAGGCGGCGACCCGGCCGGGCGCGGCGGTCCGCCTGCCGGGCGGCAAGAGCCCTTAGAGGGGGCACGAGGGCCCTTGGGCCTGCCTCGGCCTTCCGCTCTCGGGCGTCGGCGCGAGGGGCGTGAACCGGGAAAACAAACCGGCGCCCCGAGCCCGCGCCGACCCCCACCCCAGACTCTTTAATCGCGCGGCGATTTCGCCCTCACCCGCGATGCGGCGCGAAAGCCCGCGACCGCCACGGGCCCGTAGTCTAGCTTGGACAGGACAGGAGCCTCCGGAGCTTCAGACGGGGGTTCGAATCCCCCCGGGCCCGCTCAACTTCCATCAAGATGGCCGAGGGTCCGGGAACCAAGGCAGGGCCTTTCGAAAAATGCGGCCCCGCCTCACGCGGCGGCGATCCCGACGAGGTGCTCAAGGCGCGCGCTTTCGATGGAGTGGCGCCGAGCGGCGTCATTCCAGTCGTGGACCACGTCCGATTCCACCTTCGCGCCGTGGAGGCGCGCCTTCGCTAAGGAGGCCCCGCGACCGCCCGCAACATGATCGTGCTTTCGATCGCCATGAGGCTCTCGCAAACGGTGGCTTTCGAGACGTTCAGCTCGCGCGCAAGGTCGCTCAAAGTCGTCCGGCGGGGGTAGCCGTAGTACCCGCTTGCAACCGCGTGTTCGAGCACCTGGCGCTGGCGGCTGGTCAGCCCCTCACCGTCACGGTAGTCTCCCGCATAGAGCACCCGGACACCGAGGCCCTCACGTTCGAAGACTGCCACGAATTTGGTGATTTCGCGTTCCTGGCCCAGAATGAGCCACCGGTGGCTGCCCAAGGTGAGGTCGTAGGGCATGGAGGGCACGACACCCGACTCGTGCACGGCCTTGGGGAGCGCGCAGCCTCGGAGGGTGAGCTTGAGGGTGAGCGACCGTTCCCGGCGGTCGAGGAGCTCGCATGCCTCGACTCGCGGGTTTGTGCCGATGAGCGCGAGCGCTTCCTGCGCCTCGGCGCCCTGCAGGGTCACGACCTCCAAACTACGCCCCTCGCCGAGGGGAAAGTGGTTGTGGACGCAGATGCGAAGGCCCGGGAACCTCGTGCTCGTCTCGAAGCACCACGCACCCCTAGGGGTCTGGACTTCGAGGATGACGACACGCATCGGTTCCCAAAGGAGCTGGCCTGCGGCCTTTATGCTTGGGTAAATACCGGTAAAAGCGCGCATTCCGAACAGGTAAGGGGCAAGTCCAAGCCTGCAACTTCCATGGTGGTTTCGGTGTAACGATGGTCGGTGTGCGATCGATGTCGGCCCAAGAACCAGCCAAGGGGAGTTTGATTACCGCTACGGTGCCCGGGCAAGCCAAGCCTGCGAAGACCTTCGCCTACCTCGTCCTCGGGCTGCTCGTCGGGGGCGGCGCCATGTCGGGGCTGCTCTCGCTCTCGCCGGCCTTCGTGGGGGAGTCCCAAACGGTCGCGAGGGAGGTGAGCTACACGCTGACGGTCAAAGAGATCAACGTCACGCAAGGGGGCAAGACCTGGCAGGAGTGGACCTATGACGGCGTCGTCCCGGGGCCGACGCTCACGGCGACCGTGGGTGATGTCCTCAAGGTCCGGGTCGTGAACCAGGGGACGCACATCCACAGCTTCCACACGCACCTCACGGTGTACGACTTCGAGATGGACGGGAGCCAGGCGAATGTAATCGCGAACAACGGCTCGGGGAGCATGATCGCGCCTGGCGGCGAGTACACGTACGTCTTCCCGATCACGGAGGCCGGGATCTTCTACTACCACTGCCACTCGTCGGACGGCGCGATGATCTCCATGCACATCCGGATGGGCCTCTACGGGGCCATCGTGATCCAGGACCCCAACGCCCAGAAGCTGCGCGACGAGGTGATCTTCTACGGCGAGGCGATGCCGGGCGCGCCGGCGCCCTATGTCATCAACAACCGCGGGATCCCCGGCGGCGAGATGACGCTCGAGGAGATCTTCCACGACGGGGGTTTTGACGCCGTGGCGGCGCAGCTCAACGTGAGCGTGACGGCGTTCAACTTCAGGGTGGGGGAGACCGTGCGCCTGCACATCATCAACATCGGCGACCAGGCGCACACGCACCACCAGCACGGCTCCTCGCACCGCTCGACGGCCCTCGGGGGGCGCGAGTGGCCCGCGAATGTGCTCCCGCTGCTGCCGGGCACCGCGGACACGCTCGAGGTTACGTTCCTGAAGCCCGGGCTCTGGCTCTTCCACTGCCATGTCGTGGGACACGCGGACCTTGGCATGATCGGGCTCTTCATCGTCACGTGAAGGGTGGGGGCGGCGTGGGCCCCAACGGCCCTTTACGAAACGAGCGAGGTAAGCGCCGGCCCGATGAGGATGAGCGCGGCGAGCCGGAGGAGGTCTGCCACGATCCCGACGCGCAGCATGTCGATGATGCGGATGTGCCCCGTGCTGTGGACGATCGCCATGGGGGGCGTCGTGGACGGCAGGGCCGAGGAGATCGACGAGGCGAGCCCGGCCGCCAGGATCGGCGGGATCGGGTTGAGGCCCGCGCCGATCGCCAGCGTGGCGGCAAGCGGGCACGCGATGATCGCGGCCGCCGTGTTCGATGCGGCATAGGAGAGGCCGAAGCCGATGAGCGCGGCGATCGCGAAGAGCACGAAGGCGCTTGGCGAGGCGCCAAGCAGCGGCACGGCCGAGGCGGAAAGCCACAGGGCGAAGCCGCTCCTCTCGAGGCCGGCCCCGAGCGCGATGCCGCCGCCGAAGAGGAACACGATGTTCCAGTCGATCCCCCGCGCGATCTCGGGCCACCTGAGGAGCGGCTCCCCCTTCACACGCACGAGGCCCGCGAGGAGGATCACAAGGACGGCGGGCATGGCCTCGGGCGCGTGGGCGGCAAGTTCGCGGGCGAGGGGGATGAGCGACGGGTTCGCTTCGGCCAGGACGAGGACGAGGGAGGGGAGAGTCCAGAGCAGCACGGCGAGGGCAAGCAGGCTCGCCACCGCCCACTCGCCGCGGCTCAAGGTGCCAAGGCCCCGGCGTGTGGCCTCGAGTGCCGGGCGGTCGATCGAAAGCTCCTGCATCTCGGGCGGGATCAGGCGGAAGGTCACGAACCACGAGATGAGGAGCCCGAGGACGGCCATCGGGGTGCCGACGACGAGCCAGTCCGCGAAGGTCAGCGGGTTGAGGGGCGCGTGGGCGTCGACGGTCGCCTTCGTGACGAGGTTGGGGGCCGTGCTGATGAGGAAGAGGAAGGCGCCAGCCGTGGCGGCCTGGCCGAGCGCGAGCATCACGCCGGTCGCGTACCTCGAGCCCTTCTTGAGGCCGAGCGCGGCAAGGTAGGCGGAGACGAAGGGGAGGACGATGGTCGTGGAGGCCGTGATCGAGCCCGTGACGGTGAGGAGGAACACGGGGAGGCAGGCGACGAAGAGGGCCGCGATCTTCGGGTTGTTCCCTTTGTAGGCCAGGGCAAGCGCGATCGACACGCGCTGGGAGAGGCCCCACTTCTGGAAGGCCGCAGCAAGGACGAACCCGGCCATGAAGATCCAGATGATTGGGTCGGCGTAGGAAGCAAGCGAGGTCCTCCACGGCAGGACCCCGGCGAGGCCGAAGACGAGCGGCACGATGAGCGTGGCAAGGCCGAGGGGAAGCGCTTCGGTGACCCACCAGACGAGGACCCAGAGGAGCGTGCCGAGGGCCACCTGCGGCATGATGGGGGGCTGCCCCACGGCAAGCGCCGCGTCGGCGGCGCCCTGCGGCGTGGGGAGCAAGACCGTGACCACGAAGAGCGTGGGGCCAAGGGCCAGCGCGGCCTTGCGCCGCAGGCTGAGCTCGAGGGGCCCCTGGCCTTCCGGAGGGGGCTCCGCAAGCCGGGCGGCGGCGTGCTCCTCCATGGGGGCCCCCCTAGAGCTTGGAGGGGAGTTTGGCGGCTAAAGTCTCGCGGTCGGTATCGTCGCCCAGTACATGCGGTTGAACGCGAGCTTCTCCCAGTGGGCGAGCCGCGTCGGGTGCTTCACCTTGGGCGGGTGGTCGTAGTCGAAGTCGAGGACCATGCCTTTGCCGAACCCCGTTTCGAAGAAGCACATCACGTGGCCGTTGTAGAGCATCTTGGGGGGCCGCCCGAGGATCTCCGCGGCGATTTGGTCGGCGACGACGGGGGCCTCGAAGTGCGCGGTCGACCCGGCCTTGGAAAGCGGCAGGTCCGTGGCGTCGCCGATGGCGAAGACGTCGCGGTGGCCCTTCACCCTTAGCGTCGCGCGGTCCGTGGGGATCCACCCGCCGGGCCCGCCGAGCCCCGAGTCCTCGGCGATCTTGGCCCCGCGGTGCGGGGGCGCGAGGATGAGGAGGTCATAGGGCGCCTCTTCGCCCTCGAGCGAATTCACGACCTTCCTTTCCCCGTCGATCGAATCGACGTTGAAGAAGGTCGAGAGTTCGACGCCGCGCTCGCCGAAGAGCTTCTCGACGACGGGCGAGACGGACTCGATCGTGAACGCGCGGCCAAGCGGCGAGAGGTAGCGGAACTTCACGGGCCGCTTCGTCTTGTGCTTCTTGAAGTAGGCGTCGAGCAGCAGGGTGGCCTCGATCGGAGCCGGCGGGCACTTGTAGGGGATCGAAGCGGGCCCGAGGAGGACCGTGCCGCCCTCGAAGTTTTCGATGGCGGTGCGGAGGGCAAGGGCGGCCGGTCCATTGTAGAAGTGGTGGGCGTTTCCCTCAAAACCCGGCACCGCGGAGGGGTCGAGGCGGGCGCCGGGCGCAAGGACGAGGTAGTCATATGGCCGGGCGGGCCCGTGCTCCATGTGCACGACCTTGGCCTCGGTGTCCACCCGAAGGGCCTCGTTGAGCTCGAGCTTCACGCCCTTTCGAAGGAGCGTGCGCTCGGGGCGCCAGAGCTTGGCGGGGTCGACGCCGCCCAGCATCGCGAAGATGAGCCCGGGTTCGTAGAAGTGCTTGCCCTGGCGGTCGACGACCGTGATGTCGGCGCGCCCGTCGAGCCTTCGGCTGAGGAGGTTGGCGGCAATCGTGCCGCCGACCCCCCCGCCGATGATGACGACCTTCTTGCGCACGGCGTGCCCCTCCCCCGTCCGCTCAGCGCTTCTTGAGGATCACGAAGCGCGTGTAGCCCGCCTCGTCGGCAAGGGCCACGAGCTCGTGGCCCGCCTTGTTCACCCAGAAGGGGATGTCGCGCCTCGAGCCCTGGTCGGAAGACCAGACCTCGAGGACGTCGCCGACCTTGGCCTCGCGGATCGCGCCGATGAGCGCCATGAGCGGGCCCGGGCAGAACGAGCCGCGCGCGTCCACGACGCGCGTGGGGAGGGGAGTGACTTCGGTGGCCGCCACGCTTTGGCCCCCCTTAGATGAACATGGTCACTTCGCCGTCGCGCGCCTCGGAGACGAACTCGCCCACCCCGACGACGTCGTCGACGATGGGGTCGAAGTCCTCCTTCTTGAGGTGCAGGAGGTCCGCGGTCATTGCGCAGGCGTGGACCTTCACGTTGCCCATCGCCTTGGCCTGCTTCAGGAGCTCGATCCACGGCGGGACTTTCGCCTGCATCATGGCTTGCCCCATCATGGGCGCCATCTCGGCGTAGTTCATGTCCATCTTCTGGTTCGACTCGGGGCGCCCCTTGCGGAACGCCTCAAGGCCCCAAAACGTCAGGAAGACGTTGACCTCCATCCCCATGGCCACCGCGCCTGACGCGATGATGCCGACGGGGTAGAGGCGGTCGACGGTCCCTGAAAACACCACCATTGAGAGCCTGTTTGGCATGGATTTCCCTCAAGAGCAAGGCTTGGCGGGGGAGGCCATCCAACGTGCGCAGAGAGAGAAAGGGTGGGTAGGGGGGGCCGCATACTACATTTACTGAATATTCGAATAACCGCATACGGATGGTCCCCTGACAAGGATGCGCGACAAGGCGTTCTACGAGGAGAAGGCGCGGACGGTGGCGGCCCTTGCCCACCCCGTGCGCCTCGCGATCCTCGACCGGCTCTCCGAGGGGCCCGCGTCGACCGGCTCGCTCGTCGAGGAGCTCGAGCTCCCGCAGCCCCTCGTTTCCCAGCACCTGGCAGTCCTCAGGCAGGCGGGGGTCGTGGCGCGGGAGCGGGAGGGGGCCAGGCAGGTCTATAGGCTCGCCGACCCGAAGATTGCGGCCGCATGCGGGCTCATGGGCGAGATCGTCACGCGGCTCGTGGAGGCCGAGCGCGAGAGGCTGAGGCCCCTTGCGCAGGCGCCGCGGGCGCGCTAGGCGCCGTTCGGCGCGGCAAAGAGGTAGCCGATCGCGAAGCCCGCAAGCGCGGACACGATCCCGATCACGGCCATCTGGACGCCGCTTCGCCCCGCGTGGCCGACGGTGGCCTTCGCCTTGTAATAGCCGACGGCAAAGAGGGTGACCGCGCTCACGGCAAGCGCCGTGAAGATCGCGTCCCAGAGGCTAAGGCCCGGCACGAAGAAGGGGGCCAGCGGGATCACCGAGCCGATGACGGCCGAGACGCCAACGAGTACGGCGCTCCTGCGGGGCTGGGCGTCCTCGACCGGCGCGAGGTTGAGCTCGTGGGCCATCATGATCTCGAGCCAGGCTTTCTCCTTCGAGACGATCCGGTCGAGCATCTGGCTAAGCTCGGGCTCCTCGAAGCCCCAGCGCGCGAGGATCTCGCGCACCTCCGCGCGCTCGATCTCAGGCAGGTCCCGCATCTCGCGCATTTCGCGTTGGCGCTCGCTGTCGTAGTGGTCGCGCCTCGCCTGCGTCGAGGTGTAGGCCACGGCGCCCATGGAGATCGATTCGGCGAATGTTGCGGCAAGGCCCGCGGCGATGATGATGCGGAGGTCCTTCGATGCGACGGCGACCCCGAGGATCACGCCGAGGACGTTCACGAGGCCGTCTTGGAGCCCCAAGATGAAGTCGGAAAGGCGGCCGCCTCGAGCGTGGGACTCGCCGGCCTCGGCGGCCTCTTGCTTGCGCCAGAAGGCGATGCGGGACGGCAACGGGGGGGCCCTTCCGGCGGGGGGAACGCCCTGAGGGTATTTTGGCGTGAGGGTTCGAGGGGGGCCGAAGGAGGGCTCACTCGCGCCGTTGGAAGAGGATGACCGCCGTGCCTACGCCGACGACCGCGACCGCCGCGGCGATGAGCGCCCCGTTCGAGGAGGACGCGGGGGGCGTGGGCGCGCCCTGCGAGAGGGTCGCAGACCCCATGGTGCCCGCCGCAGGCGCGGAGTCGGAGGCCTCGATAGCCTGCGTCGTCACGTTCACGCGGTCGGCGTGGATGTAGAAGGCCGCGATCGTCCAGCGGTTCGTAGCGATGTCGATCTTGGGCGCCTCGACCCAGGCCTTGCGCACTTCGACCTCGAGGACGCCCGAGGCCACGTCCGTGGCCCCGCCGGTCTCGTTCGTAGCGCCCCACTGGCCGAGGCCGGCCGAGGGGAGCCACCGCTGGACCATCCGGGTCCAGACCCCGGCTGGCGTGTGGTGGATCATCCCGTGGTAGAGCGACGTCTGGCCGTCCGTGCGGTCGACCTGGAAGTGGAAGTGGTACTGGTAGTGGGACCCGGCGGGCGGGGGGCCAAGCGATTCGATCTTCATGAAGAGGGAGAAGGCCGAGGCGGTCTCGCCCGCGACCCACCCCGAGAGCACGTTGAGCTCGGGGGCAAGGCCCGACTCGCCGGCGCCGTCGTCGAGGACGTCGGGCTGGGAAGCGCTCCCGGCCGACGCTGCGGGGCCGCCGAGCAGGAGCGCAAGGCCGATGAGGAGCGGGAGCCCCCGGGGGGCCTTCGCAGGTTGCGCGCAGGGCACGCTGGCGCTTTGCCTTCGGGGGCGCTTGATCGTTCTCTCTTTACGCGCCGTTACTGATAGGGGATTGGGATGGGGGGTTGAAGGTAGGGGCCCCGTGAGGCGCAGGGGGCTTCTCTTGCGGCTGCCTCCCGCCTTTTAGCCCCGGGCGAACTCCCAGGTGACCGGGGTCTTGTGTCCAAGTGGCGGGGAGGGCGTCCGGCGCCTCACGTTTCAAGGGGAACAAGGCAGCGGTCAGCCCGTCCGCGTCGCGGGCGGCCCTGCCGGTCCTTGCATGCCCTTGGGGGTCCAAGGAACGAGCATCGCTGGCGCCCCCATCTAGGCTTGGCTCTTACCGGCTTTATTCCGGTTCAGCCTCCGCGGAGGGGAAAGTGCCCCGGGGGTGGAGCGAACGCACAAATAGATCGCGTGGGCTTCGCGGCGCCCGGGGCGAAAACGTGGCGGAGCGGAGCATCTGGGCGGACCGATTCCTGGCGGCGTGTTTCATCGAAGGGGCCGTGGCCTTCGCAGGGATGGGATACCTCCTCTTCCTGTCCGTGGCGACAACGCCGGGCCCGGCGCGGGTCGTGGCCGGTGGCGGCGGCGGGACCTGGTTCACGGTGGGGCTCATCGGCTTTGCGCTCATCTGCGTCCTGGGCTGCGGGCTCTCAGCCCTCTTCTACCACTACGTCGAGGTGACGAAGGGCGTGCCCTACACAGGGTGGCGCAACCTGTTCGCGTGGGGCCACCTGATCGCGGGGGTCGGGGTCTCGTCGGCCGGTTCTCTCCTCGCCGCTTGGGGGGGCCTCAACGCGGGGATCGCGGCGCTGCCTGCAAGCTCGGGCGGCGGCGGCCAGAACTTCGCGTACATCCATGCGAACATCCTCGGGCCTCTCACGGTGCCCCTTGCGATCATGATGGGAATCGGTCTGGCGGGCTTTTTTGCCGGGGGCTTCGCGTACTTCACGGCGTGGTGGGCCACCGTGAAGCGGGACGGCGGGCTCCTGCGGGCGAAGAAAGCGCCCGAGGCCGCGGCCGAGCCGGCCAAGTGATGGGGCCGGGCACGGGCCGCTCGGGCCAACGGTCCCGGGAGATCTCGCGCGGACAAAGCGCCCGTCCGCGGGCGATGCCGCGACCGCGCCTTGAGCGGCCGGTTTATAGGCCGTGCCGTGCTTTGAAATCCGGTCGCTTTGCACCTGTCGTTCCTCGCGATCCTCGCGTGCGCGGCGTTCCTCGTGGTCGCCGCGCGCTGGCTCCTCGCCCTGCGCCGGGAGAGCCAGCGCGAGAAGCTGCCGCTCACGGACCTCGACAAGCTCATCGCGGGCGCGCCGATCGCCTACAGCCTGTTCTGCATTTTCGCAGGTGCGGTCCTTGTCGAGCACGCCTTCGAAGTCCACGCCCTCGGCGGCCCCACATCACTCCCGCTCCTCGGCGTCGTGGAGGAAGGGACAGCCCTCTTCACGCTCTGGCTGCTCGCGGGCCTCTCCGCCGCAAGCCCACTCATCGTGATCTCCACGGCGGAATCGTACTTTGCCCGCAAGCTCCCGGATCTCGTGCGGCTCGGCCGCCAAGCCGTATTCGAAACGCTCACCGGCGTGAAGGTTCCCCCACCCAAGGTGGAGGACGAGTGGCAGGGCCTCCTCAAGAAGTAGCCGCAGGCAAGTCGCTCGTGTGCCAGGACCCCAAGAAGAGAAGAAAGGGAAGGGGGGGGAGGGCCGGGCATGGGCCCTCCCGGGAGTTGTCGTTGGCCGGTTGACCTAAACCACGACTTTGCGCCCGATGAACACCCTCGTGAGTCGCGGGTGCTTCGACGCGAGGCCCCGCATGGGGTGCTCGGCGAGCCACCGGTCAAGGGTGAACCAGGTTGCGCCGCGCGAGAAGAGCAGGGCGCCTCCCATGCTCAACATCATCAGGTTGACCCCCGCGGTCGACCCGCCGGAGTACCCGGCAGCCAGGTAGAAGTTCATGTTGAAGAACAGGGACCCGACAAGCCCGACGTTCGTGAGCAGCCCCAACAGGAGGGATACGCCGACCAGCATCTCACCGTACATTGTGAGGTAGGCCCAGGTCGAGGAGTTCGGGATTACCGTCCCGGTCAGGAAGTCCTTGTACCACCCGAACTGCGTGTTCTTCGCGAAGTTCGCGTTCGTGGCCGCGAAGCCCGACACGAACCTCGGGTTGTTCATCTTGCCCCAGGCCGAGTTCATCCACTCGAGGGCGATGGCCCAGCGCAAGCCGGTCATCATCACTTCGTTCCTGCGCTCAGCAAAGGCCCACTTGATGCGCCCGAGGGCGCCGGGGGCCCTTGCGCCCACCGTTCCAACGGCATTTTCGGTCATTTCCGTCCGCCTCTTTTTTTGGGTGAGGGGGGTAAACCCCTCACTGGAGGGGACTCGCCGTGCTAGAACCTTAGCTCACGGTGCATACGTACCGATCAACAGTACGTGATCCTAGCGGGCTTTTAGAGCCTTTACGGGGAAAAGACCCCCCTCACAACACGGCCCTTGGGGGCCCCTCACGGCGAGCGCAGGGGCTTCTCGCCCTCGGAGGCGCGCATGAAGCGCGTGGGCTCGCTCTGGTGGCGGGAGAAGGCGATGATCGCGATCGACCGGCAGGACTCGGCGATCTGGACCATGGCCTGGATGATCCGGCGAAGGCGAAGGACCGCCTGGGCGTCGTGTACGGCGCCGAGCGTCTGGAGCACGAGGGACTCCTCCTCCTTGCGCAGCCTCGAGGCGATCTCCGTGGCCTCGACGGCCTTGTCGAGCTCGCGGGAGAGGAGCGCCAGCATCGCGTCGGCAAAGAGCTGGCCAAGCTCGAGCCCGTGGGCGCGGAGCGCCGTGTGGAGCGCGCCCGGGAGCTTCGACTCGGCCTCGAGGAGCCCGGCAACGTTGAGCGCAACGACGCGCGACTGGTCGGCGATGCGCTCGAGGTCGTTTGCGATGATCGAGTAGCCGGCCACGTCCGCGCGCGACTTGATCCCGATCATCGTGCGCACGCTCTCGTCCTGCTGGGCCGAGAGGATGAGCCGCATGATGAGCCAGTAGATCATGTCCGCGTCTTCCTCGCGCGAGGCCGCGACTTCCGCGAGCTTCTGGTCCTTCGTGCGAAGGGCCTCGAGGGAGTCGACGATGGCCGAAGAGGAGAGGTTGTAGAGCCGCTTGAAGAGCGCGTCGACGGGGTACCGCTGGGTCTCGATCGAGCACTGGAGGATAATCTCGGCGGGGCTCTCCTCGATGATCCCCATGCCGATGAGCTTCTTCGAGGTGCGCCGGACCGCCTCGACGGCGTCGGCCGTGAGGCGCGCCTTCGAGCGGACGACGAGGTGGTCGCGCCCGAGCACGTAGCCGCCGACGATGACGCGCGAGAGGACTTCGGGCGAGCGGCATTCGTCCGCGGCGATGACGTAGGCGACCTCCTTAGGCACCGAGCCGACGCCCTCCCCGACGGGGATGACGCGCAGCTCCTTGCCGTCCTCGACGAGTTGGACGGAGGCCCCGCGCTTGAGGCCTTGCTCGGCGGCCCAGGCGGAGGGCAGCGACACGGAGAGCGTCGAGCTGCCGACCTTCTGGAGCTTGCGGATTTCCAGTCGACGTTCCTCCTGCGAGCGGCGAGCCCGCATGTCTGCGGGAAGCATAATAACCTCCCCCTTGGGGGTCAATTGATTGTCGGGCTCCTGGATTGCGGGGGCTACGGTCTCGTCCACGGTGTCACCTCAGCTGTCCGGCTTTGAGTCGTGCGCGGGTCTCGGCGGCTTCCATCGCCCCGCGGAGGCGACCCATGGCCTCGGCGTTAAGGCCGCGCTGGGCCGCGGCGAAGGCTTCGGCTTCCTCGCGGGCGACGACGGCGGATAGGTCGTCGCGGAGTTTGCGCGAGGCTTTCGCGGCCTTGCGCCGCATGGCCGGGCTCCCGAGGCCGACGGCGAAGGCGAGGACGAGGGCCTGGAGTTGGGCGAAGTCGTCCTCGACGAGCATGTGGCCGGCCTTGAGCTCCGGAAGCGCGAGCGCGGCCGTGGGGTCCGCGCTTGCAATCTCCGGGTAGAGCGCAAACTCCTCCTTGACGAGGTGGGGGGAGAGCTCCGTGCGGACGAGGCGCACCGCCTCCTGGAGGGCCTCGAGTTCAAAGGGGGAGAGCGAGCGCTGGGAGAGGAGCCAGTCGATCTGGCTCACGGCCTCCTGGAGCCGCGCATGCTCTGCGCGCAGGATCGCGAGGGGGTCGGAAATGGCGAGGCGGCGTGGGCGCTCTTGGCCCTTCGAGGGCTCGAGGCGGGTTGGCGTGGACACGGGCTTGTTCCTCCTCTACGCGTGGACGATCGTGACGGGCACGGGGGAAAGCTCGAGGACGCGCAGCGCCGTCGAGCCGAGGACCATGCGCTCGACGCCGCTTTTCGCGCGGTGGCCGAGGACGATCTCGGCAAAGGCGCCTTCGCGGGCGAAGGTCAGGATCGCGTCGGCGGGGTCGTTCGAGGGGCGAAGCGCCGTATGGAGGGAGACCCCCGCCGAGGCGGCGGTCGAGGCGGCCCCTTCGAGGAGGCGCTCGAGCCTCTCGCCGTAGCTTGCGACCTCGTCGGCGCCGCGGGCGGGCACGCGGGCGGCGACCATCACCTTGCGGGTGTCGAGGACGGAGAGGGCCCAGACCTCGTCGTGCGCGCGCTGCGCGCGGGCAAGGGCCCACTGGAGCGCGCGGTGCGCGGGGGCCGATTCGTCGAGCGCGACGAGCACCTTGTGGGGGTTCATCACCTCACCACCAGGACGGGGCAGGGCGAGTGGCGAACGACCTTCTCGGCGACGGAACCGAGGAGCACGCGCGCGAGCCCCGTGCGCCCGTGGGAGCCGACGACCACGAGGGAGGCGCCCGCGCGTGCGGCTTCCTTGACGATCGCGCTTGCCGGGTCGGCGAGGGGGATGACGACGGACTCCGCGTTCACGCCGGACTTCTGCGCGCGCGCCTGGGCCTCGCGGGCAACGGCGGCCCATTCGACGCCGGCGCCAAGCGCGCTCACCTGGAGCCCGGCGCTTGCGATCGCCTCGGCCTCGACGAAGCCGACGTCCTCGACGGTCACGACGCGCACACGGGCGCCGCGGAGCCTTGCAAGGTCGACGGCGTAGTCGAGCGCCTTTCCGGCGGAGGGCGAGCCGTCCACGGCGACGAGGAAAACCGGGGGCGCGCTTGGCAACAAGCCCCTCACCGTGTGGATTTCCCCACGGGCGTCGATACCGGTAGCGTTGGGACTCTTGGCTTCGTAAATAGACTACTTACCCGGCTTTAACGCGCGGGCGGGGGGGGCGGGGGCGCGGGGGCGGGCGCACGGCTCTTTGCCTTTGAGGGCTTGGGGGGACAAGGGGCAAGGACGGTGGCCTCGCTTTTCGCGCGCGAGCCGTCGTGGATCTCGGTTGCGGTCGCCCAGACCACGCTCGTGGTCTGGCTCGCGGCGCTGGCCGGCGGGGACTTCGGCAAAGCCGACCCCGGAACCCACCCGATCCTCGTGAGGGCCGCGTCCAGGGACGGCGCGGCGGTGGCGGGGCTCTTCGGGTTTGTGGTCCCCGTGGTCTTCGGGATGTTCCCGAGGCTCGCGCCGGGGCTCCTCGGTTTGCCGCGGCTGGGGCGACTTTCGACGCGGCTCCCCCCGACGGTCGGGGCGGTCCTATCGGCGTGTGCGCTCCTCTGGCTCCTAACCGGCGAAGCGGCGCTCCTCCCGGCCCTTCCGCTGCTCGCGCTCGCGGGCGCCTTTGCGCTCATCAGCGCGATGGCCGGAGCAAGGCGCCTGCGGGCCAACGGCCTTCCAACCGTGGGTCCGGCGGTCCAGCTGCCCGCGCGCCTCCTCCTGGCCGCGGCCCTCGTGCACCTCGCGGCAGGGTCGGCGCTCCTCTTCGCGGTGGCGGCCTCGCCCGACGGCTTCACGGGCCTGCGGCCCACGACGCTCTCCCTTTGGCCCCTGCACCTGCTGACGGCAGGTTTCGTCGTCCTCACGGTCTTCGGCGTCGGCGTCCGGATGTTCGCGTCCTTCTCCGGCGTCGAGCCCCCCGCGGCGGCCGTTTGGATCATGCTCGTGTGCGGGGCTTTAGCGCCCACGGGCCTCGCGCTCAGCCTCGAGCGCTTCAGCCTCACGTGGATCGCCCTCTTCGGCACGATTGCGGCCGCGGCGGCTGTGACCTTCGCGGCGCTCGTCCTTTTCATGTGGGTCCGCCACCGGCGCAGGCGGCGCAAGGCGTGGTACCTCATCATCGCCGCCGCGCTCACGCTTGTCGCGGGGGAGAGCCTCGCGGTCGCCTTCGCGCTCGACCCTCGGGGGTGGGCGCTCGCCCCGGTCCACGGGGAGATCAACACCGTCGGGTTTGCGGGCCTCATGATCTTCGGCGTGCTCTTCGAGCTCTCCGCCGGGCGGGCCGCCAGGCCCGACGTGCTCTCGCCGGGCCACGCGATCGCCTTTGCCTGGCCCGCCGGTCTTGCGATGCGCGCGCTCGGCTACTTCTTCCTCGCTCCGGCCCTCGCGGGAGTGGGTGACCTGCTCATCCTCGGGGCGCTCCTCCTCGCGGCGCGGGACGCGCACCCGAGGGGCCCCCGGCCGCTGGAGGCGCTCCGGCCAGCCGGGGGCGAGTCGAAAGATCAGCCCGCCGAGTAGACCGACGGGTCCGCGGGGCCCGTGACGACGAGTGCGCCGAGCGACCCCTTCTGGATCGTCCGCGTGAGTGAGTGGTCCACGAGGAGGTACGTGCCCGGCACGAGGGTCACGAACTCGACGACGGACGCGCCGCCGGCGGGCACGAGGGTCGTCTGGACATTGTAGTGGGGGTCGCCGACCAGGTCGCCCTCCGGGTACACGCGGTCGAAGATCTGGCCGATCACGTGGAAGCTCGAGATGAGGTTGGGCCCGCCGACGCCGAAGAAGATGCGCACGGTGTCGTTCACGTCGGCCTCAAGGGCCCGTCCGGGCCCCATCAGGCTCCCCTTGCGCCCGTTGAACGCCACGTAAGTCGGGTGCTCGGCAAGGAGGTTGTCGGTGTCGAAGAAGTGGTGGCCGGCCTCGCCGGTCGTGCCGTTCGTGTAGAACTCCCCCTGCATGACGTAGTATTCGCGGTCGACCGCCGGGAGCCCACCCTCGGGCTCGACGAGGATGAGGCCGTACATGCCGTTCGCGATGTGGGAGTCGACCGGCGGGGAGGCGCAGTGGTAGACGTAGACGCCCACGCGCATCGCCTTGAAGGCGAAGGACTTCGTCTCGCCCGGCGCCACTTGCGTGACCGTCGCGCCGCCGCCGGGGCCCATCACGGCGTGGAGGTCGATCGAGTGCGTCATCGAGGAGGACGCGGCGTTCGTGAGGTGCACATGGACCGTGTCGTTCACCAGGACGCGGATCATGGGGCCGGGGACCGTCCCGTTGAACGTCCAGTAGGTGTAGGTCGCGTTTACGGAGGGGTCGATGACGGCGACGACCTCGCGAGTCTCAAGGGAGACGTGGACCTCCTGCGGCGACGTTCGCGTGATCGGCGCGGGGACGTCGGCGGCCGAGCGGCCGATCTCAAAGACCTGCACGGGGCGGGCGGGCGGGAGCGGCTGGCGGCCTGTGGGCGCCGGCGGCGTCCCGGAGGCCGTGCCGCTGACCTTCACGGTTCCCGTCATCCCGGAGTACAGGGGGCCGTGGCCGGACGTGTCCCTGGCCGCGTGCGGAGTGCAGTGGTAATTGAACGTCCCTTCGGAGGCGAAGGTGTACGCGTAGGTCTGCGACTTCTCGACATTCGGCGACTGCAGGGGCCCGGAGGCCTCGTCGGAGGTGACCGTGTGGTACACGTCGTCGTCGTTCACCCACGTGACGGTGGAACCGGGGGCGACTTCGACGCTTGCCGGATCGAACTTGAAGTTCTTCATATGGATCGTGAGTTCGACCGGCGCGGCCGGAGTCCCCGGGGTACCCGCCTCGACGATTGGCCTTGCCGTTTGGCTTCCGATCGCAAACCCGCCGGCCATCGCCGCGCCTCCCACAAGGAGGCCGAGCACGACCATAGCCAGGCCCTTGGCACCCGCTGAAGATTCCCCTGCCATCGACACACGTCCGACGCCCTTTGAAGGCGCCGAGCGGGTAAATCGAGGTCAAGGGTTTCTAGGCTTGCTTTGCCACAGTAAATACAGGCAATACGGGCAAACGCCGATCGAAGCGGGGAAAGCCGACCGCGGGCGGGGAGGCGCCCAGGGGCGTTGAAACCCCCCCACGTTTGCCAATTCCCGGTTCAGTAAGAGCCAACAGGCGATATACTGCGCTTCACCCCTGTCGTACCGGTGGCTGAATGAGGAACCACGCGCCGTCGTCGCTGGTGGGCGAACATGAGGGACTGCTCGAGACTCTCGAGTACGCGAAGTCGAGGCGCGGGCCCGTGGGCGAGATGGCCGGTGCGCTTCAGGCGGCTCTCTCGATGCACATGGAAAGGGAGGAAAGCGTCCTTGCGGTTCTCGCCTCGCTTGAGGACCTTGCAGCCGACCAATGGCCCGGGAACCCCGAGCTGCTCCTCGAGAAGGCCGACGTGGTCGAGCACGACCTGAAGCGGATGCACAAGGAGCACGACCTCATCGCGACGCTCTCGGGGCAGCTTCGCCGCGCGGCGGAGAAGGAGGGGGAGGAAGAGGTCGCGCGGTTCTGCGACGACCTCGCGCGCCACGCGGAGATGGAGGAGCAAGTGCTCTACCCCGCGGCGCTGATCGTCGGGCGCTACGTCCGCCTGCGGGAAGAGAAGACGCTGGACGAGCGCCAGCGGCTGAGGTAGCCGCTCCGCGCGAGGGCTCACTTCGCCCGCGCTCGGACCTCGATGCGCCGGCACGCCTTCGACGCGGCCGAGGCGCCGTCGGCGGCGTCAACCGCCGCGAGGGGCTCGAACCCCGCGGCTTTGAGCGCGGCCCGTACCTCGTCGAGGCGGAAGAACCGGTAGGGGACGGCGCGGCGCAGCCAGTCGATTGCGTAGTCGCCGACCATGACGAGGGGCGCCCAGACGAACCGGTCGCCGCCGTCGGGGTGGGCCTGCCACTGGTCGTAGAGGAGCGTGCGCTTGCCTTTGTAGTCGAACGCCTCGGAAGGGTACACCTTGTTGAGGGCCCCCTCGTCGAGGCCCTCGCGGTTGAAGAAGGCGACCGAAAGGAGGCCGCGCGGCTTGAGCGCCTTGCGGGCCGCGCCGAGGAGCTGCTCGGCCTGGCCTTCGACCGCAAGACGGCTCAAGGCGTTTCGGAGCGAGACGACGGCGTCAAATGGGCCTGAGGGCAGTTCGGCAAGGTCGCACTCGAGGACCTTCGCGCCCTTCGCGTTGGCTTTCGTGTGCGCGACAAGGGCGGGCGACGGGTCGACGGCCGTGACCTTGAGGCCGTCCCTGACGAGGCGCTTCGTCGTGAGGCCGAGCGCGCTGCCGACCTCGAGGACGGACTTTGCGCCTTCGCCCTTCAGCCACACGCCGCAGGCCGCCGCCTGCTTTTCCATGTGCGCGGTACCCCAGCCGGTCGCGTCGAGCCAATCGGCGAGCCCCTCCCAGGGGTCGGCGGGCCCCGCCGACGGGCCGCCGAGGGTCGAGACGAAGTCGTGGTCGAGGGCCGAGGAGTGCAGGTCGCCGCCGCCCACGCCGCTGCCCATCATGCTGCCGCCGCCACCTTCGTGTTCCCAAGGCTGGTAGCCTCGGCGGAATTCCTTGAATTTCCCCATTTTCAGACCTCGAGTACCTCAGGCATCCGGCGCGTGCTCAAAAAGGCTTGGTCGAAGGGCGCCGGTCCCCCCGGGCGCCAGGAGCGCGCGCCCAAACCCTTTTGGCAAGGCCGCATCCTCCACCGCACCCATGCGCTTCGCGTTCCTCGGGACGGGGGGTTCCTACCCCTCGCGCGAGCGGATGACCCAGGCGTTTGCCGTGCGCTACCGGGGCGACGTGGTCCTCTTCGACTGCGGCGAGGGGACGCAGAGGCAGATGATGCTCTCCTCGCTCTCGTTCATGTCGATCAAGGCGATCGCGATCACGCACTTCCACGGCGACCACTTCCTCGGGCTTGCGGGGCTCGTGCAAACCATGCAGCTCAACGACCGGCGGGAGCCGCTCGACATCCTCGTCCCGAAGGGCACGGCGGGCTTTGCCGAGGCCTTCCTCGAGCTCGGGCACTTCCGCCTGAAGAAGTTCGAGGCGCGTGTGCGCGAGCTCGGCGACGGGGAGCGCGTGGTCTTCGACGGGTATTCGATCACGGCGGCGGCGCTCAACCACCCGGTCCCGACGATCGGGTTCCGCTTCGACGAGGACTCGAAGGCCGGCCGCTTCGACCCCGGCCGGGCCAAGGAGCTCGGCGTCCCCGAGGGGCCGCTCTTCTCGAAGCTGCAGGACGGCCACCCCGTGGAAGGCGGCAAGGGGAAGGTGCACCCGGAGGACGTGATGGGCCCGCGCCGGAACGGCCACGCGTTCTGCTACCTCACGGACACCGCGCCAACGCCGCGGGCCGTCGAGATCGCAAAGGGCGCAGACGTCCTCGTCATGGAAGCCACGGCCGACGATTCGCTCACGGAGTTCGCGAACCAGTACGGCCACTGCGCGGCCTCGCAGACCGCCTCGGCCGCCAAGGAGGCGGGCGTCGGAGCGCTTTACATCGTCCACCTCTCGGCCCGCTACAAGGAGAGCGACCCGATCGAGTCGCAGGCGCGGGCGGTCTTCGCGAACTCCAAGGTGCCCAAGGACCTCGAGGAGGTGGAGCTGCCGTGGGGGTGAGGGGAGAGGCGCGCCGGCTCTTCGAGGGCCCGGCCCACGAGTGGAGGGTGCCGGACCCGCGCTCCCCGCTCGCGTTTTTCCTCCTTGCGCTGTCCTGCATCGTGGTTTTCACGGAGCTCCTCTTCGTCGGCGTCGAACTCGCGCTCCACGGGTTCGTCTCCGCGGGGACCTCGCGGTCCTTCGCGTTCTTGGGCGTCCTCCTGCTCCTTGGGGGCAACCTGAAGTCGCTCGCGCTATGGCTCCACCGCAAGGCGGGCGACACGCTCGAGGGCCTCGTGACGGTCGCGCTGCGCCGGCTTTGGCCTTTGCACTTCTGGCTGAACCCGCTCGGGCTCTTCTCGCTCGGGCTTTTCCTCGTGTTCGCGCCGCGCGCGCAGCCGCCGTTCTACTATGTGGCCTATGGCGTGCTGCTCTGGCAAGCGGTGGGCGGGCTGCTCGCGCGGGAGGCGGTCCCGCTTGGCGGGCGAGAGGGGCAGGTGGCCCAAGGCGCGCGCGCGGCGCACCGCCAGCCCCCTGTGTTCGCCCTCCTCGTCGTCCTCGTGGCCGCCGGATTTGTGGACTCGTTGTTCCCATGAGACGGAGGGAGGCCCGTTGATCCCGCTCTCGGTGGTGGGCTCTTCGAGGCCTTCGGCCGAATGCCCTGTCGGGATCGGCTGTAAAGCACGGCGCGAGAGGCTCCCGCTCGGGCCCTTTGGCCGTTCGGCGGGCGTAAGAAAGCTCGAGGGCGCGCCGGCCCTGCTCAGGGCGCTGCGGGACGGCCGCGTCGCAGCCGCGGTGCGCGGCACGCTGCCGGCGGCGGCATTCCTGAGCGCCCTTGCCGGCGCGCCGGGGGCGAAGGGTCTCCAGCGCGCAGTCCTCCTCGAGCCCAAGAGGGGGCGCGGCGTTCTCCTCGGGCCCGTGGGAATCTCCGAGGGCCGCGGCGCGCGGGCGCGCGAGGCCTTCGCGAAGGCGGCTTGCGGCCTGCTAAGAGACCGGGGACTGCTCACCGAGGCGCCGCTCGTGGCCGTCCTTTCGGTCGGGCGAAGCGAGGACGCCGGGCGCGGCCCCCACATCGCGCGGTCGCTCGCTGAAAGCGCGCGGGTCGTGAGGGGGCTTCAGGCCTGCGGCCTCGACGCCTTCGCCGCCGGCGTGCAGATCGAGGACGTCCTTGCGGACTGCGATGTCGTGGTCATGCCCGACGGCGCGGCGGGCAACCTCGCATTCCGGACGCTCCACCTCGTCGGCGGGATGCGCAGCTTCGGGGCCCCGGTGCTCGGGCTCCCCTTCGACGTGGTCGACACCTCGAGGTCGCGCTCGTCCTATGCAGACCCCTTGCGCCTGGCCGCGTTCCTTGCCGCTTCGCGAAGCGCGCCGTAGCGCGAGCCGGCGCAACGCCTTTCTATCGGGCGGGCCCATGGGCGCCCCAAGGGGCCGCGTTTTGCGAATCACGATCGACGGGTGGAAGGCCCACATCAAATTCTCCGCGGCCCACGTGATCGCAGGGCACCCGAAGTGCGGCCGCCTGCACGGGCACACGTACGCCGTCCATGTGGTCCTCCACGGCGACGCCGGGGACGACGACATGGTGTTCGACTTCGGGGTCGCGAAGCGCGAGTTGCGCCGCCTTGCCGACAAGCTCGACCACCGGTTCATCGTCCCCTCGCACTCGGCAACCGCCGTGGGCTCGGCCTTTGAGGTGCGCGTGGGCGCGAAGACCTACCGCGTGCCCCGGTCGGATGTCGCGCTCATCGCCGTCCAGGCATCCTCGGCCGAGCGGCTCGCCGAGCACTTCGCAGGCGAGCTTAGGGCGGCGGTTGACTTCCCCCCATCTGTGCACGAGATCGAAGTCGGCGTTGACGAGGGCCCTGGCCAGGGCGCGTGGGTGCGCGTGCGCCTGAAGACGCGCGGCGAAAGGGAGCGGGGCCGCCCCCGGCGCGTTAGGGGAAAGGCCTGAGGCCCTGCGGGAAACCTACATGTAGCCCTGGCGGGCAACGGTCGGGGGGGTCTTCCGTGGTCTTCTGCCCGCAGTGCGGGACGCGGATGGCCGACGAGGCAAATTTCTGCCTCAACTGCGGCGAGAACCTCGCGAAGTGGCGCACGGGCTCGGGGTTCGTGAAGGAAGTCGCGCAGGCGGAGGGCGCCTCCCCGCCTTCGCCCGCGCGGGCGCCCGCCCCGGAGGGGAGTCCCGCCGGAGGCGCCCCGCGCGAGAGGCCGCGCGAGCCCAACGTCGAGCTCAGCGTGCGCGGCGCGGAGATGGCGCGCCCGGTTTCCGGGACGCGGCACCTCAACACGCTGCTTTCCGAGGGGCGCGCGGCGGCCGAATCGCGGGACCTCGACAAGTCGCTGAAGGCCTTCCGCGAAGCCCTCGAACTCGACCCGGATTCCGAGGACGCGCTCTACGGAATCGGCGTCGTCTACGGCCGCCTCGGGCGCCAGCTCGACGCGTTGTCGACCTTCAACCGGCTCGTGGAGTCGAACCCGCGCCTTGCGGCGGGGTTCGACGGGCGGGGCGCGGCGCTTGCCAACCTCGGGCGGCTCGGCGAGGCGGTCACGGCCTTCGACGAGGCGATCCGCCTCGACCCCATGCTCGCCTCCGCTCGCCTCGAGAAGGGCGCCGCGCTTTCGCGCATGGACGACCTCAAGGGCGCGGTCGCCTGCTTCGACGCGGTCCTTGAGCTCGAGCCTGGAAACGCCGTCGCGCTCCTCTCCCGGGGCGAGGCGCTCGTGCGCCTCGGCGACAACGCGGGAGCCCTGCGCTCCTTCGACCGCGCGCTGGAGACCGCGCCCATGGAGCCCACCGCCTGGAGGCGAAAGGGCGAATTGCTCCTGAAGATGGGGCACGCGGCCGACGCGCGCCGCTGCTTCGACCGCGCGCTCCAGCTCGACGCGAATGAC
>Ga0209342_10002157_pt1 | contig 21427 bp, 14 predicted proteins | sample RifCSP16_2_FD_184023 | JGI IMG/M metagenome (GOLD analysis project Ga0209342, IMG submission 184023) | Soil microbial communities from Rifle, Colorado - Rifle CSP2_sed 16_2 (SPAdes) (version 2) | ecosystem: Environmental > Terrestrial > Deep subsurface > Rock core/Sediment | place: Rifle... | reverse complement strand
GTTGAATTTCGACATTTATAGCACGCTAAGCGACAGAGCGAGTGGCTGACCTGAGTAGTTACAGAAAAAGACTTATGGCCCGCAATCATACTTCAATTTTGCAATTTGAAATTTACAATTTACATTGGCTGCGGCCGAAGGCCGCGCTATGGTATACTCAAGGGGACATGCTGACCGGACGAACGATCATCATCCTTATTCTTCTCATCCTCGCGATGCCGGGAGATGCCCTCTGCCAGAACAAGCCGCTCCGGCTGAAACTTACCTACACCACGAGCCGGAACGGACTGAAAACCGTCGCCGCCCCGACGAAGCGAAACGCACCCCGGCTCGGCCTTGCGCTCGCAGGCGGCGGAGCCAGGGCCGCTGCATCGATCGGAGTGTTGAAGGCTCTGGAGAAGGAAGGCCTTCCTGTTTCCGCGGTGTCGGGCACCAGCATGGGCGCCTTGGTCGGCGGTCTCTACGCAGCAGGCTACAGTCCGGAGGAGATAGAGAACATCTTTCTCGCAAACGACTGGAACGATATTTTCAAGGACACGCCTTCCCGCGCCTTTCTCACCCAGGAACAGAAGGCGGCCGGAAGCCGCCACCTCCTCGAGTTCCTGTATCATCGTGCCCGCTTCCTGCCGCCCGTGGGCCTCTCCGCCGGCCAGAAACTCGCCAACCTCCTGACTGCCAAGACCCTGGCCGCGTCATTTGAGGCCGATCTGGACTTTAATCGGCTGAAAATTCCCTTCAGGGCCGTCGCCGCCGACCTGGAGACCGGCGACGTGGTCGTTCTCGATCACGGCCTGCTGCATGAAGCCCTGCGCGCGAGCTCGGCCATTCCTCTTGTGTTTCAGCCCGTCGAGGTCCAGGGCCGCTTCCTGGTCGACGGCGGGATGGTGAACAACCTGCCTGTTGATGTCGCTCGATCCATCGGAGTGGACCTCGTGATCGCCGTGGATGCGGCGTCAAAGCTGGAAAAAAAAGAGCGTCTCACCTCGCCCCTCGAGATCATGAGCCAGGCCATCTCCATAGAAATTCGGCGCGAGACCGAACGGCAGGCCGCGCTCGCGGACATGGTCATCACGCCGGATACTTCCGATTACTCGTTCGCGGCCTTCCCCTCCATGAAGGAGATCATCAACAAAGGCGAAGAAGCGGCGCGCGCGGCGCTTCCGCGCATACGGGAACTCATGCGGTCCCGGGCCGGCGCGCGCCCGGATCAGGAGCATTTCCGTATCACGAACATGACGATACAGGGGAACAAAAATGTCCCGCATGATGTGATACAGTACGCGATGGCCACCGCTCTCCCTTCACGCGAGGCGACGACGGACGAGATCCTCAAGGCAATGGCCGACGTCTTCAGACTCGGGTATTTTTCCGATGTTGCCCTCGAGTTGACGAAAGAGAGAAAGGGCTATCACGCCGTGCTCTTCGTCGAGGAGAACCCCGTGGTCAGGGCCATTGAAATATCCGGGAACAGCATGATCCCCGCGCGTGAGATCACGACGGAGCTGAACGACCAGATCAATAAGACGCTCAACATCGCCGCGCTGGGCTCTGCCCTGGACAAAATAGTCGGGCGATACCGAAGGGACGGCTATGTGCTCGTCCGCGTTGAGCGCGCGGACATGAAGCCGGACGGCACGCTCGGCATCGTGATGTATGAGGGCCGCGTGGACGGCATACAGCTTGCCGGGGAGAAAAAAACGCAGTCATCCCTCATCCGGGGAGAGATAAAAACAACGCTCGGAAGTCCGCTGAACCTCGAGACTCTCGGCCGCGACATTCAACACCTTTACGCGCTGGACTACTTTGAATCTCTCTCCGTTGATCTGGTGAAAAGTCCGCAGGGCGGGATCGTGCTGATCTTCAAGATCAGGGAAAAGCCGACCGTGAAAGTCCGGCTGGGGCTCCGGTTCGACCTCGAAGACTCGTTTACCGGGCTCACCGACATCGTGATAGACAACATGACGGGAAGGGGGTTAAAACTGCATCTCAACGCGAGATACGGGAACTACACCGACCTGACCCTCGGGTACTACTCTCCCATGTTCCTCAGGTCCTATTTCGTGCACACCATTCAGACCTACTATCGCCAGCGGAATTATTTCGTCTATGAGAACAAGAACAGGGTCAACGAGCTCAACATCGCCCGTGCCGGCGGCGAGGTCGCGTTCGGATACCAGTGGTTCAGGTTCGGAGATACGTATCTTCGCTATCGTTATGAAACCGACAAGACTTCGGAGACGCTCGCTCCGCTTGCCAATGAGAGCTCCCTGCACATCGGAAGCCTCGCATTCCTCACCACGATCGACACCCGCAACAGCAGCACCATTGCGCACAAGGGCATCCTGTTTAAAGGTTCCTATGAATCCGCCCAGTCCGCTTACGGCAGCACCCGGGAATTTACGAAAACGAGCGCGTACCTGCAGGCAAATCTGCCGCTCGGCGAACGGCACACCGTAATGCTCGAAGGCGCTGCCGGGATCAGCAGCGGGAACATGCCCTACCAGGAAAAATTCGGCATCGGCGGAGCGGACTATCTCCTCGGGTTTCCGCTCGTCGGCTATCAGCGGCGGGAGTTCACGGGCTCGGATCTTTTGGGCTTCACGCTGGCCTACCGGTGGAAGATGAGGGAGTATCAGCTCAAGGCGCTTAAGGGCGTGTACATCAGCATCACCGGCCAGGCTGCCAATGTCTGGGACACGAGGAACGCGATGTCGACCAGAGATCTCAGAAAAGGCGCGGGCATCGGCCTGCATGCCGATACCCTGATCGGCCCGGTGCGGCTCGATCTTGCCGGCGGCGAAGACCGCCGGCGCGTCATCTACTTTTCAGCGGGGTTTGATTTCTGAGATTTCCGCCAATAGGTCTCGTTGCAATAAAAAATATACATACTTTAGTTAGAGAAAACGCGCCCCCTTTATCTCAGTTCAGCCGGTTAACTTTATTTTCGAGCGGAAACCATTCGCAATCAAGAAGAATCATTACTGCTTTGGTTGACAACTCAAACAGAAAGTTTTATTCTTAAAAAAATGACCGAACAAGGCATAAAGTCAAACGTCTCAACACATCTCACGTAAGATCGCAGAGAAAGGAGGATTGACATGCCGTACTATGTGATATTGAGCAATCTGACCGACGAGGGCCGCAAGACGATCAAACAGAAGCCGGAGAGGATCCTGGAGGTGAACAAGGAGATCGAGGGAATGGGTATAAAGGTCCACAAACAGTACGCCCTTCTCGGCGCTTATGATTTTCTGAGCATTCTCGAGGCAAAGGACAATGAGGCGGTCATGAGGATGTCCGTTGAAATGGGATCACGGGGCTCGGTGCAGATCACCACGCTCCCTGCGGTGCCGGTGGAGGAGTTCATAAAGAAGATAAAATGATCCGGAATGACTTCAGGGAGGTGAAGGAAAAATGAAAAAATTATCACTAATCTTTCTCGCTGTTGTGATCGTGCTCGGGTTCAGCGCGCCGGCGTTTACGCAGGAACAGCTCACGGTAAAAGGTACGGTTACCAGGATCGATACGGCGGCCAGGAGCGTGACCATCAAGACAAAGGACGGCGCCGAGGTCACGGTGGTCATGGACGACCCCGACATGCTGTACAGGGTGAAAGAAGACGACAAGGCCGAGGCGAAGTATGTTGTCAGGAACGGCGTCAATGCCGGTTTCAGGCTTCGCAAGCTTGTCGAGGGCTGCAACTAAGTCTCTTCGCTTTCGCGCCCTCATCATTGTAAGATCCCTCCTGACCTTCCTTTGCCAAAGGGAGGAGCGCCCCTCGTTGACCAAGAGGGGCGGGGGATTTATCAAACATGAATTAATGCGCCTGCCGTAATTTCTCTTCATCGCGGGTTTACATCTCCCGGAAATTTTGCTACACTTTCCCATGAAATCAATTTCCAAACAGAACGGAGGTCCCGATGAAACAGTACGGCGTATTTCACCCTTTGCTCCTTTCTTTTTATTCAAACGCCCTGTACCGTGATGTCGCCAAAAACTGGAAAGGCGTGGCTTTTTCCTATCTTCTGCTCCTTCTCGCGCTCACCTGGATCCCTGTTATGATGCAGTTCCACTACAACCTCTCTGAAGGCATCTCCCGTGAAGCGCCGGGGATCGTGAGCCAGATCCCGAAGATCACGATCACGAAGGGCGAGGTGTCCATCGACGCCCCCGTTCCCTACTATATTATCGATCCGCAAAGCGGCGCCCAGCTCGCGACTATCGATACTTCCGGTCAGACCACGTCCATCGATCAAACAAAGGCCTTTATACTCCTCACCAAAAAGAACCTCACCATGAGGCAGCGGCACCGGGCAGAGACCCGGACCTACGATCTGTCGGAGATCAAGAGTTTCACCCTCGACAGGGACAGCGTCATGAGCTGGGTGCAGGCATTTAAAAAATGGGCTGCTCTTTTCACGTACCCTTTCGCGGTCGCGGGATCGTTCGTGTACCGGATCATCCAGGTCCTGATCTACGCGCTCATCGGCATGCTCTTCGTGAGCATCCTCAACACAACGCTGGACTACGCCGCGCTGGTCCGTCTCTCCGTCATAGCGATCACGCCGGTGGTGCTGCTGAACACGCTCAGAAGTCTCCTGAACGCGCATATACCGGCCACCTGGCTCATAGGCTTCATTATAGCCATGGGTTACCTTTTCATCGCGGTAAAAGCAAACGCGGATGCCGAACCGGCCCGGACGCCGTAATATGCCCGTGTTCACCTTAAGCCGTAAAACGAAAACCACCATCATCGCGAGCGTGGTCCTTGTTCTCGCCGGGCTTGCCGTTCTCGTGCGATACGTAAAACCGCTTGTCCCGACCTCCACGGTGCGCGTGATCTACGGCGAAGGCGAGGATTTCAAGGCTGACGCCGCCGCGTACAAACGCCTCTTTCGCCGCAACATCGTCTTTCTGCATTTTCCCGGCGCCCGCTCCGCGCCGCAATGGTGGGGTATCGATTTCAACAACAAGTCGCTCTATCCTCTCAGTCATCCCCGTAGGCTTTTTTCCCTCTATTATGTCGTCACCGGCAAGCCTCTCGCCATGGACATCGACAGCGCCCGGCCGTCGGGTGAATGGAGCCGGCAGTTTACGGAGAGCGGAGCGTCATTCTCGGGTAACGCCTTCTCATGTATCGTAACAAAAACTCCGTAACAGAAAGCCGCAGAGATTATTAATTCCAAAGTAGCAAGACCCTCCTCAGGACAAGATATCTCAAAAAACCATTCAATTGTTTGCCCGATGGAGGTACAATTAAATCAATCGGAGCTGCTTGGGTCAAAATATCAGGTAGTTCATCGCTCATGGCTCGTAGTTCGTAGCAAAAACCTTCAGCTATCAGCTACGAGCTGCTTTTCAAAATCGAGGTGCGCCATGAAATTTTTAAAATATTTCACACTTGCATGTTTTGTGCTGTTCCCGGCCTTTGCTCCGGCACAGGACCAGGAGCCCATGAGCATAAGTCTGATCCAGGGAGATGTTCAGATATCCGGTCCGGACTTCACGGATTGGACCGCAGCCTCCATTAATCTGCCATTGTACGAGGGGGACAGGATATGGGTCCCCGACGGCGGCAGGCTCGAGACGCATATTCGCGGGGGTGTATTCATCCGGGCCGACGAAAATACCGCGTACGATGTTCTTTCCCTCGGCGGCGGCTCAATGCAGCTTTATCTGGACAGAGGGCACGTTTATATCAATAACAGGAGGGGCGGGATCAAGACCGTGCAGGCAGACACTCCTCTCGCGTCCATTCGCAGTTATGATAACTCCATCATCATGCTCGATGTTACCGATAGTGGACACACTGAGGTTTCAGTCCTCACCGGAGAGGTCTATGCCGAAACAAAGGCAGGCGCCACCAGGATCATTGCAGGCAATACTCTGACGATCCGGGAGGACAATACCGCGGAGCTTTCCCCCATTGCCGCACCCGACGACTGGGAACGATGGAACATGGACCGGGACGGTCAGATCATGGCATATGGCGAGAGTTCCCGTTACCTGCCGGGCGAACTGCAGGAATACTCAACCGACTTTGATGAGAACGGAAGGTGGGACTACACAAACGACTACGGCTATGTGTGGGTCCCGGCAATAACGGTCGTCGAGTGGGCGCCGTATACCGTCGGCAGATGGATATGGGTGAGGAACAATTACGTCTGGATCTCCTTTGAAACGTGGGGCTGGGCGCCCTATCATTACGGCAGGTGGGTACATGTGCCGGCCCGCGGCTGGTGCTGGGTCCCTCCATCACGCGGTGCGGTTTACTGGGGCCCGGGATTCGTCGGCTGGGTCTATACGCCGGCGTATGTGGCATGGGTACCCCTGGCGCCGGGAGAGATCTATTACGGGTACGGCTACTACGGCCCGGGAAGCATCAATATCACGACGATCAACATCAATACCGTCGTCGTCAACAAGAGATACAGGAACTCCGCGGCAGCTCATGCCGTGACCGTTGTAAGGCGGGATTCCTTCGGCACGGGCATGAGAGTGCCGGTCAAGCTCAAAGAGAACCCTTTCGATGAGATCGTAAAACAGCGACGGCCCGACGTCAAGATCGTTCCTCCTCACGGGAGGCCGGAAAAACGCATCATGCTTTCTCCGCGGGAGATAGAACGTGAGCGCGAACATATCCCGGCAGTCCCCCCTGCGATGAAGAGAGGCGAACGGCAGGCAATGCCGTCTTTTAAAGGCAGGGCGCCTGAGCAGAACATGCCGCCGGAGAGGATAGTAAGACCCGAAGAACGGAAGGCGCCTCAGACCGTTCCCGCAGTTCCGCGCGGCGTGGAGAGGCCGGAGAGGCGTGCTGTTCCGCCTTACGTCGGTAGAGTTCCCGAAAAGAGATTGCCGCCCGAGAACGTAAGGAAGATACGGCCTGAGGAGCTGAAGAACGAGAGGCCGCTGGTACGGGACAGGAACGCCTCCGTATTCAAACCTCAGCCACCGGAAAACCTGCCGGTCAGAAAGCAGAATGAGCCGAGAGTGATCATGAGGAAGCAGGCGCCGACACAGCAGCCACAGATCATGGAGCAGCCTCAACCGAAACAGAAGGAAAAGCGGGAAGGCGGTCCCCGGCGGGAGCGCGAATAACCTCAGACCAATAAATCAAAACCTTTAAACCGGTCTCACACGAAGCCACGAAGAAATTCAAGGTTCAAAATTCCAGATTCAAGTTTTTCTTTGCGCGCTTTGTGGCTTTGTGTGAAAACTGGGTTTTGGTTTTGACTATAAAAATTGACTCACAGTTAAAGATGTTGGGTTGTAAAGTACTTTAACGCCAGTAATTTTTCTGTTTGCTTTAGTAGAAACACGTGCAGGTCAAAAGCAATTTGCCTAATTTGATTACACAATTCTAAGATATCTTTTTCTTTCTTCATTTTTTGTGCCCTCTGTGCCTTATGTGGCCATTATGCCGTATTGGTTTATGATACGTAGCAACTATGTAGCTGCTGCCCTCACTCCTTCCCTTCCGGAATGAAGATGTCCACTCGTGTCCCTCCGTCCTTCCGGCTCGTTATTTCGATGGTGCCATTCATCTTAGTCAGCATCTTCTTGACGATCACCAGACCCAGACCAGTGCCGTGAGTTTTTGTAGTATAAAAAGGCCTGAAGAGGTCCTTCAGCTTTTTTTCAGGAATGCCGCATCCGTTGTCCTCCACACGGATCCGGATCATGCCCCCTGTCCAGGAAACGCTGATCATCACCTTCGGGTCCTCTTTTCCGTTCATGGCATCCGAGGCATTGGTCAGGATATTCAGCAATACCTGCTGGAGCGCCCGGGGGTCCGCGTATGCCCGTTTTGCTTCCGGATCCACGGACGTATCGATCGCAATGCCCTTTTTCTGGAAATCCTCTTTTACCAGCGACAGGAACTTTTCGATGAAGGAGGGTATCTGCACGTCCTGTCGTTCCAGCGTCTCATACATATTGAAGCCTTTCAGGGATTTCAAAAGACCATCTATGTTCGAGAGCTGAGCCGCAATCCGGTCAACATATTCTCTGATAGCTTCTTTGGACAGGCCATCCAGCTTTGACTTCAATAACCCCAGGATCATGTTGATGGAATTGAGAGGGTTGCCTATCTCATGTCTGACGCCGGAGAAGATGTAGCCGATACTCTCCATGGTGTTCACCGCTTCAGCGACGGATTCGAGCCTGAGCCGTTCCGTCACGTCGCGTTTTATGGAGACATAATTGATAATCTCACCGCCGGGGCTCATTATCACGGAATAGGTGCAGTCCTCGTGGTAAAGAGTTCCGTCTTTCTTTTTACTCATGAGACGGCCGGTCCAGACACCGTTCCGCTTCAGCGAGTCGCGGAGCGTCCGGTAAAAATCTGCGTCTTGCTTGCCGCTGTCCAGCATGTGCAGATCGCGTCCCACGGTTTCTTCTTTTGCGTAGCCCGTCATCTTCTCGAAAGCGGGATTCACATACTGGACGATGCCCCGCGTGTCGGTTATGACCACGGCTTCGGCGGCCGCTTCAGCCGCTGCCGCCAGGCGGACGCGCTCCTCTTCAGCTTGTTTGCTCGCACGGCGAACTTCGGCGTCACGAAGTTCCCGCTCCACGGCCGGGGCGAGCCTTGCCAGGTTGCCCTTGATGATATAGTCGTGCGCGCCCTTCCTCATCGCCTCGACGGCGATGTCCTCGCCGATATTTCCCGAGACGATGATGAATGGAAGATCGAGTCCGCTGTCCTTGAGCACGCTCAAAGCATGAAGACCGCTGAACCGGGGCATAATATAGTCCGAGATGACGATGTCCCACTGGCGCCGCGTAAGCGCCTGTTCCATGTCTTCGCGCGAATCAACCCGCTCGAAGACGGGTTCATAGCCGTTCCGCCGCAGTTCGAGGAGCAGCAGCCGTGCGTCGTCTTCGGAATCCTCGACCATCAATACGTGAAGTGGTTTATTCATAATATATAATTTGGAGTCTCAAACTGTTTTATTACGGTGTTTCGTTCAACACGAGCCAGTAAAGCCCCAATTGCTGCACCGCCTCCACGAACTGATTGAAATCCACGGGTTTGCGGACATAGCTGTTGGCGCCGAGCTTGTAGCTGCTGACACGGTCTTTCTCTTCGCTCGACGTGGTGAGGACAACCACGGGGAGAAGCCTGGTCCTCTCATCCGCGCGCATGCGCTTCAGGACCTCGAGGCCGTCCACTTTGGGCATCTTCAGATCAAGCAGGACCACCTGGGGCATGATGTTCTTGTCGCGTCCGGAATACTTGCCGGCGCAGAAAAGATAATCAAGGGCCTCGGCCCCGTCCTGCGCCACGATCACTTCATTGAGCACGTTGCTCTTCTTGAGCGCCCGCATGGTCAGTTTCACGTCATCCGGGTTGTCTTCGACTAACAGAATAACTTTATTCTTCATTCTTTTATTCTCCTTATCAATAATAGTCTCAAGTAGCCGCAGGCTTCAGCCTGCGTCATTCCACGCACCCTAAAGGGTGCGGCTACATGATGCTTTACAGCGTAAAATACACCGTCGCCCCCTTTTCCACTGCTCCCTCGATCCAGATACGTCCCCCGTGCCGATGGATGATCCGCTGCACCGTGGCCAGGCCGATGCCGGTGCCGGGAAAATCACCCGGTGAATGCAGGCGCTGGAATGGACCGAAAAGTTTCCCGACATAGGTCATGTCGAATCCCACTCCGTCGTCCTTAATGAAATAAACCGGCTGCCCGTCGCGCCGTGCCATGCCGAACTCGATCCTTCCGCGCGGGTGGATGGAGGTGAATTTCCAGGCATTGCTGAAAAGATTTTCCATGGCCGCGCGCAGCAGCCTTTCATCTCCCTGCGCCGTCAATCCCCCTGAGATGACGAACTCGACATTGCGTTCCTGGTCCGATTTTCTGAGGCCATTGGCGATATCCTTCGCGATCTTGCTCAGGTCCACCGGGACGCGGCTCATCTCGCTTCGCGCCACCCGCGAAAGGTTCAGCAGATCATCAATAAGCTGCGCCATGCGCTGGCTCCCGGCGCGCACGCGCTGGAGGTAGTCCCTGCCCTCGCCGTCCAATTTGCCCCCATAATCTTCGAGGAGCGCCTGGCTGAAGCCGTCGATGCTCCGAAGCGGCGACCTGAGATCATGGGAAACGGAATAGCTGAACGCCTCCAGTTCCTTATTGGCCTCCTCAAGCTGTGTGACGTGGTGTTTCAGATCATCGTTCAGTTTTTTGATCTCCTCCTCCGCCCGCTTGCGCTCCTCCACCTCCTGCTGCAGCTCGTCCTTCGAGACGGTTACCGCCTGCAACTGCTCCGTCATATGGTCAACGGCATCGGAGAGGTCTCCGAGTTCGTCGGGCGTTGTCATGCCTATCCTGTGGCCGAGATTACCGGAGCCAATGACTTCGGTCCCTTTGCGAAGCGTTGAGAGCGACGTCGTAATGCTCTTCATCGTTCGGATCAAAACGATGGTGAGAGGGATCGTTGTGAAAAGCACAACGAAAAGTATAAGAGTGAAAGTTCTTGTCTGGGCGCGCCGTATGTCGTCATCAACCATGCTTCGCAGGCGTGAGGCGTCTGCATCCATATCACGGGACCTTATCAGGAGCTGACCCTCCAGCCGCTCCTCCGCTTTAGCGAGTAATTCAGCATTCCCGGCCGGATCTGAGGGCTCATAGTTCGAGACCAATCTGAGGAATAAGTCCTTCATTGATTCACTATTCAGGCCAATCTTGTCCAAAAGCCTCTGCTGCTCCGGATTCCGCAGCCGGATGCCGGCGATAAGCTGTGTCATGGAATCGTACTCCACAAGGAATTGCCGTTTGGGACGTTCCTCATGATAGTGAATATAGGACTGGACAAAGGTGTTAAGTTCGGTAACGCTGCTCCTTATCCGCCGGACCAATGAGCCGTTCTTCCAATCCTTTTCCATTGCCTGATAGGAGAAGAAGAGCGCCAGACCGACGAAGAGCGACATGAATACCGGCACTGATACGGCAAGTTTTAGTCTCGTATTGATTCTCATATTCCGTTCCCTATTTGCCCGAAATACGCACAGCTTCAGGCTGCACCGTTTTCAGTCCATCGGCATAAACGAAGTCCACGAAATTGGGGGTTCTTCGGGCGCTGCCTGCCTCTTTCTTTATCATCCATCTTGCCTGGTCTTCCAGACTCAATATCAGGCTCTGGTTCAGGACGGTATTAAAGCCGTACAGGTCCCACGTTTCGCTGAGCATGGGCATGTCCATTCCGATATGTTTCGCGGTAATGGCGCGGGCCTCGTCGGGACGCTCTTTGATGAATTTGTTTGCCCGGAGAACGGCTCGCAGGAAATTTTCGATCTGTGCGGGATGGCTTTTAACGAAATCCTGCGTTGCCGCGACGTTCCAGGTCATCACATAAATGCCATGATCGTCGATGATGAGCGCGTTGCTGCCGAGTTTATGCTGAAGCGTTGTGGTATGCGGGACCCAGGTCGAGACGGCATCCACCTTGCCTGTCACCAGCGCATCGACCATATCCTTAGGGAGCACGTCGACTGCCTGCACGTCTTTTTTCGCCAGATGGTTGACAGTGAGATAGGCATGCAGGAAGAACTCTCCATTGGTGCCGGGACTTACGCCTATTTTCTTGCCCTTCAGATCGGCGGGAATTGAAATTCCCCTGTCCTTCCGTGCGATAATCCTCATATACTTGTCCGACTCGGCAAGGGTGGCGATGACATAGATCTTTTCACCCTTCAGACCCGCGATCATGACCGGGGTCTCCGCGGCGGTTCCCAGGTGTGCTTTGCCCCCGATGACGGCATTGAGCGCGTCTTTGCCGGAAGTATATGATTGAAGAGTCACCCGCAGCCCTTCCCGTTCGAAGAAGCCCTTTTCAAACGCCACATACAGCGGAGCGGACACGGGCTGCGGCGAAACTGCAATGATGACGGTTTCCTGTTGCTTCGTTGATCCATGCTCGCCTTTCCTGTTGCATCCGATGTTAACGCTCAGCACAACGGCAATCAGCAATACTGTCATAGTCTTATTCATGCCCCTTCTCTCCTTAAGTCCCAGTGCTGTCATTGCGAGGAGCGATGCGGCAATCTCGTTTTTTCAGACAGTTACAAACGACGAGATTTCTTCGCTACGCTCGCAAAGACGGTCTTTAGAACTTTTGACGAACAAATCAAGTTTGACGCTGCAAAAAATTGAAACTATTTCACACGATAAAATAAAAAGTCGCCCCCTTGTCCACCGCCCCTTCCGCCCAGATACGGCCGCCGTGGCGATGGACGATGCGCTGCACCGTGGCAAGGCCGATGCCGAGGCCTGGGAACTCATCGGTCGTATGGAGCCGTTGAAACGCAGTAAAGAGCTTGTTCCCATAGTTCATATCGAACCCTGAGCCGTTGTCCCGTACAAAATAAACGGTCTTGCCTTCCATTTCGGATTTGGGATTTGGAATTTTGGATTTAATTTCGCAATCCGCACTCTGCGAAGACCCATCCCCTCCTTTTTCCCTCACCTTGAAGGGGAGGGGCAGGGGTGGGGACGCGTTTGTCGTTCCGCAATAGATCACTCCAAATTCAATCCGCGCCGGGTCGCGTTTTTCCGTAAACTTCCACGCGTTCCCGAGGAGGTTCTCCAGCGCGGCCCGCAGCATGACGGGGTCCCCCTGGACCGTAACCGCGTCGGCGATAACAAACTCCACCCGGCGGTCAGGCTGGGTCTTCCGGAGATCGTCGCACGCCGCCTTTGCCAGCGAGCTCATGTCAACCGTGGTGCAGTTGAGCTCTCCGCGTGTCTGGCGAGACAGGCTCAACAATGCGTCGATGAGCTGCGCCATGCGCCGGCTGGCGCCGCGCACACGCTGGAAGTAGTCCTTGCCCGTTTCATCCAGCTTCGCGGCCTGATCCTCCTCGATCGCCTGGCTGAAGCCGTCGATGATCCGAAGCGGCGCACGGAGGTCGTGGGACACGGAATAGGAGAAGGCCTCCAGCTCCTTGTTGGCCGCTTCGAGCTGGGTTGTGCGTTCGATCACGCGCTGTTCGAGTTCCCTGTTCAGCTTCCAGATCTCCTCTTCGATGCCGAAGCGGAAGACCGCCTCGCCGATGATGAGGGCCAGTTGTTCTATGAATTCCACGTTCTTGAGCGGGACCATCCCCTCGCGCTCGTCGGCAAGATGGACGGCCCCGAGCACTTTATCGCGATATCGAATGGGGACCACGGCAACCGAAGCGAACCCGCTCCGTATGCAGACGCCCCGGAACCGCGCCTTCTGTTCGTCCGTGAGGTCTTCCACGAACTTCATGGCATTGTTGGAATGGAATGATCCTGCGCGTGTCATGGCGGGCATGTCCTGTGGTTCCGGCGTACCCGCCACGACCCTCGTGCACGCGCACTGGTCCCGCTTTAACGACAGGACCCGCTCCGACTCAAGGAACTCAGGACTGAAGCCCGCGCACGCTTCATAGGGGATGTTCCCGTCGCGATCGGCTATCCTCATGCCCACATACCGGCAGCCGCTCCATTCGCGGATGATCTTCATTGCAGAGTCCAGGTATTCCTTGCGTGAAAAGGTGGGGGTAAACAGCTTGAGAAGATCATTCGTTACCGTAATGCGCCGCTCCGTTTCCCTGCGTTCGGTGATGTCGCGCGCCGCGGCAAATACACCGAGGACCTTTCCCGTTTCGTCGCGATACACCGTAGCATTGTACAGGACCGGCGTGGTCCCTTTTTCCTTGTGCCGGATCTCGAGGGGGTAGTCTTTCACCGAACCTTCCAGGAAGACCTGCTGATACCCCGCCATCGCCGAATCGGGGTCCGTGAAATAATCGGAAAAGTCAGTGCCGACAAGGTCCTCACGGGAAAGCCCTGTCACGGTCTCTGTCGCGACGTTGACGTCCGTAATCTTGCCGCCGGTATCGATGGTTACGAGAGGATCCAAACTTGCCTCGATAAGACTCCGGTTGTAAGCGTTCGCCAGCCTTAAGGCTGCCTCCGCCTCAAGCCGCTTTTTCTCATTGGCCATGAAATCTATTGCAAAGGAGACATCATCCACCAATGAATTGAGGAGGTTAATTTCATCGTCCGTAAAGAATTGCGGTGTGTCCGAATAGATGGTCAGGGCGCCGATGACAACGGAACCGGCACGGAGGGGGAAGGCCGCTGAAGAACGGAACCCGTGCCGGAGGGCCTTGTCGCGCCAGGGAAGCATGCGTGGATCATGTTCTATGTCGCTGCAAATGGAATACGTTCCTTCGAGGACCGCCGCGCCCGTGGGACCTCTGCCTTCGGACACGTCGGCGGCATAGATCTTGATATGATCGAGGTAACCGCCGGAGTCCCCCCATTTGGCGACCGGCTCTACCATGAGGGTTTCAGGGTCGGCAAGCCCTATCCATGCCATCTTAAACAAGCCGTCTTCAACGGCAACGCGGCATACCCGTTCATAGAGTATTTCGGGATCATGGATGCGGACGATGGCCTCGTTGATCTTGCTCAGAACGGAATACAGCCGGTTCAGACGGAGGACCTTTTCCTCCGCCCCCAGACGCTCGGAAACTTCCGTCTGCAATGTATCGACGGTTTCAGCCAGTTCCGTCGTCCGCTCCCGGACCCGGCTCTCCAGCTCCTCTTTCGCCCTCATGCGTTCCATCGCTACGGACACCTGGTCGGCAACGATCTTCATGAGGGAGAGGTCTTCGTCGTTAAAACTCCGCCTGGAGCGAGTGCCGAAAGAGAGGGTGCCGATGACTTTTTTCCCTGAGAGGAGCGGGTGACAGGCATAGGCCTTGATCCCGAAGGATCTCACGAGCTCCGTCCGGGGATCGGGCGTTTCGGGGATGTTTTCGCACACGATGCGCTCGCCGTCGCGGGCCGCGCAGCCGCACACGGCAACGCCGTAATCGAGCCATTCGATCTCCCGCGCCGTTTTCTCCGGGATGCCGGCGCAGGCGTTCAGATGGAGCCGTCCTTTCTTCTCGTCCACGAGAAAATTGAAGAAGGCATGGCAGTCGAGGTAGGACATGACCTTCGAGCAGAGATCGTTCACGACCTCCTGGGGCCTTTCGCTTGCCAACAGGCGGCCGGCCGCTTCGGAAAGAATTTCGAATCGCCGGCTGCTTCTGAGCAGAGACTCCTCCGCCCGTTTGCGCCCGGTAATGTCGTGCACCATCCCGACCGACCGGATGATCCGGCCGGACCCGTCCCTGATATGTTCGCATTTTTCATGGATGATGCGGACCTCGCCGGTTGTTTTTCTTATGACCCGGTGCTCGATCTCGTACGCGTCCCTTCCCTCACGCAGCGAGCCGGAATAGGCGGCATCGACTGTCGCGCGATCGTCCGGGTGCACTGCTTCGAGGAACGCCTCATAGGTTGCAGCAAATTCCCGGGGTTTTGATCCGAATATCCGGTAAACCTCGTCCGACCAGTAGAGCCGGTTATGCACGAGATCAAGCTCCCAACTGCCGAGATGGGCGATCTCCTGTGACCTTTTCAGGCGTTCCTCGCTTGCCCGCAGCGCAACCTCCGCCCGTGTCCGGAACAAGGCCTCCACAATAGCAGGCGCCATGGCTTCAATCGATTCCAGCTCCTCCCAGCGGTAGCCCCCAACGCGGTTCCCCACGGCAATCATACCGATGATCTTCCCGCCGTGGACCAGGGGCGCGCCGAGAAATGCTTTCAAAGGCGGATGCCCTTCCGGCGCGCCGATACTGTCGGGATGCGAGGCCGGGTCGTTCGTGAAGAACGATTTCCCGTCAAGAAGCACCCGGCCGTAGATGCCGCGCAGCTTGAAATCGCCCGGCGACCTTCGATGCCCCGTCTTGTCATACATCGTGCAGAGTTCCCATCCGGGGTCGCTGATGGCGAGGTCATGCAGCAAGCCGTCCGCGCCGATCTCTCCGATAAAGCCGAACTTGCTGCCGGTAATCTCTTCCACCACTCTCAGACAGGTCCGCCCAAGTTCTTCTTCCGTCTCACACGTAAGCGCCTTTTTGAAGATTGTGTTAATCCCGATCTGAACGGCATTGTGCCGCTTGATCTCCTCCTCCGCCCGCTTGCGCTCGGTGATGTCGGTGAACGCTACTGCAAAATGGCCTGTGTGCGGGCTGAAGGCGGAGACCGAAAACCACTTTTTGATCGGCTCTGCATAGTTCTCGAACTGCACCGGCTTTCCGGTCAGCGCGACCTTCCCGTATTTTCCTATCCAGTCTGCCGGGTCTTTCTCTATGCCGGGAAGGACGTCCGTGACCCTTTTGCCGATGATGTTTTTCCCTTTAAGGCCGGTAAGCGTCTCGAATGCCTCATTGACCTCAAGGAAGACGTAATCGCAGGGCTTCTTCCCGTCATCCAGCACTATACGGTGGTAAGCGAACCCTTCCGACATGTTGCTGAAAAGGGAATGCAGCTTTTCCTCGCTCCTTTTCAGCTCGTCTTTCACGATCCGTGCTTCCGAGCTCTCGATGACCTCCCACCTTCCTGCGTTCCGGACAAGCGCGAAACGGTGGTTCTTGACGACTTCCATGAGCCCTATTGCATCGAACTTGTCGCGGGGGTACGCAAAGACGGCGATCACGTTATGTCTGCTTATGGCATCCGTGCCATAACAGGCGGACCCCGTTGGAGAACTTCGTTTTTTAACAGTATGTGTCGCCTTGGCATCCTTCGCTAACGGGGCGTCCGCCGTTTCAGGGAAAGCGTTGCACGCGAGTCTGAGGCCGTCAAAACCGCTGGAGACGGCATGGTCAAGTCTCGAAACGACGGTACTGCCGGACTTTTTGCCCAGGGCGCACAACCGGCTTTGAGAAATGATCTCTATCTGCCCCTTCTTGACATACTCCTCAAAACGAGGCACTGCCTTTTTTAAAGCCTTCTTCGCATCCTCTGCGCCAAGAGCTCCGGAGGTTACCCAGACGCAGAACTCGTTGCCCTCCAGCCCTGCCCTGAAGTAAGGAACAAGGATGTCAAGGAGGTCCTTCTTCGTCTGGTAGAACTGGCAGAAATGGCTGCCCCAGGGCAGATCGCCGACCGAGGAGATGCCGGATTTCCGTTTGTCAAAAGGCATAGTGTACACCAGTTTCGTGTTTCGAGTTGGTAATTAAATGCTTTGCTGAAAAGCATTCACCGCTAAGGCGCGAAGAGCGCGAAGAAGAACAAGAATTATTTTTTAAATTTTTTAAAAACCTTTGCGTCCTTCGCGTCTTCGCGGTTTAATGCCTTACGAATGCCCATGGACCGAGGCCGGGTTGCTGACAACCTGCCATGTGCCCTGGCTCATGGCAAGAGCAAACTCATGGTTCTTGACGACGTCCATGATCTCAACCACGCCGCACTTCTTGAGCGAGTAGGTACAGATTGCAAGCATCCTATAGCTGCCGATAACGCTGTCAACCGCAGCTTCATAGTCGGTAAATGCCTTCCAATCCTTCTTTTCGATCCAGAATGTATTGCCTGTCAGCCTTAATCCGTCAAAGCCTTTCTTGAGGGCGGTGTCAAGCCTGCTTACCCAGCCGTCCAGCACCCTTTTTTCTTCAAAGCTACCGTCCTTTGTATACCATTGGTCATAGGGCATGATCTCTATCTGCCCCTTCCTGGCGAACTCTTCAAAACGAGGCACGGCCTTTTTCAAGGCCTTCTTCGCATCCTCAGCGCTTAGCGGCTCTGAGGTAACCCACATGCAGAATTCATTATTCTCCAACCCTGCCTTGAAGTACGGGACAAGCATGTCAAGGAGATCCTTCTTCGTCTGGTAGAACTGGCAGAAATGAGTCCCCCATGGCACATCGCCGATCAAGGCTATTCCCGAATTCCTTTTTTCTGTTGATGGGTTCATGTATGCACCTCACGATTTGTTTCATGGGATACTGATACAAACGCATTTAATGTTGTTACATGATTGATACACTCGTAAGAAGGTAAAAATTTACAATTTTGTCATTCTGAGGCGAAGCCGAAGAATCTCGTATTTCCAATATGTTGAGAGACCCTTCGCGTTGCTCATGGTGACAGTTCGCACTTTTTACAAGATCAAACGCGGCAATTCTTCAGGCCCGGGGTAACGCTATTATAAACTGTTTTTATTTAAACGCAAACAGAACTTTGCACATTTTTCGTAAGATGGAAAATCTCAATTTACTCGACGGACACGGAGAAAATCAGCGCGCATGACGGACGGGGGAAGAGAAATGAAGTTTAAATCAGCCGGGCGGCCGTGGCCTGGATCATACGTATGAGCGGGGCCGGATAGACCCCGAGCCATAGGAGCGCGAGCATAAGCCCCGCGAGCACAACGCGGTCTGCAAAAGATACTGATGCAGCAGAAAGAGGAACTATTTCTATCCCTTTCATCTCGTCCGGCGACTGGTACATGGCAACGACAATGCGCAGATAATAGAACAAACCGATGGCGCTGTTCACGACGAGGATGATGACGAGGAGCCACAATGCCGAGCCGATCCCGGCGGACACGACGTAGAACTTTCCGATGAAACCGGCCGTGAGCGGGATACCGGCGAGGGAGAGCAGCATCGCCGTAAATATGCCTGCAAGCCACGGCCGCCGCGAGGATAGCCCGCGGTAATCATCCATGCGGTCGGCGTCCCTCTCCTTTCCCGACATGACGGAAACCACGCCGAACGCTCCCAGCGTTGTCACAAAATAGGCGGCCAGATAGAATGTGACCGCCGTGACCCTCATCCCGCCGCTCGCGAGGAAGGCCACGAGCAGATAGCCGAGGTGCGAGATCGATGAGTATGCAAGAACGCGCTTGATATTGTTCTGGAGCAGTGCAAGCAGGTTGCCGGCAAACATGGAGGCCATCGCAATGATCGTAAAGATCAGAAACAGCGGACTTTCCGTGTTGATGTTCACCTGCGTGAAGTAACGAAGCAGGAGCCCGAACACGGCGCCTTTCGATACCGTGGCCACATAAGCGGTGAGCGGCGCCGGGGCGCCTTCGTATACATCGGGCGTCCACAGGTGGAACGGCACGAGCGCAAGCTTGAACCCGATGCCGATCACGATCATCCCCGTACCCGCGAGCAGCGCCGCGTGATGAATATCGGCGGATGCAGACCGTGATGCTATTACGCTGAACTCCATGCTCCCCAGTTCCCCATAGACGAGCGCCATGCCGAAGAGCAGGAACGCGGACGAGGCCGCGGCAAGGATGAGATATTTGACCCCGGCTTCGACGCCATGTTCGCTTTCGCGCTCGTACGCGATCAGGGCGTAGAGAGAGATACTGAGCGTTTCGAGACCGAGGAAGAACGACGCGAAGTGGCCGGCAGTGACGAGCACTGTTGAACCAAGCGTCGCCAAAAGGAGAAGAACATAAAATTCATTATGGTGTCCTTCGCGCTTTCCAAGATATCCATGCGCCAGAAGGGCCACGACAATGCTTGCGGCGATGATCATTCCCATGAAAAAGACGGCATAGCCGTCCATGATAAGAAGCGGCGTGATTGCGCGCGATACAGGGGATGTGACGGATGTGAGCGAGACCAGGGCGAGGCCGAGTCCCGTGACCGTCAAGGCCGCGGTGAGCCGGTGGTTGCGGTAGAAAGCAAGCACCAGCAGAATAATGACCGCGGACGCAGCGATGATGATGAGAGGTAAGAGAACTATAATATCACTGGTTGTCATTTTGTACCTCTTCAGTAAGCTTCTCTTAAATCCCCCTCAATCCCCCTTTTTCAAAGGGGGAGTTATAATTATCCCCTCTTTAGCAAAGAGGGGTCAGGGAAGATTTGTAATAATAAATCCCCCCTCGCCCCCCTTTTTCAAAGGGGAGAAGTCGTCTTCCTGCACAGCTGCATTTCTCTGGAGCGTACCCAGCGACTGCCGCGCCGTCGTGAGCACGGTCTGCGGATACAGCCCCAGCCAGACGAGGGAAACGACCATCGCCATCATGACGATCATCTCACGGAAAGAGAGGTCTGCGAGTGCGGCCTCCCTCTTCTTCTCGCCGTGAAACACACGCTGGATGATCCAGAGAGAATAGATCGTTGCGACGATGAAACCGAGCGCTGCAACCGCTGTCAGAACAGTTGAGACCCGGTAGGTCCCGATGAGGACGAGGAATTCGCCCACAAAGTTTCCGAGCCCCGGCAGTCCGAGCGACGCAAGGGCAAAAAAGAGCGCTGCCCCGCCCATGCGAGGGGCCGCTGCCCACAGTCCGCCCATGTTATCCATGTCGCGGGTGTGCATGCGTTCCTGCAGTGCTCCCACGAGAATGAAAAGCGCGCCGGTGCTGATCCCGTGGCAGAGCATCTGCATGACCGCGCCCTGCAGGGCGAGCTCGTTCCAGGCGAACACTCCGAGAAGCACGAAACCGAGGTGGCTGATGCTCGTATACGCCACAAGCCGCTTGAGATCGGTCTGCGCAAAGGCGAGCACCGCGCCGTAAAGGATGCCGATGACACCAAGCGTCATGGCCGCGGGAGCGAATGCGCGTGCCGCGTCCGGGAAGAGCGGGAGCACGAAGCGCAGGAGACCGTATGCCCCGGTCTTGAGCAGCAGGCCGGCGAGGACTACGCTCCCCGCGGTCGGGGCCTCGGTGTGCGCGTCGGGCAGCCACGTGTGCACCGGCACTGCCGGAAGCTTCACGGCAAAGGCGATGAAAAAGCCGAGCATGAGCCACATCGCCGTCGAAGGCTGCATCGGCGTTCCGAGCAACTGAGCATAGTCGAAGGTATAGACACCCGTAGCGCGGCCGTGGATGAAGTAGAGGCCCAGAATGGCGATGAACATGAGCAGGCCGCTCGCCTGGGTGAAGATGAAGAATTTATACGAGGCATATATCCGGTTCTCATGTCCCCAGATGCTGATCAAGAAGTACATTGGGACGAGCATCAGTTCCCAGAAAAAATAGAACAGGAACAGGTCGAGCGCTAGGAACACGCCCGTGATCCCCGCAAGTATCCACATGAGGTTAAAATGGAAGAAACCGACCCGCTCACGAATCTCTGTCCACGAGCAGGCCACGGACAGTATGCCCAGAAAAAGCGTGAGCGCCACGAGGAGAAGGCTCAGGCCGTCCATGGCGAGATGGAAGCTGATGCCGAGCTGGGGGATCCATTCTCTTTTCGGCAGCAGCTCGACCAGCCACGGACCGTGGGTCGTGAGCGCGATGCCGCTGTAATGCTGCGACCAGAAAACCAGCACGAGCACCGCATCGACGGCAAGTGCGACAAGCGATATCCATCGCGGCCACACGTCGTTCACGCGGCCCGCGAGCCACGCAAGGAAGCCGCCTGCAAGGAGAATTATGATGAGCCAGACGAGTATCATAAGAACCTACCTCTAAAATCCCCCTTGGTCCCCCTTTTTTAAAGGGGGAAATTCCTGTGCAACATGCACATGGGTTACATTTTAACCTATGGACATGGGTTACACTTTTGTTAACTTAGGCTCCACTTTTCCGAGCCTTGCGTCGAGAATAGCGATAGGATGGAAACCGAAGCGGATTTCAT
>Ga0209342_10002155_pt1 | contig 21431 bp, 9 predicted proteins | sample RifCSP16_2_FD_184023 | JGI IMG/M metagenome (GOLD analysis project Ga0209342, IMG submission 184023) | Soil microbial communities from Rifle, Colorado - Rifle CSP2_sed 16_2 (SPAdes) (version 2) | ecosystem: Environmental > Terrestrial > Deep subsurface > Rock core/Sediment | place: Rifle... | reverse complement strand
CTTGCGGCCGCGAACCAGACGGTCGAGGCCGCAAGCGAGGCCGAGGCGCTTGCCGAGGCCGCGGGCAATTTGACGGACCCCGACCTCGGGACGGGCCGGTGGACCGTTTCGTTGGACGTGGGGTCGCCTCTCGGCGGGCTCCTTCGCCCCGGCGCGACGATCACGTATTCGATCGACCTCGCGGTTTGGTTCTTCTCGGGAAGCGCGAAGCCTGCCTGAGAGCGTTTTTTTCGTGGGGAGGGGGTCAGTGACCGACGGGGAGAAGCCCGCCGCCCGAGGCGGCCTCTTCCTCTCTCAGGAAGCCAAAGAGCGCATCCTCATCCGCAAGCCGCTCTCCGACATCCTCGTCGAGACGGAGAAGGGGCCCCACCTCAAGCGCGAGCTCGGCCCCTTCCAGCTCACGGCCCTCGGCGTGGGCGCGATCGTCGGCACAGGGATCTTCGTGCTCATCGGGCCGGCCACCGGCAACTTCGCCGGGCCCTCGATCATCGTGTCGATGCTGATCGCGGGGCTCACCTGCGCGCTCGTCGCACTCTGCTACACGGAGCTCGCCTCGATGATCCCGGTCGCTGGGTCCGCGTACACGTACTCCTACGCGACGCTTGGCGAGTTCTTCGCCTGGGTCATCGGCTGGGACCTCATCCTCGAGTACGCCGTTGGCGCGGTCGCCGTCGCGATCGGCTGGTCGGGGTACTTCTACAACCTGACGGCCGGCCTCGGGATGCCCTGGGCGATCACCCACCCGCCGGGCGTCTGCGACCCGCTCGGTGTGGCTGGCTGCGGCGTCATCAACCTCGCGGCCATCGGGATCGTGCTCCTGCTTGCCTTCATGCTCGGGCGCGGCGTCAAGGAGGCCGTGAACTTCAACACGGTCATCGTCCTCATCAAGCTCTGCGCGCTCGCGATCTTCGTGGCCGTCGGCCTCTTCGCCGTGTCCGGCGCGTCCTTCAGCCCCTTCCAACCGATGGGGTGGGGCGGAACCTTCACGGGCGCCGCCCTCATCTTCTTCGCCTTCATCGGGTTCGACGCGGTCTCGACGGCCGCCGAAGAGGCCAAAGACCCCGCCAAGGACATGAAGACCGCGATCCTCGGCTCCCTCGGCATCGCGTCGATCGTCTACATCAGCGTCGCCTTCGTCCTTGTCGGCATGCTCACGCCGACCTGGGGGCTTGCCGCCCTCGGCAGCTCCCCCTCGGCGCTTGCCGACGCGCTTGGCCAGCACGGCCAGACCGCAGTCGCCGCGATCGTCGCCGGCGGCGCGCTCGCCGCGATCACGAGCGTGCTGCTCGTCTCCCTCTACGCGCAGCCGCGCCTCTTCTTCGCCCTTGCGCGCGACGGCCTCCTCCACGACCGCTTTGCGCAGCTCGACCCGAAAACCCACGTGCCCAAGAAGACGATCTACCTCACCGGGTTCATCGTCGCGTTCTTCGCCGGGTTCGTCCCCATCGGCGAGGCCGCCGAACTTACGAACATCGGCACGCTCTTCGCCTTCGTCCTTGTCGGCATCGGCATCATCTGGCTGCGCCGCCACGAGCCCAACGCGGTGCGCCCCTTCCGCGTCCCCCTCTTCCCCATCGTGCCCATCGGCGCGATCGCCATGTCCCTTGTCCTCATGCTCTCGTTGCCCTTCGTCACCTGGATGCGGTTCGGCCTCTGGCTGATGGCCGGGCTCTGGATCTACGCGACCTACGGGCTCTTCCACAGCCGGCTTGCCGCGCGCAAGTATGGGATCCCCGGGCCCGCCTTGCCGCCACCGCCGTAGGGTCGAGGGGACGCCAGGGGGCCCTTCGCGCGTGGCGACCCGTCCGTCCGCCCCCCCGCGAAGGCGCCCGTTTCTTGGCCTTGGCGTGTCGGCCCTCGCGATCTCGACCTCCGCGCCCCTCGTGTTCGCAACGGGGGCACCGGCCGGCGCCATCGCGTTCTGGCGCCTCGCGTTCATGGCCCTCCTCGTCCTTGGCGCGCTCCTTGCCCTCGAGGGCCCCCGCGCGCTCCTCGTGCCCCGCCTCGAGGCCGTCCTCCTCCTCGGCCTCGGCGCCGTGCTCGGCGCGCACTTCGGTTTCTGGATCCCCTCCGTCAAGGAAACCTCGCTCACCGCCTCCGTGGTCATCGTCACCTCCCACCCGGTCCTCGTCGCGGCCGCCTCGCACATCTACCTGCGCGAACGGGCCTCGCCCGCTGCCGTCGCCGGGATCCTCGCCGCCCTTACGGGCGTCGCCCTGATCTTCGGCTCCGACCTTGCCAAGCCCAACCTCGTCGGCGACCTCCTCGCCGCCGGGGGCGCCGTGACTCTCGGCCTCTACCTCCTCGTCGGCCGCCTCAAGCGGCGCGAGGGCCTGCCGGTGCTCGTCTACACGACCTATGTCTACGGCGGCGCCGCCCTCACCCTCCTTGCCGCCGCGCTCCTTTCGGGCGCGCCGCTTGGCCCCCCCGCGGGCAGCGACCTCGCGCTCATCCTTGCCATGGCGCTCGTGCCGGGGATGCTCGGCCACACGCTCTACAATTGGACGCTTAGGTACCTTAGCGCGACGGTCGTCTCCGCAACCCATGTGGCCGAGCCGATCGGTGCGTCTCTCCTTGCGCTCTGGCTCTTCGGCACCCAGCCGCCGCCCTTGACCGCGCTTGGCGGCGCCATCACGCTTGCCGGCGTGCTCCTCGTAATCGCCGCGGAGGGCCGCGGGGCAAAGCCCCCGCGCGCCCGGCCCCCCTAGGTATTTATCGCGAGTCCCCTGCTCTCGTTGGCTTGGTGGGGGCCAGCGTGGCCAACGAAGAAAGCGAGGGCGGCAAGCCCCGGCAAAAACCCGCGCCGCCCGGCGTGCGCATCCGCGCCTCCGAGGAGGGCGCCAAGGCCGTTGCGCCCGCCCGCTCGCTGGAGACCCGGCCGACTCCCGAACCCCAAAACGCGCCTCCTCCACTCGCCGACGGGGCCTCCCTCGCACCGGAGGGCCATAAAGCCGCCAAGGTCGCGGGCGTTCCGCCGGGGGGAACGGCCTCCCCGCCCGGCAAACCCCCGCCGCCCCACGTCCAGCGCGGCGGGCCCGCGCGCGCCGTCCTCTCCCCAAGGGCCGAGTCCGCGCCCTCGAAGCCCGAAGAGCCGGCCCCCGTCAAGGTGAAGGTCAAGGACACTCGCGCCCCCCCCTCCACCGCTCCGCCCGCCGCCGAACCCTCGGCGGGCGCCGCCGGTCTCCCGCCCTCGACTCCCCAAGGCGTGCCCTCCGCCGCCCCTCCCACCGGCCGCGCGCCCCATATCGCCACCGACGAGGGCCGCCTTTCGGCCCTTTGGGCCGCGATCCTCCTTGTCGCCCTCGTCTTCACCGTCGAAGTCTACGCGGGGTTCCTCTCGAACTCCCTCGCGCTCCTCTCCGACGCGGGCCACGCCTTCATGGACCTGTTTTCTTACGGGGTCGCCTACCTTGCCGTCACCATGTCGAAGCGGCGCTCGAGCGAGCGCGAGACCTTCGGAGCCCACCGCGCCGAGATTGTCGCGGCCCTCCTCTCCGGCCTCCTGCTCCTCCTCGTCGTCGGCGCGATCTACTTCGAGGCCGTCCAGCGCCTCGCGCGCCCCGAGCCCACGGACCTCACGTTCATGGTCTCCGTCCCCGTCCTTTCCATCCTCACCGGCCTCTACCTGGCACGGCGCTTCCAGGGCGCCCACGACCTCAACATGCGCGGCGCACGGCTCCACGTGATCAGCGACATCCTCTCGAGCGTCGGCGTCCTTGTGGGCGGCGTCCTCATCCTGGCCACGGGCAACTACATCTTTGACCCCCTCGTGTCCTTTTTCATCGGCCTGCTCATCCTCCGGGGTGCAATCGAGCTCATCCGCGACTCCCTCGAGATCCTCCTCGAGCGCACCCCCGCGCACATCGAGGTGCCCAACCTGATCGAAGGCCTCAAGGGGCTGCAAGGCGTCGCCGGCGTCCACTCCCTCCACGTCTGGAGCCTGTGCTCCTCGGTCCACGCGCTCTCGGCCCACGTGGTCGCCGCCCCCGCCGCGGGGGGCGACCTCCAGGGGCTCCTCAACGCCGCCCGGCTGAAGGTCGAGAAGGACTTCGGCATCCACTACACGACGATCCAGGTCGAGGCCGAGGACTGCGGCGCGGAACAGCACCCGACGGTCGCGCACGGCGTCAGCGAGGCGCTTGCCCGCGCGCAGTCCCACGCCTGACCCCCGGAGGCGGCACCCCCTTGAAGGCGCTCACCGCCGGGGTCGACGAGGCCGGGCGCGGGCCCGTACTCGGGCCCCTCGTCGTGGCGTGCGCGATCACCGACGACCCCGCGGGCCTCGCGGCGGCCGGCGTCCGGGACTCGAAGACCCTTACGCCCGCCCAGCGCGAGCGGCTCGAAGCCGGGCTCAAGGTGAGCCTCACGGCCTTTGCGCTCGTCGTCATCGAGCCTAACGAGATCGACCTCGGGCGCAGGAAGCGGTCCCTCAACGCGATCGAGGGAGAGGCGTTCTCGCGCGCCGTCGCGTCGGCTGCGGCGAGCCGGGGGCTGCGCGCCCTTTCCGCCCTCCAGGCCGACGCGGCGGACGCTTCGGAGAGCGCGTTCCGCGCGATGCTCGTGAGGGGCCTTGCCCGAGAAGCCCCCAGCCTTTCCGTGGCCCGCTTCGCCGTCGAGCACAAGGCCGACCTGCGCTACCCCGCCGTCTCGGCGGCCTCGATCCTCGCCAAGGTCGAGCGCGACCGCCGCATTCGCGAGCTCTCGGAGCGCGTGGGCGAGCCGATCGGGTCGGGCTACCCCAGCGACCCCGCGACCGTCGCGTTCCTCCGAGGATATATTAGAGCCAACCAGGATTTGCCGCCCTTCGCGCGGCGCTCCTGGCAGCCCGCGAAAGACCTGCTGAGAGAGGCCGGCGTCGGCAGGACGCCCCTCGAGCGGTTCGACGGAGGTTGAGGGCGGTGAGCGAAGAGGCGGGCAAGGCGCGCATCACGGAGGTGCGCCCCACGCTCGAGAAGGCCGTCGCCGCGTTCAACCTGCGCGCGAAGAGCGACCCGAAGCTTCGCGACGCTCTCCAGGACGTGGACCGGGTCGTCCAACTCGACGTCGCCGGCGACGCCGTCTACAACTTCCACCTTACCAACTTCGCCATCGATGAGGTCAAGGACGGCCCCGCCGAGGCCAAGAACGTCTACATCACCACGGACAAGGCGACCCTACTCGGGATTTTCAACGGCGAGGTTTCGCCCACAACCGCCACGCTCCAGAAGAAGATCCGTTTCCCCCCGCCCACGAAGCTCATGGACCTCCTCCTCATCCGCAAGCTCTTCGCCGAGGCGGGGCCGGGCTGACCCCCCTCTCCGTCTTGATGGCCCCGGGGGGAACGCGATGCCGCGCGTGGCGGTCCGCTTCTTCGCCGCCCACCGGGAGGCCGCGGGCCGCCCCGGGGTCGAAGTCGACCTGCCCCCCGGCGCCTCGGTCGGCGACCTGCGCAAGCAGCTTCGCTTAGAAGTCCCGGCCCTCGCCGAGAGCGGGCTGCCCGCGCTCGTCGCGGTGAACGGCGAGTTCGCCGACGACGCTCGAACCCTGCGGCCGGGCGACCGCGTCGCCCTGTTCCCCCCGGTCTCGGGCGGGTGAGCCCTGTCAGGTGCCTTGCTCGCGCCGCCGGGCGACGAAGCGCACCGTGTAGGGGAGGGCGAGGCAGAGCGCCGCGCCGACGGCGAGGAGCGCCATCGCCCCGCCCTCTGGCGGCGCAAACCCTGGCGCCTGCGTGCGCGGCGGCTCGTCGACCTCGATCTCGAGCGTCGTGTTAAACAGGTTGCCCGCGCCGTCGCGAACCTGCACGGGGAGCCTGTTCGTCCCCGCATGCAGGCGCAGCGGCAGGGAGAAGCCCCCAGCGCCGTCCGACTGGACCGCGTAGCCGCCCACTTGGACCTGCGCATTGGCCTCCGTGACGCCGGTGAGGAACAGCGTTGCGTTCGCGGTCGCAAGCCGGTTGCCCCCCGTGAAGAACACCGTCGGCGGCACCGTGTCCACCGTGATCGCGAGCGAGCGCACGACGCGGTTGCCGCCCCGGTCGCTCACCATGATGCTGAGCACGGTGCGCCCCTCCTGCAGGCGGAGCGGCACCTCGACGAGGGCGCCCTGCGCCGTGAGGCTCTCGTTGGCCACCGAGACCTCGGCGCCCGGCTCCGTCCGCAGGACCAGCAGGACGTCCCTCGACGCGGACGGGCGCGCCGCGTCGGGGCCGAGCACGTCGAGCGGCGGCGCCACGGAGTCGAGGAACACGGTCACGGCCCTGCGGTTCTCGTTGCCCGCCCGGTCGACCGCCGTGAGGACGAGGACATTCTCGCCTTCGACGAGCACCGCCAAGATCGTGAAGTTCGAGACGGACGAGACCGTGAGCGGCACGCCGTTCAGACGCAGCTGCGCGTTGAACTCGATGAGGCCGTTGATCTGGAGCCGGTCGTTGTTCACCCACGAGCCGTTCTGCGGGCGGGTGATCTCGAGCTGGGGCGCCACGACGTCGAGCCGCACGACGAAGGAGTAGTTGTGCTCGTTGCCCGCGAGGTCGCGCACGAGCACGTCGATGTTCTCCGCGTCGATGTCGAGGAAGAGGGGCAGCGTGAAGGAGTAGTCGTTGGGGTCGACGTCCGTGCCGTTCCCCTTCATCTCGACGTAGCCGGGCTCGCTGAGCTTCCCTGAGACATTGAGCGCCCGCGTGTTCGTCACGAGCCCTTGGGGCAGCGTGACCGACGGGTACTGGTCGTCGTGGATGAAGTACGCCGAGGCCTCCGCCGTGTTCCCGACCGAATCCCAGGCGCGCACCGCGAGGACGTGGATCCCGGGCGCAAGGCCCGCCACGGCAAGCGAAAAGTTGACGACACCGAGGCGCGGCGCGCTCGGCGGCATGAGGGCGAAGAAGGGGCCGCCGTCCACGGAGAGCTCGACCACGGTCACCCCCGTCTCGAGGTCCTGCGCCTCCCCCGTGAAGACCCCGCCGCTCTGCGTCGAGTAGTACTCCGGCGGCAGGTTGAGTGTGAGGACGGGCGGGCGGTCGTCCGGGAGCGCGAGCGTGATCGACGCCCCGCCTTCCACGTCGGTGGGGACACTCGAAGCCGAGGCGTTCGCGTAGGTCGCGTTGAAGAGGAAGAGGTGCGCGGGGCCCCCCGACTCGGCGGCCCCGTCCCATGAGGTCGTGCGGAAGAGCACGTAGGTCGGCGCGGCCCAACCCTCCACGTCCGTGGGCCATTCGCCGACGACCGTGCCCGCGCTGAAGTCGCGCACGCCGATCGGCAAGAATGGCGCGGGGCGCAGGTCCTCCCACACGACGCGTGCCTGGACGAGCCCGTAGCGGTAGAGGTCCGTCCGCCCGGGGCCCGCGACCTGCGCGTCGGCGCCGTACATGTGGACGGAGGACCCGGGGGCGCGCGCGAAGATCCCCGCCGAGGCGCTCGACGCGAGCACGGACGATCGGAGCGTCAGGTTCCCGGCGCCGAGCACGACGGGCGGCCCCTCGGTCTCAAGGGTCGAGGAATCGACCGTGATTGTGGTCGAAATCCGGGAAGGCAGCCCGCAGCAACCAAGCGAGACGCCGCGCGCCGACCCATTGACTACGCTCCGGTTCACCTCAACGGGGCCCGCACCGTCGGCGACGACGATTCCGGCGTCCGCAGCGGGGTCCGCGTTCGTGCCGAGGTCCTCGAGCCACGAGTCGCGCATGGCGAAAGCCCCCGCCTCTACAGCGATGTCGATGTCAGGGGCGGAGGCCCGCGTCTCGTTCACGGCGTTGGCGGAGAAGTCGATGAGCCCCGAGGACATGTGCACGCCTTCGAGGACGAGGGAATCCCCCCGGGAGGTGACCCGGTGCGCCGGCCCCTCGGAGAGGAAACGCCAGCTCCCGCCCCGCAGCGTGAGGCTCGCCCCCGGCAAAACCGTGAGCGACCCGTTGAACACGTTTGCCGCGGCATCGATGACCGACGGCCGCGTGAAGGTCAGGTTGATGCTGTTGTGGAGGGGCTGCTCGGGCGTCGTTTCGAACGGCGGGTCAAAGCAGTTGTCCAGCACGTCGACGTCGTGCGCCCGCCGCCATACATCGGCGGCAAAGACGATGCCCCCCGGCGAGTTCGTGATCGTGATGTCCGCCAAGGTCACGGTGTTGTTGATGCGGTAGAAGAAGGGGAACATGTGGAGGTTCAGCCACTGCTCCGGGGGATTCCAGTAGAAGATCCCGCAGCCGTACTTGAAGTCCTCGTCGCCAAGCTGGATCGCGGAACGCAGCATCCCGCCGATGTCGGCGCGCATCATCGAGCTGTTCCCGAGCATGATCGCGGCGCGGTTCGAGTTCCTGTGGGTCGTATTGACCGCCACGGCCTCGTCCAAGAGAGCGAGGTCGGCCGCGCCGCTGCCCGCAAACGAGCTGTCCTCGACCCTCGAGATCCCGTCGAGGATCCCCCCGTACACCGTGCTCACGTCGACTCGCGAATTCCGGATGAGTGAGTGGCCGGACAGCCAAAACCCGATATTCGAGTCGAAGATCGTCAGGTTCTCGACCGTGAGGTTCCACCCGTGCAGCGCCATCACCGCGTGAGTGATCGCGGAGTTCTCGATCACGGCCGCCTCGTCGCCCACGGCGACCCAGTACGGGTAATCGAGCGTGGAGTTCTGGAGGACGAAGTGCGCACCGGGCTCCACGAAAACGATGTAGTGGAGCGAGTAGGCCACGGACGCGAACTGCGAGTAGATCCTCGTCCCGTTCAGGATCCGGAGCTCGCCGCCCGCCTCGACGCGGATTTCCCTCGAATTGTCGATTGCCATCCGCACCTGGATCGACACGTGGTCGAGGGTGAGCAGCCCGCCGGCCCGTACCGTGATGTTCCCGCTGAGGATGAAGGAACTGTCCCGGATCACGGTCGGCCCCGTGATGTCAAGGTCGAGCACGATCGCGTCCGCGCCCACCGGCGAGGCAAGGAGCGCGAGCGCGGGGGTGAGCCCCAGCACGAGGAGCCCGGCTAGGGCCGCCCGCCTCATGGCCCCCCACCCTCCTTCGCTTGCAAGTCCGCGGGCTTGCCCGCCCGCCTCCACGCCATGAGCGCAAGGACCGCGCCGGCCACGGCCAGGGCGACTCCGAGGACCTGCGCGACCGTGTCGAGGACGTGCGAGGGCTGTGGCACGCCGCGCGTCACGCTGACGTCGAGCGAGACCTCATTGCCGATGCTGTCCCGCGCGCGTACGTTGATGTCGTTTCGCCCCGGCGCGATGTAGACGAGCGCCTCAAAGGACCCGTTCTGCGTCGGGACCGTGCTGCCCGCCACGACCACGGTGGCCCCCGGCTCCGCAACCCCCCGGACGACTACCCAGGACTCCACGGTCGAACCTTCCAGGTCGCCCATGGCAAGCGACGGCGGCGTGCGGTCTGAAGCCACATAGAGGGTCGTGTTGGCTCGGTTGCCCACGCGGTCCCGCGCCTCGATGAGGACCGCGGAGGGTCCCTCGGGGATCGTGATGTTGCGCGCGCCGCTGCTCGCGACGAGCCCCACGGGCTCGCCGCCGATCGTGAGCGCGACGACGTCGGCCTCGACGGTGACCTGCACGACCACCCGATCGGCGCGCGTCACGTTCGCCGGGAACCGGGGTCCCACGACCGTGATGAGTGGGGAGCGCGTGTCGACCGTGAAGTTGACCGCGACCTCGCGGGCGTTGCCCGCGAAGTCCTCCGCCCGCAGGACAAAGGTGTGGTCCCCGTCGACAAGGTCCCGGGCGAAGGTGTAGGCGCCGCCGGAGCGGGCAAGCGCCGTTGACGCCGAGGCCCCGAACCGGAACTGGACCTCCTTGAGCCCGCTTCCCGAGTCGTTTGCGGAGAAGAGGAAGGTGATCGTGCTAGCGGCGAACCCCTCGCCCTCGATCGGCGCGTCGATTGAAAGCTCGGGCGGGCTTGCGTCGGCCAGGCTGAGCTGCACGATCCGGTCCTGCGTGAGCTCGACCGCCTCCGAGTCGAACGAGGAGCCGAGCGAGGCCGAGACAAGGTAGGGCGTCCGGACGTCCTCGCCCCCCGCCGTGACGACCTTCTCGGCGAAGGGCGCGAGGCCTTCTACGTCTCCGGAGGTCGAGGGGTTCGCCGTGGAGGGGAGGCCCTGGGCGTCGACAAACGACACGATCACGGAGGGCAGCAGGAGGGCGTTTGGAAACGCCACGCGCACGTCGAGGAACCAAGCCATCGTGAGGCGTGAGGTGTCCCGCACGTCAAGCGCGCCGGCGACGTTCGTCGAGACGAGCATGGCGTCGGAGCCCGACACGAGCCAAGCGTCGGAGGGGGCGTTCGAGAGGTCGCCCTCCACGAGGAGCGCCCGGGAATCCGAGAAGCAGAGGCCGCCGCCCCGGTTCCCACGCACCGTGACGTTCGTCCCGTTCACAACGGAGGAGGCGCTGGCAACGACCCCGCAGCGCGCGTTGTCGAGGATCGCCCAGGCCTTCCCCGTGAGCGTCGAGCCCGAGAGCGTCACGCCCGTCGCGTTGTTGTCCATGACCGTGACGTTGAGCGCCGTGACCTCCGACCCGAAAAGCGTGAGGTTCGAACTCGAGTCGTTCAGCGCCACATCGCGAAGCACAAGCGTCGAGTTGCCAAGGTAGGGGCCTGCGCCGTCCCGCCACGGGCTTGAAGCCACGCCGCGCATCGCGACAGCCGTGAGCGAGCCCGAGGAGCCCTCGACTTCGAAAAAGAAGGGCGCCGTGGAGTTGGCCATCGCCACGGCGACAAGGGAAAGCTCGGATGCACCCGCAATCGACACGCCCGCGCGCCCGGAGGGGGGTGTCAGGAATTGAATCTTGAGATTCTTAAGCGTCAGGGCCTCGGCCGTCGACGTCAGGGTGCCCCGAAGGAGCAGGCGGCCGCCGTTCACCTCGCCCCGCTTCGTGAAGGTGACCGTCGCCACGCTCGAGTCAAAGGGCCCGTTCATCACGACGTCGCCGAGCGTGCCAAGGAAATTCGTGTCACGGACCCGCAGGTCGCAGCGCCCGAGCGCCCAGATCGCGTGGACATTGCCCACGAAGAGTGAGTCGTTCACGTCGACCTGCGCATCCGTCGAGAACATCGCCCCGTTCCCGTTGAACTGGAAAGACGAGTTTGAGACGGAAGCCGCGCCGTCCTGCACAAGGATCCCCCGGCCGTTGCGCAGGAACGTCGTGTACCGGACATCCACATTCGAGAGGCTCGCGTAGATGCCGTCCGAGAGGTTCTCGAGCCGCCCGCCTATCACCGTGAGGTTCGACTCCGTGAGCTCGAAGCCGTGGCCCGGCGAGTCCGTGAGGATGTTGTAGGCCGCCACGACGTTCGAGAAGAGCGCCTCGATCGCTCCCCTCTCGGCGTTGCGCACGGTGTTGTTGTCCACCAGAAGCGGCTGGGTCACATTGAAAAGCTCAATGGCAAAGAGCCCGACTCCGTCGAAGACGTTTCCCGTGATGCGCCCCGAGGGCGGCTGGGCCGGCGTGTACCAGAAGTACTTGATCCCGTAGTTTACGTTCGAAAACGTGTTCGCCTCGATCAAACTCGCAGCGAAGTAGAGGTTGATCCCCGTTCCAGTCCCGGTTTCGTTGAGGTTCACGAAGGTGTTCCCGCGCATGGTGCCGGTCGCGTTCTCCCGGGCTTCGGCGCCGTTCCAGCAGCGCTCGAAGGTATTGCCTTCGAGCAAGAACTTCGCTGTGTAGAAAACCGCCCCCCGGTGCAGGTCTTCGAACCGGTTCCCTTCTACGGTGGGCCAACCCGCCCAAGCGACCAAGCCGTACGTGAGGTTCCCGCCTCCGTGGAAGGTGCTGCCCAACACGCGCGGGGACCCGCCGGAGACGTTTACGCCCTCGGTCTCCTCCAAGTACGAACTCAGCCAAAACGTGCTGTTCTCAATTACCGGCGTCCCGTCGAGGACGAGGACCCCCGTGGCGTTGTGCACCGTGAAGGTCGAGTTGCGGATCGTCGGCGCCCCGCGGGTCACGACCCGAACGCCAAGGCCCGGCGACGAGGTGTTGAGGCCGTCGATCACGACGGTGCTCGCGTCACGGACCTCGACCGCCACGTCGTTCGAGAGGGTCGTCACGCCGCTCACGTTTCCGCTTGCCCCCGCGAACGTGAGGTAGACGGCCTGCTCCAGGGAGTTCGTGAAGAAGGACCCCGAGAGGCCGCGGGCCTCGACGGTCCCGTGCTGGAAGTTCGCCCCGAGCGAGCCGTTCTCCATGGAGAACCCGTCGACCGTCGAGTCCGATTCGTCGGCGTGGTAGTGCTCCGAGTAGCAGCTCGACACAAGCGCGCGCAGCGACGCGCGGCTCCTCACGACCCAGAGGGCGGAGTTCGAACAGGAGAGGACGTCCGTGGGGCCCCCCGGGCCCGGCACGGTCGTGAGAAGGTATGTGCCGTTGAAGCTCGTGTCGTTGACCCAAAGGTCCGAGTCGAACCCGTAGATGCCCGCGAAACCCCCCTTCGGCGTCGCGTTCGACGAGGCGAAGGTGCTGTTGGCTACCACCACGGTCGACCCGAGCGCGGAGATCCCGAGGCTGTAGTTCTGGAAGGCTGCGGTCGCGGTGACCCGGGAGGCATAGGCCTCGACGCCGAGCGCCCCGTCGCTTCGCGGTGCGATGAGCCCGCCCGCGACCGTCAGGTCGCTCCCGACGAGGAGCACGGCCGTCTGCGCGGCCTGCGTGAGCGTCGCGCCCGTGAAAGTGCCGGCGGCGGAGAGGAGGAGTACGAGCGTCGAGGCGTTTTCGAAGGCGGAGTCGAGAGCGAAGATCGTCGCCCGGTCGACCACGACGAGGAAGTCCGTCGCGGCCTTCGACCCTGAAAAGCGGCTGTCCCGGAGCCCCGCCACGGTGCCCTCGCCGAGAACGAGGGCGCGCGCGCGCACGTCGACCGAAAGGTTCACCGCATCGAGGCTCGCGCCCTCGTCGAATCCGAGCCCGCCGTCCGAATCCGTCACGCGGCAGTCGATAAGCTGCACCGTCGCCCCCCGCAAGTGCGCGCCCACGAGCGAGAGGTTCCCCGCGGAGGTCGCCGCCAGGCGCATGAACGCCGTCGACCGAGCGCTCACCTGCGCGCCCGGCGACGCGTCGAGCACGAACCGCGCGGACGGGCCGGGGCCCGCTTGCAGAGTCGCGTTGTCGAGGGCGAGTTGGCCCTGGCCGTTCACGAGGATCCACGGCAACACGCCCGCGGCGGGCGCCTGGAGCTCCAGGACCTCGTTGTCGAGCGTCAGCGTGCCGTTCACCGTGATGTTCCCGACCACGACCGTCGTGCCCCCCGAAAGGGTCGGCGACTCGCCAAGATCGATCGTCCAATCGCCCGATGCCGGGGGCGTTAGCGTCGCGCCGGCCCCCCCGGCGAGCGCGACACACGCGCCGGCGCCACAGGCGACAAGGGCCAAGGCGACAAGGAACCTCCGCGGGCCTTTCACGGGTCTGTCCCCTCCCCCGGTTCTTCCCCTGGTGGCGCCCCAACGGGCCCGCGCCAGGCGCAGGCAAACCCAACCCACGGGCGCCAGTTAAGCCTTTGCGGGTGCGCCCCCTCCAAGTGGTTGGAAGCCCACTGCCGCTAGAGGAACTCCTCGGACTCCCACTCCACGTCGACGGCCTCCTCGGGGACTTGCCCTGCAAAGGTCCCCGCCGAGGGCCCCAAGCGCTTGAGCCTCTGGATCGAGACCACCGCCCACGCGCCAATCGCCACGATGAGCAAGAGCGAGGTGAGGCCCAGGAGCCCCGCCGCCCCGATGAGGAAAGGCTCGGGCTCCCTCACCGGCGGCTCGCCTGCAACCACGACGGTCGTGGTCTGGGCCCCCGTGTCAAGAGTCCCTTCCGGGTACGAGGCCTCGAGCGTGAAAGAGTGCGCCCCCGACTCCGTGATGTTGTAGGGGATGTCCACGCTGAAGGACGCGTGGGCGCCGACCGTGACCCCCGCGCGCTCGTAGATCACGTTCCCATTGTCCTTCACGCGGATGGTCACCTCCTCTGCCGGCGCCGTGCCGAAGTTCGTCACGACCGCCGTCACGTTTACGACCTGCCCGCGCAGGGGCGAGCGGTCGGACACCGTAAGGTCGTTGTAGGAGACCGCGAGGTCCGAGTTGAGCAGGCGCACGACGATCGTCCTCTGCGTCACCTGGTCGAGGGTGTCCCTCGCCGTGAGGCGCAGCTCGTACGCGCCATTCGCCTTGAGACGCGTGTCCCACAGCCCGAGGAAATTGTCGCCCCGCGCGACCGTGCCATTTCCCACGATGTCCGTGAAATTCGCCTCCCCCTGCTCGCGCGCCTGGAGCCGGAACGAGGCGAAGTTCGGGTCCGCGATGACGGCGTAGACCCCGACGAGCCCCGTGAGGACGCTCCCGTTCGTGGGTGCCTGGAACGCGACGATCGGCGCGGTCTCATCGACGGTCACAAGGACCCGGGACGCGGCCGACTCGTGGCCGACGAGGTCCCTCGCCTTCAAAAGCACCCAGGTTTCACCCTCGATGAGCCCGGGCACAACCGCGGTCCAGTTCGACCGCCCCGCCGCCGTGAGCCAGGTCGCACCGAGGTCCGTCGAGTAGAGGACATCGAGCACGCCGGAAACTCCGTCCTCCGCCGTCCCCGTGAGGTCGACCGCGTTGACATTCGTCGTCACGGCCGACTGGTCGACCGCCAGGCGCGGCACCGAGTCGTCCATCGTCGAGTTCCGCACCTGGCCCCACGCGGAGACATGGGCAAAGACGTCACGCGCCTGCACCCGCACGAAGTAGCTCTCGCCGTCGGCAAGGCCCGCCAGAGTGTAGGACACGCCCGTCAGCCACCCGCTCGAGACGGCCCCCGTGTCGAAGGTCCCGTCCGTGGAGGCCTCGAGGCGGTACTCGACGGCCCCGACCCCAAGGTCGACGACCGCCGTCCACCGGACGGAGAGTTGGAGGCCCGCCGTGAACGCGGAGAGCACGAGGAGTTCCGGCGCCGGCGGGGCCGATGCGTCCATCGTCGTGGAGACGGACGCCGACGGGCTCGAGTTGTGGAAGAACGCGTCGCGCGCCACGACCCGGAAGTGGTACCGCACGCCGTCCGCGAGGCCCGTAAACGTCCAGGACTGCGCCGGGGTCCAGCCGCTTTCGGAGGCCACGACGCTGAAGTCAGCTGCCGTCGACACCTGCGCGTTGTAGGCGACGCCGCCCACGCCCGCGTCCAAGGCCTGCGTCCACGCGAGCGTGACCGACGCGCCCTCCGTGTACGGCGCAAGAACCCCAGGCGTAGGGACGCCGGGGGGGGTGTTGTCCATCCGCGTCCGTTCGAGCGCCGACCAGGCGGACTCGAACTCGAAGGCGTCCCGCGCCTTTACGCGCAGGAAGTACAGCGTTCCGTCCGCCAAGCCGGGGGCCGTGTAGGAAAGGCCGGAGACCCAGCCCGAGTCGGAAACCCCCGCCTGGAACGAGGGGTCGGGGGAAATCTGGGCCCGGAAGACCACGCCGCCCACCCCCGCGTCCGTGACATCCGACCACGCGGCCGTGAGCGTGAGCCCGCTCGTGAAGGCCGGCAGCGCGCCGAGCGAAGGGACCGGCGGCGGCGAGTTGTCTGGCCGCGTCGACACGAGCCCCGACAGCGGGCTCGTGTGCCCGAGGCCGTCGCGCGCCTGCACGGCGAAGTAGACCAATGCGCCCTCCGGCAGCCCGCCGACGGTCTGCTGGATGTCCGACGTCCACGGGGAGGCGGCAAAGGGCTTCGTTGTGTCCGTCGTGGCGAAGGCGAGGACCTGGTACTGGACGGCGCCCACCCCGGCGTCCACGACTGCGCGCCAGGTGACCAGCGCGCTGAGCCCCTTCGAGAACGCGGCCATCGGGTCGACCGAGGGCACGGGCGGCGGCCGGAAGTCCGTCAGCGCCGCGTCGGTCGCCGACCACGCAGATGTGTAGCCGAACGCGTCCCGCGCGCGGACATGGTAGTAGTAAACCGTCGCGTCATTCAAGGGCCCTGCGCCGAAGGCCGTCCCGTTGAGCCACGCCGACCTCTGAACGACCATCGCAAAGAACGGGTCCAAGGCGACCTCGGCCTGGTATTGGACGCCCCCCACGCCCACGTCCGCGGAGGGGAACCACGAGTAGGGGGTCATCGAGCCGTCCACCACGGGCGGCAGCCCCGCCGTGACCGGAACGCTCGGCGCCGAGGCGTCCTGCGTCGACCGTTCGGCCGTCGACCACTGCGAGGTGAAGAGGAACGCGTCGCGCGCGCGCGCTCGGAAATAGTACGCCACGCCGTCGAGCAGCCCGCTTGCCGTGTACGGGCTTGTGACGCCCCAAGAGGTTGTCACGGTGAGCGCGGGGACGAAGGCGGGCGTAAGCGAATACTCGAATTGGTACTGAATCCCCCCAACGCCGGCGTCGGACGACACGGCCCAACTCACGGCGTTCGACGAGCCGGACGTGAAGGCCGGCTCGCTGAAGAGGAGGGGGACGGAAGGGGCCGAGGCGTCCATCGTCGTCGAGCGGACGGTCGAGAAGGCCCCTGTGTTCCCGAAGGCGTCGCGCGCGCGCACGCGGAAGTAGTGCGTCGTCGCGTCGGAAAGCCCCGCGAAGGTGAAGGAGGTCGAGGTGACCCAGCCGCTCGAATCGAGGAGCGGCGAGAAGGTCGAGCTCGATGCGAGCTGCGCCTCGTACTCGACGCCCCCGACGCCCGAATCGGATGATGCGCTCCACGAGAACGTGAACACGGAGCCCGGCGAGAAGGCCGCAAGCGCGCTCGTTCCGGGCGTCGAGGGCGCCGCGTTATCCTGCTGGGAATTTGCCGAGGCCGAAAACGCGGACTCCTGGAGGAAGCCGTCGCGCGCCTTAACGCGGTAGTAAAACCTCGTCCCGTCCGCAAGGCCGAGGAAGGTCGCGGAGGTCGAGGACGTCCAGCCGGAGTTTCCAAGCACCGTTGCGAAGGTTGCGCTGGCCGCGTACTCGGCCCAGTACTGGATGCTCCCGACGCCCGCGTCGGACGAAGCGCTCCATGAGACGGTGTTTCCAAGGCCCGGCGTGAACCCCGGCTCCGGAGTGATCGAAGGCACGGTTGGCGCCGCGGCGTCCTGCGTCGAGTACTCGACGGCCGACCACGCCGAGGCTTGGCCAAGCGCGTCGACCGCGCGGACGCGGAAAAAGAAGGTGACCGCGTCGGAGAGCCCGGCCACGTTCCGAGGCGAGGTGACCCCCGTAACAACGGTCGCACCTGCAAAGCTCGGGTTGTTCGCGTAGCTGAGGTCGTGGGTCACGCCCCCGACGCCCGCGTCCGTTCCGTTCGCCCACGCGATCGTGTTTGAGGTTCCGGCGGTAAAGGCGGGCTCGGGGCTGACGACCGGCACGGAGGGCGCCGCGCTGTCCTGCGTCGACGAGACGACGGGCGAGAATGCGCTCTGGAAGAGGAACGCGTCGCGGGCCGCGACCCTGTAGTGGTACGTCACACCGTCTTCGAGGCGCGTGAAGGTGTAGCTCGTTCCGGCCACCCACCCGCTCTCGGCTTCGATTGTGGCAAACAATGGGGAGCGCGATGCCTGGATGTCGTAGGTCACGCCGCCCACCCCCGCGTCGGCCACGGCCGACCAGCTCAAGGTGTTCGAGGTGCCTTGCGTGAAGGTCGGTTCGGCGGCGACTGCCGGCGCGGGGGGCGCGGCGTTGTCCTGCGTCGAGCTCGTCCCTGCCGAGTAGGCCGTCGTGAAACCGAAGGCGTCCCGCGCGCGCACGCGATAGAAGTACGTCGTCCCGTTGCCCAAGCCGGACGCGGTGTAGGAGGTCGCCGAAAGGCCCGAGACGGCCGAGGCCCCCGTGAAGGAGGGGTTCGTGGCAATCTGGAGGTCGTATACGACGCCGCCGATCCCCGCGTCCACCGAAGTCGACCAGCTCACGGTGTTCGTTGTCCCCGCCGTGAAGGCCGGCTCCGCGACCATCGAGGGTGACGAGGGCGCCGCGTTGTCCTGGCGCGAGGAGACGGCCGACGAAAAGGCGCTCTCTTGGAGGAGCGAGTCGCGGGCCTTGACGTGATAAAAGTACGTGACGCCGTCGGACAGGCCGCTGACAACCCAAAACTGATTCGTCGTCCAACCGGAATTCCCAAGGACCACGGCGAAGGTCGCGCTGGCGGCGTACTGGGCGAAATACTGCACGCCGCCCACCCCCGCGTCCGTGACGGCGCTCCAGATCGGCACCTGGAAGGTGCCCGAGGAGATCGCGGACATCGCCGACATGACGGGCACGGGCGGGGGGCTCGCGTCTTGCACGGAGCTCACGCTCGCTGAAAAGGCGGACTCCTGCAGGAAGGCGTCCCGCGACTTCACATGGTAGAAGAACCGGACGCCGTCGTCAAGGCGCGTGAACGTGAAGCTCGTGGCCGCAAGCCACCCGCTCGAGGCCTCGACCACCGTGAAGGCTGCCTGGCGAGAGCTTTCGACCCAATACTGCACGCCCCCAACGCCGCCGTCGACGACGGCGCCCCAGGCGAGGGCGTTTGAGCTGCCCTGCGTGTAGGCCGGCTCTGCGGCCATCGCGGGGGCGGGCGGGGCCGACCCGTCCTGGGCGCTCGAGGTCGACGCGGAAAAAGCGGACGTTTGGCCCAAGGCGTCGCTCGCACGGGCGCGGAAGAAATACGTCTGCCCGCTTACAAGCCCTGCAAACGTGAACGAGGTACCGGACTGGAGCGCCGTGATCACCACCCCCGTTGTAAAGGCCGCGTTCGTGGCGCGCTGCGCCTGGAATTGGACCCCGCCGACCCCCGTGTCGAGAGACGCGCTCCAAGAGACCGTGTTGTCCGTGCCGACCGTGAAGGCGGGCTCGGCCGCCATGACCGGGACGGAGGGCGCGGCGTTGTCCTGGCCTGACGAGACGAGCGTCGAGTAGGCGGTCTCGCGCAGGAAGGCGTCGCGCGCCTTGACCCGATAGTAGTACACGGTTCCATCTGTGAGGCCGCCGAAGGTCGCGCTCGTCAGGGCGGTCCAGCCGACCGTCGCGTCAATCGTTGCGAAGACGGGCGAGGCCGACCTCTGGGCGAGGTACGTATTGCCGCCCACCCCGGAGTCGGAAGAGGCCGCCCACGAGACCGTGTTCGAGGCGCCTTGCGTCCATGAGGGCTCGGGGTTCATGAGCGGGATCGTCGGCGCGGCGTTGTCCTGCGTTGACGAGACCGTAGCCGAGAACGCGGATTCGAGCCCCACGGCGTCGCGGGCCTTGACGCGGAAGTAGAACGTGACCGCGTCGTCGAGCCTCGAGAACGTGAACGAAAGGGAAGTGATCCAGCCGCTTGAGTCCTCGACCGCTGTGAACGCCGCGGACCGGGAAGATTCGACCGCGTACTGCACGCCGCCCGAGGTCGCGTCGGCCGCCGCACCCCAAGAAACCGTGTTCAGCGTGCCGTTCGTGAAGGCGGGCTCCGCGGCGAAGACGGGCACGGCGGGCGCCGAGTTGTCCTGCGTGGACGAGACGATGAAAGACCAGGCGCTGAAGAAGCCGAGCGCGTCGTTTGCGAGCACCCGATAATAGTACGACGCCCCGTTCCCAAGCGGGGTCGCCGTGTGGAAGAGGGGAGACTGCGGGCCGACGGTGACAACGCCGAAGGCGAACGTCGGGGAGGTCGAGTATTGGATCCAGTACTGGACATTCCCGGACCCCGCGTCCGTCGAGGCCTGCCACGAGACCGTGTTTGAAAGGCCTTGCGTGAAGGCGGGCTCGGCGTCGACGACGGGCACGCTGGGGGGCGAGTTGTCCTGCGTTGAGGCAGTTACCGCCGAGGATCCCGACTCGCGGCCGAACGCGTCTCGCGCTCGCACGCGAAAGTAATAGGTCGTTCCGTCCGAAAGGGACGAGAAAGTCGCGGAGGTGAACGCCGTCCACCCGACGGTCGCGGTGACCGTCGAGAAGGTCGAAGAGGTGGACATCTCCGCCAAGTACTGCACGCCCCCGACCCCCGAGTCGACCGCAGCGCCCCAACTGATCGTGTTCGAGGCGCCGGCCGTGTAAGCGGGCTCGGGCGCAATCACGGGGTTCGTGGGCGGCGCGTTGTCCTGCGTCGAGGAAGTGGTGGCGGAAAAGGCCGACTCTTGACCGAGCGCGTCGTGGGCCTTCACCCTATAGTAATATGTGACCGCGTCGTCGAGTTTCGTGAAGGTGAACGAAGTCGCGGAGATCCACCCGCTCTCGTCTTCGAGGGTGGCAAACGTCGAGGAACGAGACTGCTGGATCCAGTATTCGATTCCCCCCACCCCCGTGTCGACCGACGCCGACCACGCGGCCGTGTTCGACGTGCCGTTCGTGAAGGCAGGCTCCGCGGTGATCGTGGGGGTGCTGGGGGGCAAGGTGTCTTGCGTCGAGGAGACAATTGCCGAGAACGCGCTCTGGAGCGCGAAGGCATCGCGGGCGCTCACACGAAAGTAATACTGCGTGGCGCCGGCAAGGGGCGTTGCCGTGAAGGTGAGGCCGGCCTGCCACGGGGAACTCACGACGCCGGAGGCAAACGTCGAACTTGTCGAGTACTGGAGTTGGTACTGGATCCCCCCGACCCCCGTGTCCGTTGAAGCCGCCCAGGAGACGGTGTTCGAGGTCCCGGCAGTGAACGCCGGCTCGGGGACGAGGACGGGTGTCGAGGGCGCGTCGGCATCCTGGGTCGAGGAGGCGACGGCCGACCACGGGGTCTCCTGGAAAAACGAGTCACGGGCCTTGACGTGAAAGTAGTAGGTCGTCCCGCTCGTGAGGCCAAAGAAGGTCGACGATGTGCCAGCGGTCCATCCACTCGAGGAAAAGACGGAGGCGAATGTGGACGAGGTGCTCGACTCGGCGAAGTACTGCACGCCGGCAACGCCTGCGTCGGTCGAGGCGCCCCATGAGAGCGTGTTGAAGGTGGAGACCGTGAAAGACGGTTCGGCGCCGATGATCGGCGTGGAGGGGGGCGCGTCGTCTTGCGTCGACGAGGTGGGTGCCGAAAAGCCCGCGGTATTGTTTGCCGCGTCGCGGGCGCGGACGCGATAGTAGTAGAGAATCCCGTCCTGGAGGCCCGTGAAGGTCCAAGACGTCGCTTGGATCCAGCCGGAGGTCGCCTCGGTGACGGAGAAGTTGAGGAGGCGGCTTGCCTGGACTTCGTAGGAAATCGGGAGGGAATTGTCGGGGTCGTCGCCCGCCGACCAGGAGACCGTGTTCGAGGTGCCGTTCGTGAAGGAGGGCTCGGAGTTCATCGAGAAGTTCGCGGGAGGCGTCGTGTCCGCAAGGGGGACGACGGCCGCCGGGGTCGGAGCGGCCTCGGAGGCGAAGGAACTGGCGGCAAGGAGCGTGAGGGCTAGCACGGCGAGGGCCTGGGGCCAACGGAGTGGTCTTACCAGCGCCTTCCCCTCGGGTGCCTGCACGGGCGCCCAGCCCAATCAAGAGGTGGGGGCCTATTCTGGCCGAGCCAGACCGCGCAAGGCGGGCCGTTCGATCCGGGTGCCTTATAATATAGGTTGTGAGGATTTTTCTGGACGGGGTTCCGAGGGGAATCGTGCTGGATGGGGGGGGGTC
>Ga0209342_10002154_pt1 | contig 21432 bp, 19 predicted proteins | sample RifCSP16_2_FD_184023 | JGI IMG/M metagenome (GOLD analysis project Ga0209342, IMG submission 184023) | Soil microbial communities from Rifle, Colorado - Rifle CSP2_sed 16_2 (SPAdes) (version 2) | ecosystem: Environmental > Terrestrial > Deep subsurface > Rock core/Sediment | place: Rifle... | reverse complement strand
GCGTGGTGCCGGGGCTGCATCTCGCGGCGCGCCACCTCGTGCCGACGGACGGCCACGCGCTCGTGCCGACGCCGGTCTACCAGCACTTCAAGCGCGCGGTCGAGCTCGCGCCGCGCTCGCGCAGCGACGTGCCGCTCGTGCTCGCCTCGGGGCGGTGGGTCTGGGACGAGGAGCGGCTCGCCGCGGCTGTGCGGCCGAACTCGAGGCTGCTTTACCTTTGCAACCCGCAGAATCCGGGCGGCACGATCTTCACGCGCCCGGAGCTCGAGCGCCTCGCCGGCTTCGCCGAGGCCCACGACCTCGTCATCTGCTCCGACGAGATCCACGCCGAGCTGCTGCTCGACGCCGGCGAGCCGCACGTGCCGATCGCGAGCCTCGCGCCCGAAATATCGCGGCGCACGGTGACGCTCGCCTCGCCGAACAAGGCGTTCGGCTTTCCCGGCGCGGGCTGCGGCTGGGCGGTCATCGAGGATGCCGAGCTGCGCCGCGCGTTCTCCGCCGACGTGATCGCGCACGTGGTGCATTCCCCTTCAGTGTTCGGCTACGCCGCGGCGCTCGCGGCGTACCGCGGCGGCGACACCTGGCTGGCGGCGCAGGTCGAGTACCTGCGCGCGAACCGCGATCTCGTCGAGCGTGCCATCGGTTCGCTCCCCGGCCTCTCGATGGCGCACGTGGAGGCGACGTATCTCGCGTGGATCGACTGCTCGGGATCGGGCGTTGCGGACGCGCACGCGCATTTCCTCGCGCACGGCGTCGCGCTCTCGCCCGGCGCCCAGTTCGGCGATGCGGCGTTCGTGCGGCTGAACTTCGGCACCCAGCGCGCCCGGCTCGAGCAGGCGCTCGAGCGCATGGCGCGCGCCCTCAGGACCTCATCCAGGCCGAGCCCCACAGGTTGAGCGTGCGCTGCTCGTGGGGCCAGGTGCGCCACGCCATCTCCTTCGGCATCAGCTCCAGCTCGGCCGAGAGCTCGACCTTGTGGCCGTCGGGATCCTCGATCATGAAGAACAGGTTGTTGCCCGGCCCGTGGCGGCCGGGCCCCCACCACAGCGCGATGCCGAGCCGTCCGACGCGGTCGGCCCAGTCGCGGATGTCCAGCCAGCCGGTCGTTTCGTAGCAGTGGTGGTCCGGCCGCGATTCCGGCGCCCGGAACAGCGCGAAGCTGTGATGCTCGGGATCCGAGCGCAGGAACGAGGCTGAGAGCTCGGTTCCCTCCAGCACGCGATCCGATTCCACCATGCCGAGTCCGTCGCGATAGAAATCCAGCATCTCCTGAGGCCGGGTGGTCGCGCAGACGAAATGCTGGAGCCTGCCGGAAAGGCCGTTTGGGCCGTCGTCGCGCTCGAGAGGCAAACCGAACACCACGCGCCTTCCGTCGGGATCGGCCACCGCGAACGCGCCCGGGCCGAACAGCGGAGAAGGCGAAGGTACGCACCGGATCGCCGCGCGCTCGAGATCGCGCGCGTATGCGGCGAGGTGCGCCTCGTCCTGCATTCGTAGCGCGAAATACGGCACCGATCCCGCCGCACCGCCGCCGACCACGAGCCGCCGCCCGCGCCCGGCCACCAGCCAGCAGCCGCCTTCGAGCGGCTCGACGCGATCGCCCAGCAGCTCGCCGTAGAAGCTCGCCAGGCGCTGCGGGTCGGCGCTGTCGCGCCGCAGGTGGTCGAGCCGCGCCGGCCAGAGGGATGCGCTCATTTGCCGGGATTCTCGCGCGTGCGCCTGCGCTCGCGCAACGCGAGCGCGTCGCGCAGCACGCGCTCGAAATGCGGGTCCGGCACCCCGAGCTCGTGCATGTGAGCGAGCGTGCGGCGAAGATAGTCGACGTTGTGGCCGCGCTCGCCCGAGCCGTTCGCCACCAGGCGCGCCATGCGGCCGGCGTCCAGGTCGCCGGCGAACTGGGGGTGCTCGTCGTTCGCGATGAAGGCGAGGGCCCGCACGGCGCGGGCGCGGGCGGTGCGCGCGCTGACGAATTGCGGCACGTAGACGCGGTTGCGCATTTCCCGGCGCCACAGGTATTCGAGCACGCCGCGCGCCCGGGCGCCGGCGACGCGGTACGCGATTCCCCAGCAGGAGCCGCCCGGGCACAGCCCGACCACCAGGCCGGGGTGCTTCGGCGTGCCGCGATAGCGGTGCGAATAGACGCACAGCGAGCGGTGGTAACCGTGGACGAACGCCGGCCAGCGCTCGCGATAGCGGAACCCGGGCGCCCACATGAGCGAGCCGTAGCCGAAGATCCAGAGATCCTCGCGCGGCGCCAGCTGCAGGAAATTCGCGAACGTCATGCCGGCGGTCGGATTATAGAATCCAGCGCGAAAACCCCTGCATCCGCCGGGTTGTTCTCCACGCATGCCGAGGGTAGAGTTACCCGGTGCATTTGCTCGCCCGCCTGACCACCCGCAGCTCGCGTTCGCTCGCGGTGATGATCGGGTTCGTCCAGGCGGGCGACGGCCGCTCCTGCGCGAGCCTGCGCGGAGGGCCCGGGAGAAAAGCGGCACCGACCTTCCGTACGCCTCGCTTTCCTCTCCCTGCTTCCCCGCAATATCCGCTGAATCTCTGTCTGACCAGATCGCGCAATTGACGCGAAAGGAGAAAGCATGGACCGCAGAGCCTTCCTGAAGACCGGCGCCGCGTTCGCGGCAGCCCCGCTTCCCTGGCGCGACTCTTTCGCCGCGGCCGGCTGGCACACGTTCGAAGTCACCATCCGCGCCGAGGTGGCGTGGCCCGAGGGCGCCTCGCGCGTCTGGCTGCCGCTGCCGCTCGCGCAGGACACCGACTGGCAGCGCAACCTCGGCAGCCAGTGGTCGGGCAACGCGTCGCGCGCGCAGATCCTGCGCGACGGCAAGTACGGCGCAGCGATGCTCTACGCCGAATGGCCCGCGGGCGAGCGCTCGCCGCTCGTCGAGGTGACGAGCCGCTTCGCCACACGCGACCGGGACGTGGATCCGCTTCGGCCGGATCCCGGCGCCGAACGGCTCTCGGCTGCCGAGAGGGCGTTCTACACGGAGGCCACCGAGCTTGTCGCCACCGACGGCATCGTGCGTGAAACGGCACTGAAGATCGTGAAGGGCAGCCGCTCCGACGTGGAGAAAGCGCGTGCGATCTACGAGTGGATCGTGGACAACACGTTCCGCGACCCGAAGACACGCGGCTGCGGCGTCGGCGACATCAAGGCGATGCTCGAGACCGGAAACCTCGGGGGCAAGTGCGCGGACCTGAACGCGCTGTACGTGGGGCTTGCGCGCGCGGTCGGCGTGCCGGCGCGCGACGTGTACGGCGTTCGCGTCGCCTCTTCGGGTTGGGGCTACAAGAGCCTCGGCACGGCTTCGCCGGTCGTCAGCAAGGCGCAGCACTGCCGCGCGGAGTTTTTCGCGAACGGCGCAGGCTGGGTGCCGGTCGACCCGGCCGACGTGAGAAAGGTGGTGCTCGAGGAGCCGCCGGGCAACCTCGCCGCGAGCGATCCCAAGGTGATCGCGGCGCGCGCGCGCCTGTTCGGCGCGTGGGAAATGAACTATCTCGCGTACAACTTCGGACACGACATCGCGCTGCCCAACTCCAAGGGGCCGAGGCTGCCGTTCCTCATGTACCCGAACGGCGAGACCGGCCGCGAGCGGCTCGACCAGCTCGAGCCCGAGAGTTTCGAGTACAAGATCACCGCGCGCGAAATCAGGGCGTGACGCGGCTGCTGCTCGGCGTCGTGCTCGCCACGGCGGCGGCTGCCGCGTCGGCGCAGGCGCTCAAGCCCTGGACCGGAGGCGCGGCGCCCGCAATCGAGCTCGAGGACCTCGACGGGACGGTGCACCGGCTCGCCGACTACCGCGGCAAGGTGGTGCTGGTGAACTTCTGGGCGACCTGGTGCACGCCTTGCCGGGTGGAGATGCCCTCTATCGAACGCTTGCGAAAGGCGCTCGAGGGCAGGCCCTTCGCGGTGCTCGCGGTGAACGTCGGCGAGGGCGCGCGCGCCGCGCGCGGCTTTGCCGCGAAGGTGCCGGTCGGGTTTGCGCTGCTGCTCGACCGCGATACGCGCGTCACGAAAGCCTGGGGAGCGCGCATCCTTCCCGCGAGCTACGTGGTCGGGCCGGACGGCGCGATCCGCTACAGCTTCTTCGGCGAGCTCGACTGGTCGAGCGACCGCGTGCGTGCGACGATCGAGGCCATGATGACGGACGCCGGCGCGCCGCGCGCGCAGGCGCGGCCTTGAAGACGGGTTGCGCCGGCGCAGCGTTCGCGCTCGCAATGCTCGCGCTCTCGGCGCGCGCCCAGGAAGTCGAGCAGGCGCCGTTCATCACCACGCCCGCGGAGGTCGTGGAGCGCATGCTGCGGCTCGCCGGCACCGGGCCCGGGGATTTCGTGATCGATCTGGGCTCGGGCGACGGCCGCATCGTGATCGAGGCGGCGCGCAAGTTCGGCGCGCGCGGCCTGGGCATCGAGCTCGACCGCGCCCTGGTGGAGAAGTCGCGCGCGAGCGCGCGCAGCGCCGGGGTCGCGGACCGCGTGTCGTTCGTCGAGGGCGATGTCCTGGTCTCGGACATTTCGCGCGCGAGCGTGGTCACCGTGTATCTGCTGCCGGCGCTCATCCGCAAGCTGCAGCCGAGGTTCATCGAGGAGCTCGAGCCCGGCACGCGCATCGTCTCGCACGCGTTCGCGCTCACCAGCTGGAAGCCCGACCGCGTCGAGACCGTGCGCATCTCGCGCCCACACCCCGGCCAGGGCGACGAGAGCACGCTCTTTCTCTGGCTGGTGCCGGCAGACGTGCGCGGCCTGTGGACCGGCAGCGCGGCAGGCGGCGAATGGCGCTTGCGCATCCACCAGAACTATCAGGACATCGAGATCGAGGGCAACGCGGCAGGCAAGCCGCTCGCGGCGGCGAAGGCGAGCCTGTCGGGACGCGAAATCGCCTGGGAAGCGGACGGCATGCGCTTTCGCGGGCGCGCCGAGCCCGGCGGGCGCATCGCCGGCGAGCTTCGCAGCGCGGCGGGCGTGGTGTCTCTCGTGCTGACGCGGGCGCGCTGAGGCGCGTCGTCTTCTGCTTTTCACCGATCTCGCGACTTCCGCTCGCCTTTGGCGGAAGTCGCGAGACCCTGGGGCGATCGCTTTTTGCGCAAATGCCTCCGCTATGCGACAGCCCCGTGTCTCGTCATTTCCGCAAGAGAAAAGGCGCGGAAATGACGAGATCGCGGAAAAGCGAAACCGGACGCTAGAGTACTTTCCCGGGGTTCATGAGCCCGCGCGGGTCGAGCGCGCGCTTGAGCGTGCGCATCAGCTCCAGCTCGAGCGGGTCCTTGTGCCTGCGGATCTCCTCGCGCTTGAGCTGCCCGAGCCCGTGCTCGGCCGAGATCGAGCCGCCGAGCGCCGCCACCGCGTCATAGACGATGCGGTTGACCTCGGGGCGGCGTGCGACGAGCGACGCGTCGCCGACGTTGAAGTGCACGTTGCCGTCCCCGACGTGGCCGAAGCAATAGATTCTCACCCCCGGAAAAGCGCGCTCGAGTGCCGCGCCGGCGCGCTCGATCAGCTCGGGAACTTTCGATACCGCCACCGAAACGTCGTGCTTGACGTTCTCGAACTGCGCCTCCGGGATCGACTCGCGGATGCGCCAGAATGCGCGCGCCTGCGCCTCGCTTTGCGCGAGCGCCGCGTCGAGCAGCGTGCCGCGCCCGGAGCAGCGCGCGAGAGCCTGCTCCGAGCGATCGCGCAGCGCCGCCTGCTCCCCGCTGTCGGCGAGCTCCACGAGGACGTACCAGGGATGCGGTGCCGCGAGCGGATCGGCGGCGCCGGGAACGTGCGCGAGCACTGCTTCGAGGCAGGCGCGCGAGACGAGCTCGAACGCCGATACGCGCTCGCCGAGCCGCTCGCGGAGCATCCCGAGCAGCTCGACCGCGCGCCGCGGGCTCTCGAGCGCGATCCAGGCGGTCGCGGCGGCGGTGGGCCTCGGATGCAGGCGCAGCACCGCGGCGGTGATCACCCCGAGCGTGCCTTCGGCGCCGAGGAACAGCTGCTTCAGGTCGTAGCCGGTGTTGTCCTTGCGCAGGCCGCGCAGCCCGTTCCACACGCGGCCGTCGGGCAGCACCACCTCCAGGCCGAGCACCTGCTCGCGCGCGTTGCCGTAGCGAAGCACGTTCACCCCGCCGGCGTTGGTGGAGAGGTTGCCGCCGATCTGGCAGCTGCCCTCGGCCCCGAGGGAAAGGGCGAACAGGCGCCCGGCGTCCTCGGCCGCCTGCTGCACTTGCGCGAGCACGCAGCCCGCCTCGACGGTGATGGTGTCGTTCAGCGCGTCGATGTCCCGGATGCGGTTCATGCGCGAGAGCGCGAGCACCATCTCGCGACCCTTGCCGCTCGGCACCGAGCCGCCGGACAGGCCGGTGTTTCCGCCCTGGGGCACGATCGCGACGCCTTCGCGCGCGCACAACTCCACCACCCGCGCCACCTCGCCGGTCTGCGCCGGGCGCGCCACGCATTCGGCCGCAGCCGAGTACTGCTTGCGCCAGTCGGTGAAATAGGGCGCCGTGTCGCGCGGATCGGTGAGGACGTGGGGCGGCCCGACGATGCTTGCCAGCTCGGCGAGGAACGAATCGCGCTTCATCCTTGACTGGGATTTTCGCACAGGGTAAGAACGGCACCGGGAGAGATCACATGGTCAGCCGCGCGAAGGAAGTGGGTGCAAAGCGCTACCGCGAGTCCGCCGGGCGCTACTACGAGGAATTCGAGCTGGGCGACGTCTACGAGCACCGCCCGGGCCGCACGCTCACCGAGACCGACAACATCTGGTTCTCGCTGCTCACGATGAACCAGCAGCCGCTGCACATCGACAGCGTCTACAGCGCCGGCACCGAGTTCGGCAAGCCGCTCATGAACTCGTGCCTCACGCTCGCCATCGTCACCGGCATGAGCGTCTCGGACGTGAGCCAGAAGACGGTGGCGAACCTCGGCTGGGACAAGGTGCGGCTGCTCGCCCCGGTGTTCGCCGGCGATACCATCTACGCCGAATCCGAGGTGATCGCGAAGCGCGCCTCGACATCGCGCCCGCACCACGGCATCGTCACCGTGCGCAGCGCCGGAAAGAAGGCCGACGGCACGGTGTTCATGACCTTCGAGCGCTCGGTGCTGGTGCCGATGCGCGGGCACGCCACCGAGGACAAGCTGGACTATTGACGATGTGGCGCACGGCAGCGCTCGTTTCGCTCGCGCTCGCGACGCCGTACGGCGCGGCGGCGCAGGCGCCGCTCGTCGTCGGCGCGGCGCTGCCGCAGTCGGGCCTGTACGCCGATCTTGCCGCCGGCTACGGCAAGGCGCTGCTTTTGTGGCAGGACGAGGTGAACGCCGCGGGCGGTCTGCTCGGCCGGCGCGTGGAGCTGCGCATCCTCGACGACGGCTCGCAGGCCGTGCGTGCCGGCGCGCTCTACGAGAAGCTGATCCGCGAGGACAAGGCGGACCTCCTCATCGGCCCGTACGGCTCGGCCGCCACGCTCGGGGCGGCCGCGGCTGCCGAGCGCGCGCGGCGCGTGCTGGTGAACGGCGCCGGCGCGTTGCGCGCGGTGCACAAGCGCTCGCCGCGCTACGTGTTTCAGGTCGCGCCGCCCTACACGGCCTACGGCGCAGGCGTACTCGAGCTCGCGCGCGGGCAGGGCCTGAAAACGCTGTTCGTTCTCGCGCGCAGCGATCCGGCGTCGCGCGAGATGGCGCAAGCCCTGCGCGAGGCGGCCGTCCCGCTCGGACTCGCGGCGAGCGACCTGGAGGTGTACGGCACGGGGACGAGCGATTTCGCGCCGCAGGTGGAAAAAGCGCGCGCCGCGCGCGCCGATGCCTGGATCGCCTTCGGCGAGGTGCGCGACGCCGCCGAGATGGTGAAGACCTTCAAGCGCCTCGGCTACGCGCCGAAGCTGTTTTTCGCGCAGGGCGCTGCCGACCCGAAATTCGTGGCGCTGGTCGGGCAGGACGCAGAGTACGCCCTGGGGCTCGCCGAATACGACAAGGGCCTGGCGACCTCCGGGAACGACGCTTTCGTGAAGGCCTATGGCGCGAAGTGGTCGTCCGAACCCGGTCTCGCCGCGGCGCAGGGCTACGCTGCCGCGAAGGTCGCAGAGGAGGCGCTCAAGCGCGCCGGATCGACCGATCAGGAACGGGTGCGCGACGCGCTCGCCGCGCTCGAAACGGAAACGGTGCTCGGCCGGTACAAGGTGGATGCGGCGAGCGGCGAGCAGCTCGCGGCGAAGCCCGCGGTGGTGCAGATCGTGAGGGGCAGGCGCGAAGTGGTGTGGCCGCCCGGGCTCGCGACCGTGAGGCAGGTGCTGCCCTACGCGCCGTGGGGCGAGCGAAAGCTCTTGCAGCCGGGATCGTCGTGACGCTCAACCGCTCGTTCCTGTTCGCGCCCGGCAACGTGGCGCGGCGCGTCGAGAAAGCGCTCGCGCTGGAAGCCGACGCGGTGATCCTGGACCTGGAGGATTCGGTCGCGCCGGGCGACAAGGCCGCGACGAGAAAACCCGTCGCCGAGGCGCTCAGGCGGCCGCGGCGGGGCCGCGGCTACGTGCGCGTGAACGCGCCCTCGAGCCCGTTTTGCTACGCCGATCTGGTGGAGACGATCCACCAAGGCGTCGACGGCGTGGTGCTGCCCAAGGTCGAGAGCGCGGCGGACCTGCACGCGATCGACTGGCTGATCGCGGCGCTGGAGCGCAGCCGCGGGATCGCCGAGGGCTCGATCGACCTGATGCCGCTCATCGAGACGGCGGCGGGCGTGCAGCGCGTGGACCGCGTCCTGCAGGCAAGGAGCCTGCGCCCGTACCCCGGCCCGTGGCGGGTCAGGCGCGTGTGCTTCGGCGCCGCGGATTACGCCAACGACCTCGGGCTCACGGTGGGGCCGGAAGAAGAGCCGCTCGCCGAGGCGCGCGCGCGCATCGTGCTCGCCTCGCGCGCCGCGGGGATGGAGAGCCCGATCGACAGCCCCTGGTTCGATCTCAAGGACTCGGACGCGTTCCGCCGCGCGCTGGAGCGCAGCAGGCGCGCCGGCTTCCAGGGGCGGCTGTGCATCCACCCCGACCAGATCGCCCCGGTGAACGCCGCCTATCTGCCGAGCGACGAAGAGGCGGCGCGCGCCGAGCGCATCGTGTCCGCGTTCAGTCAGGCCGAGGCGAAGGGCCTGGCCGCGATCGAGGTGGACGGCCAGATGGTCGACTATCCGATCGTCCGCCGCGCGCAGGCCGTCCTCGATGCGGTGCACCGGGCCCGCGAGCGGGAGAAGAAGGCGGGGTGAGCGGGACCGTGGTGCTGGTTCCCGGGCTGTGGATGCCCGGCGCGGCGATGGCGCTGCTCGCGGCGCGGCTCGCGCGCGACGGCTACTCCCCGCGCGTCTTCGACTACCGCGGCCGCAGCCCCTTCGAGGTCAACGTCGAGCGGCTGGCGCGCTTCGCTCACGATGCGCTCGGCGGTGAGGCGGCGCATTTCGTCGGCCACAGCCTGGGCGGAGTCCTGGTGCTGGAGGCGCTCAATCGTCATCCCGAGATCGCGGTCGCATCCGCGGTGCTCGTCGCAGCGCCGGTGCGCGGCAATGCCGCGGGTCGCCGGCTCGCGCAGCGACGGCTCGGGCGCTGGATGATGGGGGCGACCGAGCCGGTCTGGGCCGAGCGCGAGGCGCGCTGGCGCGGCAACGCTCCCCTGGGAGTCATCGCCGGAACGCTCGCGCTGGGGCTGGGCAGGGCGCTCGGGCCGCTGCGGGGCCCGAACGACGGCGTGGTGCGGGTAGCCGAGACCGGCGTGGACGGGATGACCGAGCGCGCCCTCGTGCCCCTCGGCCACAGCGCGCTCGTCGTCTCAGGGCGCGTCGCGCGGCTGATCGAGCGCTTCCTCGCTGCCGGCCGCTTCACATGAGGTGGCGCGCGGTCATCGCGGTTCCGCTGCTCGCGCTTGCCGCCGGCTGCGAGACGCTCGGCTACTACGGCCAGGCGATCAGCGGGCATCTGGAGCTGATGGCCGCGGCGCGCCCGGTGGAGTCCTGGCTCGCCGAGCCCGGCACCGCGCCTGCGCTGCGCTCGAAGCTCGAGACCGCACGGCGCGTCCGGGCGTTCGCCTCGGCGCGCCTCGGCCTTCCGGACAACCGCAGCTACACCTCGTACGCCGCGCTCGATCGGCCGTTCGCGGTGTGGAACGTCTATACGGCGCCCGAGTTCTCGGTCGAGCCGAAAAGCGAGTGCTTCCCGTTCGCCGGCTGCGTGAGCTATCGCGGATTCTTTTCCGAGGCGCGCGCGCGCGAGCACGCCGCGCGGCTGCAAGGCGAAGGTCACGACGTTTTCGTCGGCGGGGTGCCGGCCTACTCGACGCTCGGCAGGTTCGACGACCCGCTGCTTTCCACCTTCATCGGCTACCCGGACGCGCAGCTCGCGCGCCTGATTGTCCACGAGCTCGCGCACCAGCTCGTCTACGTGCGCGACGACACGACGTTCAACGAATCGTTCGCCGTGGCGGTGGAGGAGGAGGGCGTGCGGCGCTGGCTGCGCGCCGAGGGGCGCTCGCGCGATCTGGACGAGTTCGAAAGGCTCCGGGCGAGGAGGCGCGAATTCGCAGCGCGGATCGAGGAGACCAGAGTCCGCCTCGCGGCGCTTTACCGCCAGCGCCTGGCACCGGAAGCGATTCGCGAGCGAAAGCGGGCCGAGTTCGAGCGCCTGCGCGCGGGCCGCGAGACTCTCGTGCCCGCCGGGGCGAACAACGCCTGGCTCGCCTCGGTCGCCATCTACTCACAGCTCGTGCCGGGGTTCGAGCGGCTGCTCGCCGCAGCGGGCGGCGATCTGACGGCGTTCTATGCGAGGGTCAAGGAGATCGCAGCGCTCGAGCGCAAGGAGCGTTTGGTGGCGCTGAAGTAGCGCCAGGCACTGATCGTCGAATGTTCCCGATCGGGAAAAAACCAGTCCGGTTCGGGGCCTCCCAAGGTCCCTGCAAGGGCTTGCCTCGGCAGGCGTGCCCGCCTCAAACTCCCGCCGGGAGGGGCGCGGCGGCGATGCCGAGCGAGCAGGAGGCACGCGGGGAGATCGACCGGCTGCTTACGGCGGCCGGCTGGCGCGTGCAGGACGCCGGCGCAGCCAACATCCTTGCGGCCCGGGGCGTCGCTATCCGGGAGTTCGAGCTGAAGGGCGGCCACGGCACCGCCGACTACATGCTGTACATCGATGGCAAGGCCGCCGGGGTGCTCGAGGCGAAGAAGGAGGGGGTGACCCTCTCCGGGGTCGAGACCCAGTCGGAGCGCTACGTGAAGGGTCTGCCGGACGGTCTCCCGGTTTGGCGCAAGCCGCTGCCCTTCGCCTACCAGTCCACCGGCGTCGAGACGCGCTTCACCAACGGCTTCGACCCCCAGCCGCGCTCGCGCGAGGTGTTCGCGTTCCACCAGCCCGAGACGCTCGCCGAGTGGGTGAAGTACGCCATTCCGTCCGCGGGCGAGGCCCCGTCGAGTTTCCTCGCGCGCATGAGCGGGATGCCCGCGCTGGTGGAGACGGGCCTCTGGCCCGCGCAGATCACGGCGGTGAAGAACCTCGAGAAATCGCTGGCCGAGAACCGCCCCCGGTCCCTCATCCAGATGGCGACCGGCTCGGGCAAGACCTACACCGCGATCAGCTTCATCTACCGCCTGATCAAGTACGCCGGCGCGCGGCGGGTGCTGTTTCTGGTGGACCGCGGCAACCTCGGCGACCAGACGCTCAGAGAGTTTCAGGATTACGACTCTCCGTACCACAACTGGAAGTTCACGCAGGAGTACATTGTCCAGCGCCTCACCTCCAACAAGCTCGACACCACCGCTCGCGTGTGCATCTGCACAATCCAGCGCATGTACTCGATGCTGCGCGGGCGCGAGCTCGCCGAGGAGGACGAGGAGACCTCCGTCGAGGGTCTGGAGAAAGTTTGGAAGGACATCCCGCCGATCGAGTACAACCCGAAGATTCCGATCGAGACCTTCGACATCATCGTCACCGACGAGTGCCACCGCTCGATCTACAACCTCTGGGCGCAGGTGCTGGAGTATTTCGACGCCTACCTCATCGGCCTCACCGCCACGCCCTCCAAGCAGACCTTCGGCTTCTTCCACCAGAACCTGGTGATGGAGTACCCACACGAGCAGGCCGTGGCCGACGGCGTCAACGTCAACTACGATGTCTATCGCATCCGCACGCAGATCGGCGAGGCGGGCTCCACGGTCGAGGCTGGCTACTACGTCGAGAAGCAGGAGCGCGACACGCGCGCCAGGCGGTGGGAGCAGCTCGACGAGGACCTCGACTACGAGGCGCGCCAACTCGACCGCGACGTGGTCGCGCCCGACCAGATCCGCACCGTCGTGCGCACTTTCCGCGACAAGCTCTTCACCGAGATCTTCCCGGACCGTACCTGGGCGCCGAAGACTCTCATCTTCGCCAAGGACGACGCCCACGCCGAGAACATCGTCGGCATCGTGCGCGAGGAGTTCGGCAAGGGGAACGACTTCTGCCAGAAGATCACCTACCGCACCACCGGCGCCGACCCCAGGGAGCTGATCAAGCAGTTCCGCAACAGCCCCATGCCGCGCATCGCCGTCACCGTGGACATGATCGCCACCGGCACCGACATCAAGCCGGTGGAGATCGTGATGTTCATGCGCGCGGTGAAGAGCCGCTCCTTCTTCGAGCAGATGAAGGGCCGCGGCGTGCGCATCATCAATGCTGATGACCTCAAGGCCGTCACCCCCGACGCGGTCGCTAAGGACCACTTCGTCATCGTGGATGCGGTGGGCGTGTGCGAGGAGGAGAAGACCGATTCGCGGCCGATGGAGCGCAAGCCCTCGGTCTCCTTCGAGAAGCTCCTCCAGGCCGTCGCCTTCGGCAACACCGAGCCCGATGTCCTCTCATCGGTCGCCGCGCGCATCGCGCGCATGGAATTCCGCACCAGCGCCGAAGACGAAGCGAAGATCCGCGCCACAAGCGGTGGCCTCGGCCTGAAGGACTTGAGCCGCGCCATCGTCCAGGCGCTCGACCCGGATACCGGCACGCCCGCGTCCGTGCAGCAGGCGGTGAAGCCGCTCATGGAACCCAAACTCCGCGAGCTGCTCGCCGACGTCAAGCGCAAGAACGAGATTGTCATCGACCACGTCAGCCAGGACCAGGTCATCGAAGCCGGCTTTTCCGCCGCCGCGCTCGAGCGCGCCCGCGGCATCGTCCAGTCCTTCGAGCGCTTCATCGAAGAGCACAAGGACGAAATCACCGCGCTGCAAGTGCTCTACAGCACGCCCTACAAGCAGCGCCTCAAGTTCGAGGACGTCAAAGACCTCGCCGCCCGCATCCAGGCCCCGCCCCACCTGTGGACCGAGTCGCAGCTCTGGCAGGCCTACGCCGCGCTGGAGAAAGACAAAGTCAAAGGCGCGAGCGGCCGCCGCATCCTCACTGACCTCGTCTCCCTCGTGCGTTTCGCCATGCACCAGGACAACGAACTCGTCCCCTTCCCCGAACGCGTCAACGCCAACTTCAAAGCCTGGCTCGCGCAGCAGGACGCGAGCGGCAAGCGCTTCACCGAAGAGCAGCGCCGATGGCTCGTGATGATCCGCGATCACATTGCCGCGAACCTTGGTATCGAGACGGACGATTTCGAACTACCGCCGTTTTCAAGGGAAGGTGGGCTCGGAAAGGTGTATCAACTTTTCGGCCCTGAGTTACCGAAGATGCTTGACGCACTGAACAAGGAGTTGGCGGCGTGAGCCTTGTTGTCGAAGTGGTGCCGTTAGGCGAGGCTGTAAAGCCTTCGCGGCCTCGCGTGAAGCCGTCGAATTACCCGGAGCTTCCGTTCATTGGAATGGAACACATCGAAGCGCATTCAATGAAACTTCTTGGCACTGTGCCAGCCAAGACCATGAAGAGCTCGGCAGTTCATTTCAAGCCCGGCGATGTGCTCTACGGTCGTCTGCGTCCTTACCTAAACAAAGTCTACCGGCCCAGCTTCGAAGGACTTTGCTCGGCTGAATTTATCGTGCTACCGGAGAACGAGCGTGTTGACGGAGCCTATCTTCAATACTTTCTCAACTCGGCTGAATTCGTTCGCTATGCCTCGCACTTAAACACGGGCGATCGTCCGCGAGTCGACTTCGAGCAACTTGCCCCGTACGATCTCCCGCTGCCACGAAAAGAAGAGCAGCGCTGGATAGTCGCTGAGATCGAAAAGCATTTCTCCCGCCTTCACGACGCCGTCGACATTCTCAAGCGAGTCGCGGTAAGCGCGGAGCGTTACAAAGCGTCCGTACTCAATGCTGCCGTCGAAGGACGTTTGGTCCCTATCGAAGCGAAAGTCGCACGCCGCGAAAGACGTAGCTATGAAACTGGTGCGCAACTCCTCCAGCGCATCCTCGCCCAACGCAGTAGCAGTTGGAGAAGCAAGGGCAAGTCCAAAGAACCTGCGATGCTCGATGAAACCGACTTACCCTCTTTGCCTGAAGGCTGGGTATGGACAACGTTCGAGCAGGTCAGCGAGCGCGTTACAAAAGGATCTTCTCCGAATTGGCAGGGCTTCGAGTATTGCAGTGACGGTATTCCGTTTGTTAGAAGTCAAAACGTTGGCTGGGGCCAGATCGACTTGACGGATCTTGCATTTTTGCCGCGAGCATTCAACGATGTCGAGAAGAAGTCTGTACTTTGTGAGGGTGATGTACTTCTGAATATAGTGGGTGCGTCGATCGGGCGCGCGGCAATAGCACCACGAATTGTGGAGGGAGGAAATATTAATCAGGCAGTCGCAGTCATTCGGCTCCAACGTTGTGGGGTAAATAACCGCTTTGCTCTGGCCTATCTGCTGTCGGCCGCTGCTCAGCGACACATTCACTCGCAAAAAGTAGATGTCGCGCGCGCGAACTATAGTCTCCAGGACATCAAAAATATGCCGTTCGCCCTTCCTCCGCTTGCGGAACAAGACAGGATCGTCGCCGAAGTAGAACGGCAGTTGAGTGTGACGGTAGAACTGGAGGCTACAACATCGACGAACCTCCAGCGTGCCAGTCGTTTCTTCCAATCTATTCTTCGGCAAGTATTCTCAGGTAGACACGACTAGACGTAGCTATGACCAAACCACCACCCTCGCAAATAACTTCAACATCAACCGAAAAGCCCGAGCCGAAGGAGGTTGCTGCGAGGTGCCATGAAATTCAGACTGGCCTCGGACTCGCCGAGGTACCAGAGTTTGAAGGTTTGCGTGCGGTCGGGATGGCGGTTCGTCTTTCGCTTCACATTCGTGGTCTCCCGTCAGTTAACTACGAAACTATGCGCCTTGTTGCAACTCACTTCCTTGGAATTCCCTCCGTTGCAGTAAAGAGCATTTTGGAACTTCTTGCGGAAGTTGAATTCGTCAAGCTACAAACCGAGGGGAAGACCATCAAGGCGGTAGTGCCTAACGTCCCATACTACGAAACTCTCTATGAGACTTTAGGCGTATATGCGGCGGGCGCTGGCTTCAACGAAGCAGAGGAACTCAGCATTGAACTGCTCTGCCGCCTTTCCAAAGCTCCCGAAAAGGTTGACACACTAAGATCTAAGCTCGGAGCTGATCAGAAGCTTCTTTCCCGTGCCTTCGATGTAGGAAAGCAAGGCGCCTATTTGCGAGTTCATCGCAGTCGCGGTCGCGACGTCGCGCTCAGTCCGACCTATTTCTCGGAAAATGCAGACATTTACGCTGATATGGTCGCCGGGGTTGGCTCGAGGCAAGTGCAGAAACTTATGAAAGCACTGCGTGCCCTGCAAGGCGTGCCTCTTTCCATTGTCCAGAAGAACAAAGAGATTGCCGGCACCAAGTTTACAGACGAAGAACTCAATCTATTGCTTCGTCTCGCCCAAGATGGCGCAGTGAAGCCTCCGAGCATTACCACAAAGCATTCTGGCGAGCAGTTTTTCCTATTCACCCCAACGCCTGCTGGCGCTGCTCTCGCTCCCACGAAGCGTGATATTTATGAGCGCGCTATGGCAGTAGTTGCTGCGGTTCGCCAGGGTCAATTTCTGCCAAGGCAATATGCCATTCGATCGCCCGGAGCAGTGCTATATACGCTCAAGAGCAATTTGAAGCTCGGCAGAGCAACTACGGAAGCGACTCAGCAATATCGCAAATTGGTTCATCTGCGCGTCGCACGTTTGGTGGATGTAGGTAGCGGATTCAGTGAGCTTCAGATCATCGACACACTGGAAAATCGTGAAGCACTAGAGATGGCTTACGACCTTGTAAACGCTGGCGTCGCCTCCGGAGCCGAAGTCGATCAGGCGGCTCGAGATGCACTTCAGCGAGAGCACACGTTTGTCGAATCGCTGGTTTCGTCCGGGACATTGCAGCGCCGTCATAACGTGTCGCTTACCCAGGCGCAGCAGATCGAGATCGAGTACCTTTTTCTAAAATAAACCTATGATGAAAGATCGCGATCAAAAACAAAAGGCGCTCAGACTATCCGTTGCAAACCGATGGTTCCCGCAACTGGAGGTTGACGTACAGCCGGGCCGGGCGCTGACGGAAAGAGCGCCACTGGTAACTGATCTTGATGTGTTGTCGTCAATTCCTGATGAGTTTAAAGGGTTTCGATCAGTTGTATTTGATTGCAAGACCAAGGCAAAGGAGTCGCCGGTCAATCGGGCTCTGTGGCTTGCCGGTGTTCTTGATCGTCTAAGAGCGGATCAGGGATTCTGCATTCTCAAAAATGATCGTATCGAACTTGATCATAGGTTGATGGCTACCCGTCTCAATATTATTTTGCTCGGTGAGGACGAGTTTGATCTTTACGCGAAATCAACCAGCGAGCGATATGTCTTACCGCTCGGGCACACCTGCGAGATGAGCGTGTGGGAGCAACTCTTCGAAATCCCAAGGCATTTCCCGAACCTCGAGCTTGGGCTTCGATTTATTCGTTCGACATTTTGGATGACGGACGATTCCGCCGAGGCCTGCCGGAAGACTCTTGCGAGCCTCAAGAATCTTCATCCAGAGCTCGATCCCTCAAAGCCGGAACATATTTGTTTGTTCTTCGAATTCTGTGCACTTTTTGCTCGTTCACTTGCAATTGTCGTCTGCCAGATCTTTAAGGCCTATCTTCATCCTGCGAATCAAGGAGACCTTTCAGAGGCGTTGCTTGTCATGCTTTACGGTGGGCGTGAAGCATACGAGCACCGGAATGAATTGTATAAGCTCGTTAAGACCAAGAATCCAGAACACCTCCCACCCGATTTGTCTCTTCCGGAATGGGAGCGATTTCTCCAACTTGTTAGGCAGTGCCTTGATGCTCCCGTAGAGTTGCAGCACGCGCCACTGATCTTGAGGGAAGTTGGTTTCTCGGTGCTGCGTGGTGATACGACAATGGTGTTTGCGAAGACGCTGTGTTCTAGATCACCGCAGGGCGCTAGATTTGCAGTTCTGATCGCAAGTTACCTGGGGAAGGCAGCAAAGTTGCCGCCAGACTTTGTACGAATTGCGGATGTGGCTCTGCTGCCTTTGATCCCTGTCAAATGAAAAAGTCCTCTCAAATCGTTCAGAAGCTCTGGAACTACTGCAACGTCCTGCTTGACGACGGGATGAGCTATGGCGATTACGTCGAGCAGTTGACGTATCTCCTGTTCCTCAAGATGGCCGACGAGCGCGCACGAGTGCCGTACAACCAGAAGAGCCCGACACTGGCCGGGTACGACTGGGCGAACCTGCTCAAGCGCGACGGCGACGAGCTGTTCGATCACTATCGCCACACGCTGGAGAAGCTCGGGGCGGCGAGGGGGCTGCTAGGGCTGATCTTCGGCAAGGCGCAGAACAAGTTCCAGGATCCGGCGAAGCTGCGGCGCCTGATCGTCGATCTGATTGACAAGGAGAACTGGTCGGCGATGGGCGCGGACGTGAAGGGCGACGCCTACGAGGGACTGTTGGAGAAGAACGCGCAGGACACGAAGTCGGGCGCGGGGCAGTACTTCACGCCGCGGCCGCTGATCCAGGCGATCGTGGAGGCGGTGGCGCCGCAGCCGAAGGAGGCGATCTGCGACCCGGCCTGCGGCACGGGCGGGTTTCTGCTCGCCGCACACGACTACATCGTCGAGAAGAATCCCAATCTCACCAGGGACCAGAAGCGCCGCTTGAAGGAAGACGCCTTGAAGGGTGTGGAACTGGTGCAGGGCGTTGCGCGCCTGTGCGCGATGAACCTGATGCTGCACGGTATCGGCGGGCTGGAGGGCGAGCCGATCGAGGTCAACGACTCGCTCAAGGCCGATCCGGGGGAGCGCTTCGATATCGTGCTGACCAATCCGCCCTTCGGCAAGAAGTCGAGCTTCACCGTGGTCGGCGAGAACGGCGAGGCGTCGAAGGAGAAGGAGACTTACGAGCGCGACGACTTCTGGGTCACCACCTCGAACAAGCAGCTCAACTTCGTGCAGCACATCAAGACGCTGCTCAAGGTGAACGGCCGCGCGGCGGTGGTGGTGCCGGACAACGTGCTCTTCGAGGGCGGGGCGGGGGAGACGATCCGAAAGAAACTGCTCGCCGACTGCGACGTGCACACGCTGCTGCGCTTGCCCACGGGGCTCTTTTACGCGCAGGGCGTAAAGGCGAACGTGCTTTTCTTCGACAAGAAGCCCGCCTCCGAAACGCCGTGGACAAAGAAGCTCTGGATCTACGACCTGCGCACGAACAAGCACTTCACCCTGAAGACCAACTTCCTCAAGCGCGCGGACCTGGACGAGTTCGTCGCCTGCTACAACCCGAAGAACCGCCACGAGCGCAAGGCTACTTGGTCGGAGAGGAAGCCCGAAGGTCGCTGGCACGCCTACGGCTACGACGAGCTCGTCGCGCGCGACAAGGCGAGCCTCGACATCTTCTGGCTTAAGGACGAGTCCCTTGAGGACTCAGAGAACCTGCCGCCGCCCGAGGTGATCGCGCAGGAGATGATCGAGGACCTGGAAGCGGCGCTCGAGCAGTTGCGGGCGATCGCGGGGGATCTCGAAACTCGTTCAGCGGCGGCCCCGAAAGGGGCAAAGGTCTCCTGACCGCCACCGAGTATCCCGGCTTGCCGGCCGGGTCGCTGTCATCCCATGGCCCGGGCTAGCGTTATTTGGCGAACAGGGACAACCGTTTAGCTCAATGGTGGATTCACGCGTAGAACGGGTATTAATCCTCTGCAAGACCTACCCCTCGCCCAGCGCGAGGTACGTCGAGACTTCTTGCGTTGCGGGAATCTCCGAGGCGGGCGAGCTGATGCGCCTCTATCCCGTCCCGTTCCGGTACATAAAGGACGAGAAGCAGTTCAGGAAGTGGCAGTGGATCAGCGCTCGAATCTTCAAGTCCAATACGGACAATCGACCCGAGAGCTACAAGATCTACGTCGATACCATCTCTTGCGATCCTGAAGTCCTTTCGACGAAGGACAACTGGCGCGAGCGCAGGAACTGGATCGAGAAACTCCCGATCTTCGACAGCTTCGAGGCCATCGACGCAAGGCGCGTGGAGTCCGGGCACAGCCTGGCGCTGATTCGTCCGCGACGCATTCTGGCGCTGGACATTGAGCCGGCCGATGCGCCGGACTGGACCCAGGATGAGAAGGACAAGCTGCTTCAGCTTCAGGCCCAAGGGCACCTGTTCGGGGAGGACGAGGAAGCTAGACAACTACGCCTTCTGCGAAAAATCCCGCACGATTTCTACTATCGCTACGAAGCTGCAACAGCCTCAGGCGTCTCGCAGCACCGGCACAAGCTGGTGGATTGGGAGGTGGGCGCGCTCTACTGGACCTGCCGCGGGCGGTACGGAGGCGATTGGGAGGTGAAATTTCGCGAGAAGCTGGAATCAGACCTTGTCGGCAAGGACCTGATTCTCATGCTTGGAAACATGCATCGCTTCCAGCACCTGTGGCTCGCCGTGAGCCTGATCTACCCGCCTAGGCAGCAGCCCGAAGGGGAGCGTCAGGAGTCTCTGTTTCCGCAGTGAGGTGTACCAGACGCAGCGCGCCGTTGGCGACGGCCGCCCGCGCCACTAGGCTGCGATGGCACTGGTTGTAGTCCGCCTCGAAACACAGAAGGCAAACCGCCTTCGTCCGCGCCAACCGCGCTAGCTGTCGAACTGAATCAATCTGGGTCTTCAAATACCCCCGAAAGCTCGCCTCATAGCGCCGCCGGTCGCCGTCGAGCTTGACGCGCCGCCGGATCGGCTTGGGACAGCCAAGCGCAGCGACATGAACGTATTCGATTCCCTGCGCCACCAGCGCGGCCGATAGCGCAGTCTTTGAGAATCCTTTCTTCCTGGAAAGCGGCAGCTCGCGAACATCGACAACCTGACGAACCCCTGCCCTTTTCAACCGGGCGAGAAACGCATCCAGTTCCAGACCCTCATACCCGAACGTGTAGAGGTTCAAGTCCGCGCCTCCGTGGCCATGCGCATCAGTTCCGCATCCGATCCTAGCGCGGACTCGGCACCACGTACAATGCGGCCCGCAGGTTCGCACCGGGATGCGCCCCAATGCTGCGAGCCTCGTGCTGCGGCTCGCGCATGGGCCGAGAGCTCGCTGCTACGAAAGCGCTATGTCGACGGTCTTCCTGTAGGCCGGCCGCTCGCACAGGCGAGCGAACCAGGCCTCGAGGTTCGGCTGCTGCGGCCGCTCGATCGGCAGGCGCATCCAGACCTGCACGTAGCTGCCGAGCGGCATGTCGCCCATGGTGAGCCGCTCGCCCGCGACGTACCGCTTGCCTGCGAGCGTCGCGTCGAGCGTGCCGAGATACTCTGCCGTCTTCTTTCTCGCCTCTTCGATGACGCCGGCGTCGCGCTTCTCGGCGGGCGTGCGGATCAGCCCCCAGAACACCGAGCGCAGCGGCGCGTACATGGTGTTCGCCCAGTCCATCCAGCGGTCGGCGTCGGCGCGCACCTTCAGATCCGTCGGCCAGAGCGTGCCCGCGCCGTGCTTCGCGGCGAGGTAGCGCACGATCGCGTGCGACTCCCACAGCACGAAGCCGTCGTCCTCGATCGCCGGCACCAGGCCGTTCGGGTTCATCCGGCGGTATTCGGGCGTGTTGACGACGCCGAACTGCAGGCCGGCGTCGATGCGCTCGTACTTCAGGCCCAGCTCCTCGGCGCACCACAGCGCCTTCTTGACGTTGGTCGAGTTGGTGCGTCCCCAGATCTTGAGCATGCGCCGCCTCCTCAGAATCCGACCGCCTGCCCGTCGCGCCGCGGGTCGCTCGCGGCGAAGTAGCCGCCGTCGAGCTTCCAGACGAGCTGCGCGCAACCGAACTGGTTGTAGTCGTCGGGCAGCGTGACGATCCTGTGGCCGCGCCGCAGCAGGTCCTCCAACACCGGCTGGGCAAACGCTCCCTCGACGCTCACGTCCATGCCTTGCACCAGTCGAAAGCGCGGGCCGTCGCAGGCCGCCTGCGGGCTCTGGCCGTAGTCGGCGATCCTCACCATGACCTGCGCGTGGCCCTGCGGCTGCATGGTCCCGCCCATCACGCCGAA
>Ga0209342_10002153_pt1 | contig 21434 bp, 18 predicted proteins | sample RifCSP16_2_FD_184023 | JGI IMG/M metagenome (GOLD analysis project Ga0209342, IMG submission 184023) | Soil microbial communities from Rifle, Colorado - Rifle CSP2_sed 16_2 (SPAdes) (version 2) | ecosystem: Environmental > Terrestrial > Deep subsurface > Rock core/Sediment | place: Rifle... | reverse complement strand
GATGTGGTCGTCGATCACCATGAAGTCGCCGGGTGCGAACCCGGGTTGCACCCCGCCGGCGGCGTTGGTGAGGATCAGGGTCTGGACTCCCAGCCGGCCCAGCACCCGCACCGGGAAGACCACCTGCTCCATGCGGTAGCCCTCGTAGAAATGGACCCGGCCCGACATCACCGCCACCGGCACCCCCTGGCGCGTGCCCAGGACCAGCTCGCCCTTGTGGCCCACCGCGGTGGAGCTGGGGAAGTGGGGGATCTCGCGGTAGGGGATGACGGCGGCGTCCTCCACGCCTTCCGCGAATGCGCCTAGCCCGGAACCCAGGACCAGACCCACCGCGGGGCGGAGTGACGTTCTCTTGGCGATGAAGCGGACCGCCTCGTCCAGGGCGGGCAGCACGCTCACAGCAAGATCCCCGCCCCGGAGTGAATCCGGCTTGGCGCGAGCTTGTCGCCGTTCCCCTGGGCCTGCGCGCGATTCACAGCAGCATCCCCGCCCAACTCGCGCTCATGAAGGCCGCCAGATTCCCCGCCACCATCGCGCGCAGGCCGAAGCGGGCGATCTCGCCGCGGCGTTCGGGGGCCAGGCCGCCGATGCCGCCGATCTGGATGGCGATCGAGGAGAAGTTGGCGAAGCCGAGGAGCGAATAGGCGGCGATCACGGCGCTCCGGGGTTCGATCATCACCGCGGTCTTGCTCAGGTCGCTGGCGAACTGGGAGTAGGCCACGAACTCGTTGAGGACGGTCTTGATGCCGATCAGGCTGCCCACGTAGGCGGTGTCCTGCCAGGGCACGCCCATCACCCAGGCCAGGGGCCGGAGCACGGCGCCCAGGATGGACTGGAACGAGAGCCCGGGCATCCCGAACTGGGCCCCGATCCACTGGATGCCGAAGTTCAGCATGGCGACCAGGGCCACGAAGGCGATCAGCATGCCGGCCACGTTGAGCGCCAACTGCACACCCGTTGAAGCTCCGTTAGCCGCGGCCTCGATGACGCCGGAGTCGGTCTTCTCCACCTCCACGTGAAGGATGTCCTTGGTCACCGGATGGCCGGTTTCGGGGAGCAGCATCTTGGACAGCAGCAGGCCCGCCGGAGCGTTCATCACGCTGGCCGCCAGCAGGTGGCCGGCAATGGACGGGAGGTAGTCCTGGAGCACGGCGACGTAGGCGGCCATCACCCCGCCGGCGACCGTCGCGAAGCCACCGACCATCACCGTGACCAGCTCCGACTGGGTCATTCGCCCCACGAAGGGCTTGATCAGGAGCGGGGCCTCGGTCTGGCCCAGGAAGATGTTGCCGGAGGCGGAGAGGGTCTCGGCGCCCGACGTGCCTAGCGAGCGTTGCATCACCCAGGCGATGCCCTTCACCACCCACTGCATCACGCCCAGGTAGTAGAGGACCGACATCAGGGAGGAGAAGAAGATGATGGTGGGCAGCACCTTGAAGGCGAAGATGGCGCCGGTCATGGCGGCGCCACCCGGGGCGGCAGTGAAGGAGCCGGTGCTGCTCATGCTCCCGACGGGGACCGTCAGCTCGACCAGGTTGCCGAAGACGAAGCTGGCACCCTTCACCACGAAGCCCAGGATGCCGGTGACGATGTCGCCAACTTGGGCGAAGAACCAGCGGCCGGGAGGGGACTTGAGCACCAGCAGGCCGAAAACCGCCTGCAACAGCAGCCCCATGCCCACCAGGCGCCAGTTGATGTGCTTGCGGTCGTAGCTCATGAGGTAGGCGATGAGCAGCATGGTGGCGATGCCCAGCAGGCCGACCAGGCGTTGCCCCAGGGGGATTGAGTAGGCGCCCGCCTTGAGCTTCGCCAGCGGGTCGGCCGCTTGGGCCAGGATGAGAAGTGATATCACCAGGGGGCCTCCTTGGGGGCTGCCGATGCGGGTTGGGAATCAGGGCGGAGCCTACGACGAGCGTCCTATGGCGTCAAGGGGACTCGCAACGACTCGCAACGCGATACACAGCGGTCAGCACACAGCCGTCAGCAAAGACCCGCGCGGGCGGCAGACCACCTCAGCCGTTCAGGACCTCGCGGATGAGCGGGGTCTTGGGTGGGGCCTCGGGACCAATCCGGACCGCGCTCTTCAGGATCTCGACCACGTCGTCGAGGCGCCGCTTGTCGTTCAAGTGGATGGTCAAGAAGGGCTCGCCCTTGGCCACCGGATCGCCCACCTTCTTGAGCAACACCAACCCCACCGCAGGGTCGATCCGGCTGTCGACCTTCTCCCGGCCTGCGCCTAACAGCATGGCGGCCAGCCCCACGGCTCGGCAGGCGATGCCGGTCACCCGCCCGTCGCACTCCGAGCGCAGCTCGACGGTCTCCCGGGCCCGGGGCAGCAGGCCCGGGTCGTCGCAAACCCTTGGATCGCCGCCCTGCAGGCCGATCACCTCCTGGAACTTGGCGAGCCCGGCCCCGGAGGCCAGCGCGTCGCGCACCCGGTTGCGCGCCGCATCCATGGCCGGGGCCACGCCGGAGAGATGGAGCATGCGGGCAGCCAGCTCGAGGGAGAGCGATTCGAGGTCGGCAGGTCCGCGGCCCTTGAGGGTCTCGATGGCCTCGCGGGTTTCCAGGGCATTGCCGACGGTGCGGCCCAGGGGCTGGTCCATGTCGGTGATCAGGGCCGCCACTTTCTTGCCCATGCCCCGGCCGATGTCGACCATGGCCCGGGCCAGAGCCCTCGATTCCTCGAAGACCGGCAGGAAAGCGCCGTCGCCGGTCTTGATGTCGAGGATCAGGGCGTCGATTCCCTCGGCCATCTTCTTGCTCATGATCGAGGCCGCGATCAAGGGCAGGCTCTCCACGGTGCCGGTGACATCGCGCAGAGCGTAGAGCTTGCGGTCGGCAGGAGCGATCTCGGGGGTCTGGCCGATCAGGCCGAGATGCGCCTTGGCCAGCACCCGGCGGAACTCGTCGAGCGAGAGGGAAACGCTGAAGCCGGGGATGGCCTCCAGCTTGTCCAGGGTGCCTCCGGTGTGACCCAGGCCCCGGCCCGAGATCATCGGCACGTAGACGCCGCAGGCGGCCGCCAGCGGGGCCAGGATGAGGCTGGTCTTGTCGCCCACACCCCCGGTCGAGTGCTTGTCGACCTTGGGTCCGGGGAGCTCGGGGAACTCGAGGACGCTCCCGGTCCGCATCATGGCCTCGGTCAGGGCCACCGTCTCCGGTGAAGTCATGCCGCGGAAGAACACGGCCATGGCCAGGGCCGAAGCCTGGTAGTCGGGGATCTCACCTCGGGTGTAGCCGTCGACGAAGAAGCCGATTTCCTCTCGGCTCAGCTCACCGCCACCGCGCTTCTTGAGGATGACGTCGACCGCGCGCATGCCCCGGTCTACTTCTTCTTGATCCGCTCGAGCTCAGCCCACAGGTCGCGCCGCTTGCGGGCCGGGGCCGGCGGGGCCGGCGGGGGAGTGGGGGGCGGGGGCAGCGACGACAGCACCTCGTCCATCAGGAGCTTGGCTTCCTTTCCCTTGGTCTTGCGTTTGACGGGAACCTCGGCATGGCGCTAGTCGTGGGTGTTGTGGCAGGTGCGGCAGGTGACCTTGGCCACCTCGCTCGCCGTCATGCTGGCCACGTCGTGGTTCATGAGCAGACGGCAGCGGGGACAGTAGTCGTCGATGACGTCGCCCAGCCTCAGAGGTCGATCCCCCATGGCGCCTCCCCGCCGGGAGTATAGCGCCAAAGGCGCGTTGAAAAGCGGCCGTGGGGTGCCTAGAATCCCAAGGAGAGAGAGGCCCCGATTGAGCACAGCCCAGGCCGACTACTACCGGCTCCGCACCGAGTGGCTTCGCTTCAAGAGCCAGTTGTTCGACGCCCTGACCGGTTTGCCGGCGCTGCCCGCCGTGATCGAGGACGTGCGACGGGTGGTGGAGGCGCGCGGCGGAGTCGAGGTGCTGTATCTCGACCTGGGCCGCTCCGGCCTCCACGAGATGGCCCACGGCTGGGCCGCCTACGACGAGGCGGTGCGCGAGTTCGCGCAGCTTCTCCTCTCCTCGCGAGAGTCCGGCGCGCTGGGAACCCACGACGTCGTCTGCCTGCTCAGCGTGCGCTCCGACCGCTTCATCGCCTTCCTGGCCGAAGAGGATCCCCGCAGCCCGGGTGTCGGCGGGCGGCGCGAGCGCCTGCTGGCCTGGCTGCGCAAGCGCCTGGAGGGCGTCAACCACGGAAGCCTGCTGCGCGCCTGCGGCTTCTCTTCCGGCCACGCCTGGGTCGGCGCCGATCCCATGGTCCGCTGCGAGCGCAGCATTCAGCAGGCGGTGGCCGACGCCATCGTGATGAGTCTGGTGGAACGCGAGGGCACCGAGGTCGCCCGCCGCCGCGAGCTGGCCCGACTCATCGAGGACAGCGGCATCCGCACCGTGTTCCATCCCATCGTGCGGCTGGCTGACGGGTCGGTGATGGGCCACGAGGCGCTCACCCGGCCCCTGGACATGACCTGCTTCGATTCGGTCGAGGACGTGTTCGCCTTTGCCGAGTCCTCCGACCTGCTGATCGAGTTCGAACGCCTGTGTCGCCGCACCGCCATTCGTTCGGCGGCCTCCATCCCCAACCTGGGCTTGCTGTTCCTGAACGCCTCGGCCCAGGCGGTCGAGGACCCCGACTGGTCGGGGGTGGTGGAGGAGGCCCTGGCCGGCAGCGGCCTGCACCCCCGGGACGTGGTGGTGGAGATCACCGAACGCGTGGCTATCCATCGTCATGACGAGTTCCAGACCGCGCTTCGGACTTTCAAGAGCCGTGGCTATCGGGTGGCCATCGACGACATGGGGGCCGGGTATGCGTCCTTGCAGTCGCTGGCCGCGGTCGAACCCGACTACCTGAAGTTCGACGTCAGCCTGGTTCGCGACATCGACCGCAGCGGCATCAAACGCAGCTTGCTGGAGTCGCTGCGCCAACTGGCCGGCAAGATCGGCGCCCGGGTCATCGCCGAGGGGGTGGAACGACCGGAAGAGCTGGAGACCCTTCGCGAGTTGGGGATCGAGCTGGGACAGGGCTTCCACTTCCATCGAGAGCCGGCATGAGGAATGCCGAGGTCATTCGGCAGTGGCGGATCCTCAAGACCATCGAAGCCGGCCGCCACACCACGACCGGAGCCCTGGCGAAAGAGCACGAGGTCACGGAAAGGACCATCCGGCGCGACGTCGAGGCGCTGCAGGAGGCGGGCTTCCCGCTGTACGACGAGTGGCGAAACGGGCGCAAGATCTGGCGGCTGGTCGAGGGTTACAAGCAGAAGCTCACCCAGAGCTTCACCCTGGCCGAGCTGACCGCCCTCTTCTTCGGCCGCAACCTCATGTCCTTCCTGGGCGGGGCCCCCTTCGCCCAGGACCTGGAGTCAGCCTTCGCCAAGATCCGTGAGGCGCTGCCGGCGAAGAGCCTTCCGTACCTGGCCCGGATTCAGGATCTCTTCGCGGCTCGACCCGATCCGTGGAAGGACTACTCCAAGAAGCAGGACGTGATCGTCTCTCTGATCGACGCTGTCTTGTACCAGCGGCAGGTGCGGATCGACTACTACTCCTTCAATAGTCGCAAGACCAAGAGCTACACGGTGGACCCCTACCGTCTCGTCTACTATCACGGCGGGCTCTACCTGTACGCCCGGGCCCAGGAGTACGGCGAGGTTCGCACCTTCGCCGTGGAACGGGTGGAGAAGATCGAGGTGGGAGAGGAGGGCTTCCAGATCCCCGCCGACTTCAACGTTTCGGAGTACGCTCGCGGAGCCTTCGGCATTGCCGGCGGAAGGCCGGAGACGGTGGAGATCGCCTTTGCGGCCGAAATGGCGGGCTACATCCGCGAGCGGGTCTGGCACGAGAGCCAGGTTCTGGAGGACGGGCCCGGAGGGTCGGTCATCCTGCGGCTGAGCGTGGCCCCGGGCTTCGAGCTCCAGGCCTGGGTCAAGGGGTTCTTGCCCCACGCGCAGGTGCTGAAGCCGACATCGCTTCGCGACGCCATCGCCCGCGACCTGGAGAAGGCCCGGGCCAGCTTTCCGGCCCCCAGGCCCTGAGACCGGCGCCGCTGGAGTAGAATCTCCCGCGGCATGGCCGACCTTGAGACTTTTCCCAACAGCCACCCCCGCCGCGACTACACCATCACCCACACCTGTCCCGAATTCACCGCCGTGTGTCCCAAGACCGGCCAGCCGGACTTCGGCACCCTGCGCATCAGTTATGTGCCGGACGCCCGCTGCGTGGAGCTCAAGAGCCTGAAGCTCTACCTCCAGGCCTATCGCAACCAGGGCATCTACTACGAGCGGGTGGTCAACGTCATCCTCGACGACCTGGTGCGGGCGCTAGCTCCGCGCCGGCTGACCGTCGAGGGAGACTTCAACGTGCGGGGCGGGATCTCGAGCCGCGTGACCGCCAGCTATGAAGCCCCCCGTCGTGCTCCGCGCAGGAGGAAACCTTGAGAGCCCTCACCTTCCTGGCCCGGCGTTTCGTCGCTGGAGAGACACCCGAGGCGGCCATTGCCGTCGGCCAGCGCTTGAAGGCGAAGGGCATCCGGGCCACCTTCGACCAGCTCGGGGAAGACGTCAAGGATCGCGAGGCCGCCATCCGCAGCGCCCAGGCCAACAAGCGGCTGCTCGGCCTGATCCCTGACGGGATGGAGAAGAACGTCTCCATCAAGCTCACCGTCCTGGGCCTCGACATCTCCAGGGACTTCTGTCTGGAGCAGGTGGCCAGCGTGATCGAGGTGGCCCGTGGGGTCGGCGGTTTTGTGCGCATCGACATCGAAGGCTCCAAGCACACCCAGGCCACGGTCGAGGTCTTTCACGAGCTGCGCAAGACCTTCGACAACGTGGGCATGGCGCTCCAGGCCTACCTGCACCGGACCGAAGACGACGTGAAGGAGGCGGTGTCGCGCGGGGATCGGGTGCGCTTGTGCAAGGGCGCTTACGCCGAGCCGCCCGAAGTGGCGCTCAAGAAGATGGACGACATCCGCGCCAACTTCAGGAAGTGCGCCCATCTGCTGCTGGACCGGGGCAACTACCCGGCGCTCGCGACCCACGACGAGAGTCTGATCCAGGACAGCCTCGACTACGCCCGCGCGAACCGGATCCCCGCCGACCGCTTCGAGTTCCAGATGCTCTATGGCCTTCGCCCCAAGCGCTGGGAGCAGTTGGTCGCTTCCGGCAACAACCTGCGCGTCTACGTTCCCTACGGCACCCACTGGTTCCCCTACTTCTACCGCCGGCTCCGCGAGCGGAAGGAGAACGTCTTCTTCGTCCTCAAGGGGATCCTCGGGGGGTGACGACGGGACCGCAGCGATCAGCAGTCAGCATTCAGCGGAAGAAGGCGAGCCGCCGTCCGCAAAATGCTGTTCGGGCTAGGACGCCTCTCCAGCCTCGTGCGTTCCCGTAGCTGATAGCTGATAGCTGATAGCTTGACGCTGTTCGGGCCAGGTCGCCCCTCCAGCCTCGCGCCCGGCCGTAGCTGAGTGCTGATAGCTGACGGCTGACTGCTGCTGCCGTGCTTACGGAAGCTGGTCCTGGTGCAGGCGGTACTCGGCCACGAACAGACGCACCATGCGGGGGTCGAACTGGGTGCCCGAGCAGGCCTCCAGCTCGGCCAGGGCCGCTTCCGGGGTCCGGCGCACGCCGTAGGTGATCTCCCGGGTCATGGTGTCGAAGGCCTCGGCCACCGCCACGATCCTCGCGCCTAGCGGGATTTCCTCGCCGGCCAGGCCGACCGGGTAACCGTTGCCGTCCCAGTGCTCGTGATGGGCGTGGATCACCGGCAGCACGTCCTCCCACACCGTGATGGGGCGGAGCAGCTCCACCCCTAGAGCGGGGTGTTGCTGCATCAGCTGCCGGCCTTCGTCGGAATCGTACGCCTCCGGCTTCAAGGCAAAGGGGTCCACCATGATCTTGCCGATGTCGTGGAGCAACGCCGCGAAGTGGATGTGCCGCCGCTCGATGTCGTTCATGCCCAAGCGCCGGGTCAGCATGTCGGCCAAGGCCGCCACCCGCCGCGAGTGGCCGGGGCTGAAGTGGTCGGTGCGCTCCAGGCACAGGACCAGGATGTCGGAGATGTGGGTGAAGAAGTTGATGGCGCGTTCGTGGGTGAGAGCGTTGTCGATGCCCACCGCCGTCTGGCGGGCCAGAATCCCCAGCACGCTGGTGTCTTCGGGTCCAAAGGGCTTCCAGGGCCGACCGGCCAGGATCAGCGCGCCCTTCACCACCCCATGTCGCAGGGGGGCGCAAATCCAGCCCGCCTGGCTGGTCGGCATCTCATCGCAGCGGTGGGAGAACCGCGGGTGGTCCTCGGCCTTGGCCACCACGATGACCTCGTCTCGCTCCGCCGCCAAGGTGGCGATGCCCTCGCTGGGATGGATGCGGGCGCCCACGATGGCATCGGCGCCGTCGCCGCTGGCCATCTCCACCAAGAGCCCCTCGCCATGCGTCTTGCCGAAGAGGATGACGCGCCCGGCGGCAGCCCCGGTCAGCTCCTTGGAGGCCCCGACCACCCGCTCCAGCACCCGGTCCACGTGGGCTTCGCCGGTGAGGGTGGCGCCTATCTCGTGGAGGGCCGTGAGCAGGCGATTCGACTCCTGGAGCTGATCGACCAGCTCCCGGTTCCTCTGGGCCAGCCGGCATCGCTCGCTGCCCTCGCGGACCGAACGCTCGAGCCGCTTCAGGTCCAACGAGGCCTTGTCCAGGAAGTCGAAGACCCCCACGTGGATGCTCTCGACCGCCGCCTGCATGTCGCCCTGGCCAGTCAGGATGATGACCTGGGTATCGGGGCTCATGGCCCGCAGTCGTTCGGCGAGTTCCAGCCCGCCCATATCGGGCATGACGAGATCGACGACCGCCACTGGGAAGCTGCCGTCGGCTGCCCGATCCAGGGCGTCCTGGGCGCTTTTGGCGATGACCGGGTCGAAGTTCCTGTCGCCGAGGATCTCGGCGATGAGAGCGGCGAAGGCCGGCTCGTCGTCGACGATGAGGACCCGGGCGGGCGCAGGCTCCATGGGTGAGCCCATCGTATGCGCCGGGCAAAAAGGTGTCAACGCGAAAGGCCTCTTGATCGCGGTCGGCTTGACGCCTGCGATAGGATCGCTGCTTGTGCGCATGAAGGCGGCCGTCTACAGAGGGCCCGGTCTTTTCGCGGTCGAGGATGTCCCCGTTCCCGAAACCGGGCCCGGCGAACTCCTGGTTCGAGTGGACGCTTGCGGCGTCTGCGTGACCGACATCAAGAAGATCGACAAGGGCCTGCTGAGTGGCCCCCGGGTCTTCGGTCACGAGATCGCGGGTACCGTGGCCCGGGCCGGGGCCGGCTGCGCCTACCGCGAAGGCGACCGGGTGGTGGTCCACCATCACATCCCTTGCGGCAACTGCTTCTACTGCGCCCGTCTGGCCTACGCCCAGTGCGAGGTCTACAAGAAGAACGGCACCACCGCCGGCTTCGAGCCCTCGGGCGGCGGTTTCGCCGAGTACGTGAAGGCCTTCGACTGGATCGCCGCCCGCGGCACCATTCGCATTCCCGATGGCGTGCCGCCGGCGGTGGCGTCGTTCGTGGAGCCGGTGAACACCTGCCTCAAGGCCGTGCGCAAGGCCGCGGTCGGCCGGGGTGAGACGGCGCTGGTGGTGGGGCAGGGACAGATCGGACTTCTCCTCATGCAGCTTTGCCGCTGGTCGGGGGCGGAGGTCCTCACCTCCGATACCCTGGCCGACCGGCTCGCCATGAGCCGGCGGCTGGGCGCTGCTGCGGCGTTTGACGCCCTGGCCGAAGACGTGGTGAAGGAGGCCCGGGCGCTGACGGCGGGCCGTGGCGTCGATGTGGCTTTCGTGGCCGCGGTGGGGCCGCAGGCCCTCGATCAGGCGGTTTCCGCCACCCGGCCCGGGGGCCGTATCATGGTCTTCGCTGCCACCTCCGCCGGCGAGACGGCGGAGGTGGACCTGGGCCTGCTCTGCACGGCGGAGAAGGACATCCTCACCTCGTACAGCGCTTCGGTGGAGGTGCAGGAGTTGGCAGCGCAGTTGGTCTTTCGGGGGGAGGTCAAGGTGGCGGATCTGGTCACCCACAGGTTCCCTCTCGGGCAGGCCCCCCAGGCCGTGGAGCTGGCTTCGAAGCCGGCGCCGGGTGTGCTCAAGGTGGTGATCGAAACTGGGCCGGGCGGGGAAGTGCGTTGAGCGGAGCCAAGATGAAGGCCGCTGTCCTCTACGGTCGGGAGGACGTGCGGATCGAGCAGGTCGAGGTTCCGCGCCTGGAGCCGGGCGACGTGCTGCTGCGAACCCAAGTCGCTCTCACCTGCGGCACCGACGCCAAGGTCTTCCGCCGCGGCTACCACGCCAAGATGATCGTTCCCCCGGCCGTCTTTGGCCACGAGGTGGCGGGGTTGGTGGAGGCCGTCGGTCCGGGCGGGGAAGCGCCCGCGCTAGGCACGCCGGTGGTGGCGGCGAACTCGGCGCCCTGCGGGGAGTGCTACTTCTGCCGCCACGAGACCCCGAGCTTGTGCGACGACCTGCTGTTCTGGAACGGCGCCTACGCCGAGTTCGCGCGCATCCCGGCCCGGGTGGTGCGCAAGAACCTGCTGGCGCTGCCCGACGGCCTGGCCTTTCGCGACGCCGCCATGGTGGAGCCGCTGGCCTGCGTCGTGCGCGGGGTGGAGGAGAGCTGGATCGGCCGGGGCCAGTCGGTGGCGGTGATCGGAACCGGCCCCATCGGTCTCATGTTCGTGGCGCTCGCCCGCATGAGGGGAGCCCACGTGGTCGCGTCAGGCCGGCGCCGGGAGCGGCTGGACAAGGCCATCGAGATGGGTGCCGAGCAAGTCGTCTCGGCCGGGCACCCCCACCCCCTGGCGGAAGCCCTGAGGGAGCGGAGCCCGGATCGGCGCGGCTTCGACGTGGTGATCGAGGCCGTCGGCCTGCCCGAGACCTGCGAGGCCGCTATCCAATCCGTGCGCAAAGGGGGAGTGGTCCAGCTCTTCGGCGGGTGTCCGGTCGACACCCGGATCGGGATCGACTCCCAGCGCCTGCACTACCAGGAGCTGACCATCAAGTCGACCTTTCACCACACCCCGGAGAGCGTGCGCAAGGCGTTCCGTCTCATCGCCGACGGCCACCTCGATCCCGCCGCCTTCATCACCGCCGAGGCCCCGCTCGAGGACTTGCCCGGCGTTCTGAGAGGCATGGCCAGGGGCGGGCCGGGCCTGAAGACGGCGATTCTGCCCTGGGGGACGACAACGAGGCCGTCGGTCGGCGGTTGAGGGCCCCCGCGGATCCCGGTTCGGGGAATGCCGACCGCGCCGTCGAAGGTCCCAGGCCACAAACGTCCCGGGCGGTGGGTTCTCCCAGTCGGTGAAGCGGAACCCCACGAGTCGCGCGGCAGGGCCGGGGCACGGAAGCCCGTGCCCCTTGAGCCGCTACTTCTTGCGGGCCTTCTTGGCCTTCTTGACCGCTTTCTTGGCGGCCTTCTTCTGGGCCTTCCCTGCCTTCTTGACAGCCTTCTTGGCCTTCTTTGCGGCCTTCTTCACCTTCTTGGCGGCCTTCTTGGGCTTCTTCGCTGCCTTCTTGGCAGGCTTCGTCGACTTCTTGGCCTTCTTGGCCGCCGACCCCTTGGCCTTCTTGGCCGCCGGCCTCTTGGCCTTCTTGGCGGTGGCCCGCGGGCTCGCTGCGGTTGCCTCGGCCGGAGCCGGGCTGGGCTGGAACTCCGCGAGCGGCGCAGGGGTGGGGGCCGGCTCCGGGGCCACCGGGGACTCTGGGCTGGGTTGGGTGGGCTCTTCCATCGGCACCTCCAGGGCGCTAGACCTGAGTGATTCGTGCTAGCCAGACCGCAATGGCGTGAGTGTGCACCGTCAGTGCCTGCCGGTCAAGAGACCAAGTCGAAACCAAGTCGAGCCGCGATGGCGCCGCTGCGACCAGCCGTCCGGGAGTCGGCGCAACCAGCTGCCGAGGCCGCCACCCCGTCAATCGTTGGGCGCGGATTCGGCTCAGTTCAGCGTCAGGTTGGCGGGCAGTTCGGCGAGGACTCCGCAATCGTCGCACACCATGTAGCCCTCTCCACCGCGGCTGCGGTGGAGAGGGATCGGATGCAGGTCTTCGGTGAGCACGCGCCCGCTCTGTCCGACGGCCAGGATCGACGTCCCGCACACGGGGCACCGAGCGTCGACGGCAACCGCAAGAGCTATCACCAGCGCCTCCCGAGGGACCTTGGCCAACCCCTCACTCGATTGGACGTCCACCCGAGCCGAAAGGTTCAGGGGGCGGTGGCCTGCGTCACAGCGGGCGGTAGCTGTCAGCAGCCAGTTGCCCCAGAACGACAGCGGTCAGCGAACAGCGATCAGCCTTCAGCTACGGCAGGGCCCGAGGTTGGAGAACAGCTCGTCCGTTGTTGCCGTGGCTGACCGCTGCGCGCTGAATGCTGAATGCTGCCGCACAGGAGCCGCCGGGGCCGTGAAGGCGTGTGTGGTTCGCCCTCTCGACTTCGCAGGCGGGCAGCGCTTAAGATGTAGGAGCTGCACGGCTTCCGCACCAAGCGAGGGAGGCACCATCCGCATTCGACGCAGTCTCATGATCCTTCTGGCTTCGCTGCCGAACGGCCTGTTTGCGGTCGCCAGCGAGCCCGTGGTGGTGCTACTGGAGCGGGAGCGTCGCGAGCTGCTGTCGGTGGCGCGCGGTTCGGTGGAGCTCCTCCCCGTGAGCGAGGTTCTCTACGGCCTGGGTGTCACCTCGACCGTGGACCCCAAAGGGGCCCTGGTGCTGAGCTACGCGGGCCGGGAGGTGGTGCTCTACGAGAAGAGGAGCCTGGCTTCCGTGGGCGGGGACCTGCGCCTCCTCTCGGCTCCCCCGATCGTGGAGGATGGCCGTTGGCTGGTGCCGGTCGACTCGCTGCCCAGGCTCCTCTCGCCGCTGCTGAACTTGCGCTGCGAATGGAGGCCGTCCAGCCGAGTGCTCCTGATCGGCGAAGTGGCCATCCCTCGAGTCGGGGTCAAGACCTACGTCTCGGGCGACTCAGTCCGGGTGGTCATCGAGTCCAGCGACAAGGCGCACTTCCGCGTCAGCCAGGAGGAGAAGAGGGTCCTGGTGTCGGTGCCTGGCGACTTGATCGATGTGAGCTTCCAGGAGGAGCGGCTCACCGGCGGCATCGTCGACAAGGTGCAGTTCCTGGGCGGGCGCGACAATCTGTTTGCGGTCGGCCTGGGACGCCGCTTCCAGCAGCTCTCGACGACCGAGGATCCCGGCCCCCCGTCACGTTTGGTGATCGACTTCCAGGCCGCGCCGCTGGCGGCAGGTGCGCCGCCGAGCGTCGCCCCGGCCAAGCCGACGCCACCACCGCCCCCGGAGGTCGGGGTTCTGAAGACGGTGGTCATCGATCCCGGCCACGGCGGACCGGAGGTCGGTGCCAAGGGGCCCGGGGGCAGCCTGGAAAAGGACTTGACCCTGGTCATCGCCCGCAAGCTCAGGGCGGCCCTCACCAACAGCCTGGGCATCCAGGCCTTCCTGACCCGCGACCGCGATCAGGAGCTGGCCCTCGACGATCGGGCGGCCTTCGCCAACAACTACAAGGCCGACATCTTCATCTCCATCCATGCCAACGCCAGCCGCAGCCAGGGCGCCCGGGGCAGCGAGGTCTTCTTCCTGGCCTACCAGTCGACCGACGAAGAAAGCCGGCGGGTGGCGGCCCAGGAGGGGGACTTCGTGCCTAACGCACAGGCGCCGAGCGGATCGGACCTGGCGCTGATCCTGTGGGACATGGCGCAGGCCGAGCATCTGGAGGAGTCCTCGGCGCTGGCCTCGCGGCTCCAGGAAGAGCTGGCGGAGGTCACCGGGAGCCAGGGTCGAGGGATCAAGCAGGCGCCCTTTCGGGTGCTGGTGGGCGCGGCCATGCCGGCGGTCCTGGTGGAGGTGGCCTTCATCAGCAACGCCGAGGAAGAGAAGCTGCTGGCGTCCGACGCCTACCAGAACAAGGTGGTGGGTGCGCTGGTCAAGGGGGTGGCGCGCTATCAGCAGCAGCTCCGCCAGCGGGCGGGTCTCCCGCTCGGCCCGCCTCCCGGCCCGGGCCGCCCGTGAACCCGCGGCGGGCCAACCTGCTCACCGTGCTGGGACTCCTTGGTCTGCTGGTCGGGGTCTCGGCCACCGCCCCTCGCTGGGCCCGCCTGCTGACTCGACCGCTGCCGGCGGGCACCGAGGAGGCGGAGCCGGCTCCCACCCGTTCGCCCGACGCCATCTCGACGCCTGCGGCCAAGGAGCCGGAGGCCGTGAAGCACATCAACGTGAAGCTCTTCTTCCAGTCCCCGGAGCGCCCCGGCCTGGTGATCGAGGAGCGGGCGGTGGCGTTCTCGGGGGACCTGGCGGAGCAGCTCCGTTCGGTGCTGGAGGAGCTGATCAAGGGCTCCGGCGCCGGCCTCTTGCCCACCGTCGATCCGGCTACCCGGGTGCTGGAGGTCTTTGTGAGCGCCCGCGGCATCGCCTACGTCGATCTCTCGAAGGAGGTCGGCACTGGCCTGCCCGGTGGCTCGGAGGGCGAGCTGATCACGGTCTACTCGATCGTCAACTCCCTGACCGCCAGCTTCCCGGCCGTGAAGCGGGTCCAGATCCTGGTCGACGACCACCCGGCGTCCAACCTGGCCGGCCACGTGGACCTGTCGCGGCCGCTTCCCGCCGACATGACCTTCCTGGCGGCGGCTCTGCTGGCGCCGTCGGACACCACCCCGTCGGTTCCGTAGCCTAACGTCTAGAACAGGTTCCAGAGGTACTGGTTGGTGACCTCGTGGTGGAACTGCACCTCGGCCACCTTGATCTGTGAGCCCAGGGCCTTGGGACAGCGTTCGGCGGAGGCCAGTTTGAGCTCGGCGAAGCGAGCGTGCACTTCCTCCCCCAGCACCTGGGCCGCGAACTCGCTAGCCTTGAAGATGCGCAGGGCGTCGTGGATGTTGTCGGGAAGGAAGCGGGTGCGGCTGCGCTTGCCCTCGGCGTCTCCCGCCTCCGGCTCCGGTCCCTCGAAGCCGGTCTTGAGCAGCGTGAAGATGGACAGGTAGGGGTTGGCATCGGGGGCGATCGAACGCACCTCGATGCGGGCCGAGCTCTCGTTGCCCAGCGGGATCCGGATCATGGCGCCCCGGTTGATGGCGGAGGCCTTGATCTGGTTGGGTGCCTCGAAGTGAGGGTCCAGTCTGCGGTAGGCGTTGACGCTGGAGTTCAGGATCAGGCAGATGTCGGGGGCGGCGCCCAGGATGCGGTCTATGAAGCTCCAGCCGAGCGCCGAGAGGTTGTCTTCGCCCTTGGGGTCGTAGAAGAGGTTCTTGCCATCCCGCTTCAGGGACATGTTGGTGTGCATGCCGTTGCCGTTGACGCCGGTGACGGGCTTGGGCAGGAAGCAGGCGGAGAGGTCCATGTTCTGGGCGACCTGCCGGCAGAGCAGCTTGTAGAGCTGGATCTGGTCGCCGGCGATCAGTGCCTCGGTGTGCTCGTAGTTCATCTCGAACTGGGAGGGAGCCACCTCGGGGTGGTCCTTCTCGTTGCCGAAGCCCATCGCTCGCTGGACTTCGGCGGCACCGTCGATGAAGCGGCGCAGCACGTCACCGGGAAGCGAGTGGTAGTAGCCGCCGGTGGAGATGAACTCGAAGCGGCCGGTCTCGTGGTAGCGCCGTTCGGCGTCCTTGCCCTTGAAGATGAAGCCCTCGATCTCGGCCGCCACCTGCGCCGTGGTCCGGTCCTTGGCGAAGAGCGATTCGGCATAGATGCGGAGTCGGGTTCGCATGTCGGCCGGATAGGGAGAGCCGTCGCGGGATCGGACCTCGGCGAAAGCCAGCACCTTGCCGGGGCCGAAGACGTCGGCCGGCAGCCAATAGAAGGCGGGCCAGTCGACGACCAGCCGGAGGTCCGACTCGTGCTGCTGGGAGAAACCCCGCACCGAAGAGCCGTCAAAGGTCAGGTTGTCGGCGGCCTTGAGCAGGAACTTCTTGTCGTAGTCCAGCATGTGAAGCCGGCCCTCGAGGTCGGTGAAGCACACGGTGAGGGCCTTGATCCGCTTCTCGTCGGACAGGTACTTGAGCCGCTGCTCGCGGGCTGCGTCGGGGGAGGTTCTGGCCATGCGCTGGGCCTTCACCTCCAGGTTCATGTCCTCCAACTTCTCGTAGGGGATCTCAAGGAATGAACGCAGGCCGATCTGATCCATCTTGCCTCCTCTGAACGGCGAGACACTACCACACGCGAGGCTTAGAAGGCAAGAAATTAGCCTTAGATGGCGATCGCTAAGCTTAAGTTCTGATGGTCTACTGTTTACCGGCCGCCAGGGTCGTCCTCATCGGCCCGTCCCGCCATGGGAGGCCGCACCGTCAGCGTGGTCTTATCAGTGCTCGATCCGGCCTTGATCTCCACGGTGTACTTCCCAGGAGGCAGGAACCGGCGGCGGGTCGACCGCAGGGGGTCCGCCAGGGCCGCCTCGAGGTCCGGATCGAGAGGCGCGGTCGGTCCCGGCTTGGGCTTGGCGGCCGAATCCTCCTCCTCCTCACCATCTTCCTCGCCGTCCCTGCCCTCGGGTGTCTCAGCGGACTTCGTCGACTTGGCCTTCTCCTTCTCGCGCGCCTTGGCCCTGGCAATGGCCTCAGCCGCATCCGCCAGCTTCGCATCGACCCCAAGGTGGTACTCGACGACGTTCAGGCCCGCCGAGCCGGTCCCAGCCAACTCTTGCCACAGGCTCCCATTCTGGTCCTTGATGGCGATCTGCGCGGGGGCGGCCTGGCCCAGCCAGTAGGCGATTCGCACCGTGGGCTCCTCGCGGAACCAGGTCAGGTAGGGGTGGTCGCCGTAGCCCCGCCGCGGATCGCCCTGGATCGGCTTCACCGGGAATGCGTAGAGGGGCTTCGCCTGCGCGGCCTCGGTGAGCTTGCGCAGGGGCGAGGCGTCGGCAACGTACACGCTGCGGCCGTGGGTGGCGAGCACCAGGTCCCCCTCGCGCGGGTGCACCAGGAGGTCGTGGACGGGGACCTTGGGCAGCCCGCCGGTCAAGGCGGTCCAGCCCTCGCCCCGATCCAGAGAGACGAAGGCGCCGTGATCGGTGCCGACATAGAGCAGGTGATCGGCCTTGGGGTCCTCGCGGACCGTGTTGACGGGCTCCAGCGGCAAGCCGTCGGTCAGGGACTGCCAGCGGTTGCCATGGTCGGTCGAGCGCCAAACGTAAGGGGTGAAGTCGTCGTTGCGGTAGCCGTTCTGGGTGACGTAGACGGTGCCTTCTTGGAAGGCCGATGCCACCACCCGGGTGACCCAGCGGTCCTTGGCCAGGCCGGCGGAGAGATCGCTCCAGGTGACGCCGCCATCGCGGGTGCCCCACACCTTGCCCTCGTCGGTGCCCACGTAGAGCACGCCGAACTTCTTGGGCGACTCGGCAATCGAGGTGATGGTGCCGAAGGGCACGTCGCCCTGTTCGCGGTCCGAGGTGAGGTCGCCCGAGAGCGCGGTCCAGGTGTCGCCCCGATCGAAGGAGCGGTAGAGCTTGTTGGTGCCGAAGTAGAGGATGTCCCGGGAGTGGGGAGAGAGCAGGAATGGCGTCACCCAGTTGTAGCGCAGGGGCTTTTCCTTCTTGGTGGCCGAAAGCTCCGCCCGGGGCCGAATCGAGGTCCGCTCGCCGGTCTTGAGGTTCAGCCGTGAGGCGAAGCCGAACTGATAGGCGGCGTAGACGAGGTTCGAGTCCTTGGGGTCCACCAGCACCATGCTGCCGTCGCCGCCCAGGATCTCCTTCCACTGGCCAGGATCGCTCTTGCCCGGCCGGTAGGTGGAGGGGCCGCGCAGCACGCCGTTGTCTTGCAAGCCGCCCAGGATGTTGTAGGGCTTGGCATCGTCGAGGGCCAGGGTGGTGAACTGGCCCACCGGGAGGTTGTTGATCTTGGTCCAGGTGGAGCCGTAGTCGTAGGACACGTTGAGGCCGCCGTCGTTGCCTAACGCTAAATGATTGGGCGAGCGGGGATCCACCCACAGCACGTGATGGTCGACGTGGACCCCGCGGTTGTCGATGCCGGTCCAGGTCTTGCCGCCATCCCTGGACGCCAGCATGGGGACGCCGCCGAAGTAGACGCGGTCGGGGTCCTGGGGGTCGACCGCGATCCGCGCGAAGTAGTAACCGTACGAGTAGAAGATCTTGCCGAGACGGCCCTCATGAGTCTTCTTCCAGTGGCCACCGCCGTCGTCGCTCCGGTAGACCTCCGCCTGCACGATGTCGTTCTCGAAGAGGTCGCGGTTGGCATCCTTGAGGTAGGCGAGGAGATCCTCGATGGTGATGCGGCCGGCCTTGACGTCGGCCTTGAGCTTGGCCGCCTTCATCGCCTTGGGGTAGTCGTTGCGCTCGAGGAAACGGGCGACGATGGCATCGTCCAGGCGGGCGAAGGCGTCCCCGTCCAGCTTCTTGAGGCGGCGGGGCGTCAGCTCACCCGGCGGCGCCTCCTCGTCGAAGGGCTCGCTCTCCGGCCGCCGTTCCTGGTTGTCGAGGACGGCGTAGAGGGTATCCGGCTTGGAGGGGGAAAGGGCCAAGCCAATGCGTCCGACGGTGGACCCGGTGGGGAAGCCGTTGGTTAGGCGACTCCAGGTCTCTCCGCCGTCGCTCGACTTCCAGATCCCGCTCCCGGGACCGCTCTCCAGGAAGTTCCAGGGTGCGCGGGCCCGCTCCCAGGTGGCGGCGTAGAGGACCTGGGGACGGGTGGGATCCTGCACCAGATCGATGACCCCCGTGCGCTCGTCGACGAACAGCGTGCGCCGCCATGTCTTGCCGCCATCCTGGGTCTTGTAGACGCCCCGCTCCGCGTTCTCCGTGTACAGGTGGCCGAGTGCGGCCACGTACACGGTGCTCGGGTCCTTGGCGTCGACCACGATGCGGCCGATGTGATGGCTGTCGGTCAAGCCGGCGGCGCTCCAGGTCTTTCCGCCGTCGGTCGACTTGAAGACCCCAGTGCCGGAGTAGGAAGTGCGGCTGGAGTTGTTCTCCCCGGTGCCGACCCAGAGCACTTGCCCGTCCGGGTCGGCGATGGCGAAGTCCCCGATGGTCATCGCGGATTGGTGGTCGAAGAGGGGCGTCCAACTGCCGCCGCGGTTGTCGCTTCGCCAGAGGCCACCCGAGGCGAAGGCCACCAGGAGGGTGTCCGGGTGCTTGGCCGGCGACTCGATGTCGACGATGCGCCCGCCCTGGATCTCGGGGCCCACGCTTCGGAAGCGCAGGGCGGCGAGGGGCGAGTCCTGCTCCATCTCCAACCGATGAGCGAACCCCGCCATTCGGGCGGCCGGTTCGGTACCCAGGGCGCGCGGGTGGAACTTCTCGCGCTCTTGCTCTTTGGTCAGCGGCGGCTTGGGGGTTTCCTTCTCTGCGGCCGCGGCTGGAGAGGCGATGGCCAAGAGGGCGAGGAGAGAAAGCAGGCGCAAGGCGGACCTCCTTGGAAGGCGAAGCCTGGCGAGCCTAGTCCGCTGCCCGCCAAGCGTCAACGGGCGGCGTGTGAAATGAGGTGTGACTGCAACCTGGGCCTGGTCCTCCGTGCTCAGCGGTTCCCTGCCTTGGTTGCGGTCCTGCGCTGCTTACCCTTCCCTGGTCAGAATCATGGCCTCTCCCGCGTCGGGGTCGCCTAGCGTGAAGATCAGCCCGTGGGGCGGCTTCTGCCCGGTGAACCTGGGGGGCAGCATCCTCGGTTGCGCGTCTGGTGACGAGCGCAGCCTGAGGCCCCACACCGCCTGCGCCCTTCCTCCCCCCCCATCCACCGAGGTGACCTCGCCGATGCTCCAGGCCCCCGAATCGTCGATGAGCCTGTCGAGGGCTTCGCTGCCGGACAGCCCCAGCTCCGACGGCGGCACGTTGGTCGCGGCGAAGGTCCCATCGGCTCGCAGCTCGACAACGCAGGATCGGCCATCAAGTGCGGCAAGGCCCCAGACCCCATCGCGACGGGACGCGTGAAGTTCCGTCAGCCGGTATCGCCCCACAACGTCCCCGCACTCCGGTTTCCGTGTCGTGTAGAGGTGGGCGTGGGGATTGTACTGGCAGCCCTGTGCGACTATCGACAAGACAAGAGCCGCGGCAACAGGTGGTCTCATCGGAACGCCTGGCCATTAATAGCTGGCAGGAAGCCGTCGGTGTTGAACCCCCCTTGCGCCAGGGAGTTCCCCCGTCGCAGGAGCGTGGGGTAGGGCGCCAGCAGGGGGTCGCCCAGGCTCATTGTGATCAGCCTGCCCTCAAACCACACCTGACGTTCGTGAATCCACCCACTTGCCGCTCGCTTCGAAGGCGCGACCACGGACCAGAACGCGCTGGTGAAACGTGCCGTCGGCCTTCATCTCCAAGGTCTCCAAGAGCCTCGCGTCATTGCCCTCGTAGTGGCCCACCACCCCCGACGCAGTCGGGGGTGGCTGCGCCGGCCAGAAGAGCCAGCAGCAGCCGCCCAACGTCATTAGGCACGAGGCTGAGAGTAGCCTCACGGCCGGGCCCCCGGGGTCCCGAAGTGAATGACCTCCGTCCACACGGAGCGTCGTGCCGAGAGGTGCATCGACCCCAAGTGGGGTGTTTGGCAGCAGCCAACCGACGGCAGCGGTTCCCATCGGCCTACTGGCCCGGGTGTCCATTCTTGGTGTCGCGCTCACCTGGTGCGGACGGAACCGGTGGCAGGGCTTGCGTCACCCGGAAGCGGAGACCGTCGTCGCTTCTCACAACGTAGGAGTGGATGAGCAGGCCCTCGCCGAGCGTGGACATGACGCCGAAGAAGCCCAGTTTGGGGGCGTGTCGGATCTGGAAGTGCCAGAAGTCCGCATCTGGGTTGATCCCATCCACGTGAACCTGCTCTTGCTTTGGCGGCCAGCGCCCGTTCGATAGGTGAAGGCAAACGAGGTCCCGGGGCCGGGGTCGTCCGCGCACCAGAAAGAGACGATCCTCGCCGGGCGTTCGAACCGCCTGGAGAAGGCTCGCGTAAAGAACGCGGAGCAGCCTGAGGTGTTCCGCCTCGGCTCTGAACAAGCCTAGAATCGAGTAATCACTCCAGTGGGGCTCGGTTCCTTTCCCCCAGTTGTCGTCGGCGAAGGGGTTGGTGAAGGCGACGATTCCACCCACGAGGTGGCACCCGGTCTCGTCGGGGAGGCTGGCCAACCAGCACTCGACGCGAAAGCGAGCAGTTTCGCATCCGACTGCTTCTTGAGGGCAATCGCGACGGAGGCCAGACCGGATCATTCCGCTCATGAACCTGGGGGCCGTGCGTTCTTCGAATTGGCCGCCGGCACTGAGGACGTAGACGCTCGCCCTGCCGTGGCGGAAACGGTAGTTCTTCTCATCCTCTTGATGCCTGCGAGGTCGCATGCCGGCCAAATGCAGGCGACCCGTCTGGGACCACCCGGTGAAGACGGCGATTGGAAGGCGGCCAGCGAGGATCCGCACATCGTTGCCGCGTACCAGCAGGACGCTCGATTGTCCATCCCGGCGCCAGACGATCACCTCGGCGTTATCGGGCCCAGGAAAGGAGCAGGCTGCCGGATACGGCGGGCTGCCAGC
>Ga0209342_10002150_pt1 | contig 21450 bp, 23 predicted proteins | sample RifCSP16_2_FD_184023 | JGI IMG/M metagenome (GOLD analysis project Ga0209342, IMG submission 184023) | Soil microbial communities from Rifle, Colorado - Rifle CSP2_sed 16_2 (SPAdes) (version 2) | ecosystem: Environmental > Terrestrial > Deep subsurface > Rock core/Sediment | place: Rifle... | reverse complement strand
GGCCTCGGGCCCAGGAGGAGAGTTGCGTCCGCTCTTCCTCGGAGAGCGTGATCCTTGGAGCGACCCGCACGAGGGGAGATGGACGCCCCGGATATAAACGTAGCTAACCATGACGCATTACACTAGCTAGTCCGCCAGCAGGTCCGAGTACGAGGAGGCAACGAGGTCCTCGTCCGGGATCCCGAACCGTGCGCGCATCGCCGCCAATTCCGTGCGCCCGGCCTCGATCCCTTCGGGCGAGTCTTCCACCGCCAATTCGAACTCGAGGAACCGCCCGAGGCCTTCGACCTCGTCGAGGTGGACCTGCACGCCCTCGAGGCGGTAGATCTCCCGCCGCTTGCGGACGACGACCTGGACGCCGAGAACGCGCGTGAGCATCTCCTTCACCGCCTCGGGCTCCGGAAGGGCGCTGAGGAGGACCTCGCTCTCCTTGAGGCCGATGTCGTCCCGCCTCTCGTAGTAGATGAGGTGCGCGTCCCGTCGGCCCTCGATCTCGCGCACCTTCAGGCGGCGTTCGCCCAGCGCGAAGTAGGTGTCAGTCTGGCGGTACGTGCCCAGATGTTCCGCCGTGGCGACGATCGCCCGTGCCGTCGCGAGGTCCTCCCATCGCGCCTTGAGTTCGACGAGCCGGGTCCGCGTCGCCACGTAGGCGGCATGCCGGTCATGCCGAAGAATGTTGCCTGCGGAACGTACATGTACGGATGAGGTCTACGTTGGCAGCGAGCAGATCAGGGAGGCATGGCCTTCATGTACGTCACGGTGGGCATCTCCGCACGTCGGGATAGCGAGATTCGGGAGTTCCGGCTCCTCGTCGACACCGGTGCGTTTTACTCGATTTTTCCACGTGCCCTTCTGCGAGAACTCGGTATCGGGCCCGCCTACCGAGAGAAGTTCCGCGTCGCGGACGGCAGGACGGTGGAGCGGGAGGTGGGCGACGCATTCCTGCACTATTCCGACCGTCCGCCGGGCCCCACGGTCGTGGTGTTCGCCGAGCCCGAGGATACGCTCGTGATCGGGGTGCACACGCTCGAAGGCCTCGGGCTCCAGGTCGACGTTCGATCCTGTACGATCACCGCGATGGATGTCATCCCGTATTACGCTGTGGCAGAAGCGTAGACGGCATCGGTTCTTGGGGGCCTCGTTCACATGGCGGCGGTCTGGTCGATGAAGCCGCCAACCTCGTCGAAGAGGCGCCGGATGAGGTCCGTGGGGAGAGTCACGCCCCCATAGAACAGATTCCCATGAAGGCGCTCCGCGAGGTACGCGTACTGCTGGGCCAGATCGTGTCGGCCGATGAAATCGAGGAAGTCGAGGCGATCCCGGTGGGCGTCCCGATCGGGCAACGGCGTCCTGCCGCGGACCTGCATCGCATGATCCGTCGCCTGGACCACGGCACTCCAGGCCTTCTCAGAGCCATCGCGAATCTTGACCCAGTTGTTCGAGTCGAGGCCTTCCTGCAGCTCTACGCGCGCCGTCCTCAGGAAGACACGCGCCGTGTCCATGAGCGATTGCATTGGTAGAGCCATTCGTCGCCCTCGGTATGAAGGTTGTCCCGCGGCCAAGAAAGACGCGCGTACAGGTACACCTCGGATCTCATCAGAGGAATTGACTCTGCGCCTCGACGACCTCGGCGCTCGTTCGCGCGGCCGAGTATGCGCTCAGGGGGACAGCGTTGAGCGTCAGGAACTGCTCGCCCCACGCGAACTTCCCGAGGATTGCCTTCGCCTGCTCCGTGTGTCCGAGGATGACGAGCGCCGCCGCCAAGGCCTCGACGCTCGACAGGACGAACGGTTTCCCGTAGTTCACAGGGTTCGCCGCCAAGAGGTAGGGGAGCGCGCGCTGGCGGTGGTTCGGGAGCTGAGGGAACGGACCGCGCTTCCAGCTCGTGTCGATCACGCCGAGGCCGCCGGACTCCGCCGCCGAGGCGTCCTCCCGCGACAGGGCGACGCCCGCCTCGGGGTGGAGCACGATGCCGCCTCGCGGCAGCTGGTGCGCCTTCGCGTGCGTCGTCATCAGCGCGAACCGCGCGAGCTTCTTCGACGTGCACTTCTTCGGATCGCACGCCTCGAGATGGAGAGCGAACAGGGCCACGGCCACGGGACGGGACACGCATCGGGAAAGCATTTAAATAGCGTCGGCCGTGTCTCCGCCCTTACCCTCGACGAAGGTCTGGCATTGAGGGGGGAAGGAGGAGGTAGGATCATGCGTGGGGAGAGGACCCTACGGGTGGGGACGAGCGGATGGCTGCTCCTGGCGGTTTTGGCGGTCTTCGCCGTGCTCTTGGCGAGCGCAGCGACCCAGCCGGCGCCCGCGAAGTCCCCGTTGGAGCGGCTAGCGGCGGGGGAGTCCGTGCCGCTGCAGCCGCGAACGCTCGACGTGGACGCGCGGGAGATCGCCCACGAGTCCCTGACCGAGGAGAGTACGGTGTGGGACACCGGCGAAAGGACGTCGAACCCGCTCGGAGGGCCCGGGCCGGAGCCGACGGATGCCCCGTTCGGGGCGGAGGTCAAGGTGCACCCCGCCAGCCCCAACGCGGAAACGGAGCCGAGCGTCGCAGGCGACGCAACGGGGTCCGTGCTGATTGCCGCATACACCGAGGCAATCGGGGCGAACCGGAACATCGTCATCTCACGTTCGACGGACGGCGGGACGATTTGGACCCGCATCCCCGTGGCTTCGGCCGCGTACAACGAGTTCGACCCGCGGGTCGTGTGGCACGGCGGAGCAGGTGCTACGAGCCGGTTCTACGTCTTCTACTCCCACGACGAGGGGGCGAACCCGCGTGCATTCCGCTACGCACTTTCCACGAATGGCGGGACGAGTTGGGCGATTAACATCCTGAACTACGGCGCGGGCGCGCCGTTCCGGGACTTGAGAAACCCGGACGCCTCTTTGTATAACGGACCATGTACCCTCGCCGATTTCAGCGTTAGCGCCAACTGCTTGTACGTCGTGTATGCGATCAACTGCGACGTCGCGGCATTGTGCCCGGGAGGCGTTGCCATGGCGACCGTGACGATCCTCTTCAACTCAGCGGGCACGGTCGTTCCTCCGTCGATCTACTTCCCGTTCGGCATCGACATCATTGAGCCCGCAATCCAAGCAAACCAGGACCAGACGTTGTGGATAGCGGACATGGACGGGGGCGACCCGAGTGTCTGCGGCATCCCGGGCTCCCACGACGTGGTCTGGATCAACACCCAGACAGGGCTGAACACGGCGGCTTCGTGGCTCAACGCGTTCATCACGGGCACGTGCAGCACGGACTTCGTCAGGGTCGATGCGTCAGGCTTCTGTCCGGTCGCCTGTCCGCCGCCCACGCCGACCACCCTGTCCATCTTCAACTTCCCGTATCAGTTCATCGGGGGGCCGTTTCCGAACCACGCAATCGTGAACCTGTGGTCCGACGACAGCGGCGCCTCTTGGACCTTGGACCTCATCGCGGGCGTGCCGGGAATCGAGTTTAAGGATCCCGCCGCCTTCGCGAGCGTCCCGTTGTTCCACGTGACGTTTTGGCAGGCCGGGGACCTCTACTATACCTACACGCTCGACCTGACTGCCGGCTTTGCCGCCCCGATCAAGGTGAACAGCAACTCGGGCACGGTCGTGGACGGGTTCCGCTTTAACGACGTCACCTACGCGGGCGGCGTCCGCGTCGTCTGGCAGGACACTCGCGACGGGGCGCCCGGGGACGTGTGGTATTCGGACTTCTCCGGCTGGGCGTTCTACATCTTCGACAAGAATCCCCGCCAGGGGACCATTGACATTGATACCTTCCCGACGGCCGTGGCGACGGCCCAGCTCTGGCAGACCGGCACGATGCACACGGCGACCTGCCCCTCGCCCGACCCAGGCCCACCAGGCGTGCGCTACGTCTTCCAGCAGTGGTCCGACGCGGACACGAACCCCGCGAAGTCGATCACGGTCGGGAGCGTCGACGTCACACTCGTCTGTATGTACACGACGCAATACTTCCTCGACATCAGCACCCCGGTCGGGACGACAACGCCGACAAGTGGCTGGTACGCGTCCGGCGCCCCGGTCACGATCGAGTGGATCTCCCCGGCGCCGGGCGCATGTGTGCGCTACACCTTTGGCGGCTGGACCGGCAACGGCCCCGGGTCGTTCACGGGCATGACGAACCCCGTGGGCATCACGATGAACGGCCCAATCCAAGAGATCGCCGACGCAACGCGAGAGTTCTGCTTCGTCTTCGACACGAGCCCGACGGGATTGCTCCTCTCGATCGACGCGGGCCCGAACGTCGTCGCGCCCCAGACGGTCTGGTGGGTCGAGGGAAGCAGCGGGCACACGGTTCAGGCGATTACCCCGCAGTCGCCGGGCAGCCCGGACCAACGATTCGTGTTCTCGAACTGGCTGGACGGCCCGACGACGAATCCGCGGTCGGTCCCCACGACGGCATCCCTGAACCTCACGGCCGTGTTCGGCCTGCAATATCAGCTCCGCATCACGCCGACCCCGTCGGACTGCGACTTCATCGTCGACAGCATCACGTACACGAGCGCGGTGACCCTATGGGCCCCGCGGGACTCGAACCACAACGTCGACGTGCCCCAGCCGCAGCTGATCACCGCGGACACGCGGTACCAGTTCGGCACGTGGTCGGACGGCGGGGCGAAGAGCCACACGGTCACGCTCAACGTCCCACAGACGCTCGACGTGACCTGCATCACGGAATACCGCCACGTCTTCGACACGAGCCCGAGCGTCCTGAACCTCGTCGTCGACGCGGGCGCGCCTATCGCAGCGCCCCAGACATTGTGGTGGGCTTCCGGTTCGATCCACACAGTGGAGTTCCCGACCCCGCAGTCCGTCGGTGCGGACTCGCGCCGCGTGTTCACACAGTGGTCCGACACCTCGACCGCGAACCCGCGCACGTTCTCCGTGTCCGGCCCCGCGACGCTCACGGTGCAGACCGCGCTCGAGCACCGCGTCCGGTTCGCCACGGTCCCCGCGAACGTCGGGATCACGATCCTCGTGAACAGCGTCCCCGTGACCGCGCCGGGTGAGGCATGGCTCGGGAACGGACTCCCCGCGACGATCGAGGCGTCCTCCCCGTCCCCGGACTCCGCGGACCCAACGGGCACGAGGTACGTATACCAGAGCTGGTCCGATGCGGGCGCGCGCGTGCACACGATCGTTCCAATCGCCCCCGCGACGTACACGGCCACGTATGGGACCGAGTATTACCTCACGGTCACCTCCACCTACGCCACGCCCAACGGGGCCACATGGTATGCGGCGGGCACGACCGCGTTCGCGGGCCTCGACCTCGGCACCGTCGCAGGCACCACGGGCACCCAGTACGTGTTCGTCCAATGGACGGGGGACGCGTCCGGCGCGATTTTCTCCCAGTCCAGCGGCATCCTGATGAACGCCCCGAAGACGGCGACGGCCCAGTGGAAGACGCAGTACTTCCTGACCGTCTTCACGACGTACGGCGTCGAGTCCGGCGAAGGATGGTACGACGCGGGCTCCCCCGCCACGGCGGGCGTAACGCCCACGACGGTCGCCGGACCCGCCGAGACCCGGTACGTGTTCGTCCAGTGGACCGGAGGCGCGACGGGCACGGGCGGGACGTCCGACCCGATCACGATGGACGCCCCGAAGACGGCGACGGCCCAGTGGAAGACGCAGTTCCACCTCACCCTCCCGCTGCCGCCTCCCGCGGGCGTCACCCCGTCGTGCAGCGTCGCCATCTGCTGGTACGATTCGGGCAGCATCGCGACGGTCAGCGTGAACGTCGGTGGCGTCGAGAGCGTGCCCGGACAGACGCGCCTCGGCTTCATCCGGTGGATGGGCGACGCGACGGGCACGGTCTTCTCGCAGTCGAACCCAGTCACCATGGACATGCCAAGAGTGGTCACATGGGAATGGCAGACGCAGCACAAGCTCACCCTCACGGACAGCCGCGGCGGCGTCACGCAGAGTTCCTCCGACGGCTGGTACACCGAGAATACGCTCGCGAGCCTGACGGCGGCGGATCCATGGCCCGATGCGACGGACCCGCTGAACGTGCGCTACCGCTTCGTGAGCTGGTCCGAGGATGCCGCCGGAATCCTGCGGACGACGACCGTGACCATGAACGCACCGAAGCGTGTGACGGCATCTTGGACGACGCAGTTCCGAGTGACCGTGACCACGAACCCGCCGGGCGTGGGACAGGCGACCCTCGACGGGAGCGCGGTGTCGGCGGCCGGGGAATGGTTCGACGAAGGAACGCCGGTCCTGCTGAGCATTGCCACAGAGTTGCAGAGCAGCGGGAAGACCTACAAGTTCGTCTCCTGGGACGATGCAACCGGCGGGGCGAGCACGCTGGTCGTTGTCGCCAGCCCGTTGACGATTGTCGGGAACTTCCGCGAGGCGGGCCTGCTCGAGAACGTGGCCGTCCTTGGCGGCATCATCGCCGCGATCGTGGCGGCGATCCTGATCGCGCTCTTCCTGCTGTGGCGGCGCAAGAAGGAGCCGGAGGAAGCGCCTGCCCCCGTGGCAGGTGCGCCCCCGGCGCCCACAGGCATGATGCCCCCGCCGCCGCCTGCGGCCCCGATGGAGTCCCCCGCCGGGACGATGGAGTGCCCCTCGTGCGGCCTGACGATCGAGGCGAAGACCGGCCCGTGCCCGATCTGCGGCGCGGAGGTCGTCGCCCCGGCCGTCCCCGCGAAGGACGAGCGCATCGGGCGGCTCGAAGAGGCGTATAAGAGCGGACGGATCAGCAAGGAGCAGTACCAGGCGAACCTGAGGAAGATCCGCGGGAACACATAGGCGCGCCTGCCGCCAAAGCCCTTATGGGCGAGCGGAGCGTATCGACGGGCGCCGCCGTGATGTCTCTACAGACGCTGAACCGTGATGTGTGATGGGCGAGCTGAGCGGCACGTGCTGCGAGGCCGCAATTTCCATATAGCCGGACCCCGATGGCGGCGCGGGATGCACTCATGGCGAGCGGATTCGAAGTCCTAGGGCACTCTCGCGCGCTCCAGGCGCACTGGCTCCGCCGGATCGGCGCGTACGCGTTCGACCTGTCGGCGGTCTTGATGCCGACGTGGATCGTCCTCACCTTGCTGGGCGCCGGCGGGGTGGTGTTCCTCTCCATCGCGTCCGGGGTCTCGTTCGTCTTGTACGGGACGACCGCCGAGGCGCTCCACGGGAAGACGCTGGGGAAGTACGTGTTCGGGCTCGAGGTCCGGTCCCTCCGCGGTCCGATGACCCTGCGGAAGGCAGCGGCGAGGAACGCGCCCAAGTTCTTCTGGTACATCTTCCCCGTTCTGGACCTGCTCCTCGCGCTCGTCGGCTCGGGCGACCCCCGCCAGCGATTCACCGACCGGGCGATCGGGACGACCGTCGTGTGGCAGGAGATGAAGCCTATGTCGAACGTCGCCGCCAGCTGACATGAATCAGCCCGTCAGGACGTGAAAGGACACACGCCCCCACGCCGCCAATCGTTTAAATACGGACCTGGGAATCGGGCGCAGCGATGCTGTTCATCTGCCAGCTGCAAATCATCCCGGGCCAGCTCGAGGAGGCCACGCGCATGTTCCGCCACCCGAAGATCCCGAACAACGTGATGATCCACGAGTTCCTCGGCCTCCTGGGGAAGCCGGACGCGATCGTCATTTTCGAAGCCCCGGACGCCGCCACGGCGGCGGACTTCGTCGTCCAGTTCGGGCGGGCGGCGGAGGCGACCACGTCCCTCGCGCTCCCGATCGAAGAGTTCAAGTGGACCTGGTAAGCGCGCGGCGCGAGCCATGAAGCGTTGTGGGTTGGCTCCGTCCTGTCACCCACCCTGCCGCCAGAACGATCAAAAAAGAAGAGGGAAGAAAAAGGGAAAAGGGGGGCAGAGCCCCCGAGGCCGGCTGGCTATCGCAGCTCGCCGCTTGCGAGCAGCGTGGCGCCGTCCGAAATCTGGTAGTCCGTGCCCGTGACGTACCACAGCACCCGGCACAGGATCCGGTCACCGACCGATATTGCGGTCGAGGACGCGCTCGCCTCTTCGAGCGAGCAGCCATTCGTCCCTGTGACGAGCGCGGACAAGGCGGTCGACGTCAGGTTCGTCGTGCCGTCCTGCTTGATCAGCGTCAGGGTCGTCGTCGTGTACGCCTTCCCCGACGGGGTGCTCGTCACCAACAGCTGCCAGTTCGTGCCGTCGCTCGTGCGGCTGACGGCAACGCCGATCGCCTGGGGGCCGCCGCCTGGTCCGGTCAACAGACCGGTAACCATCACGTACAGCACAGCCGCCAACACCACGGTGATGGCTACCATCAGAATGGTAGCGATCACCGGAGACACACCCTTCTCATCCTTTCGGATGATCAGTCGCTTCCGCATGTTTAGTCACCGGTGGGGTTTCCACCGACCGACCCAGCGGACGATCCCCGGATAAACGTTTCGCCGACGTTATCGCCCCCGGAAGGGGGTTCGGAAGGGGGTTCGGAGGGGCGTGGGGCCTACTCGATCTCGAGGCCGGCCTTCGTGAGGGTCAGGGGGTGGACCCCCGTCTTCTCCGGGTGGTTCCGGACCTTGCGAATCACGAGGTACCGCTTGAACACCTCGCCCTCCCGGACGCGCTCGAGCTCGAAGATGCAGTCCACGATCTCCTCGACCCCGGACTGGACGCGCGGGTCGTGGACGCCGCTCAGCATCGTGAGGAGGGCGACCCCCCCCGCGCGCTGCGTGTGCATCTTGATCGTTCTCAGGGACGAGAGCACGTCGATCGGCGCATACGACTCGAGGAAGAAGTCCAGGGAGTCCACGACGAGCCGGAACGGCGGGCGGAGCTGGCTCGTCTCGTATGCGAGGGTCGTCAGGAAGTTCACCTCGCGCTTCGTCGCGGCGGCGACTGCGCGGAGCTTCTGCAGGTCCTGGATCGTGACCCCCTCCTCGCGGTAGCGGCTCGCATCCAGCCGGCGTGCGAGGACGGACTCGTAGTACTGGTTCCCGATGTTCACGATCGTGACGTTCGCGTTCCAGCCGAAGTCCTTCATCGTGCTCACGATGTCCTCGTCGCGCTCCGCGGTCGTGAAGTAGGCAACGGCCTCGTCCTTGGCGGCAGCGCCTGCGAACTGCTTCGCGAACAGCTCGAGTCCCACCCCCGGGGGACCGCAAACGAGGACCGTGAAGCCCCGGGGGAGGCCGTTCATGAGCGCCCCGTCGAGCGCGGCGATGCCCGTGGAGCCCGCGCTATCCGCCACCTTCGGCCCCCACGGCAATGGTCTCGTCGCAGACGAGGTTCAACATGTTCCGGATCTCGTCCGTCTCGTACTGTTCCATCGAGAAGACGATCGTGTAGGCGTTCTTGCTCCGCAGGTTGTTCACCATGATGTGGAGGAACTCGCTCAAGATCTTCGTGTTGTTATGGATCGCGAGGCTGTTGATGCTGTCGAGGACGATGACGTTCCCGCGCTCCTTCGTCTTCCGGACGAGGTATTCGACCTTCAGCATGATGTTCTCGAGCATCGTCGGGGACTCCACGTGGCTCGTGTGGGCGTGCTTCTCCGTCCCGCTCATCATGATCTGCGAGATGCAGTCGACGAACCAGATGTGGTCCATCGGGATCTCGAGGACCTCGAGCGCGTTGATGATCGAGCGCGATGGGATCGTGCTCGTCACGTACAGCACGTCGAGGTCTTTCTGCGGCGCAAAGACGTCGAGGATATCGCGGATCGAGTCGAAGTACTGGTCCGCCCCCATGCGCAGGGCGACCGCGCTCCCCTCGGGGAGCTCGATGAGCTTGTCGCGCAGCCTCCCCGCCATCTCAGCCGCCTCCCGCGGCGATGCTCCCGCCCTTGAGCAGGGGGACGAGGAGGACGCCGGTCGTCGTGAGGTCGAGCACGTACTTCGCGCGGGAGTGCGAGGTGCCGCGCATTTTCACGACCTGCAGCGTGCGCAGCAGGTCGCCGCGCCGCTCCAGGTTCCCCATGACGACGATGCCGTCCGCGATCGCCTCCTCCACCCCGTACGTCGAGTACCGTTCCCCGGTCGGCGCAATCTCGGAGACGAGGAGGGTCGTGCATTCCAAGCTGGAGAGGATGGACCCGAGCTTCAGCACGAACTCCCGCATGATCTCCTCGGACTTCAGGCGGTACGAGATGGACGTGACCGAGTCGACGACGAGGCGACTGACCTTCATCTCCCTCACCAGGCTGACGACCGCGTCAATCAGGATGTGGACCTCTTCGTAGTCGAACTCCGGCCGGTCCAGGCCGAGCCGCTCGTAGATCACCGAGAGGTCGATGAAGTGCAGTCGGCCCTCCCGGATGAGCTTGTCATCGAAGAAGTCGTAGGGGATGATGTTCGTGAGGAGCTTATCCGTGGACTCCGTGACGGAGATGAACAGGCTGTTCTCACCGGAAAGGGCTCCGTGGACGAGGAACTCGATGCACAACGACGTCTTGCCCGTCCCGATGGAGCCCGTGACGAGGACCGTATTGCCTCGCGGGATGCCGCCGTCGAGGATGTTGTCCAGGCCGTCGATCCCGGTCACGCACCGGGCGACCCGCTCGTCCGCGGCCTCCCGCTCCTTTGCGGGCACCTTCGGTCGAAAGGGGCCGCTCGTATTTGAACCGTTCTGGATGATTCCGTAGCGAAGATGCGTGCGGACGATACGTTCTTATGGAGACGGCCGCGTATTCGGCGCGGATGGAGAAGCCGATCCTCCAGGTCGCCCTGGACTTCATGCATCTGAAGAGGGCGGTGCAGGCCGCGAGGGAGGCCGTCGAGGGCGGCGCGGACTGGGTCGAGGCAGGCACGCCCCTCGTCAAGTCCGAGGGCGTGGAATCCGTGCGCGCGCTCCGGAAGGCGTTCCCGGACAAGGTCCTCGTCGCGGATCTGAAGGTCATGGACACGGGCGCGCTCGAAGTCGAGATCGCCGCCAAGGCGGGCGCGAATGTGATCACGGTGATGGGCGTCACGGACGACGCGACGATCACAGAGGCCGTGAAGGCGGCCCGGCGCTACGGCGCGAAAGTCATGGTCGACCTCATGCGCGTGAAGGACAAGCCGAAGCGCGCGAAGGAGCTCGAGGCGCTCGGCGTCGACTACCTGAACATGCACGTCAGCATCGACGAGCAGATGATCGCGCACACGCCGCTCGATGAGCTGAAGGCGGTGTGCAAGGCGTCCGGCCTTCCCGTGGCGGTCGCGGGCGGGCTGAACAGCGAGACCGTGGCGCAGGCCGTGGAGGCGGGCGCGCGGATCATCATCGTCGGCGGGGCGATCATCAAGGCGGAGAAGGTCGTCGAGGCCACGAAGGCGATCCGGAAGGCGATCGACAAGAAAATCCGGATCCCGACGGGGCTCTACAAGAAGTACTCGCACGACGAGCTGTTCGAGGCGTTCCGGAAGGTCAGCACCCCGAACCTCGCGGACGCGATGCAGAAGCGGGGCGTACTGCGGGGCATTCTCCCGCGGAACCCGCACGGCGTGAAGATGGTCGGCCGTGCTGTGACCGTGAAGACCGCGGACGGGGACTGGGCGAAACCCGTGGAGGCGATCGACCGCGCGGGGAAGGGGGACGTGATCGTCGTCGACGTCGGCGGCGGTCCCACCGCGGTCTGGGGGGAACTTGCCTCCTGGTCGTGCAAGGTCAAGGGTGTCGCCGGCGTCGTGATCGACGGCGCGGCCCGCGACATCGACTCGATCGTCGAGATTGAATTCCCGTGCTTCTCCCGCCACATCGCCCCGCACGCGGGCGAACCGAAGGGTCACGGGGAGATCGGCTCCGAGATCGAGTGCGGGGGCCAGGTCGTCCGGACGGGGGACTGGATCGTCGGGGACGAGTCCGGCGTCGTCGTCGTCCCGCAGGAACTGGCGGTGGAGATGGCGAACCGCGCGCTCGACGTGCTCGAGCGGGAGAACCGAATCCGCGAGGAAATCAAGCGGGGTGGGACGTTGTCGTCCGTGCTCGAACTCGAAAAGTGGGAAAAGGTCGGCTAGGCGGGGGCTACGGCAACCGCCAGGAGCCGCCTCTTTCGGCGCACTCGCCCGGAGTGGGGATCGACCTCGAGGCGAAGCCCCTCCATGGAGTAAGCCCCGAGCACGCTCATATCCCCGGGTTCTCCAAAGACCGCAAGCGTCTCCACCGAGCGGCCGAGGTAATGGACGTACATCCGCCCCACATCGCGCACCATCGGGTCGCCGTTCGCAAGCTCGTACTCCTCCCGCCACTCCGGCCGGACCCCCAGACGCTGGAGGAACCTCAAAGGGAGGATTGAGTCAGCGGCTCCCGTATCGACAAGCAATCTCACGCGCGCCCTCGCTCCCCGGCGGGTCTTCGAAACCTCGACCGTAACGTAGGTCATGCCCATGACCTCCTCTGAACTGTACCCTGTCACATCCAGGTGTGTACTACATGTACTTGTCGTCAGGCGAATGGTCCTCGACTAACGGACGGCCGAGGCTACCCTGCGGACCTTCTCCTCCATCGTCGGCGACGGCCCGCGACGGGAGTCGATCTTGATCGAAATCGAAAGACGTTCACAGTCCTTTAGGAGGGCATCGTTGCACCTCTTGATGACCGCCATGACGTCGTCCCACGGCCCCTCGACGACCGTCCCCATCGGATTCAGCTCGTACTTCAGCCCGCTGTCGTGAACGATCTGCACCGCCTTCGTCACGTACTTCCTGAGGCTCACGCCCGCGCCGATCGGGGTCACGCTGAATTCCGCAATCATAGCATCCTCGCCACGGAATCGTCGCAAGGCCTTAAGGCAACGCGCTCCATCTTGCGGGGGTGGACAGAGCGAAGCTCGGGCGCGTGATGAGGGACGTGCGCGAGGGCCGCATCACCGTCGGCAAGGCGATGGAGGAGGTCCGCGGGCTCCCGTTCGAGGACCTAGGGTTCGCGAAGGTCGACACCCACCGCGGGGTGCGGAAGGGCTTCCCCGAGGTCGTCTACTGCCCCGGGAAGACGGACGCCCAGATCGTGTCGATCCTCGCGCGTCTAGCGGCGAACTCGAACGTCGTCCTCGCGACCCGCGCGACCCCGGGGACGTACCAGGCCGCCCGGGGAGCTCTCAAGGGGAAACCCGTCGCATATTATGACGGCGCCAGGATGATCGTCGTCGGGGGTTTTCCGAAGAGGCGCTCGGGCCGCGTGCTCGTCGTGACCGCCGGGACTTCGGATCTCCCCGTCGCAGAGGAGGCGGCACTCACCGCCGAGGCCATGGGCGCCCGCGTGGAACGTCTGACGGACGTGGGTGTCGCGGGGGTGCACCGCGTGCTGGAGAACCGCCAAACCCTGGACCGGGCGAGGGTCATCGTCGTCGTCGCGGGCATGGAGGGCGCCCTTCCGAGCGTGATCGGCGGCCTCGTGAACCGTCCCGTGATCGCAGTGCCGACGAGCGTCGGCTACGGGGCGAGCTTCGACGGATTGGCGGCGCTCCTCGCGATGCTCAACGCGTGCTCGCCGGGCGTGGCGGTCGTGAACATCGACAACGGGTTCGGGGCCGGGTACCTCGCGGCCCAGATCAACGCCGGCTAGAAGAAGCTGGGGAAGACGCCCAGGGAGTTGCCGGCGAAGTAGAGCGCGACCGCCAGGACGAGCATCGCACCCCACAACGGCTTGTTGAACGAGAAGATCTTGAACCCGTCCAAGGGAAGGAAGGGCAACAGGTTGAAAATCCCCAGGAAGAGGTTCACGAACGCGACCGTCCCCACAAGGACGGACACGATGTCGGCGAACGCGAAGGTTGAGACTCCGAGGAGGACCGCGACCGCCGTGGTCGTCCCCGCAATCGCGAGGTTCGTGCCAGGCCCGGCGGCGCTGATCCGGACGGTCTGGCGAGCGTCCACGTGCCCGGAGATGACGACCGCTCCCGGCATTGCGAACAGGAACCCGAACGCGGCGGTGAGGATCCCGATCCCCAATCCCATGAGCGAGTACCGAAACTCCGCGAAACACCCGTAGCGCTGCGCGACGACCTTGTGGGCGAGCTCGTGGAGCAGGAACGCGGTGACCACCGCGACCAACGAGACGGCCAAGAGAATCCCGAGTCCGGCCGGACTCCCCAGGTTTCTCGCGCCCGCGATTCCTCCGACCAGCGCGAGTGCGAACGCGAGGGTCATCGCGCCGACCGCGACGAGGATCTGGCGGACCTCCTCGGCGCTGAACCGCAACCCGCCGCGGGGCTGGACCTGCACCCAGTAAGACACGCGCTCGGCCGAACCTGCCGTCCGTATAAGATGGTTCACCTGAACTTCGCGCCGCAGTTCTCGCACTCCGGCTCCTCCGGGGCGAGTTCCTCGTCGCACACCGGACACCAGAACCGGCCGTTGTCCCTTCGCTTTCCGAGCTGGCGGCGGACGATCGGCGCGAACTTGCTGCGGAAGGCGGCCTCTCCCTCCTGGTGGAGGATCTGCTCGAGCAGCGTCGTGTCGATGCCGCACGCCCTCCACTCGCTGAACTGGCGTTCGTAGGTCCGCGAGGCCTGGGGGACAGGGATCGCGGGGGCGACGTCGGCGTCGAAGGCGTCGAGGATCTCCTCGCGGAGGTCTGTCGGCATCTCGAGGAAGTCGGGATCCGCCGCCAAGTCCTGGACCTCCCCCACGACCTCCGCGAGCTGACGCTGGATCTCTTCGGGAGTCGGCTCCCGCTCGCCGCGAGCGCCGCAGGCAACGCACACCGCATTCGCGGACGCCTTCGGCGTCTCGCACACAGGACAGGGAACCTCCTTTCGAATGCGCGGGGCGACCGTGAGTTGGTTGAGCGTGATCTTCCGCGCGAGCGTGCGGTGCAGGCCGAGGCGGATCGCGCGCTCCGGGAGGGCGAGCTTGAGGACGTCCGCAGGGTCCCAGTACCCGCGCCCGTACAGCCACCGAGCCATCCGGTCGTCGATGCCGGGCAACTGGATGAGGCGCTCGATCGACTCCGCGGGCGCGTTCTCGAGCAACGGTTCGGCGCCCCCGCACTCGGCGCACCGCGCAATCGGACCGGGGAGCTCCTTTCGGCACACCCGGCACCGCGCCCGACCGACGTGGAGGATCGTCCCGCATCGCGGGCACACGTCGTCCTCCCCACGCCAGCCGCAGACCTCGCAAAGGCCCTCGGTGGGCATCGCGGTTCAAGAGCCGATGCGGAGCGTAATCAACGTACGCACGCGGTTATCAACGGAACCTACGCGGCCGCCTTCCGCTCGAAGACCCAGAGGGCGAGGACGAGGAGGACCACGAGCCACACGGCAGCCGCCGCGCCGAGCACGTCGCCGCCGATGGCGGTGCCGCCAAGGAAGCCCGTCAGGTTCAACGGGGCATACAGGAGGACGAGCTGCTGGTAAATCGCGCTCGGGTTGCCCAGACCCGCGTACAGCTGGAACTGGAATCTCGCTGCGGGGTCCCCCAAGAGGGCGCCGATTGCGAGCGTCAGGACGTTGTAGAGGAGGTTGAACAGGAGCCACAGGAGGACGCCGAAAAGGACTGCCGTGCCGCTCGTCTTCGCAAGAGTGGAGAAGATGATCTGGAGCAGGACGTAGAACGCGATGAGGAGGAGGGTGAACCCGAGGAACGCGGTTGCGAATCCCCCCGAGGGCGACTCCCCGCTCGTGGCGGTGATCACCCCAAGGCCGACGAGGTTCACCAAGGTCACCGGGAAGGCCACCGCGGCGAACGAGCCGAGGAACTTCCCTAGGAGGACGCCGGAGCGCGACACGGGGCGGGACAGAAGCAGGTCGAGGGTCCCTTGCACCCGTTCCTTCGAGACCGCGTCGAACGTCACGACGATGGCGAAAATCGGGACGATGAGGTACAGGAAAACGGCGGAAAGGAAGAAAAGGGTCGCGTCCGGTGTGCCAAAGAGGGAGCCGAAAGGATCTTCGAAGACGAAGACGGTGAAGGTCTCCGCCTCTCCCGCCACTTCAATCATGATGTTCGAGGGCCCGACGGGCAGGCCAAGCCGTCCATATCCGCGAGCGTCCACGTCGCGGACGTAGGTGCCGTTCACGGAGAGCCGGGCTGCCGCGGGCGCTCCCGAACGGTCGACGACGTGTACCGCGAGCGTCTCTCGCACGCTATCGCCGCCAAAGTCGAACTGGTCCGTCGTCCAAGTGAAATTCACAAGGCTGGGGAACCAAGCGATCTGCGAACCAACCTGGACGGTCCCCGTCTGCGCCGCCACGAAGACGTCCGTGCGGTTACCCATTGGGAATCGGACGAACCCGCTCGCATTCGTGCGGGCCTCGCCGAGGTCGCCTGTCGCTCGGAAAGATGACGAGAACGTCACGCGCACGTCCGCCCGCGGGCTGCCGAACGGGTCCGAGACGAACACCGAGGCCACGTGAGAGCCGTTCGTCTCGTATGCCGGGTGAGGCCACACCACGAGAGGGGGGAGGTTCCCTCCCCCCGGCCCGCCGCTCAGGCCGTAAGCGCCGCCAACGACGGCGAGGGCAAGGACTGCGACCATGATGAGGAGGCGGACGCTCTTCAGGTTCGCGAGGAATTCCTGCCGCGCGACCTGCGGAAGTCCGCGGAAGAACGTCAGGAGGTTCACGCCGGGCCTCCCTTCGTCAAGGACAGGAACAAGTCTTCGAGGTTTCGCTGCTCCGTCCTGATCTCGCGGAGCTTCCCGCCGCCCAGCACGATCGACTTGCTGACTTCGGGCCCGACGTCGGTCCCCGGGCTCGCAGTCACCGTAGCACCCGCCTCCGTGCGCTCGACGGCGGTCACCCCCGAGATTGCCCGGACGGCCTCAAGAATCGCGTCGGACAGTTCGGTGGCGATGACATGGAGGATCGCGGGCGCGCCCACGGCTAGGCGCGCGGTCAGGTTCTCGATGGAGTCCACCGCCACTATGCGCCCGCGGTCGATAATCCCGACGCGCTTGCACAGCTGCTCGACCTCGGACAGCAGGTGGGAGGAGAGGAAGATCGTCTTCCCCTCATGGTTCAACGAGCGGATCAGGTCGCGGAAGTACCGCATGCCCTGCGGGTCGAGCCCGTTCGCCGGCTCGTCCATGATGATGACCTCCGGCTCGTGGAGGAGGCACTGTGCAAGCGCGAGGCGCTTCTTCATCCCGTGGCTGTACGCCTTGAGCTTCTTGCTCCCCGCGTCCCCGAGGCCGAACCGCTCGAGGGACTCCTTCGCGCGCTTCCTCGCCTCCGCCCGCGGGATCTTGTGGAACGAGGCGTAGTACCGGAGGTGCTGCTCGCCGGTGAGCGTCGGGTAGAACGCAACCTCGTCCGGCATGAGTCCGAGCCTCTCCTTCACCGCCAACGGATCGTCGCCCAGGTCGTGGCCGTCGATCCGGATCGTGCCTGCTGTCGGGTCGAGCACGGTCGAGAGGATCCGGATCGTCGTCGTCTTGCCGGCACCGTTCGGGCCGAGGAACCCGAAGATGTCCCCCCTCGGGACCGTGAAGGAGACGTCGTCGAGCGCGCGGACGGAGCGGCGGCCGCCATAGGACTTGACGAGCCCTTGGACCTCGATCAACGGAGGGAAGCGAGACCCATCATCGCCAAAAGGATTGCGGCGGAGTGCCCAAGGACCGTACCTGCAATACGCACCTTCACTCACCTCCACGAGAACGAAGGACCCGGTGGCCCGCCTGCCTGAGCATGTGCCCTCCCTCTTCCCGTTCGACCGCGTGCGTCCCAGCCAAGCGGCCTTCCTCACGGACGCCCGTCGCGCGATCGCGGGGGGCAAGCACCTCGTGGCGCACGCGCCCACGGGCCTCGGGAAGACCGCGGTCGCTCTGGCGGCGGGGCTCGAGCACGCGGTGCGTGAGGACTTGGTCGTCCTGTTCCTAACGTCGAAGCAGAGCCAGCACCGCATCGCAGTCGAGACCGTCCAGCGCATGGAGGCGCGCGGCGTTCGGCTCCAGGTCGTGGACGTGATCGGGAAGCACGCGATGTGCCTCCAACCGGACGCCCCCCGGGGCGGCCGCGCCTTCCACGCGTACTGTGAGGCGAAGGTCGCCTCGCGCGCGTGCTCGTTCTACAGCGCGAACGCGGAGTCGACCGTAGCAGAGATTCGACGAAGGGCGCTCCACGTCCAGGACCTCATCCGAGCGTGCGGCCACGACGGCGTGTGCCCACACAAGACCGCGCTGGAGGCCGCGAAGGATGCGGTCGCGATCGTGTGCGACTACAACTACGTCTTCAGCGACCTGCAGGAGAGAATCTTCGGCCGCATCGGAAGATCCCTCGCGGACTCGATCCTCCTCGTCGACGAGGCGCACAACCTCCCGGACCGCATCCGGAGCCAGCAGTGCGGGGACCTGACCCTCTTCGGACTCATGCGCGCAGCGCGCGATGCGCGGCAGGTCGATCCACCGTTGGCGGCGGAACTGAGTGCAATGGCCCAGGCGCTCCAGGCCGCCCTCCGCCCCCTTCGACGGGAGAGCCGGGTGACGCGCGACTTCTTGGATGAGCTCCTGGAGAAGGCCGCCAGCGGCGGTCCTGTCATCCGCCCCGAAGACCTCGCCCGGGACTGCCACCGTGCGGGCGAGATGCTGATCCGGCTCGGCGTGACGACCCCGCTCCTCGACGTGTCCACGTTCCTGCGGATGTGGGAGGAGCGCGAGGAGGCCGTCCTGCGCCTCGCAGACGGCGGCACAGAGAAGCGCGTCTCCTACAGGCTCCTGGACCCGTCGATCCTCGGCCGCCCCGTCTTCCACGAGGTGTACGCGTCCGTCGTCATGAGCGGGACGCTCCACCCCACCGGCATGTACGCAGACCTCCTGGGGCTGGAGCCCGAGCGCCGCGTGCTCCGCGCCTACGGGTCTCCCTTCCCGCCCGAGAACCGACGCGTCGTCGTGACGCCGCGCGTGACGACCGCGTACGGAAGGAGGGACGATCGGATGTACCGTGCGATCGCGGAGGAGATCACGCGCGTCGCCGCCGCCGTCCCCGGCAACGTGGCCTCGTTCTTCCCCTCGTACGACCTCATGGAGCGCGTGCTCGCGCGCGTCCGCTGGTCCGACCTGCCGAAGGAGGTCCTCGTCGAACGGCAGACCTGGACGAAGGCGGACCGGGACCAATCCCTTCGGTGGCTTCAGTCCCGCCAGGAGACGGGCGGGCTACTCGTCGGCGTCCTCGGCGGCGGCCTGTCCGAGGGCGTGGACTATCGCGACAACCTGCTGCGTGCGGTCTGCATCGTCGGCCTCCCTCTGTCGCCGCCGACGCTCGAGGTCGAGGCGCTCAAGGCGTACTACGCGGCCAAGTTTGGCGGCGAGAAGGGGTACGAGTACGCGGTCGTCTACCCCGCGCTGAACAAGGTGCTGCAGGCCGCCGGTCGTCCGATCCGCGGCGAGAGCGACCGCGCGATCGTCGTGCTCATGGACCGGCGCTACCTGGACCAGCGGTACGCAGCGGGCATGCCGCCCGACTTCCGGTACCACGCGACGGAGGACGCCGCTCGGGAAGCGATCGCGTTCTTCCGCGCGGAGGCGGCAGCCACGGGGTAACCTTATCTAGAATCCGTCGGATGCGCGGCCGTGCTCTTGAAGCGCGGCGCGGAGGCGGAACTGCGGCGAATCGAGTGGCACGGGCGGCAAGCGGTCGAGAAGGTCCGTATCCCGAAGGGATACCGCCACGAACGACTTGACGATGACCTCCGCCGCCAGCGCATCCGCACGGAGGTGCGCCTCATGCACGAGGTCCGCCGGGCTGGCATCTCAGTCCCCATCCTCTACGACGTCGACCTGGCGGGTCACCGGATCGTCATGGAGTTCATCGACGGGCCAACGGTGAAGGAGGTCCTGCAGAAGCGGCTCGAGGACCCTCGCACGGTCGCACGGGCGGTCGGCCACGCGGCGGGAACGCTCCACGTACATGGCCTCGTCCACGGGGACCTGACGACCTCGAACATGCTCTGGAGGGACGGCCGCATCCACCTCATCGACCAGAGCATGGGGGAGAAGACGCATGCGCTCGAGTCGCAGGGAGTCGACCTGCGACTTTTGAAGGAGGCATGGACGAGCGCGCACTTCGACGTTCTCGACCTCTTCGACGAGGTCCTCGCCGCCTACCGCGCGGCCCATCCGAAGGCGGAGGAGGCGATCGCGAAGATGCGCGAGATTGAGGAACGAGGGCGGTACACATGATGCGTTTCGTCACGACGAACGAGGGGAAGTTCCGTGAGCTGTCCCACATCCTGGAGGGCAGGGGAATCGCGATCGAACGTCTGGACCGGGATTACCCGGAGCTGCAGGCGGACACGCTTGAGGAGGTCGTCCGCCACGCGCTCGACGTGCTCGGAAAGAAGCTCGACGACTTCATCATCGACGACAGCGGGATGTTCGTCCAGGCCCTCCACGGGTTTCCGGGCGTCTACTCCTCCCACGCGTTCCGGACGATCGGCGCCGACGGGATCCTGCGCCTCCTCAAGGGCGAGTCGAACCGGGCCGCGCAGTTCGAGACCGTGCTCGGGTTGCGCCGCCGCGGGAAGAACCGCATTGTCAAGGGGGAATGTCTAGGGACGATCTCCCAGGCGCCTCGGGGCGTCAGCGGCTTCGGCTTCGACCCGATCTTCGTGCCGCAAGGCCAGAAGCGGACGTTCGGGGAGATGACCGCGGACGAGAAGGACGCGATGTCCCACCGCGGGAACGCCGCGCGCGCCCTGATGGCGCTGTTCTCCGGAGGGTGACGTGCGCTCGCGGTCGAAAGCCGCCGAAGCGATGTTCCGCGCAAGCCTCTTCGTCCTCCCGTTTGCGATCGGGTTCCTGTACATCGTGTCGCTTCTCCCAGCCGTCTCGGCGGAGGCCTGGTACACCATTGTGTTCGAGGGCATGTTCCTCTACATGTTCGCCCCCGTCGGCACGGAGGTGGTCGTCCCGCTCCTCATGTTCCGCCTCCAGGGGTTCAGCGCCTCCCCCCACGAGTTCGTCCTGGCGGTGGCGAGCATCGTCCTCGTCGACGTGTTCACCGCGCTGTTCATCGCCTGGAACTGGGACCTCCTCGAAAAGCTGCCCTACGTGGGCGGCGCTGTCCGCCGCGTGGAGGCGAAGTGCCACGAGGTGATCGCCCGGCGGAAGTGGGGCGAACGCATGACGCTCGCGGCATTGGCGGCGTACGTCGCCCTGCCGGTCCAGATGACGGGGGGCCTGTTCAGCTCCGTCCTCGGCCGCGTCTTGGGCATCGAGCGGGTGCACGTGTTCCTGGCGGTGGTCGCGGGCAGTGCCATCGGCGCCATCCCCATGGGCATCCTCGGCTACTTTGCCGGCGACGCGGTCCTGGACGCACTGGCGTCGCCGACTGCGCAGACGATCGGCGTCGCGGCGGGAATCTTGATTATGATCGCGTTCGTTGCGGCGGTCGCCTGGCTGTACGTCCGGGGGAAACGGAATGAGAATCGAGACTGAGCGGTTCCTGGTCACGGGCGGGCTCGGGTTCATCGGCCGGCACCTCGTGCGCGCCCTCGTCCTCCGCGGTGCGACCTGCGTCGTGATCGACCGCTCGAGGGAGATCGAAGCGATCCGCGACCTCGTCGCCTCCGGGAAGGTCACCG
>Ga0209342_10002147_pt1 | contig 21470 bp, 19 predicted proteins | sample RifCSP16_2_FD_184023 | JGI IMG/M metagenome (GOLD analysis project Ga0209342, IMG submission 184023) | Soil microbial communities from Rifle, Colorado - Rifle CSP2_sed 16_2 (SPAdes) (version 2) | ecosystem: Environmental > Terrestrial > Deep subsurface > Rock core/Sediment | place: Rifle... | reverse complement strand
CACTGAGTGGAAGTGCAAGACGAGGTCGGAGATGCTGAGCCAACTGTCGAGGGGGATTTGGAGTTCGAGACACCGGAGGGCGAGACCTTCGTCATTACGGAAGTTGGTGGCGGGTACGCCCTTGAGCGAATGCGCGTCTGTGGAGGCGAGGTTGGCGAAGGAGCGGTGGCGTGAAGCGGCTTCGTCTGTCGATACTGGTCGGGATCGGCTTCACCATCGGCGTCACGACCTCTGCCGGCGCCCACGGAAATCAGTATTGGGGGATCCTCTGGCCGAAGGCGGCAAGCCCAACGAATGTGCATTGGGGATTCAACGATGAGGTAGTGGGGGCAACCAAGCGGGATTCAATCACGCACGGAGCCAATCAGTGGGACTTCGCCGACAACGCGGACTTCAAGTTCACGCAAGATCTGGCGGACGAGACAGAAGATTATCCCGGTTGGAACCGCGCGGAGGACTGCAACCCCAATCCCAACAATAGCGTGCATCTGGACAACAGCATTCCGAACGGCGGAGGGTACCAGAATGCCCTCGCCGTTGCCCAGGTGTGCGACGATGACGGTGACGGGAAGATCAGCTCGTTCATCGTTATCTTCGACAAAGACGACTGGAACTGGTATTGGGATTCGGGCAATCCGAATCCCAACGAGATCGACTCCCGGTCGGTTGCGGCGCACGAATTCGGCCACGCATGGGGGTTTTCGGGCCATTTCTCTGACGGATCGGGCCTGTGTCCGGAGAATTCTGGACGTCACACGATGTGCGAGAGCTACGTCCAGGGCTCGACGTGGCAGCGTTCCTTAGAGACGTACGACTCGCACACTCTGTCGAACGCGTATCCGCCTCCATGACCACGGGCCGTATCAACTCCGAGAGAGCGGGGCGATTCCAGCAGATCGAGTTGAGTGGGATGCACAAGTCAGCTCGTCACAGAGGACAATTGATATGAGACGCATCGGCCTTGTATTCGGTGTCCTTCTTGCGATCGCCGCGGCCTTCTCGGCCGCAACAGCCGGATCGTCGACACCAGACACCGTAGGGGTCGTCCGGGTCGAAAAGGCGATCATCAATGGTTGGCATTTCGGCTGCCACGGCGATGCCTGTCAGGCAGGGCCGTCCCCATTCGAGGCCATTCCTGTGACCACACCTTCGTCGGAGACGGAAGTTGATGTCGTGGTCACCGTGACGATGGACTACGAGACGACCCCGGGCGACTTCGGCGTGGTCCGTCTGCGCTACCGGGGCGGCGGAGCAGGAGCTGTCGACATGCGGCCCGGGGACTTCAGGCTCGACTCAGGGGGGCGGATGACGTCGTCTACCCTGAGTTGGGTGGCGAGGAACCTTCCGGCGGCAGGGGAGGACTACGAGTTCAGGCTGCTCGCACTCCCGCGGCGCAACTCCCCCGACGGGCACTTCCACTTCCGAGGGCACCGGTTCACGGTGGTCATCGAGATGTGGTCTGCTGGCTGATCCAAGAGCCGTGGGTGACGGCGGCCCGCAGCGGCCGGCAGGCTGGTCAGATGTGGGTGGGCCCTCCCACCATTCTCTTGCCGGAACCTCGTGCGCTTACGACCGTGGGCAGAGGGGAGGACTACCTTCCAGGAAGGACTGCTTCGGAGTGGGCCTGGGGTCCCAGGGCGAGGGTCGGGCGCGGGTCAGGGTCGCGTGATGATTGGCCAACCGCGGACTGGACAGCGAGGCTGCTGCGGGCTTGTCGTGCGACAGCCCAGGCCGGCGCGTTACGAGATTCGTGATATCCGTTACCGCTTGGCTTGAGACGACGCCGCAGCCAGCGGCTTCGGGCATTTCTACCGGCCCGACCTGGCCCTGGCCCTGGCCTGGCCCTGGCCCCTGGCCGTCGAACGCGCTCACCCGGTGGAACCGGACGTTGGCCACGTGGTCGAACCACCGGTCGAGCTGGGCCTGGAAGTCGTCCGGGTCCCGGAAGCTGCGGCCGGGCAGGAACGAGGTCTCCGCGTAGCCGGCCAGCTCCGCTCCACCAAGCCCTTGCCTCGGGATCGGCCGCCGGCCGGAAGTGCACCCCGAACCCCAGCGCGCCGGCGTAGCGGGCGAGCGGCTCGGTGGGGCGGGGATCGCGGGCGGTCTTGTCCAGGCACAGCGCGCCCTCCCGGTCGAACACGGCGGTGCGCGGCACCGCCCCGATGCGGGCGAGGCACCGATCGAGCGCCCAGAGCAGGTCGGGGGCGGACCGGGAGAACACCAGGGCTCCGCAGCCCACGCGGGAGTAGCCGAGGGCACCGAGGAGCACGTAGCCGCGCCGGCGGTGCCCGTGCCCGACCGGGATCGGGACCGGTGGCTCCCAGAGGTCCCACTGGGCGAGCTGACCGGGCAGGTACGTGGTGCGCTGGTAGATGCGGGCCCGCCGGAACAGGGGCCGGACCTCCCGCAGGTGCTCGTTCAGGATGGACTTGCCGCCCCGGTAGCCCTGCTCGGACAAGATCTCGAGCACGCGCTTGCCGGGGATCTCCGCGTCCTCATCGAGCAGGCGCAGGATCTCGCCGCGGAAGGGGTCGAGCTTGGAGGGTGCCCTCGGCCGTCGGTAGGCGGGCGCCTGGTCGGAACGGAGCGCCGCCCTCACGGTGTTGCGGGCAAGGCCGAGGCGTCTGGCGATCGCCTTGATGCCCAGCCCCTCCGAGAGGTGCAGCCGCCGGATCTCTGCCCACTGGTGCACGTCGATCATCCCTTCCCCCTGGTCGGCTCGGATCGCCGACCAGGCTCACCCCTCCGAGGAGCGGATCCACGGAAGGAAGCCCAGGGGGTCAGATTTCGACCGGCCCAGGGGGGTCAAGATTCAACCGGCGCCGACACCGGCCCCCCCGCGTCAGTGACGAGTTGCGCCAGTTTGCTCAGTTGTTGCCTTGACATGCAGCCTTTGCCCGGACGAAGATTGGGCGACGGGGAGCACCCAAACGAACCAAATCAGTGTACGCGGAGTCGAATCCCCGCAGGGAGGCGCGATGGATCGGGCATCTTCTCGTGCACGGGGTGCACCGGTCCCAGTTCTTTGGACACGTAGTTGACCTTGTTCATCATGCCGCAGCTGCTCCCGTCGCCGCCAGGTAGGCCTCTCGGGGTGTGCGATGACCGTGGCGCTCGATGAGCCACTCCCGGTTGTAGAGTTCGACGAAGGCTCGGACCGCCTCCTGGAGCTCCTCGATTGTGTTCCACCGCCTGGTCCAGACCACCTGCTCCTTCAACGTGCGGATGAACCGTTCGGCGCACCCGTTGCACGGTGGCTCGCCCACGTAGGACGGCGAGTCGCAGATCCCCAGCCAGGCGAGCGAGCCCTGAAAGTGCGAGGAGGTGTACTGCGGTCCCCAGTCGTGCCGGCAGGAGATCCCGCGGCCCACGTCGGGTCCGAGCTCCCCGAACCGGTCCCTGACGGCATCGTAGATCGGCTCGAGCGCGGCGAAGCGGTCCCCACGGCGGGCAACCGACGCCCAGGCCTCTGCGGTGGAGTGGTCGGTGGCGATGAAGCACCAGACCCACCCGTCCCGGGCCGTGTAGGCCATCGTCGCGTCGGTGCCCCAGATCACGTTGGGCGCCTCGGGGATGATCGTGCCGTCGTGGGGGCGGGGTTTGCGCCTGCCCCGGGCCCGCTGGGGGGCGAGCAGGCCGGCCTCGCGCATCAGACGCAGCACACGCTTGCGTCCCACGTGAATGCTGCACTCGCGCCGCAGGCGAGCCGTCACCTTGCGATGCCCTTCCCCGGAGAACGGCGAGCGCTTGATCGCGGCGCGGATCCGCTCGAGCAGCTCGTCGTCGTTCAGCCGGGTGCGGGGCCCACGCTTGGCACCGGCGCTTCGGCTCCGGCCCGCTCTGGCGTAGACCGTGGAGCGAGGAGCCCGAAGGATCCGGCACACGGCGGCCAGGGCCACCTGCGTCTGGGCGCTCACCTCGACCGCTTCCCGGGCGGGATCTTGAGCCCCCTTTTTCGTCCCGCCGCCTGCCAGACCTCTAGCTCCATGGTGAGGCGGCCAATCTGGCGTTCGGCCTCCCGGAGCTTGCGGTCGGTCGGATCGGCCGGACGTTCCTTCAGGGCCTCGGCGCCGCCGGCGATGAACTCGTCGCGCCAGGCGGCCAGGCGATGGGCCTCGACCCGCAGCTCTCGGGCGACGGTGTCGAGGTCCTCACCGCGGAGCAGCCGCATCACCGCGTCGGTCTTGCGCCTGACCGACCAGCGGAGCTCTCCACCCGAGCGCTTCTTCTTCGCCACCACCGCCATCTTGGACCACCTCCCGCGCCATCATCCAGGCGCTAGTCGGGTGTCCAAAGGAACCGGGTGCGGTGGACTCCCACCTGGAGCGAAGCGCCCGGGTTTCATCAGGGTTCTTCTCGATGTGGACGGCGACGGTCTCGTTGGACCTGATCGTCCTGGCGTACTGGAGCGCGTGCAACGTCTCCTGGGGCTCGGCCTCGCGATCGCGCGCGCGATCGTGCAGGCGCACGGGGGGAGGATCTGGATCGAAGGCGCACCAACCGGAGGCACTGCGGTCGTGTTCGATGTGCCGGGGCTGCGCCGGGCCCGCGAGGGAGTCCGGTGACGCGCGTGCTCGTGGTCGACGACGAGCCGGCGATCCGCCGGGCCCTGCGGACGAGCCTCGAGGCGCGCGGCTACGAGGTCGCGACGGCGGCGACCGGCGAGGATGCGGTTGTCCGCGCCGCCGAGGGCGCTCCCGATCTCGTGTTCCTGGACCTTGGCCTCCCCGACATCGACGGGACCGAGGCGATCCGGCGGATCCGGGCCTTCTCGGACGTGCCCGTCGTCGTGCTCACGGTGCGGGATCGTCAGGCCGACAAGGTGGAGGCGCTGGACGCCGGTGCCGACGACTACGTCACCAAAGCCCTTCGGTGTGGAGGAGGTGCTCGCGCGTGCCCGCGCCGCCCTGAGGCGCGCGAGGAGCCTGGAGACTCCGAGGGGGGTGCTCCACTTCGACCAGCTGGACGTCGATCTCGAACGGCGGCTGGTGCGGAGAGCCGGCGAGATCGTGCACCTCACGCCGACGGAGTACGCGCTCCTCGAATCGTTCGTCGGGAGTCCCGGGAAGCTCCTCACGCACCAGTGGTTGCTGAGGAAGGTCTGGGGACCCGCGTACCAGACCGAGACCACCTACCTCCGGACCTACGTGCGGACCCTCCGGCCCAAGCTTGGGGATGACGCCATGGCCCCCGGGCTCATCGTGACCGAGCCGGGCGTCGGCTACCGCTGGATCTCCGAGCCCGAGCCCTAGAATCGGGTGACCATGGCCGTCGTCGACCGCCGCCCGGGATCCACCGGCGTTCTCAAACGGGTGCTCGTCGGCCGGGCGCTGGCGAGTCACAAGGCCGAGCATCAGCTCCTGCCGAAGGTCCTCGCCCTCCCCGTCTTCTCCTCGGACCCCCTGTCATCGGTCGCCTACGCGACCGAGGAGATGATGCTCGTCCTCGTTCTGGCCGGTGCCGGCGCGATCGGCCTGATGCTCCCGATCGGGTTCGCGATCGCGGCGCTCCTGTTGGTCGTTGTGACCTCCTACCGCCAGACGGTCCGAGCCTACCCACGCGGCGGCGGATCCTACATCGTCGCGAGGGAGAACCTGGGCACGCTCCCGGGGCTCGTTGCCGCGGCAGCGATCCTTGCCGACTACGTCCTCACGGTGGCCGTCAGCGTCACCGCCGGCACGGTTGCCATCGTCTCGGCGGCGCCGTCACTCTTCTCCTACCGCGTGCCTATCGCGCTCGGGCTCGTCGCCCTTGTCACGCTCGCGAACCTCAGGGGTGTGAAGGAGGCCGGCACGATGTTCGCGATCCCGACCTACGGGTTCGTCGCGATCGTGCTCGTGACGTTGGCGACGGGATTCTTGAAGTGCCTGAGCGGCTGCCCGGTTGCGGAGTCCGCCGATCTCCGTCTTCCCGTAGAGCACTCGGTCTCGCTGTTCATCATCCTCCGAGCGTTCTCGTCGGGCGCGACGGCGCTCACCGGCGTCGAGGCGATCGCCGACGGCGTGCAGGCCTTCCGGCGGCCGCAGTCGAAGAACGCGGCGAAGACGCTCGCGATCATGGGCGCGATGTCGATCTCGATGTTCCTGGGGATCACGTTCCTCGCGCGCGGGGTCGGGGTGCGCGTCTCCGAGCGGTTCGAGGAGGCGAGATCCGTACTCGCGCAGATCGGACACGCTGTGTTTGGTGGCGGGGTGCCCTTCATCGTGCTTCAGGTCTTCACGGCGGGGATCCTCATCCTGGCTGCCAACACGGCCTACCAGGACTTCCCCCGCCTGTCGGCGATCCTCGCGCGCGACCGGTTCATGCCTTCACAGTTCCGAAACCGCGGAGATCGGCTTGTGTTCTCCAACGGCGTCGTCATGCTCGCCGGCTTGGCCTCACTCCTGATCTGGACCTTCGGCGCGGACCTGACCCGTCTCATCCAGCTTTACGTCGTGGGGGTGTTCACGGCGTTCACGCTCTCGCAGACAGGGATGGTTCGTCGATGGCTCCGGACGAGGGAGGGAGACTGGAAGCGGAGCGCCGTCATCAACGGGATCGGCGCGACGACCACCGGCATCGTGCTCGTGATCGTAACGATCACGAAGTTCGTCCACGGGGCCTGGATCGTGGTCGCCGCGATCCCCGTGATCATCTACGGGTTCGCATCGGTCAAGCGGCACTACGACGCGGTCTCTGCGCAGGTGCGCAGGGGGGGCGTGCGGGCCGAGGTTGGACAGCGCACCGTCGTCCTGCTCGTCCGGGACCTGGGTCCCGACACGGCCGAGGCCCTCGGATACATAAGGTCGTTCCGCCCGCCCGAGCTGCGCGCGATCTACCCGGGCGACGTGTCCGCCGAGCTAAGGGAGCGGTGGCGAGAGTTCGCAGGCAGTGGCATCGAGCTTGAGGGTGTCAGGGGCGGGAGCCTGCTCGAGTGCGTTCGGGCATACGTGAGAACGATCCCTCGCGGCGAGAACGACTTCGTGAACGTCGTCGTCCCCGAGCGCGTGGAGGAGCGATTGGTCGTGTACCTGCTGCGGCAGCTCTCCCTGATCAGACTGAAATCGAGGCTGCTTCGGGAACCGAACGTCGTCGTCACCGACGTTCCGGTGCACATCGAGGACGGCGCCGTCGTCGGCGTCGACGGTCGCCCGCTGATCCCGCGGCGGACGGTGGCGCTGGTCTTCGTGTCGGCGGTCCACGACGCGACGATCCGCGCGGTGAGCTTCGCCAGGTCCCTGGACGCGGCGGAAACGAGGGCCATCTACTTCGACCTGGATCCCGACGAGGCGCACCGGATGGGAGAAGAGTGGGCCGAGCGCGATCCGGGGATCCCCCTCGACGTCGTCGAGGCGCCGTTCCGTGACCTCACGGGGCCCATGCTCGACGAGTTGCGTCGGGTTACCGCTCGGGGCGGCGTGTGCGCCGTCGTGATACCCGAGTTCGTCGTGTCGAAGTGGCGGCACTTCCCTCTTCACAACCAGAACGCTCTGTTCGTCAAGCGGCTGTTGCTCTACGAGCCGAGGGTCGTGCTTTCCTCGGTGCCGTTCGTGCTGGAGGAGGGGTGATGGAGAGAGACGAGGCTCTGGCGCTCGTGCGGGCCAAGGCGGAGAAGGAGACCACGGTCCGGCACCTCATCTCGGTCGAGGGCGTGATGCGAGCGCTCGCTCGCCGGTTCGGCGAGGACGAGCAGCTGTGGGGTCTCACGGGCCTCTTCCACGACCTGGACCAGGACCAGACGCACGAGGACCCAGATCGGCACGCGCGGGTGGCGGCGGAGTGGCTCCGCGAGGCCGGGGTAGACGAGCGGGTCGTGAACGGAGTGCTGGGGCACGCTTTCGCGGAAAACAGGACCGACCTCATGTCGAAGGCGGTCGTGCACGCCGACGCCATCGCGGGGCTGCTCGTGGCGGCGGCGCTCGTGCGTCCGGAGAAGGCGACCGGCATGAAGATCTCGAGCGTGAAGAAGAAGCTGAAGGAGAAGGCCTTCGCGCCGGGCGTGAACCGCGAGGAGGTCACCGGCGTCGAGGAGTCGATCGAGCTCCCGCTCGACGAGTTCATCGGCATCGGCATCGAGGGTCTCCAGTCGGTGGCCGCCGAGATCGAGCTCTAGACACCGCCACGCCGCGAGCGGGCGTCGCGGTCGCTCGGTAAGCTCTGTGCCACGCCGGGAGGCGTTCCACCGGGAGGGAGCCGCGAGTGGAGATCCGCCCCGCCGTCGAAGGGGACACGGGGTTCCTGCGGGAGATGCTGTACGAGGCAGCCACCTGGAACCCCGACTGGCCCCGGGAGCCGATAGAGGAAGTGCTCGCCGAGCCGCTGCTCGCCCGCTACGTCGAGGGCTGGGGCCGCGCCGGTGACGCGGGCGTGGTTGCTGAGATCGACGGGGAGTCGGTCGGCGCGGCGTGGTTCAGGGTCTTCACGCTCGAGGAGCCGGGGTACGGGTTCGTCGACGACAAGGTTCCCGAGCTCGCGATCGCGGTGGTGCCTCTCCACCGCCGCAAGGGGATCGGGACCAAGCTGCTCGACGCGCTTGTCGAGCGAGCGCGCGACGACGGATACGTTTCGCTCTCCCTTTCGGTGGCCGCCCACAACCGCTCGCGGATGATGTACGAGCGCGCGGGATTCTCCAAGGTGCGCGCCGAGCGGAGCCCCGCGGGCGAGCACTGGACGATGCGCCTGGACCTGTAACACCTCTCTAGGCGGCGGGGCGGGGTTGGCTCACCCGACGCACGACCCACCAGGAGAGCGCGATCACGAGCGTAATGCCGACCACGACGGCCAGCGGGCGCAGCACGTCCTCGACCACCGTCCATCGCTCTCCGAGCCAGTAACCCCCGAGTCCGAACCCGAGGGTCCAGGGAACGATGCCGAGGAACGAGTACAGGGTGAATCGGAGGAAGCCCATCCGCGCGACGCCGGCGGGTAGGGAGATGAACGCTCGGAGCAGTGGGATCAGGCGCACGAAGAACACGGCCGCCTGACCGTGGCGCTCGAACCACTCGTGGGCGCGGTCCACCTCGTTGGGTCTCAGCAACAGGTACCGTCCCCACCTGTCGATAAGCGGTCGACCGCCCGCGTAGCCTGCCCAATAGGCGAGCCACGACCCGATCACGCTTCCCACGACGCCGACCGTCATCACCGCGGCGAGCCCGAGCTGCTTGGAGGGGTCGCCGAGCGCGTCGATGGCGAACCCGGGACTCGCCAGAGCGCCGCCGAGCAGCATGACCGCCTCGCTGGGGATCGGGACGCACATCGAACCGAGCAGCATGAGCACGAGGACGGCGAGGTAGCCGCGGTCGGCCACCTGGTCGCGGACGAAGTCGAGGAGCGCGTCGAGCACGTGGGATCCCCGGCCGAGGGTAGCACCGGCATCTTGACGGGTGCTGGTACCGTGGCCCGCGGAGGGTCATCCTTGTCGCGCCCCCGCTTCCCTGGAAAAGGACGGATCGATGACGAAGACGTTGGTCGTGGTCGAGTCGCCTACGAAGGCAAAGACCCTGGAGCGCTACCTGGGTTCGGGCTACACGGTGAAGGCCTCCTTCGGGCACATCCGCGACCTCCCCAAGAGCAAGCTCGGCGTGGACACCGAGCGCGACTTCGAGCCCGAGTACGTCGTACCTGAGGACTCTGAGAAGGCGGTAAGAACGCTCCGTTCCGCGAAGAAGGGCGCCGACGACGTCGTCCTCGCGACCGACTTCGACCGCGAGGGCGAGGCGATCGCGTTCCACGTGGCCGAGATCCTCGGCATCGAGCCGGCACAAGCCAAGCGCGTGACGTTTACCGAGATCACCAAGGACGCGATCCTCGAGGCGTTCCGACATCCGCGCGAGATCGACCTTAGGCTCGTGGAAGCGCAGCAGGCCAGGCGGATCCTCGACCGGCTCGTCGGCTACCGCATCTCCCCGCTACTTTGGAAGAAGGTGCGGGCGGGGCTCTCCGCGGGCCGCGTGCAGTCACCGGCGGTCCGGCTGATCGTTGAGCGCGAGCGCGAGATCAGGGCGTTCGTGCCGAAGGAGTACTGGACGATCGACGCCAGGCTGACGCCGGCCGAGGCCGAGCAGCCCTTCCTGGCGCGGGTCGTCCAGATAGGCGACGAGAAGCTCGCGGCTTCGCCCGAGAAGAAGGGACTGGTGCTCGGCACGCAGGACGAGGCGGTCGCTCACGTCGATCGGCTGGGCGGGGCCGCCTACCGGGTGAAGGAGGTCCGTGAGAAGGAGGTCAAGCGCACTCCGGCGCCGCCGTTCACGACCTCGACGCTTCAGCAGGAGGCCGCCCGCAAGCTCGGGCTCTCCGCTCGGAACACGATGCGGATCGCGCAGCAGCTCTACGAGGGAGTCGAGCTTCCCGGCGAGGGTGTCGTCGGTCTCATCACGTACATGCGGACCGATTCGGTGACGATCGCCGAGACGGCGCTCCGCGAGATCGCCGAGCTCGTCCGCGTCGAGTACGGCGACGCGTACGCGCTCGATCACCCCCGCCGTTACAAGACGAAGCAGCGGAACGCGCAGGAGGCCCACGAGGCGATCCGCCCGACGTCGGCGATGCGCACTCCCGACCGCGTCGCCGGGGCGCTCGACGCGAAGCAGCTCAGACTCTACCGGTTGATCTGGCAGCGCACCGTCGCGTCGCAGATGCGCGAGGCAGTGTTCGACCAGCTGAGCGTCGATGTCGCGGCGACGGGCGAGGGCGGCACGTACCTCCTCCGCGCGACGGGACAGACGATCAAGTTCGACGGGTTCCGCCGCGTGTACTTCGAGGGGCGCGACGACGCGCCCGACGAGGGCGAGGAAGCGCGGCTTCCCCGGCTTACCGTCGAACAGGCGCTCCGCTTGCTCGAGATCCTCCCCGAGCAGCACTTCACCCAACCGCCGCCGCGCTACACGGAGGCCTCGCTGGTGAAGACCCTTGAGGAGCTGGGGATCGGGCGCCCGTCGACCTACGCATCCATCATCTCGACGATCCAGGACCGCGGATACGTTCGCCTGGAGGACAGGCGCTTCTACCCCGAGGACGTCGGCGACATCACGGTCGACAAGCTGGTCGAGCACTTCCCGGACGTCGTCGACTTCGCGTTCACCGCGAAGATGGAGGACGAGCTCGACGACATCGCTGAGGGGAAGATGGGCTGGGTTCAGGTGCTCGACGAGTTCAACGGCCCGTTCGAGCGTTCGCTCGAGAAGGCCGAGTTCGAGATGGAGCGCTTCGAGGAGCGGCTCGATGAGCGCTGCCCACAGTGCCCGAAGGAGGGCCGCGAGCCGGGGCACCTCGTCGTGAAGCTCGGCAAGTTCGGGAAGTTCATCGGCTGCGACAGCTACCCCGACTGCACGTACAAACGGAACCTCGACGGCCAGGCGCGGCCCGAGCCGGAGCTGCTGGAGGAGAGCTGCCCGGAGTGCGGGCGCCCCCTCGCGAAGAAGATAGGGCGGTACGGTCCCTTCGTCGGCTGCAGCGGCTACCCCGAGTGCCGGTACATCAAGCGCGAAGAGCAGAAGACCGGGGTCGCCTGCCCGCAGTGCGGGAAGGGTGAGCTGGTCGGCAAGCGTGCCCGCCGCGGGAAGCGAACCAGCGTCTTCTACGGCTGCAACCGCTATCCGGATTGCGACTTCACCGTCGGGCAACGTCCGGTGCCCGAGCCATGCCCCGAGTGTGGGTCGCTTATGGTGCAGTCGAAGAAGGACGGCGGCGCGAAGTGCACCAGCTGCGGACACGTCGCCCCGGCCGCTGAGGAAGCCGCCGTCGCGGAGGGCTAGTGTCGAGCTTCGCCGACGAGGTCGCCGCGCTTCGCGGGACGAAATCCGCGACGCTTCGCGACCTCCTCACCCATCCGCCGTTCGCTCGTCTGGCCGCCGCGATGACCGTGTCGTCGCTGGGCGACTGGGTCGGCTTCATCGCAGTCACCGCTCTGGCCGCCCGCCTCGGCACCGCGGGCGGCGGAGCCTACGCGGTGGCTGGCGTGATGATCGCCCGGTCGCTGCCGGCCGTTCTCTTCGGGCCCTTCGCGGGGGCGATCGTGGACCGGGTCAACCGCAAGCGCCTCATGATGGGCGCGGACCTGGGGCGGGCCGCGATGTACGCGTCGATGCCGTTCCTCCAGAACCTCACGGCGATCTACGTGCTGTCGTTCGCGATCGAGTCCCTGTCGCTCATGTGGGTGCCGGCGCGCGACGCCACGATGCCTCGGCTCGTGCCGCGTCGACAGCTCGCGAACGCGAACTCGCTGGCGCTGCTGAGTTCCTACGGGACGCTTCCGCTCGGCGGTTTGGTGTTCACGATCATCGCTACCCTCAGCAACGACGTGCTCGGAGGAGCCGTGCGCTACTTCAAGTCGGACCCCGAGTCGCTCGCGCTGTGGCTCGACGCGGGGACGTTCGGGTTCTCGGCGCTCATGATCAGCGGGATCGCGATGCGGAACCCGGTGCGACGGGGGATGCCGAAGCTCGACCTGTCCGCGATCGGGAGGGACATCGTCGAGGGGTTCCGGTTCCTCCGGGGGCATTCGCTCGCGTCGGCGATGACGACCGGCATCGTGGTCGCGTTCAGCGCGGTCGGCGCGGTGCTCGCGATCGGCCCGGTCTACGCGAAGCTCACGCTGGGCGCCGGCGCGGAGGGATGGGGTCTCCTGGTAACCAGCTTCGGGGTCGGCATGGGGATAGGGATGGCCTCGGTGAACCGTCTGCACCGGCTCGTCGATCGCGAGATGGTCTTCGCCGGCTCGATGATCGCCGCCGCGGCGACCCTGTTCGTCCTGGCGTCGATGCCGACGATAGCGCTCGCGGCCTTCTTCGCGATCGTGCTCGGATTCTTCTGCGGCGCGACGTGGGTGTCGGGCTACGTGCTCCTGCAGGAGAACGTGACGGACGAGTACCGTGGGAGAACGTTCGGGTCGCTCACCGTGATGTCGCGGACGGGCCTGTTCCTCTCGCTCACGGCCTTCCCCATCATCGCGGGGGTGGTCGGTGCTCACGAGGTCTACGTGGGCGGGCACCGGCTCGACCTCTCCGGGACGCGAGTTGCGTTGTGGACCGCGGGGCTGGGGGTCATCATCGCCGGCGTGGTTACCAGGAAGGGTCTGTCCCGCTACCGCCTTTCGCGTCCCATGCCGCTCGGGCTCGTGCCCAAGCTCAGGCGACCGCCCTCGAAGGGCATCTTCGTCGCTTTCGAGGGCGTGGAGGGCTCGGGCAAGGGCACGCAGGTCGAGCGGGCGCGCGAGTTCCTGGAGTCGAAGGGCCTCGACGTGCTCGTGACGCGCGAGCCGGGAGGCACGGACATCGGCGAGCAACTGAGGTCGGTGCTGCTCGACACCGATACCGGTCACCTGGAGCCTCGGACGGAGGCGCTCCTCTTCGCGGCGGCACGCGCGCAGCACGTCGCCGGCGTCATCCGTCCGGCCCTGGTCGAGGGGAAGGTCGTCGTGTGCGACCGCTACATCGATTCCTCGCTCGCCTACCAGGGATGGGCGCGCGGTCTGGGTGAGCAGGACGTGCTCACGCTGAACGTCTGGGCGACCCAGGGACTGTTCCCCGACCTCGTGGTCCTCCTGCACGTCGAGCCGGAGGAGGGGCTCCGCCGGGTCAGCGACTCGCAGGACCGGATCGAGTCCGAGGGCACGGAGTTCCTCGCCAAGGTGTCAGACGCATACCTAAAGATCGCCGAGGAGCACCCCGAGCGTGTCGTCGTCGTCGACGCGTCCGGGAGCGAGGACGCGGTTCACGAGAAGGTCCGCGACGCGCTCGAGCGGCTGCTTGCGGAGCGTGAGGAGGACGATGGCAAAGGCTGACGGAGGCGTGCTCGATCGCGTCCCCGGCCAGGCGGCGGCCATGGCGTTCCTGAAGCAGGCCGCTCTCCGCCCGCACCATGCATACGTGCTCGCGGGTCCCGAGGGCTGCGGCAAGCAGCTCGCCGCGCGGGCGTTCGCGGCGGCGTTGCTCTGTCCCGACGGTGGCTGCGGGGGGTGCCGGCACTGCCGCCTGACCCTCGACGATCGGCACCCGAACGAGTTCGTCGTCGAGCCCGAGGGGCGCGACATCCACGTGGAGACCGTTCGGGAGGAGATCTGGCACCCGGCGTTCCGCACGGCGCCTGAGCCGGGGCGGAAGGTGTTCGTGATCCGCGAGGCCGACAGGTTGAATCCGTCGGCCGCCGACGTGCTCCTGAAAGTGCTCGAGGAGCCGCCGGCGGATTCGGTGCTGCTGCTCCTGTCGGCGCGGCCGCACGAGCTGCCCGAGACCGTGCTCTCCCGGTGCCACGTCGTCACCTTCCTCCCACTCTCCGAAGGGTTCGTGGTGCGCACCCTCGAGGACGAGGGCGTCGACGCGGAGCGCGCGATCCTGGCGGCGCGACTGACCGGCGGCAACCTCGGGCGCGCGCGGCGATTGGCGAAGGCCGGCGAGGGTCTCGCGTTCCGTGACGTCGGTCGGCAGGCGCTGACCTGGGCCCTGGAAGGACCGAGCGGGGCCCTAGCTGCGGCCGACCTCGTTCTCGACGCTGCGAGGGCGTACCGGACCGACCTGAAGGACCGTCTCGAGGAGGACCTCACCCCTTTCCGCGACGAACGGGGCAGGGACGAGGAGGCATACAGGGGCGCGATCGCTCGACTGAAGCTCCGCCATGACCGGCTCGTCCGACGGGCCGAACGCGACTACGTGGATTGGGTGCTGCTGGCGACCTCCTCGCTCCTCCGTGACCGCGTCGTCGCGGCGGTCGGCGGCGGCCCCGAGCTGGGGCTCAACCTCGACGTCCACCCGCTACCCGAGCTTCCGGTCCGCGACGCGGCGGGGGCTCTCGGCGCGGTGGAAGAGGCGCGAGCGGCGCTCGCCGAGGAGCTCAACCTGAACCCGAGGCTGGTCCTGGAGCAGGCGTTCATGCGCGCCGGGCGGGGGATAGCGCCCTAGAGGGTGCCACCCGGCCCAGCTCTCGTGCCTGCATCACTGTCGCTAGTCGGCCGGCGTGCGACCCTTGAGGTGGAGGAACCAGATGGCGGTAAGGGTGCTCATCGTTGACGACCAGGAGCCCTTCCGGGCGGCCGCCCGCATGGTCGTGGATGCGACGGAGGGGTTCGAGGTTGTGGCCGAGGCCGAGACCGGCGAGGAGTCAATCGACAAGGCCGCCGAGCTGGGGCCCGACCTCGTCCTAATGGACGTGAACCTCCCCGGGATCGACGGGCTCGAGGCGACCCGCCGGATCCTCGCCGCCGCGCGTCCGCCGGTCGTTCTGCTTGTGTCGACCTATGAAGCGGAGGAGTACGAGCCGCGCGCCGCCGAGTGCGGCGCGGCCGCCTACATCCCCAAGTCGGTGTTCTCGCCGGACCGGCTCGAGTCGGCCTGGGCGGCCGCCGTGGCGGGCTGAGCCGGCACCCGGCCGCTCACGGTGGTCCCCCGGCCCGGGGCCGAGCGCACCTCGAGCGTGCCCCCGAGGGCTTCGACACGGTCGGCCATGTTCTGCAGTCCGGTGCCGCGGGGGAGCTCCGTCGCGTCGAAGCCGACCCCGTCGTCGGAGACTCCGAACGCGAGTTCCCGATCCGTCGCCGTCAGCCGAATCGACGCCTTTGAAGCACCCGCGTACTTCGCCACATTCTGAAGCGCCTCGAGGCAGCAGAAGTACACGGCCGCTTCGACCTCGGCGGAGAACCGGGGGATCCCGTTCGCGAGGACGGCAACCGTTACCGGCGTCTTCCGGGTCTGGGCTTCGAGGGCCGCAACGAGTCCTTTGTCGGCGAGCAGCGGTGGGTAGATGCCTCGCGCGAGGTCCCGGAGGTTCGCGAGCGCGTCGTTCGACTCGCTTTGGAGCTCGGAGAGGATCGTCTCGGCCTTGTCCGGGTCCCGCTTCACGAGGCCGTGGGCGAGACGCATCTTCACCGCCAGGGCAACGAGCTGCTGCTGCGCTCCGTCGTGGATGTCCCGCTCGAGCGCGCGCGCTCGCTCGTCCTGGGCGGTCACGATCCTCCGCCGCGACTCGCGGAGGTCCTCCACGAGCCGCACGTTCCGCAGCACGAGCCCGGCTTGTCCGGCGAGGTCCCGCACGAGCTTCTCTTTCTTGGCGTTCATCGGATCGTTCGGCGGCATCGACACCGCGATCGCTCCGAGCAGCTCGCCCTGGTGACGGACCGGGAAACCGATGGTCGCCTCCCCGAAGTCCGGAAGCGCCTCGCCCGCGAGTCGGAGCGAGGCGGCCGGGGGTGCGTCGTTAGGCCACACCTGGATGGCGCGGAGCTCGCGGTCGACCAGGAGCCATACCCGGGCGACCGTCGCGCCGGTCCCGGCGGCCACGAGCTGCGTCATGCGGGGAAGGACGTCGTCGAGCGAGTACGTGTCGCCGAGGCGGTCGGCGAACTCGGACAGGACCTCGTACGGGGTGGCGCGGTCGCCGTACACGACCCGGTCGGCGAACCGCCGCGCACGCCTCGCGACGAACGGGACCGAGAGGCCGATTACGAGGGCGAACGCGAAGATCGCCCAGCCGGGCGTCCTCCGCCCGAGCCCGAGGGACTGCGACAGGAATAGGAGGAGGAAGAGGAAGACCCCGACGATCGACAGCACGAGGATCCCCGCGGCGATCGTCTTGCGGACCCCGAGCTCGTACTCGTAGAGGCCGTGGCGGAGCAGCGCGACCGCGAGGGCGAGCGGGATCACGAAGACGATGGCCGTGAAGTTCACCAGGAACATGACGGTCCACCCCAGCCAGCCGAGGAAAACAGAGAACGGGAGCGACGCGACCATCGCCAGGAGGGTGAAGAGGAGGCCGCGGATCACGGGGCGGTCCGCCACGGGTCCGCGCCTCGTGCGGTAGGTGAGCGCCGCGAGCCCCGCGAGCACGGCGAGGGTGAAGAGCGCGACCGCCCCACCCCCCGCCCCGTCCCACCACGTAACGCTCCGGGTCCATCCCGGCCCGCGCAGCCCGAGCGCGTCGCCGCCGACCATCGCCGGCTTCGACAGGAAGGCGAACAGGAGGGTGAGCCCCGCGGCTGGAGCGAGCACCGCGGCCGGCCGCCACCGGATGGACGGGACCCGTCCGGTCGGGAACGAGAGGAACACGAGCGGGAACGCGGTCAGGATCACCGGGAGCGGCAGCAGGACGAAGAGCCAGGCGAGCGGTCGGGTGAGCGGTAGGGGTGAGGCGCCGTGCTCGATCCCGAAGTAGGTGTAGGAGCGCAGGAACAGGAAGAGGGCCGCCGAGGAGGCGGCCGCCGAGAGGAGCCAGCCAATGCGGTTGCGGGGAGCCCGCTCGGCGATCCGGGCGCCAAGCCACCCGTACGCGAGGATCGGGACGGCCGCGAGCGCCGGGGGGACGGCCTGGACGTGCGGCAGGGCGAGCAGCGTTGCGGCGAGGAGCAGGACCGCCTCGCCGACCAGGAGGCCGCGGGCGAGCGCCCGGGGGCTCATCGCTCATCGCCCCCCACGCGCACGCGACCGGTCACCGATGTGCCGCGTCCGGGCTCGCTCTCGATCGTGAGTGTCCCGCCGATCGCCTCGAGGCGGTCGGCCATCCCCTGAAGCCCGGTGCCGTAGCGGGTCGCCGACGGGTCGAACCCGACCCCGTCGTCGGAGACTCCGAACGCGAGTTCCCGATCCGTCGCCGTCAGCCGGATCGACGCCTTTGAAGCACCCGCGTACTTCGCCACATTCTGAAGCGCCTCGAGGCATGAGAAGTAGATCGCGGACTCGATCTCCTGGGCGTAACGGGCGACGCCGTCGGCCTCCACCTTAGTCGGGACGGGCGCCTTCCGCGCCTGCGCTTCGAGCGCCGCCGCGAGTCCCTGGTCGGCCAGCAACGGCGGGTAGCAAGATCGAGCCAGGTCACGGAGGTTCTCCAGCGCGTCGTCCGCCGCGGCCCGGAGCTGTACCGTCTGCTGCTGCGCCTTTGGGGGATCCTTCGCGATCGCGCTTTCCAGCAGGCGGAGCTGCACCGCGAGCGCAACGAGCTGCTGTTGCGCTCCGTCGTGCAGGTTGCGCTCGATCTTGCGCCGCTCCTCGTCCTGCGCCGCGACGAGGCGCTGACGCGAGGCGCGGAGGTCCTCGATCAGCCGAACGTTGCGCAGCACGGCTCCGGCCTGGGACGCAAGGTCGTCGATCAATCCGGCGCGCGCCCGATCGACGGGGTCGCTGGCGGGCATCACCACGGTGAGTGCGCCCAGCAGATCCCCTTGGTGACGCACCGCCGAGGTGTGGTCCCCAGGGAGCGGCGGAAGCTCGGAGCCGGTCCCCCGGACGAGGTCGTCGTCGATCGGTTCGCCGGCGGTCGCAGCGGGGCGGAACGCTCCGCCGAGCGAGAGCCAGACGGTCGCGCTCCGTGCCCGGGTGGTCTCGCGAAGGATCGTGGCCATCCTGATCAAGACGTCCTCGTTCGCGTAGGTGTCCCCGACCCGGCGCGCGAACGTCGCCATCGCCTCGTACGGAGAGGTTCGGCCACCGTAGACCAGCCGGTCGGCGATACGGTTCGCCAATCGGTAGAAGGGGAGCACGAGGAGTCCCATCGCTGCCCCGAACACCACCAAGAGCGGCGGTAGGTCGTACAGGGACGGAACGAGGCTGCCGCCGAGCACTAGGGCGCCGAGCCCGCCGACGGCCAGCAGCAGCACGACCAGGACACCGAAGACCACCGTTCGCTTGACGACGATGTCGAGGTCGTAGAGGCGGTAGCGGAGGATCGCCACGCCACAGGCCGCCGGGATCCCGAAGAACAGCCCGATGGCCACGACAAAGAAGCCGATGCTACCTAGGACGCTTTCGTCATCCTCGGGTATCACCCCCGAGAACTCGAGCAGCAGGAACAGCAGCAGGAAGACGCCGAGGAACGCCGCGAGGTACGCCAACCACCGGATCTGCTGCCGCGCTTCGGCGTCCGCGCGGCGGAAGCGCTGGACGAGCGAGACGACGCTCACGAGGGCGCCGATGAACAAGGTGAGGCCGGCGACCGTCGTGACGGCCTGGACGGCGCGGAGCCACGACAGCGGGAACGCGATCGGATTCGTCACGTTGAGGTGGGTGTCGACGAACCCCGACTCGATCCGGCCCGGCGTGAGCACGAAACCCGTGACCGCGACGCCGTACGCCGCCAGCATCACGCGCAGGAGCCAACGCCATCGGGGGGTCGGGACGTGCCCCGTCGGGAACAGGAGGAACAGGAAGGCGAGAGGGCCGACCATCGCGATGAACCCAACGGTTGACACCCAAGCGCCCAGCTCCACCCCGGCAAGGCGGCGCTGGGACGCGAGCGTGGTGTAGGCACCGGCAGCCGTGCTGAGCGCCGCGGCGCCGCCCACCGCGGACAGGAGGAGTCCGACGCGATTGCCGGGCTGCCTCGAGGTGATCAGCGCGCCGACCGTCGCGAAAGCGGCGGTAGCCCCGAGGGCGAACAGGTGCTCGAGAGTGTCGCTGGGGCCCTCGGAGGCTTCGCCGATGAACGGCCGAGTGATCGCGAGGGCCATCGTGAATCCCCACGCGGCCCACACCCAGCGCCGAGGGGTCAGGTCGTCATCTCCTTCGTGAGGACGGTGCCCGTGACCGTCGTCCCGCGCTCGGGCCTGCTCACGACGGTCAGCTCGCCTCCGAGCGCCTCGAGGCAGCAGAAGTACACCGCCGCCTCGGTCTCCTGCGGGTACCGGCCGATACCATCGTGCTCCAAGACGACGGGGAGCGGCGACTTCCTCGCCTGGGCCTCGAGCGCCACGGCCAGCCCCCGATCGGCGAGGAGCGGAGGGTAGATCCCTCGGGCCAGGGCGCGGAGGGTCTCGAGCGCGTCCTTCGTCTCGCGGGACACCTCGTCCAGCACGTCGCGAGCGCGCGCGGGATCCTTCTCTGCCAGCCCCTGGTCGAGGCGCACCTTCACGGCGAGCGCTACCAGCTGCTGCTGCGCGCCGTCGTGGAGGTTCCGCTCGATCCTCCGCCGCTCCTCGTCCTGGGCGGCGACCAAGCGCTGCCGTGAGGCCCGGAGATCCTCGATCAGTCTGACGTTCTCGAGCACCGGGCCGGCCTGCGCCGCGAAGTCTCCGATGAGTCGCTCCTCGGTCGTAGTCACGTCCTCACCGGGCTTCTTCGTGATGGTGAGAGCGCCCAGCAGCTCCTCCCGATGGCGGACGGGTACCGCGGTCGGGCCCGTCGATCGCCGGATCGTCCCGCTCCCCGATGGGGACGGAGGGTAGGGGCGGCCGGTCGGCAGGCCAGGTCGCTTCGACGCGAAGCTTGCGGCCGAAACCGGAGCCAAACGTCGGCCCGGGCCGCGCCGGTGCCCTCCGCAAGGATCCGCGCCATCCGCGGGACTAGCTCCTCGGTGGCTAACGTTCCGCCCATACGCTCGGCGAACTCGGAGAGCACTTCGTACGGCGAGGCGCGCTTCCCGTAGACGACCCGGTTGGCGAACCGGCGCGCCACCCGCGAGACTGGATGGAACGCGAGGCCAAAGACGGCGGCAGCGATCACCGCCGCCGTCGGGCTCCGGCCGATCAGACCTCCGAGCGCGGTTCCGACCACCACGTAGACCCCGATGAGGAACGCTGCCAGCGACCCGTACAACACCGTCTTCCGGATAACGATGTCGATGTCGAAGAGCCGATGCTTCAGGATCGCGATTCCGGCGGCGATCGGCAGCGCAGTGAGGCCGATCCCGAAGAGAACGATCGCGATGCTCTCGTCGATCAATCCGTACAGCACCGTTTGCGCGAACCAGCCGGCGGCCAACACAGCGGCGGCGTAAGTCAGCCCCTTGAGCTGGGTGCGCTCGTGGCCGCGCGCCCTGCGGAACCGAGCGACCAGCGCCGCTGCGGAGGCGACCAGACCGATCGCGATCAGGAACCAGCCGATCCCCCCCTCGCGAAACGGCGTCGACCGGACCGCCTCGACCCCGAGCGGGTTTTCGATGTGCGGGTGGTCGACCAGCGGGCCGGGTGTGAACGCCGTCGCGATCACCAGCGACGCAATCGCCGCGGTGTTGATCCACCAGACGATGCGCCAGCGACTCGACGGCAGTCGGCCATCGGGGAACAGCAGGAGAACCAACCCGAGGCTGCCGAGGCCGAAGACCCACGCCCAGTTCGACACCCACGCGACCCACTGGACGCCGGGGGGGCCCGGCCGTACGTCCGCGTATGTACCGCCCGCGAGTGTCACGACCGTGGCCGATCCGGTGAGCAGGAGAAGGCGCCCGATCCGGTTCTCGGGTTGCTTGGATACGATGAGCGCGCCCACGACCGGGAAGGCGAGCATCGGGATCCCCAGAACGAAGAGATCGATCCCGAAGCTGAACCCGGAGACGGCGGTCAGGCCGATGACGACGGCGCCTATCGCCGCGGCCAACGTGACGGCGACGACGCCCCACGCCACGATCCGGGCCCTCCCCCTCGGGTCCATGACCAGATTCTGGCCGTTCCGGGGGGGGGCCGCGGAAGGGTGTGCCCCGAACCAACGGCCTAGACATCACCACCTGCGCATGTGTGCTGCCACCCCTGCAGGCACTGGGGTGGGCGCTGGGGCAACCGTAGTGGGGCCAGGCTAGGG
>Ga0209342_10002143_pt1 | contig 21498 bp, 15 predicted proteins | sample RifCSP16_2_FD_184023 | JGI IMG/M metagenome (GOLD analysis project Ga0209342, IMG submission 184023) | Soil microbial communities from Rifle, Colorado - Rifle CSP2_sed 16_2 (SPAdes) (version 2) | ecosystem: Environmental > Terrestrial > Deep subsurface > Rock core/Sediment | place: Rifle... | reverse complement strand
TCGAGCCGGACATCGACACACTGCTCGACGAAGCCGCGGGCGCTCTCGGCGCCGGTCGCCACGCCCAAGCGCGGGCGAGCCTGCGGCGCGTGCGGATCCACGGCTCCTCCCCCCAACGGCTGCGGGCCCGCCTGCTGCTCGCCCGCGCGCTGCATGAGGCGGGGGAGACGCGGGAGGCCGAGGCGGAGTTGCGGGCCGCCCTTGAGGAGGATTCGCGCTCCGTCGAGGCGCACTTCGCCCTGGGACAGCTCTACCGAGACCAGGGTCTCCTCAGCCGGTCGGCGAGCCATCTCCGCATCGTGCTCTCGTTACAGCCGACCCACCCCGGCGCCCAGGAGGCCCTGCAGGCCGTCGCGCCTCCCCCGTCTCCCCCGCCTCGTCTCGTCAGCCGGCTTCTCGCCTGGGCGCACTGAGCCCCCAGTCAGAATGCCCGGCACAAGGCGGGCCTGTGTCGGGAGGAACGCCCGCACGACCGGACCCAAAGCACCCTCCTTCGACACGCTAAGTCACAGTGTAACAAGAGGATCGGGGGCGTTGGGCCCGCGCTCGTCCCCGGCACGCGGGTTGCTTTCCTCCCCTACGTGGGGAGGGACGGGTGGGGGTCGACAAGGAAGGAGCCGTCCCCACCGCAGCGTTTCACTCCCCCTACGTGGGGAGGGATAGGGTGGGGGGTCGATGAAGGAGGAGCCGATGAACGCTGGGCCGAGCCGGGTGCTGGTGGTGGACGACGACCAGGGGCTGATGGAGGCCTACGCCGACCTGCTCGGCGACGCGGGGTTCGAGACGGAGACGGCCGCGAGCGCCGCGGCGGCGGCGGAACGCCTGAGCGGCGGCCGTTTCGACCTCGTCCTGACCGACATGGTGCTGCCCGACGCGAGCGGGCTCGAGGTGATGAACGCCGCGCGCCGAGAGGGACTCGACGTGCCGATCGTCTTCGTGACGGGATACCCCACGCTCGACACCGCGATCGCCGCCGTCGAGGGCGGCGCGGCACGGTATCTCCCGAAGCCTGTCTCCGCCGACGACCTCCTTCGCGCCGCCGATGAGGTGGTGCGCCTCCACCGGGAGAGATCGCGGGAGCGCGAGACCCGCGCGCGCGCGGCGGCGGCCCGCGCACGGCTGGAGGCGGCGTTCCAGAGCGCGCTCGCCTCGGTGGAGACGGCCTGCGAGCCCATCGTGAGGGTCGGGGACGGCAGCCGCTACGCCTACGCGGGTGTCGTCTCCGCCCGGTGCGCTGGGCTGCCGTCCTGGACCGCGATAACGCGCGCGGCGGAGCGGCTGGGCCGCCTCGCGGACCTCGGGCGGGTCGTGAGGCGGAGCGCGGCCGGCGTGAAGCGGCTTTCGGCACGAGGTCTGCCGCTCTTCGTCGTCGTTCATCCCGACGAGATCGAGGGCGGCGATCTTCTCGACGCCGACGAACCCCTGCTCCCCCACGCCTCCGAGATCGTCCTCGACATCACGGGCAGGATCCCGCCTGCAGCAGGGCCCCGGCTCGCCCCAAGGCTTCAGGCGCTGCGCGCGGCGGGCTACCAGGTGGCGGTCGAGGAGCGGTGGCTCGGGAGCGGTGGGGGCGACGGTTTCCCGGGACCCGTGGACTTCGTCAGGCTGGCCCCGGAGACGGTCAAGAACCTCACCCACGACCCGCTCCGGCAGGCGCTCGTGGCGGCGGCCGTGGCGGCGGCGGCTGATCGTGGCGCCGAGGTCCTGGCCTCCGGGGCGTTGACCCCGGAGCTTCAGGCGGCGCTCGGAACGCTCGCCTGCCCGCTCCTCCAGGCCTGCGCGGCCGGCGAGCCCCGGGACGCGATTGGCGTGGGCCCGACGGCGCAGATCCCGGGCGCAACCCGCTTCGCCACGCTTCTCCGGCGGTTCTCTGGCGGCAACTAGCCTCACGCCTGTTCGGTCGGGCCTGCGCCGTCGTTCTTCTCAGTAAAGGAGAGCCGGACCGCGATCCTCCCGGCGTCGAAGGGCGATGCTCCGACCCCGGGATGGCGGAGGCCCGTGTGCCGCCCCGAGTGGCGGCCGCGGAGAGCGGGTGGATCGTGGCGGCCGACTCTTTGGGAAGGAAGAGTGAACCATGAAGATCAGGATGAGTGTCGACGAGGCGCTCGACCAGGTGATCGAGGCGATGAACGACGGCGCGCGCCCGTGGAGGCTCGGGCCGGCGGCGGCCCAGCGGATCCACGACACCTACCGGACCGACTTCGAGCATCAGCTCCGGCGCCCTCGGGCGTGGCAGCGCGAGTCGGGCAAGGTCCTCCGGCTCGCCCGCTGGGCGGGGGCGGTGGCCGCGCTCCTCGCCGAGACCGAGTTGGGTCCGGAGACGGAGCCGGGGGAGGTTCCCGCCGACCATGCCCTTGTCGGCACCCTCGCCGCGCAGCATGCCTGCCCGATCCCGGCGCCCCAGGGGGGACTGGCATTCGTGGCCGGGCGTTGGTGCAGCCCGCCGTCGATCTCCGACGTGCCGGCTGAGCTCCTGCGGAAGGCGGCCACGCTGTTCAGCGCCGACTGAACGACCATGCCGGATAGGTCACTCGCCTCGCCGACCACGCGCGCCCCTCGCTACATCGTGGTGTTCCACGCCCCTGGGGAGCGCAGCGTCAGCCTCATGTCCCGCATCCTCGGGGTCGGCGAGGCGAGGCACGTCCGCGCCCGAAGCGGCACCACCGTGCTGCGGGCCCGCTCCCCCGATGTCCCGCCGCCGCGTGTGTACGAGCGCTTGGGCGTCGCGGTGACGGACCTCGACGACGACCAGGTCCGTCGCCTCCGCGCTGAGGAGCACGTGGCCGCCGTCGTCGCGAACGAGCGGTGCTTCACACCGGCCTCGACCGCCGTCAGGCCGGCAGCCGAGGTCTCATCCGCTCCGGGTCACAGCTGGTGTCTCGAGATGATGGGTGTCACCGCCGGCCATCGCTTCACCGGACGCGGGGTCACCGTCGCCGTTCTCGACACGGGTGTCGACCTGGACCACCCCGAGCTCGGGACGCGGTTCAAGGAGGACTCGAACGCGGCGAGCTTTGTGCCCACCGAACGGGTGCAGGACGGCCACGGCCACGGCACCCACTGCGTCGGCGTGGCCGGCGGTCCCGTGCGCTCCCGCAGCGGGACCCGCTACGGCGTCGCTCCCGGGGTGCGGCTCCTCGTCGGCAAGGTCCTGAGCGACGCCGGCTCCGGCTTCACCGACTGGATTCTCGACGGCATCGACTGGGCGGTCGAGAACCACGCCCGGATCATCGCCCTGAGCTGCGTCTCGAGCCGCGCCGCCGGCCAGCCCCACGCCGTGGCCTACGAGCGTGTCGCCGCGAGCCTGCTCCAGGCCAGGCCGGGGGTGTTGCTCGTGGCGGCAGCCGGGAACGCGAGCGCGCGGCCCTGGTACACGCGGGCGGTGGACAACCCCGCCGCCTGTCCATCCCTGATGGCCGTCGCCGCCGTCCACCCCGCGCGGCGCATTGCCTCCTTCAGCGGTCGGCAGATGGACGAGATCGGCGAGATCAACCTCGCCGCCCCCGGGGTCGGCGTTCACTCGGCGTGGACGGGCGGAGGCTTCCGCACCCGGAGCGGCACGAGCATGGCCGTGCCCCACGTGGCCGGTGTCGCCGCGCTGTACCTCGAGGAGCGGCCGAACCTCTCCGCCCGGGACCTCTGGCGTGCGCTCCAGGCCCGGGCGCAACCGCTGGGCGACCCCTGCGACTTCGGCCGCGGTCTCGTGCAGGCGGGGGCGGGCGCCGAGCGGACACTCGACTCCGGGACCACCGTCCGATGAAGGTGCACGTCACACTGAAGAGGCGGATCGCGTTCGATCCGGGCGCGCGCCAGGCCGCGCTCGCGCGTGTGCTGGCTGCAGGCCGAATGTCGCTCGGGAACCTCGGGCGCTTCGAGCGCTACGGCATCATCACCGGCGAGCCGAAGCCCGAGCGCATCGACCGGATCCGGGCCCTCCCCGAGGTCGAGGCGGTGGAGGTGGACGAGGAGGAGTCCGCCGGCTCGACAGGGCGGCCGACCTCTGGATATGCTACGCGGGGGTCGATCGGCCCATCGAACGCGCACCCATCGAGCGGTCCTGGCCGGCGCCGGACCCGAAGGGGCCCGGGGGAGCGACGAGTACGCTCGGGCTCCTGCATCGCGCGCGTCGCGGTGACCGGGAGGCGCTGGACGCCCTCTTCGCACGGCTTCTGCCGTCCCTGCGCCGATGGGCGCACGGCCGTCTGCAGCGAGGGGCGCGCGACATCTCGGACACGGCCGATCTCGTCCAGCAGGCTGTCGTTGGGGCCCTGCGCCACCTCGGCCACTTCGAGCCACGGCGGCGCGACGCTCTGCGGGCCTACCTGCGCCAGGCCATCCGCAACCGCGTCAAGGACGAGTTCCGACGCAACGCGCGCCGCCCCCTGCACGTTTCTGTGGACGGCGCCGACGTCGCGGGTGGCGCGTCGCCATTCGCGGTGCTGCTGAGCGCGGAACGCGAAGCGGAACGCGAGCAGCGCTTGCGCCAAGCGCTGGCGAACCTGCGCCCGGAGGAGCGGGAGCTGGTGGTCGCGCGGCTGGAGCTGGGTTACAGCTACGCGCAGATCACGGTGGCCACCGGGCGTCCCAGCCCCGATGCCACACGGATGGCCGTGCGTCGGGCACTGCTGCGCCTGGCGGAGGAGATGGGCTCTGGCTGACCGCACCGACCCTGTCCTCTTGAGGATCGCCGGCGCGGTCGCGGACGGCGAGGCCGTCGACTGGGACGCCGCCGAGCGTGTCCTGCCGGACAGCCGGCGGCAGGTCGCTCAGGCCCTGCGGGCCATCGCGGAGCTCGGTGGCGGACATCTGGGCCCCGCCCTGGGGCCCGATTCACTCCAGCGCCGGCCGCCTTCCTGGATCTGGCCGGTCCTCGTCCTGGGCGCCGGGCACGTCCTCTTCGGCGTCGCTGGGGCGCTCTCCGGCCACGGGGGTACCGACGTGGTGGCCAAGGTCTGGGTGCTGGCGGCGTTGGCCATGTTCGGAAGCGCTGCGCTCTGGCTGACCTGGGGCGGGTTCCGGGACCCGCGCGCCCTCTACCTGGCCGGGGTGTTCGTCGCGATCGCCTCCGCATTCGCCTACGTCCCGGCGCACAGCCTCCGGACGAGCCTCGGTCCCCGGTGGACGGCCCAACCATGGTGGAATGCCGTCCTCGTCGAGGCTTTCCTGCCGCTCTGCCTGTGGTCCTTCGTGCGGGCCTTCCCCCGCGTGCTCCACCTCGACCGGACCGAGCGCCTGATCCGCGCCGCCATCGGCGTGACGGCCGCGGTGGGCATTGGGCTCTTCCTGCTCAACCTGGTGCGCGCATTCGGGGGCCCCCGGTTTGCCGAGCTTGGTGTCGGGCTGGGGGCGCTGAGCCGCGGCCCGGAGTCCTTCTTGTATTGGGGCGTGATCCTCGCCCTCGCGGCGCCCGCCCTGCCTGTCTGCCTCCTCCGAACCCGCGCCGCCACCCTGAGCGAGCGGCGACGCGTCCACCGCTTCGCCCTCGGCCTGGCGCTAGGGCTGGGGCCCCTTTTCCTCGAGATCCTGGCCGAGGCCTTGTTCCCCGCCTTCCGACGTCTGATGGACGGCCCCTCGGCCAGGGTTGTCGGCTCAGTGGTTCTCTTCCCGCCCCTACTGTCAATCCCCCTCATCACCGCCCATGCCGTCGTTACCGAGCGTTTGCTGGACGTGCGTGTGCTCCTCGGACGCGCCTCCCGCTACCTGCTGGCCCGGACGACGCTCGGCCTGCTGACGGCGGTGCCTTTCGGCGGGCTCCTCATTTATCTGTACGAGCGGCGCGCGCAGCCTCTTGCCGCCCTGGTCTCCGGTCCCGAGGGCCTGTCACTCCTGGGCGCGTGTGCGGCGGGGCTGCTGCTGCTCAACTCACGCCGCCGCCTGATCCGGCGTCTCGACATCCTGTTCGACCGCTCGTGGGTGGACTGGCCCCGACTTCGGCTCCGCGTGGGGGAGCGGATGCGCCAGGTGCAGACGACGCGCGAGGCGGCGGAGGCCTTCCTCGCCGAGCTGGCGCGAGGGCTCCAGATAGAGACCGCGGCCCTGCTCGGCGCCGCCCATGACCGCCGGTGGTTCGTTTCGCTTGCGGGTCTGGCGCGGCCGCTGCGCGGCGACTCCGCGCTCACGGCACTGACCCTGGCGGAACCTTCTCCGCTGTCCACCGATCCCGGGGACCCGGGCTCGGTCTTCCCGCTGCTGCCGGGAGAGGACCAGCGCTGGGTCCTCGACACCCGGACGGCGCTCCTCGTGCCGCTCGCCGGGTCCGACGCGCGCATCACGGGGCTGCTCGCCCTCGGGGCGAAACGCAGCGAAGCCCCCTTCACGGAGGACGAGCGCTGGGAGGTCGCCGGTCTGTGCCAGACCGTTGCCCTCGCCCTCGAGAACCGGGGGCTGCACGAGGCGCTCCACCCCGCCTCCCCGAGTGCGGAAGAGCAGGAGCTTCCCGCGACCGAGTGCCCCGCGTGCGGCCGCGTCCACCCCACGGAGCAGGTGCGCTGCACCTGTGACACACCGCTCGTCGCGGCTCCTCTGCCACGCGTGCTCTTCGGCAAGCTCGAGCTGCAGGAGCGGCTCGGAGAGGGTGGGATGGGTCTGGTCTACCGGGCCTTCGACCGCGAGCTGGAGCGAAGCGTCGCCCTGAAGACGCTGCCCCGCGCCTCGGAGGAGGCGACCCAGCGGCTACGCCGTGAAGCCCGCTCGATGGCGGCGGTGAGCCATCCCGGCGTGGCGGGCATCTACGGCGTGGAGAGCTGGCAGGGGCTGCCGATACTGATCGTCGAGCATCTGACGGGCGGAACCCTGGCCCGTCGGCTGGGCGCCCGCTGGCCGGTCGAGAAGGCCCTCCTTCTCGGGCTGGACCTGACCGATGCCCTCGATGCCATCCATCGCCGGGGCCTCCTGCACGGCGACGTCAAGCCCAGCAACATCGGCTTCGATGGTGAGGAGCGCCCCAAGCTCCTCGACTTCGGCCTCGCCCGCATCGTCGAACCCCTTTCCGAAGGCGCGAGCGGAGTCTGGCCCGCCCGCGTCTGGCCGCGGGCCGCTCAGGCGGACAGCAGCACCGTCGTCACCCGGGGCCTCGCGGGAACGCCCCTCTACCTGTGCCCGGAAGTCCTCGCCGGGGAGGCCCCCGGCATTCATCAGGACCTCTGGGGTCTGATGCTGGTCTTGTTCGAGCTGATCGCCGGGGCACACCCCTTCCGGGCCCCGCGACTGGAAGAGACCCTGGACCGCATCGGCCATGGGCCCCTGCCCGATCTGCGACACTGGGCCCCGGACTGCCCGGAGCCCGTGGCGCTCGCGTTCGCTCGGGCCCTGCATCGCGATGCGAAGAAGCGGCCGGTCTCGGCGGCCGCCCTGCGGTCAGGGCTGCGGGACCTCCTCGACCACCGCTGACCCTCTTGTGCGCGTGCGCCGCCCGGGGCGCGTGCGCCGGGTCCGCGGGCCCGGGACAGCCGAAGCCCCGGGGGTTGTTCGGTTCGACGCTCGCGGACGTTTACATAGTCAGGAGGGGGTGTTTGGCCCCCGCCCCGCTGGCCGCCGGACGTGGCCGGAAGGGGGTAAACGAGGCCGGCCTGACAAATGTCGACGATCCTGACGGTAGGACCCGCGGACGGCACGCCCCTCCAGAACGTCCTCGCGGCGGCCGGGTACCGGGTGGTGCACACGGAGTCCGCCGAGGAGGCGCTGAGGTGTGTCCGGGCCCAGCCCCCTGATCTCGTCCTCGTCGACGGCCGGCTCCCCGCCACGGTTGCCGCAGATCTGGTCGCCCGCGTGCGCGCCGAGCCCGCCGCCGCCGCCGTGCGGATCGTGCTGCTCGGCTCCACACCGGACCCAGAGCCCCGGGCGGTCCTGGACATCGTGCGCGGGACGATCGATGCTGGCGCCCCCGACACCGAAAGTGCGTCCCAACCGGGCGACCAGAGGTATCGTGCCCTTTTCGAGAACTCGATCAGCGGCATCGCCCTGCACGAGATCCTGACCGACGCGTCAGGAAGGCCGACCGACTACGTCTTCCTCGACGTCAACCCAGCCTTCGAGAAGCTCACGGGGCTGCGCCGGGAGCAAGTGCTCGGGCGCCGGGTCACCGAGGTCCTTCCCGGCATCGAGGCCGAGCCCTTCATCGAGACCTACGGGCGCGTCGCCCTCAACGGGGAAGCCGTGCGCTTCGAGCAGTTCGCGGCCCCACTCGGTCGCCACTACGACATCGCGGCCTTCCCGTGGGGGCGGCGTCGATTCGCGGTGGTCTTCACGGACATCACGGAGCGCAGGGTGGCGGAGGAGCGGCTGCGGCTGCAAGGTGCGGCCCTCGAGGCCGCCGCCAATGCCATCGTCATCACCGACCGCGAGGGCCGGATCACCTGGACCAACCCCGCGTTCACGCGTCTCACCGGTTGGGGGCGGGAGGAGGTCAGGGGCCAGAACCCGAGGATCCTGAAGTCCGGCTCGCACGATCTCTCCTTCTATGAGGAGATGTGGCGAACCCTCCTCTCCGGACGGGTCTGGCAAGGCGAGATGGTCAACCGCCGCAAGGACGGCAACCTCTACGTCGAGGAGCAGACGATCACGCCCGTCCGGTGCGAGCGGGGGGAGATCACACACTTCATCGCCGTCAAGGTCGACGTCAGCGAGCGGCGCGCGGCGCGGGAAGCCCTGCTCCGGAGCGAGCGCTGGTATCGGACGCTGGCGGAAGCGGCCCACGACTTCATCTTCATCGTGGGCCGGGAGGGCCGCATCGGGTACGTGAACACGGCCGCGGCGGCCCGGTTCGGTCGCCGTCCCGACGAGGTGGTGGGGAAGCGGCTCAACGAGGTCTTCCCGGTCGAGATCGCGGCGCGGTTCCGCAACAACGTCGCCCGGGTCCTCGCGAGCGGAGAGGACCTCTATGCCGAGGAGCGGACCGTCTTCGGCGAGGGGGAGACCTGGATCGGCACCTGGCTCGCGCCCCTCGAGGGCGAAGGGAAAGAGATCGAGTCCGTCGTGGGCATCTCGCGCGACATCACGGTCAGGGTGCGAGCCGAACAGGCCCTCAAGGCCTCGGAGGAGCGCTACCGCTCGCTGTTCGAGCGCAACCTCGCCGGTGTGTACCGGACGACCCTGGACGGGAGGATCCTGGAGTGCAACGACGCCTTCGCACGGATCTTCGGCTTTGGGGCCGGGGCGGAGGTGCGCGGGCTCGGGGCCGCCGAGCTGTACCCGCAGCCGGCGGCGCGCCAGGCGTTCCTCGAGCGGCTCCGAGCAGAAGGGGCTCTCGTCAATTACGAGTCGGAGGGGCGGACGAGGGACGGCGCCTCGGTCTGGGTGCTGGAGAACGCAAGCCTGGTCCAAGAGAATGCCCCCGGGGCTCCCTACATCGAGGGGACGATCGTGGACCTCAGCGAGCACAAGCGGCTCGAACAGCAGCTCCGGCAGGCCCAGAAGATCGAAGCGATCGGTCAGCTCGCGGGGGGCGTGGCCCACGACTTCAACAACATCCTGAACGTGATCAGCGGGTACTCGGAGCTGGCTCTCCGGCGCGTGGACAAGCGGGATCCCGTGCGGCGTTACCTCGAGGAGATCCGGGTCGGCGCCTCTCGGGCGGCGGGCCTCACCCGCCAGCTCCTGGCCTTCAGCCGGCGGCAGATCCTCGAGCCGATCGTCCTCGACGTCGACGAGGTCCTGCGGGGCCTGGAGAGCATGCTGAGGCGGCTCATCCGGGAGGACATCGAGCTGGTGACGACGCTCCGGGCCGCCCCCGCCCTGGTGAAGGCGGATCGGGGGCAGGTCGAGCAGGTCGTGATGAACCTCGCCGTGAACGCTCGGGACGCCCTGCCCGAAGGGGGCCGCTTGACGATCGAGACCGCCCCCGCCGAGCTGGACGAGGTGTTCTGCCGCCAGCACGTGGGGGCGCGGCCGGGGCCGTACGTGATGTTGGCGGTGAGCGACACCGGGATCGGGATGGACGCGGAGACCCGCTCGCACATCTTCGAGCCTTTCTTCACGACGAAGGAGCCGGGAAAGGGGACGGGGCTGGGGCTGTCGACCGTCTACGGGATCGTGAAGCAGGCGGGAGGGAGCATCTGGGTGTACAGCGAGCCGGGGCAAGGGGCGACCTTCAAGGTCTACCTGCCGCGGGCGGAGGAGGTGGTGGCGGCGCCGCGGCCGCCGACGCCACCGGCGGAGCCGCCGGGGGGGACGGAGACGATCCTGCTCGTCGAGGACGAGGAGGCGCTGCGGACGCTGACGCGGGAGCTTCTGGAGTCGCTCGGCTACACAGTCCTCGAGGCGCGCCACGGCGTCGAGGCCCTGGAGCTGAGCGCGCGCCTCGAGAGCCGAATCGACCTGTTGGTGACCGACGTGGTGATGCCGGAGATGAGCGGGCAGGAGCTCGCGGCACGGCTCGGCGATGCCCGGCCGGAGATGCAGGTGCTCTTCGTCTCCGGGTACACCGAGGACGGCGTCACGCGGCACGGCCTGCCCGCGGGCCGGGTGGCGTTCCTGCAGAAGCCCTTCACCTCGGAGGCCCTGGCCCGCAGGATCCGCCGGCTGCTCGACGGCCCCCGAGGCAGCTGACGGAAGCCGGTCAGGTGCCGCCCTCTCCCCGCTCCCGCTTCCGCCGTTCCAGCTCCGGCCGCCAGGTCTTCTCGTAGCAGTCCGGGCAGATGCCGTGGCTGAACTGCGCCCGGCTGTGCCGGGCCACGTAGTGCTCCAGCTTCTCCCAGTAGTCGCGGTCGTCACGCACGCGACTGCAGTAGGCGCAGGTCGGGAGGAGACCGCTCAGCTGCTCGACCTCGGAGAGCGCCTGCTCGAGCTGCCCGACCCGCTGCGCCAGCTCCCGCTGCAGCGAGATCACTAGCGCTCGACGACGCACAAAAGCCCGTCGGCGGAGGGACGGCTCTCGAGCCCGTGCCCGTCGCGGGCGGAGACACGCCAGCGGTAGGTGCCAAGCCAAGGGATGACGAGACGGAGAGGCGGCCGACCCGCATCCCGTACGAGCAGGACCTCCTCCGACCGGAGCGCGAGGACCGCGACGTGGTAAGTGTTCCCCGCCCGCTCCCAGCGCAGCTCGACCGGTTTGCCAGACCGGACGTAGACCGGATCGCGGCTGGGATGCAGACCCTTGGGCGCAGGGGGCAGAGCCGCGGGGAAGGCGGGCGGCTTCCCGTCCACGACCACCGTCCCCTCCCCGGCCTGGATCTTCACGTACCGCCCTTCGGCGGCGATGCGGAAGCTCCCCTCGAGTGCGGTGGCGGACGTCAGGCCCGCCTCGCGTCGCACCACCAGCCGCCCGCCCCCGCGGATCTCCGCCTGCGCCACCTCGATCTTCACGATGTCGCGCCCCGCCCCTGCGAACTCGGCGCGGCCCTGCTCGAGCACAGTGGAGAGCACAACCGAAGCGGGAACGGAGAGGGTTGCCTCGGGCCCGAGAGTGACGGTCATCCAAGGGAACTCGAGACGGGCGACGCCCTCGGGGGCGGTGCGGACGCGGTCGCCGGTGCGGACCGCCTCCCCCTCGCGCAGCCGACGCCACGCCCCGCCCGCGAGCGCCTGACCCTCGATGTCCTGGTCCATCCACACGAGCTTCGCGACCGCGACGCCGCCCGCTGAGCGCGCACGGGCCGTGCGCTTCGATCGCGCGGCCTGCGCGGACGCCCACGGGGGGAGAGCCAGGAGCGCCCCGGCAAAGAGAGACAGGGCGAGGAGCCGGCGGGAGCGGACGCCCATCCCCCTCAGGCCTTGGTCTCCGGTGAGGCCGCGGTGGCCCCCGCCGGCGCCGCCTCCGAGCCGCGCTCCGGATAGTAATAGTAGTGGTAACCCCTCCCGCGCACGTCGACCACGTTCAGCACCGCGCCCAGGAGGTGGGGCGTCGCCTTCCGGAGGGCGACCACGGAGCGCTTGACCAGGCGCTTGTCCACCTTGTTGTGCTGCACGACCAGCAGCGTGTGGTCGGCGTGGCGGGCGATGAGGAGCGCATCGGTCACGGAGGCGAGCGGCGGTGAGTCCACGAGCACCCAGTCGAACTCACGCCGCAGCTCGCCGAGCATCTCCGCGAGGGCCTTGCGCGCGAGGAGGGCGGGGGGGTTCGGCGGCAGCGGCCCCGCTGTGAGCGCGAAGAGCTTCGGCACCGCCGTGGGCTGGAGGAGGACGCTCAGCGTCTCGTGACGGACGAAATAGTCCGTGAACCCCGGCTCGCGCGCGAGCTGCAGCCGCTGGTGGAGCTGGGCGCGCCGGAGGTCGCAGTCCACGACGAGGGTCGTCTCGCCCGCTCCCGCGAGCAGCCGCGCGAGGTTGACGATCGTGGTGGTCTTGCCCTCCTGGGGAGCGGTGCCGGTGACGAGCACGACCTGACCCGACTCCTCTCGCCGGGCGAAGATGAGCGCGGTGCGGAGGTTCTGGTAGGCCTCGGTCGCGAGCGAGTCAAAGGCGTCGTCGTAGCGTGGGACGGCGGCGAGGAGGTCGAGGTGCAGGTAGCGCTCGACCTCTTCCGGCTCCCGGATCGTGTTGGCGAGGTAGTCGCGGAGGATCACGAGCCCCAGCCCCGCGAGGAGACCCAGCAGCAGCCCCGCCGCCGCGATCCGCTGCTTGCGCGGCCGGACCGGGCTCAGCGGCGGGCTCGCGCGGTCGACGACGGTCACGTTGTTGGAGCGGATGGAGGCGGCGATGTCGGTCTCGTTGAGCTTCTGCAGGAGCACCTCGTAGAGGCTCTTGGCCGATTCGGCCTCCTTCTTGAGCGCCTCGAGCTCGGTGACCTTGCGGCTCTGGGTCGCCGCCTGCGCCTTCTGGGCGTCGATCGCGGCCCTGAGCTCCGTCTCCCGCTTGCGCAGCTGCACGTACTCGGCCTCGAGCCCTTCGAGGATCTGGACCGCCCGGGCCTCCTTCGCCTTGCGGAGCTGCTCGATCTGCGCCCGGACCTTCTGAACCTCGGGATGGCCCTCCTTGAACTTCTCTCCCAGGCGACCCAGCTCCACGCTCAGGCCCGCGAGCTGGCTGTTGAAGCCGTTGACCACCGCGTCCGTCGCCACCTGGGGCAGCGCGTCGAGATCCTCCCCCCGGCCCTTCATCTCGCGCGCCTGCTTGAGCGCGGCCTCGATGGCGATCCTCCGGGCCTGCGCCTGCACGAAGTCCTCGTTGAGCCGGGCGATGGAGGTGGAGACGGCGGAGACGCTCCCCTCGGGCACGAAGAGGTCCTGGCTCTGGTAGCTCTTGAACAGGCGATCCTGGGCCTCCCTCATCTCCTGCTGTGTCGCCGCCAGGCGCTCCTGCAGCCACTCGTAGGCGGTGCGCGCCGCCTCGACCCGGCTGGCGAGGCTCTGCTCGATGTACACGTCGGCGAGGGCGTTGGCCCACAGCGCCGCCTCCTTGGGGTCGGGGTGGGTCACGGCGACCATCACCAGGCGGCTGTCGGGGATGGGCTCCACCCCGACCTGGGCCATGAAGAGCGAGGCGGAGTCGGGGCTCGACTTGAACGGCTCGCGATCGGTGAGCTTCAGCCGCGCGACGACCTTCTCCCCGAGCCCCTTCGAGCGCAGGACCTTGAACTGCGTGTTGTAGAAGTCGGTGTTCTGCCAGTAGCTGCCGGCGCCGACGAGGGCGTCGGTGACGGTGAGGAACGTGGGCGTCGGGGGCTCGATCTGGAGCAGCACCCCCGCCCGGTACTCGGGCGTCTGCGCGAGCCCCACCACCAGCCCCAAGAGCAGCCCCACGAGGGCGAGGGCGCTGATGAAGGATCGGCTCCTCCAGACGAGCCCCGCGTAGTAGCGGACGTCGATATCGCGCTCGCCGTGGGCGGCGGGCTCGAGGGGCGGCAGGGCGGCGGAGGTGCTCATGGCATCGCTCGGCGTTCTAGAACATGCGGCGGGAGACCGTGATCACGTCGTTGGGCTGGAGAGGGAGATCGGGCTGCTTGCCGTTGCGGACGTCCTTGAGATCGACCTTGATGATTTTGGTCTCGCCGGTCGCGGGGTCGCTGCGGCGGACCTTGACCGAGCCGCTCCCGAAGCGGGTCAGGCCTCCGGCGAGGGAGATGGCCCCGGTGACGGTCAGGTCGGCCTCGATCGCGTAGCGGCCCGGGCGGTTCACCTCGCCGTCCACGGTGACGTAGAACTTGGGCGAGGAGGTGATGATGTCGCCGTTGCGCAGCGGCAGCTCGAGGTTGACCACGTCCTGGGGCGTGGGCGTCCCCCCCGAGAGACGGATCCGGATCGTCTTGTTCCCGCCCTCGAACTCACCGTCGACGCGGGTGATCATGACCTCGCCCGAGGCGCGGGGGGTGAAGCCTCCCGCCTCCACGAGCACGTCGATGAGCCGGGTGCGGCCGCGCAGCGGCTTGCGCCCGGGGCTGTTGACCTCGCCCACCACGGAGACGAACTGGCTCTGGTATTCGCGGACCTTGACCTCGACCTGGGGGTTGACGAGGTAGTCCTTGGCGAGGAGGTTGGTGATCTTGCGCTGGATCTCGGCCACCGTCAGCCCCGCCACCTGCACCTCGCCGAGCAGTGGATACGAGAGCGCGCCGTTCGTCTGCACGGTCGGGATGCGCGACAGCTCGGGGTTGTCGTACACCGTCACCTCGAGCACGTCGCCGGGGCCCACCTCGTACTCGGCGCGCACCGCGGGGGGCGCCACCACCTCCGTCGAGGGCGGGGGCGCCTGCGGGACGAGCGCGAGCAAGAGCACGAGGGCCGCGGTCACGGGCGCGCACCCGCGGGCGCGAAGAGGCCGTAGCCGACCTGGGCCACGAACCCGTCGGTGGTCACGTCGTAGCCGGGAACGCTCGAGTCGCGGCGTTCGCGCCGGTAGTCCGCGCGCAGCCAGGTCCGAGAGCCCAGCGAGCGGCTGACCCCAAGAGACCAGCCGAAGATCTGGTCCTCCCGCGGCCGGCCGATGGCAGATGCGTCGGCGCGGTACTCGTTCCAGCGCCACCCCGCCGAGGCCTGCACCCGCAGCCGGAGGGGGGCATCCGTGCTCAGCGCGAGCAGCGCCGAGTTCGACACGTAGAAGGCGTTGTCCTCGAAGTTGGAGGGCTCGGTGGCTCGGCCGAGGACGAGCTCGATCCGGGAGGCCGCGCCCAGATCGCGCTGGAGCAACCCGGCGAGGGTGAGGCCTTGGAAGCGGTCCGCCCCCGCCTCCGCGAGCGGGTTTCTCTGGGAGCGGAAGCCGACCGTCACCGCGGTCGTCGTCAGCGGACCCACCGGGCCCGCGATCCCGGCGAGGATCGAGTGCGCGGTCGACTCGATCAGCGCGCGGTCGGGCGAGGGCGGGATGCGCTCGTAGCCGTAGCCCAGGGTCACCCTCACGTCGTTCCCCACATCGTAGCCCACCTCGGCCCGCGCCGTGCGCACGTCGTCGTCGAGGAAGCCCCCCGGCTGCGACTTGTCGAAGCGCGTCCAGCCCCCGCCGCCGTCGAGCGCCAGCCAGAGGCGGGGTCCGACCTCGACCCGGGCCCCGAGAAGGATCTCGTTGAAGGTGAAGCGAGCCAGATCGGAGAAGTACTCGCGCCCGGGGTCGACCACCGTCGTCTCCAGCAGCGCGCTCGAGAAGCGGTAACCCGCGCGCAGGAGCGAGCGGGAGCCGAGGGGCAGCTCCAGCTTCGCCCCCGCGAAGTGGGAGGTCTCGTTCACCTGGGGGATGTCGGAGAAGAACCGCAGCCTCGGCTCGTACTCGAGCCCGGCGAGCCCCCGGGCGACGGGCAAGGAGGCGACAAGGCCGGGTTGCACCTGCAGGTACTGGTCGCGCACGGGCTCCGGGCCGCCGAAGCCGAGCACGTCCGCGTCCACCCAGCTCACGGTGATATAGGGCCAGACGGTCATCCGCCCGAGCACCCAGCCCTCGCGGCGGTCGGCAACCTCCGGCTGCGCCTCCTGCCCCCGCGCGAGAGGCCCCCCGGTCGGGAAGAGCTGCCGGTACAGCTCCGGCGTCACCGGCCCCCGCTGCTCGGGGCCGGGCGGGAGGCCGAAGACCACGGTGAGCATGCCCGCCTCCCAGCCCGCCTCGAAGGGCACCTCCGCCGCGACCTTGATCCGAAGGACGGTCGTCCCCTCCCCCCGCTCGACGCCGATCGCCTCGAGGGGGCGCTCGGGGGCGGGGAGAGCGAGGTCCAGCCGTGCCGTTCCCGCGAGGCGGATCACGACCTCCCCCGCCTCGCGGACGACCTCGGCCGGAGGGAGGTCGTCGGAGCCCAGGATCCGGAGGGCGGGGCGGTGGTCGATCGTGGTCAGCCGCACCGCCTCCACCTCCGGTGTCGCGAGGGCCGCGAGGGCAGTGAGGACGGCCATCCCCGTCACGACTTCTCCTGCCGGGGCTGGGCTCGCCGCTCGTAGAAGAGCAGGATGAGCACGAGGGCGACGATCGCCCCTGCCTGGAGCAGGATCAGCCCCGACTGCGCGGGCGTCGCGTCGGGCAGCGCCACCGCCCCCAGCCCCAGGGCGAGCGTGACGAGGTAGATCGTGAAGACCGCGAGCGGCGGCCGCATCCCTAGGGAGACGAGCCGGTGCGAGAGGTGTCGGCTGTCGCCGACATAGATCGGTCGCCCCTCGCGCAGGCGTATCGTGACCACGGTCGCGGTGTCGAGGATCGGGAGCGCGAGGACCAGCACCGGCATCAGCACCGAGAAGTACGTGCTCGAGGCGTGGGAGACGTAGCGCTGCAGCAGTGTCAGCGAGGCGAGGACGTAGCCGATGAAGAGGCTGCCGCTGTCGCCGAGGAAGATCGATGCCGGGTGCCAGTTGTAGACGAGGAAGCCGAGCAGGCTTCCCATGAGCGCGACGAGCACGAGGCTGATGAACAGCTCGCCGAGGAGCCAGGCGTTCACGAGGAGGACACCCGAGGCCACGAAGGCGACCCCGGCCGAGAGCCCGTCCATGTTGTCGAGCAGGTTGAAGGCGTTGGTGATGCCGACGACCCAGACGAGCGTGAGCGCGACGTTGAGGGCGTCGTAGTAGAGGATGTCGCTGCGGACGCCGCCGGCGACGAGGACGACGGCGGCCAGGACCTGCCCCGCCGCCTTCCCGCCCACGTGGAAGCGGCTGCCGAGCACGTCGTCGAGCAGCCCCACCCCGAAGGCGATCGTGGCCCCCAGCAGCAGCGCGAGCAGCTTCGTCTCGACGCGGCTTGCCTCCTGGAGCAAGGCGAGCGGTCCCGCGAGGTGCGTCGCCACCCAGGGGAGGCGGGAGAGGATCGGCACCCCGAGGTAGCCGGCGAGGACGACGCTGGTGAAGGCGACGTAGACCGCGATCCCGCCGAGCCGCGGCGTGGGATCGGCGTGTATCTTGCGCGGCCCGGGGCCGTCCATCACCCTGAAGCGCCAGGCCAGGCGGCCGGCGAGCGGCACCAGCCCCACCGAGAGGACGAAGGCGGAGAGCAGGACGGCGGTCGCGAGCAGCGCGGTCGCCACCGCGATCAGGCCGTTCTCTTCGCCGCCATGAGCTCGCGGTAGAGCGAGTCGATGTCGCCCACGAGGCGGGCGGCGGAGTGGTGTCGAAGGACGTGCTCCCGACCGACCTGCGCCCGGCGGCGCGCGGCCTCGGACTGCTCGAGCGTCTCCAGGATCGCGGCGGCGAGGGCGCCGGGGTCCGCGGGCGGGACGAGGAGGCCGCGCTCGCCCGCACCCAGGACGTCCTCCGTCCCGCCCACCCGCGTCGCCACCACCGCCCGGGTGGCGGCGAGGGCCTCAATCAGGGCCACCGGGGTCCCCTCGTTGCGGGAGGCGTTCACGACCACATCGAGGTCCCCGTAGACGGCGGCGAGGTCGCGGCGCCATCCGAAGAAGGTCACCGCCCCTGCTAGGCTGAGCTCGCGGCAGAGGGCCTCCAGCGCCGGCCGCTCTGGTCCGTCCCCCACGAGGGCGAAGCGCGCCTGCGGGCGGCGCTCGAGGACGAGGCGGGCCGCGCTCAGGAACGTCGGCACGTCCTTGATCGGCACCAGCCGCCCCACCATCCCGATGAGGGGCGCGGTCTCGGGGATACCCGCCTCCCGACGCAGCGCTCCGCGCGGCAGCTCGCCCGCCAGGTCCTCGAGGTCGAGCCCGACGGGGACGACCCGGATCCGCTCCGCGCGGGCGACGCCGAGGGCGACGAGGTCCCGCTTGACCGCCTCCGAGACCGCCACCAGCACGTCGGCGAGGGTGGCGAGCCGTGTCTCGAGGCCGCGGAAGACAGCGGTCTTCGCCCGTCCGAAGTAGCCCCGCAGCACATGCCCGTGATAGGTGTGCACGACCACCGGCACCCCCGCGAGGCGCGCGGCGAGGCGACCCAGGAGCCCCGCCTTGGCCGTGTGCGTGTGGACGATCGTGGGTCGCCACCCCCGCATCAGGCGCTGAAGGCCGACGAGCGCGCGCAGGTCCGAAAAGGGCGCGATCTCTCGCCCGAGTCCGGCCATCGCCTCACAAACGACGCCTTTCTCCGCGGCGAGGGGCAGCATGTTCCCCTCCCGTGGCGATTCCCGTCCCACGATGAGGCGCGTCTCATAGCCCCGGGTCCGGAGACCGGCGCTCAGGAGGATCACGTGGAGGGACGGTCCTCCGATGTTGAGCCGGGAGAAGACGCGGACGACGCGCACCCCCCCGGCCCCCTCTTCGCTGGAGGCCTCGCTAGCCCCGGGGATATGCACCTCGTCGAAGCGGGACCGTAGCATGCCGCCCCGGTCCGGTCAAGCTAACTGGCGCTTTATGAGACAGATTCGGCCACCGCGAGGGCTCCACTCAGACCCACCCGCGCAGCGCGTAATAGCCGATCTTGAGGTACTCATCGAACACGATCCGCCGGGAGAACGGTTGGCGCCACCAGCCCTCGGGCCGCCAGGACGCGGGGTGGGCGGGCCGATTCACGATCCGGATGCCGGAAAAGGCCCGGCGCGCGGCGAGGAACGCCCGGCGCTGGTGGTAGGGAGAGGTCACGAGTGCGAGGACCGCGACCCGCTCCCTCGTCACGATCTCGCGCGCGGCCACCATGGCCTCGCGCGTGCTGCGCGAGGTCCGCTCCAGGCGGATCCGCCCCCGCGGCACGCCGAGGGCCAGCGCGACGTCCCGCAGGCTCTCCGCGCTGTCCCCCGGCCCCGGCTCGCCACCGGTGACGATCAGGAGGCGGACCTGGCCCTCGAGGAAGAGGCGCGCGGCGGCGCGCGTGCGCTCGTAGTTGGGGTCGCCGGCGAGGACGAGGACGGCGTCAGCGACTTGCGGCGGGTCCTCGACCACCAGCCAGCGGGCCGGATCGTCGGCGAAGACGGCGGCGAGGGCGAGGGCCGTCGCCGCGGAGGCCACACCTGCGCGCGGGCCGGCCTTCAGCTCGGCGAGGATGAGCGCGTCTCCCCCCAGAGCGACAGCAGGTCCAGCTCGATCGCCTCGAACGGCTCCGCCCGCACCCGGGCGTCGTCGGCGAAGGTGGCCGAGAGCACCCATCGCTCCCCGTCGCGTCGTAGCACCTCGACGGTCCGCGCCGTGGGGTTGATGAGCCAAGCGTGACCGACACCGTGACGAGCGTACGCCGGCAGCTTCCGCGCCCGGTCGAGCCGCTCGGTCGAGGGCGAGAGGATCTCACACACCCAATCGGGCGCGAGGTCGATCGCCGGGGCGTCGGGCGGCTTCTGAAGACGCTCCCGCCGCCAGCCGGCGAGATCGGGGACCAGCACGTCGTCGCTGAGGTGCAGTTCGGGCTCGAAGAGGAAGAGCCAGCCGCCGGGTCCCCCCCGGCCACGCTGGAACGGTCCACCGAGCTCCACGCTCAACGCGAAGGCACATCCGGAGTGTGGAGCCGACGGACGTGGGGTCGCGTAGAGGTCGCCGTCCACGATCTCAGCGATCTTGTCCTGTGCGACCTCGATGAGGTCGGCGTAGGTGGCGTGCTTGCGGACGGGGCTCGCCATGAGGCTAGTCTAACCCCGCGCCGGCAACGGGAGGACGTGCGCCGGACGGAGCCCAGTCCCGCTCCTGCCGCAGCCAGCTCTCGAGCGTGAGGAGCACCCAGATCTGGGGCGAGAGGTCGGCCGCCGCCGTGCGGTGGCTCCCCACGAGCGCCGCCACCGGCTCCGGGCGCAGGTACTCGTAGAGGGGACTCCTGGGGTCGAGCAGCCGCTCGCGCACGAAGCCGTCGAGCGTCCCGCGGAACCAGGCCCCGAGCGGCGCCCCGAAGCCCATCTTCCCCCGCCGCCGGATCGACTCCGGCAGGATCCCCCTCATCGCGCGCCGCAGGAGGATCTTCCCCCGACCGAGGCGCATCCGCAGCCGGTCGGGGAGGGCGGCGCCGAACTCGACGACCGCGGTGTCGAGGAACGGCGAGCGCGCCTCGAGGCCGTGGGCCATCGACATGCGATCCATCTTCACGAGGAGGTCGTCGAGGAGGTAGGTCGAGAAGTTGAGCTGCAGCAGCCGGGCGAGCGTGCTTGCGTTCCCGTCGAGCGCGCGGGTGAAGCTCTCGAGCACGCGCTCGCGGCCCGCGTGCGGGTGCAGCTCGGGGCGGAGGAGGTCGACGAGCCCGTCCGTGAAGTAGGCGTTCCAGCGCAGGTAGCGCTCGAGGAGGGGCAGCCGGCCCGCCTCCGCGAAGCGCTTGGCGAAGCGCAGCGGGTGTCGCCGGTCGCGCGGCTCGGGCAGGAGAGAGATCGCCCGCGCGGCGAGACCGAAGGCCCATCGCGGCAGCGCCTCCGACAGAGCGCCGCCGTAGAGGCGCAAGTAGCCGGCGAAGACCTCGTCCCCCCCGTCGCCGTTGAGCGCCACCGTCACCCGTGTCCGGGTCAGCTCCGAGAGGAGGTAGGTCGGGATGGCCGAGGAGTCGCCGAACGGACCGTCGTGGTGGAAGACGAGCCGGTCCACGAGCTCGAGTGACTTGGGTTCGACCACGAACTCGGTGTGCTCGGTCGAGAAGCGCTCGGCCACGACCCGCGCGTGTTCGCGCTCGTCGTATTCGCTCCCCCCTGCGAAGCCGATCGTGAACGTCTTGACCCGGGACCCGGCCGCCCGGGCCATGAACGCGACGACGGTGGAGGAGTCGAGCCCGCCGGAGAGGAAGGCCCCGAGGGGCACGTCGGCCACGAGCCGCCTCTCGACCGCCCGCTCGAGGAGCGACCGGAAGCGCTCCTCGGCCTCGCGCTCGTCGAGGCCCTCCCCGTCCTCGAAGCGCACGGACCAGTAGGGCCGCGGGCCCTCGATCCCGGTCTCCGTCGCCACCAGCAGGTGGGCGGGGGGCAGCGCGCGGAGGCCCCGGTAGAACGTGCCAGGAGTCGGGACGTAGCCGTAGGTGAGGTAGAGCGGTAGCGCCGAGACGTCGCGCTCGTGCGGGACCTCCGGGTGCGCGAGGAGCGCCTTCGCCTCGGAGGCGAAGGCAAAGAGGCGGGGAGAGTCGTGGTAGAAGAGCGGTTTTTTCCCCGCCCGGTCCCGGGCGAGGAGCAGCCGGCGCCGCCGCGCGTCCCAGAGGGCGAAGGCGAACATGCCGTCGAGCTCCCGGACCGCGTCTTCGCCGCGCTCCTCGTAGAGGTGGAGGATGACCTCGCCGTCACCCTCGCTGCGGAAGCGGTGGCGGGACCGGAGCTTCTGCCGCA
>Ga0209342_10002141_pt1 | contig 21511 bp, 20 predicted proteins | sample RifCSP16_2_FD_184023 | JGI IMG/M metagenome (GOLD analysis project Ga0209342, IMG submission 184023) | Soil microbial communities from Rifle, Colorado - Rifle CSP2_sed 16_2 (SPAdes) (version 2) | ecosystem: Environmental > Terrestrial > Deep subsurface > Rock core/Sediment | place: Rifle... | reverse complement strand
CGAGGTTGGAGCGCGACGCACCGCCGATCGAGGAGAAAGCGCCGCCCACGTACAGGGTCGACCCCGAGACCGCCAGCGCCTCGACCGTGCCGTTCGCGCCGGGATCCCATGAGGTGACCGCTCCCGTCGCGGCGTCGACGGCGGCGAGGTTTGCCCTCGCCGCGCCGCCGACCGAGGTGAATGAGCCGCCCAGGTAGACCGTCGAGCCGACCACCGCTATCGCGTGCACGGTGCCGGCGACGTTCGGGTCCCAAGTGGAGGAGAGCACGCCGGAGGAGAGCACACGCGCGGCGCCGTTCCGGATGCGATTCGATGCGCGGGTAAACGACCCACCGACGAACCAGCCGCCCTTGCCGTCGCCCGCCGCGGCGTGCACGGCCCCGTTCAGCCGCGCGAGCGAGGCCGAGCGATGCCCGTCCGTGGAGTTCACGACCAACCCGTTCCCGGTGTGAGGGCCGACCCAGGAGAACATCCCGCCGATGTAGATCCTGCTACCCGACTGCAGCACCGAGACGACCGTGCCGTTGGCGCCGGCCGTGACGTCGGGGAGGATCGAGACCGACGCGGACGCCGTCGTCGCCGACACCGCGAGAGACGAGATTCCCACGAGCACGGACACGAGCGAGGACACCGCCTTTCGAGGGATGGCCGTCGTCGCTCGTCTCACTGCTTGCCCTTCCATTCGGGGGGAGCGGTACGCGTACATCGAAGGTAGCGATGAGACACGTCGCGCAACTAGGTCCGGAGGTCCATTCCGCGTTCGCAGCGGGTGGTTCGTGACCGAACCTAGGTCCTAGGTCGGATCGCGGATGGGTCCTATCCCTCGAGGTCCTCGGGGCGATCGACGTCGCGCAGCGTCTCGCCCTCCGGATCAAGGGCTCGCCAGCTCTCCTCAGGGATCGCGCGAACCGCGAGCCGCGACAGCAGCGAGTGCAGGCTCCGCTCACCGGTCACCAGAAGCCCACGGGCGGCGGCGAGCGCCTCGTCGCGGCGGAGAGCACACGGCAACGGACGTACCTCGTCCCCGTCGGAGAGCGCGACGGCGACCGCCGCCGTTTCGTGGGCGTCGTCCGCGAGCTCCCGGAGTACCGCCGCCGAGAGCGTCGGCATGTCGCCGCCGACCACCAGCACTAGTGGCGCCGAGGCCTCCTCGAGCCCGACGACGAGTCCGGCCAGGGGCCCGGGCTGCGGTTCGCCGTCGTGCAGGACGCGCGCCGCTCCATCGGGGAGGTCCGGCGTTGCTCCGGGGGCGGCGACGACGAGAACCTCCTCGCAGACGGCCGCGAGCGCCAGGACCGGCAGATGGAGCAGCGGCCGCTCCGGGACCGGTTCGGCCAGCTTGTCCCGCCCGAAGCGCTCGGATCTCCCCCCTGCCAGGACGATCCCGGTAGTCTGGCTCAGACTAGTTATCTCCCGTCGCGGTTCTGCACGTGCTGCCAGCCGAAGCGGCCCTTGATGCACAGGTGCCCGTTCGTCACGTCGTGGTCCAGCGGAGATGTCGCCTTCACGATCTCGCCGTCCTGAACGTGGAGCTCCAGGTTGCACCCCACCCCGCAGAACGGACAGATCGTCCGGGTTATGGACTGCTTCGACTCGTCCCAGGTGCCCGCTTCCCGCATGTCGTGCTCGCTCTTGAACATGAGCGCCCCGGTCGGACAGACGCCGATGCAGTTACCGCAGTAGACGCACGCGGACTCGGTGAGCGGTACGGCGAACTCGGTCGAGATCCCCGCGTCGAAGCCGCGGTCGGCTACCGTGATCGCGAACGTGTTCTGGGCGTCTACACCACACGCCTCGACGCACTTGTAGCAGAGGATGCAGCGAGAGTAGTCGCGGACGTAGAGATCGTTGTCCACCTTGACCGGCTGCGCCACGGTCTCGGCGAGCTCCCCGTAGCGACCCGGCTTCGCGCCATACTCGGACATCCATCGCTTGGTGTCCTCGCTCACCAGCGACATGTCGACCGAGGAGGCGAGGAACTCCAGGACCATGCGCCGTGAAAGCCTCACGCGATCCGTGTCGGTCTTCACTACCATGCCGGGCTCCGCCGCTCGAGAGCACGAGGGAACGAGGACGCGCGAGCCCTCGACCTCGACCACGCACACGCGGCAGACGTTCACCGGCGTCAGGTTCTCGAGATAACACAGGGTCGGCGTGTCGATGCCCTGATCCCGGCACGCGTCCAGCAGCGTCGAGCCCTCGGGTACGCGCACCGCCTTTCCGTCGACCTCGACGTCGATCAGCCGCCTGGGCGGGGCCATCATCACCTGGGCCATCAGGCTCCCTTTCCGTCGAAGACGCGAAGACGCGCGATCGCGGACTGCACCGCGGAGGCGGCGGTCTGCCCGAGGCCGCAGATCGAGGCGTCGCGCATCACCTGGGCGATCTCATCGATGAGCGAGAGCTCCTGCTCGAGGGAGCCGAGCGTCCGGCCGGACACGATCCGGCGAAGGGCCTCCTCCTGGCGCACGGTTCCCACCCTGCACGGCACGCACTGCCCGCAGGACTCGTCCCGGAAGAACGCCGCGATCCGCAGGACGATGTCCACGAGGTCGACATCTTCGCCGAAGGCCATCACCACACCGGAGCCGAGGGTCACGCCCGCCTCTTTGGCGCCCTCGAACGAAAGGTCGATGTCGAGATCCCGCGGCCCGACGAACGCGCCGGCGGCGCCGCCGAGAAGCACCGCCTTGGGTTCCCCGGCCCCCGCGAGCGCGAGCAGCTCGCGCAGGGGCGTGCCGCACTCGACCTCGTAGACGCCGGGGCGTTCGACCGACCCCGACAGGCAGAACAGCCGCGTGCCGGTCGAGTCCGGGGTGCCGATCTCCGCGTACGACGGGCCGCCGATCGCGAGGATCTCCAGCACGTTCAGCAGGGTCTCGACGTTGTTGATGCCGGTGGGCTTCCCGAACAACCCGTGGGTGACGGGGAAAGGCGGCTTGTTCCGGGGCTCGCCCCGTCGTCCCTCGATCGAGTTGAAGAGCGCCGTCTCCTCGCCACAGATGTAGGCGCCGGCGCCGCGGCGGATCTCGACGTCGAACCCGAAGCCAGCGCCCATCACCTCCTCGCCGAGCAATCCCCTCGCGCGCGCTCGGTCCACCGCGTTCTGCAGGCGTCGCAGCGCGCGCGGGTACTCGCCGCGGACGTACACGAACCCCCGCTCCGAGCCAGTCGCGAAGCCGGCGATCGTGAGGGCCTCGATCACCGCGAAGGGATCCCGCTCCATGAGGACGCGGTCCTTGAATGTGCCGGGCTCGGACTCGTCGGCGTTGCAGACGAAGTAGTGCGGACGCACGGGCTGCTTGGATACCGCCTCCCACTTCACCCCCGTGGGGAACGCCGCGCCGCCGCGGCCGAGGAGCTTTGCGTCCTTCACCTCACGGATCACGGCCTCCGGACCGAGCTCGATCGCGATCCGGAGCGCCTCGTAGCCGCCGCCCGCGCGGTAGTCGTCGAGGCTCTCGGGATCCACGGCGCCTATCCTCCGCAGCAGGCGGAGCCCCTCCCGCGCTCCCTCGGTCTGGGGGGCCGGGTTCCACTCCGGCTGCTCCACCCACTCGTCCGACATCACCTTCGCGATCCCGTCCAGGTGCACGGGCGCGAGCGACCAGTCCTCCGCGCCGTCGCCGGACTCCTGGAACAGAACCGCGTGCCCCTTCTCGCAGAGCCCCAGGCACGGCGAGCGGTGCCACGTGAAGCGCCCATCGGCCGAGGGCGTGCCCTCGGGTCCCATCGAGAGCTCCAGATCGGTGCACAGGTGATCGGCGCCCGACGCCTTGCACGCGATGTCGTCGCAGACGTGCATCACGCGCGGCGGGCGCCGCTCGGTGGAGAACATGGCGTAGAAGCTGGCGACCCCGTAGGCCTCCGCCGGAGGCACGGTCAGACGCTCGGAGATGTAGTTGAGAGCCCCCTCGCTGATCCAGCCCACGCGCGAGCGCACCGCGTGGAGCGCCGGCAAGAGGAGGTGCCTACGTTCCCGCACCTCCCGCCCGCCGAAGGCGACGTGCTCGTCGACGGCCCGTCGCTGCCCGCCCTCCCATCCGGTCTTGGGGGGGCCGAGGAGCTCGTCGACGGCCAGGCGTTCCTCCGGCGTGGGGGCCGCGCTCATCAGGTGGACGTCCAATGCCCTCCGTCACTCTCCCCCGCCGCCGGCCGCGGCCGCCCGCTGCGCGACCTTCTCGACACGGATCGCGGTGGCCTTGAACTCCGACGTCCCCGATTTCGGGTCCCACGCCTCGATCGTGAGGACGTTGGTGTTCACCCGGTCGGGGAAGTGGAGGGTCATGAACGCGAGGCCCGGGCGGAGGCTCCGGTCGAAGCGCACAGGGACCTCGATCCCCCCACGCCTCGACACGACCCGGACGACCTCGCCCTCGGTCACCCCGTAGCGCTCGCCGTCCTCGGGGGAGAGATCAAGCGTCTCGCCTTTGGTCATCGGCGACGCGTAGCCGCCGCTCTGCACGCCGGTGTTGAAGGCGTCGAGGCGCCGCCCGGTGGTCAGGCGGATCGGGAACTCCTTCGTGAGCTCGTCGACCGGCGGCTCGAACTCCACGGCCGAGAACGGGGCAAGCGAGCCGCGCCTGGCGGGGTCCTCCTCCCAGAGCCTGGCGTGGAGGAACCTGGACCCGGGGTGGCTCTCGTCGGGGCACGGCCACTGGATGCCGCCGAGCTCCTCCAGGCGCTTCCAGCTCATCCCCGCGTGCATCGGCGACAGCGATCTCAGCTCGTCCCAGGCACGCTCAGCCGACACCTCGCCCCAGTCGCGGCCGAGGCGTTTCGCCATCTGGGAGATGATCCAGATGTCGTCCTTCGCGTTGCCGGGAGGATCGAGCGCCTTGCGCACCCGCTGGACGCGGCGCTCCGACGAGGTCACGGTGCCCTCGGCTTCGCACCACGTGGCGCTAGCCGGGAACACGACTTCGGCGAGCTGCGCCGTCCGGGTGAGGAAGATGTCCTGCACGATCAGGCAGTCGAGGCTCTCCAGGATGTGCTCGGCGCGCTTCGCGTCGGCCTCCGACTGCGCCGGATTCTCCCCGATCACGTACAGCGCTGTGAGCTCCCCGTGCTCCATAGCCTCGAACATCTTGGTCAGGTGCTTCCCGTACTTCGGCGGCACCGTGCAGTCCCAGGTCTCCCCGAAGCGCCGTCGGGCCTCTTCGTCATTCTCGATGTCCTGGAACCCGGGGAGCTTGTTCGGGATCGCGCCCATGTCACCGCCGCCCTGGACGTTGTTCTGGCCTCGCAGCGGGTTCAGCCCGCTGCCGTAGCGACCCACTTGGCCGGTGAGCAGCGCCAGGTTGATGAGTGCGAGCACGTTGTCCACGGCGTTGTGGTGCTCGGTTATGCCGAGTGTCCAGCAGATCTGTGCGCGGTCGGCTTTGCCGTAGGAGTGCGCCAGCTCGCGGATCACCTCCGCTGGGACGCCGGTCTCGTGCTCCGCACGCTCGAGCGTGTACTCGTCCACGCAGCTCCGGAAGTCCTCGAACCCGGTCGTCGCGCGGTCGATGAAGGTCCGGTTCTCGAGGCGAGAGACGATGATCTCCCTGGCGATCGCGTTAGCGAGGGAGATATCGGAGCCGACGTCTATCCCGAGCCACACGTCGGCCCACTCCGCCGAGCTCGTTCGCCTCGGGTCCACCGCGTAGAGCCTCGCCCCGTTCCGGATGCCCTTGAGGACGTGGTGGAAGAAGATCGGGTGCGTCTCGCGCGCGTTCGACCCCCACAGCACGATGAGATCGGCATTCTCGATCTCCTCGTACGAACTGGTTCCGCCCCCCGCTCCGAACACCGTGGCCAGACCGACCACGCTGGGAGCGTGTCAGGTGCGGTTGCAGCTGTCGATGTTGTTGCTGCCCACGACCTGGCGCATGAACTTCTGAGCGACGAAGTTCATCTCGTTCGTGGCCTTGGAGCAGCTGAACAGGCCGATCCCCTGGCCGCCGTTCCGCCCGACTGCTGTCCGCATCCCGGCCGCCGCCCGGTCCAGTGCCTCGTCCCAGGTGGCGACGCGGAGCGCGCCTTCCTCGCGGACCATCGGCTCGGTGAGCCGTGCGTACCCGTCTCGCATCGAGTACTCCTTCCCGCCAGTCGCCCGGCCACGATCGATTCTACGGCCGGCGTCCGGTCGCGGGCCCGTGGAGCGGCCCGAAGGCCCTGCGGCCTCGGAACGCGACGCGCTCGGGGTGTGAGTAGACGTTGAAGCGGTCGTCGCGGACGAAACCGACCACGGTCATCCCGAAGCGCTCGGCTGCCTCGACCGCAAGGCTGGAGGGGGCGGAGACCGCGGCGACGATCGGCACGCCGGCGACCGCGGCCTTCTGGACGATCTCGAAGCTCGCGCGGCCCGAGACGAGCAGGATCCGATCAGACAACGGTACCCGGCCTGCAAGCAGCGCCTCGCCGATCACCTTGTCGACCGCGTTGTGGCGTCCCACGTCCTCCCGGATCGAGAGGAGGCCGCCCTCCGCGTCGAAGAGGCCCGCCGCGTGCAGGCCGCCGGTCTGCTCGAACACGCGCTGCCCCTCACGGAGCGATGCGGGGAGTGATGAGAGCACGCTCTTGCCCACCACCGGACCCGGTCCTACCGACTCGCATCGCACGGCCACGTCGTCCAGGGAAGCCTTCCCGCAGATCCCGCAGCTCGAGGTGGAGAAGAAGTTCCTGCGAACGGACTCGTGGTCGAACGCCGCCGCGAGCCTCACGGTGACGACGTTCCAGTTCTGTTCCTCCTCGGGCAGGTCGCAGTAGGCGACCCGCTCGATCTCGTCGCGGGCCCGGACGAGCCCCTCGGTGAACAGGAAACCGGAGGCGAGCTCGAAGTCGCCGCCGGGGGTCCGCATCGTTACCGCCACCGGCCCGGGCTCCTGGCCCGGACCACCGACCCGAATCTCCATCGGCTCCTCCGCCGCGATGCGGTCGGCCCTCTCGATCGGGCCCTGCCCGTTCACCGCCAGCACGCGGGCGCTCGCGACGTTCTTCCGGAGCGGAGGGCTTTCCATGCGCCGATTATCCACCCATGGCATCGGATTCGGCGACGAGCCCTCATGTGACCTGAGGTCACCGGCCCCGCCGAACGGCCGTCGCCCCGGTGCTGGTCGGAGGGGTATCCTCCCGGTTGGATTTGAACCGCGAGTCAGGAGAAAGCCCGATGAAGACCGGTCTCGAGATCGCGCAGGAAGCCGACCTCCGTCCAGTAGCCGACATCGCCGCGGCCCTCGGCATCCGGGAGGACGAGTTCGAGCCGTACGGCCGCTACCGAGGCAAGATCTCGCTCTCGGTCGGCGACCGGCTGAAGGACCGGCCCGACGGCAAGCTGATCGTCACGACGGCGATCACGCCGACGAAGGCCGGCGAGGGCAAGACCACCACGGCGATCTCGCTGACGCAGGGCCTCGGCCGGCTCGGTGAGAACGTCGTTCTCTGCCTCCGGGAGCCCTCGATGGGGCCGGTCTTCGGGATCAAGGGCGGGGGCACGGGCGGCGGCTACGCCCAGGTAGTACCCATGGAGGACATCAACCTCCACTTCAACGGCGACTTCCACGCCGTCACCGCGGCACACAACCTCCTTGCCTCCGCGCTCGACGCCTCCCTCTACTTCGGCAACCCGCTCGGGATCGACCCCGCGACGATCACCTGGCCCCGCGCCCTCGACGTCAATGCCCGCGAGCTCCGCTACACGGTGATCGGGCTCGGAGGAAAGGCGCACGGCGTGCCGCGGGAGAACCAGTTCGTGATCACCGCCGCCTCGGAGATCATGGCGGTGCTCGCTCTCTCTGAGGACATGCGGGACCTGCGCGCGCGCCTGAGTCGCGTCGTGGTCGCCTCGACCTACGACGGTGAGCCCGTGACGGCCGAGCAGCTGAAGGTCGCCGGCGCGATGGCGGTCATCATGAAAGACGCGACAAAGCCGAACCTCGTGCAGACGCTCGAGGGACAGCCGGTGATGATCCACGCTGGGCCATTCGGCAACATCGCGCACGCCAACAACTCGATCATCCAGGACCGGATCGCGCTCAAGCTGGCCGACTACGTCGTCACCGAGGGCGGATTCGCGTCCGATCTCGGCTTCCAGAAGTTCTGCGATATCGTGTGCCGGTTCGGCGGGTTCACGCCGTCGGCCGCGGTGCTGGTCACAACCGTTCGGGCCCTGAAGTCGCACGGCGGGATGAGGTTCGAGGACCTGGCGAACCAGGACCTGGACGCGGTGCGCCTGGGCTCGGAGAATCTCGCCGCGCACATCGAAATAGTGAAGGCCTACGGGCTGCCGTGCGTGGTCGCGATCAACCGGATGCCGACGGACACCGACGCCGAGCTGGAGCTGGTCGAGGAGCTCGCCGCCAAGGTCGGCGCTGAGAACGTCGTGATGCACGACGGTTTCTCGCGGGGCGGTGAGGGCGCTACGGAGCTCGCCCGGGCCGTGCTCAAGGCGTGTGAGATGCCGAACGGGTTCTCGCTGCTCACCCCCGTCGGCGCGCCGATCAAGCAGCAGATCGAGGCGATAGCCACGCGGCTCTACGGCGCCGACGGGGTCGACTACCAGCCACAGGCCGAGAAGGACATCGCGCGGATGGGGGCCCTCGGCTTCGGCGAGTACCCGGTCTGCATGGCCAAGACGCACCTGTCGCTCACCCACGACCCCACGACGGTGGGCCGACCGAAGGGCTGGCGGCTGCCGATCCGTGGCGTGGTGCCGAGCGCCGGAGCCGGCTTCGTCGTCCCGCTCTGCGGCGATATGCAGCGGATGCCGGGCCTCGGCCGCACGCCGGCCTTCATGAACGTCGACGTCGACTACGAGGGCCGAACCGTGGGGCTGTTCTAGCGCGCGCGGTGCAGCTCGGCCACCGTCCGCAGCCCGAGCCGGTGAGCGAGGACGAGGAACAGCTGGGCGGTGACCAGCGCGTCGTCCAAGGCATCGTGCGGGCTGGCAACCGGCACGCCGTGGCGCTCCGCGCACGACGTAAGGCTCAAGCCTTTCTCCTCTCGTCCGTCCGCACGGAGCGCGAGCCTCTGGACGTCGATCGTCCGGATCGTCCACGAACGAGCGCTCCCGCCGAACATCCTCCGCAGGAAGGCGAGCTCGAGCCCCGCGTACCACGCGAGCACGTACCTGCGATCGAGCGCCGCCCGCAGCGTCTCCCTGGCCTCCTCGAGCGTCGGCGCCCCGCCCAGGTCCTGTGGCCGGATGCCGTGCACCGTGACCGACACGCGTGAGGGCGGAGCGAGGGGCTCCACGAGCTGGTGCACGGCTTCGCCGACCACGACGCGGCCGGAGCGGATCGGCACGACGCCGAATGACACGACGTGGTCGCGCTTGAGGTCCAGACCGGTGGTCTCGAAGTCGAGAGATGCAAGCTCCGCCTCGGCCCACGGCCTGCGCCGGAGCCGGCGATCAGGAGCGGAAGGCTGCCGGGCGGCGCTCATCGTCGGAGGTCGAAGTTGAGCGCGAGCTCACGCTGGGCCCGGTCGATCGCGCGGAAGCCTTCCTTCACCGCCGCGCGAGTGAGCGGCCCCAGCGTCCCCGGATCCACGAAGTCGTCCGGCGTCCCTCCGCTTTTCACGCGCGACGCCTGGTGCTCAAGCCTGACCAGCCAGAGCAACCGGAACGCCTCGTCCAGGGCCGCCCGATCGCCCTCCTCGATCAAGCCTGCTGCGGCGGCGCCGGCCAACCGGTCGAGGGTGCGCTTGGCGGTGAGGCCGGCGACGAGCGCGTGAGTTCGGGCGATCGCGGTCACGGGCATGATCCCCCCGCCCTTGACGTCCAGCGTCCCCGCGTGCTCGCCTCCGGCCTCGACCACCAGGTTCCCGAAGAATCCCACCGGGGGCCTGCCGAGGATCGCGTTCTGGGCGACCCGCCGGAGGAAGAGGCTCCGCCGAGGCGACTCGCGGACCACCTCGTCGAGGGCCGCTTCGATGTCCAGCGGCCCCGCGACGCGCCTGTAGTCGAACGCGATCGAGGCGAGCTGGCCGCCCTCGGGCCCGGTGTCGCGCATCCACTTCGAGAACCGCCCACGCCATCCGTCGACCGACAGCCGCCAACCGGGCCTCGAGGCAGAGACGCCGGCCTTGCACCGCGGGATGCCGGCCGCCTCGAGCCCTGAGGCGACCCGCTCGGCGAGATCCGCGAAGTACGAGTCTGCGTCGCCATCCTCCGGCGCGTCATAGGCGAGCGCGTGGTCCTGATCGGTCGCAAGCGCCTGCTCGTGGCGGGCCTCGCTGCCGAGCGCGAGCCACGCCCATGAGGCGGGGGGGCTTCCGAGCTCGTCGATCGCGAGCTCGGTCAGCCGCCTGGTCAGCGCGTCGACCGTCACCCCGACGACGTGGCCGACGTCGATCGGATCGGCGCTGGCCTCCACGAGGTCGCACACCGCGCCGGGAAGCTCGCGTGCAGCGGCCACGGCCCCGTCGCGGTCTGAAGCTCGCTCGATCGCGCTCCTGAGGGCGAAAGGCGTGCGTCGCTCGAGCCCCATGAGATCGGTGTCGGTGACGACGCCGACCACCACCCCCCGGACATCCACCACCGGCAGGTGGTGGATCCCCAGCTCGAGCATCAGCCGAAGCACCTCGGTTGCGGGCGAGCCGACGGGCACCGTTCGGACGGGCCGCGTCATGATCTCGGAGACGCGGGTCTCGCCCCCGAGCCCGGCCGCGAGCACCCGTGACCGTAGATCCCGGTCGGTCACGATGCCCCACTCGCCGTCGACGGGCACGAGCACCGACGATATCCGGTGCAGCGCCATCATCTCCGCCGCCTCCCGTACGGTCGCCGTCGACTCGCAGCTGATCGGCTCCCGGCGGATCAGCCTCTCCACGTCGATCCGCCAGGGGTCGGCCCGGTCGGCCTCGAGACCCTCGAGAGCACGCACCATGCGGCGCCGCAGGCTCGCCGAGAGGAAGGTGAGCCCCTCGCGGGTTCCGAGGACGTCCTCCATGACCTCCGCGTCGATCAGGTAGCAGAGCGAGTCCTCGTAGGCGCGAACGGTGAAGCTCGGCTCTGTACCTGCGGTGAGCGAGGGGTGGCCGAACAGCTCCCCCGGACCGAGGAGGTCGACGAGCCCGTCGCCGTCGAGCAGCTCGACGGCCCCGGAGCGGACGACGTACGCGGCCCGCGCGGGCTCGCCCGACCGTTGCAGGATCACCTCTCCCGCAGGGAAGAACGCGATCTCAGTGCCCTGAACGACTCGCGCCAGCGTCTCCTCGTCTAGCGCGTCGAACGGCGGGTAGGTCCTGAGGAACGACGGGATGTCCACCATGGCGAAGTATCAGCACGGCGGGCTGCGGCTGGCAACGGGGCTACGTGCGTATCGCCTCGCCCTCCGTTACCACCCAGTCGACCGGCAGGTCGTGCGGCTCGGTCGGCACCCGGTCCACGAGCTGGATCCCGAAGCAGACGCCCACGGTCAAAGCGTCGGGCCGCAGCTGCTCAAGGAACCGGTCGAAGTGACCCCCGCCGTAGCCCACGCGGAAGCCGCGGCGATCGAAGGCCAGGCCGGGAACGACGACGGCGTCGACGTCCCGCGGCGGGACCTGCTCCCCGTCCGCCGGCTCGAGCGCTCCGAAGGTCGCCGCCGCCATCGGATCTCCGGGACGGTAGGTCCGCGCCTCCATCACGTCTCCGAGCACTCGAGGAAGCACGACCCGGCGACCATCGCCGTGGACGCGATCGAGGATCGGACGCGTGGGCACCTCCGAGCCGAACGACGAGAACGCGAGGACGGTTCCGGCCCTCGCGAACCCCGGGACCGCGAAGAGCCTCTCGGCGATCTTGGCCCCGAGCACCTCGCGCTGCTCCGCCGGGATCGCGTCTCTCGCGGCGCGAACCCTGGCGCGGAGCTCCCGCTTGACACGCCGCGGGTCGTCCGAGCTATTCACGACCGGTCGATCGCCGGGAGCACGGCGCGCGCGATGAGCTCGATCCGGTCCGGCGGCCCGGCCGCGACGAGGACCGTCCAGCTCGCGCCCGCATCGCCCAGCCGTGCGAGGAAGCGGATCAGGGCTCCGGCGCTCCCTGCCCAGATGTTCGTCTCGGGCATTCCTCTCTCGTAGCGTTGCTCGAGCAGCCGCCCGGCCTCGTCGTCGTCCCGACCAACGAGCACTATGCCGGCCCACGTCGACGCGACGATCCGCCCGACCTCGTCGGAGGCTTCGCGGAGCACGGCGACCTTCCTGGCGAACTCCGGCACGTGCAGCCCCCAGCCGTTCCACGCGTCGGCGACTCGTGCGGCAAGGCGCACGACCGCGTCGGCCTGCCCGCCGACCCAGACCGGCGGCCCTCCGGGCGTGATCGGAGGCGGCAGGAGCGGGCCGTCGATCTCCGCAACGAACTCCCCGCCCGGCCACGACTCTCCGCGGAACAGCACGCGGAGAGCGCCGATCGTCTCCTCCAGGTGCACCCGGCGCTCCTTCACGCCGAGGCTCCCGAACCCGAACGCGTCGTGCTCCGGCAGGTCGATCGGATCCCCCGTTCCGATCCCGAGGACGAACCGGCCGCCGCTCATGTCGTCCAGGGAGACCGCCATCTTGGCGAGGAGCCCGGCCGGACGGAGCGCCGCCCGCGTGACGAGCGTCCCGAGCGTGAGATGCGGGTATCGGGCGGCGATCGACGACAGCGTGGCGAAGGCCTCGAGCGACGGGCGATCCGGCGGCGCTCCGGGTGGGAAGAAATGGTCGAAGGCGAACACCCCGTCGAAGCCCAGCTCGTCGGCGCTGCTCGCGACGGTTCTCACCTTCACAGGATCACCGGAGAACAGCGGGAGGACGATCCCGATCTTCATCGCGCCTCGAGACCGAGCGCGGCGGCGCCGATCGCCCCGGCGTCGTTGCCGAGCTCGGCCGCGAGGAGCGGCACCTCCGGGCGGTGCTTTGGCGCTTCGATCGCCTCCCCCATCGCGCGGCGGGCTGGCGCGAGCAGCAGCTCCCCGACCTCCGCGACGCCGCCGCCGACGACCACCACCTCGGGGTCGAGGATGTTGACCAGTCCCGCGATCCCCTGGCCGAGCCGTCGCCCGACCTCGGATAGGATCCCCACTGCCACCTTGTCGCCCTCACGCGCAGCATGGGAAACGAGCGGACCATCGATGCTACCGGGGTCGCCCCCGGCGAGCTCGGCCACCAATGAGTGCGGGTGTCGCGTCGCGGCCTCGCGCCCGGCGCGCCCGATCGCGTGGCCCGAGGCCACCTGCTCCCAGCACCCCCGGTTACCGCACCCACACAGCGGGCCGCCGGGCTCCACGACTATGTGCCCGATCTCCGCCGCGAACCCGTTGGCTCCGCGGGCCAGGCGGCCCTCGGAGATGATCCCGCCGCCGATCCCGGTGCCCACCGTGACTACGAGAGCGTGCGCCCGGGTGCGAGCCGCACCGAACCGGTACTCCCCCCACGCCGCCGCGTTCGCGTCGTTGTCGGCGACCGTGGGCAGGCCGAGCTCGCCGCCGACCCGCTCGGGGAGCGCCACGTCCCGCCATACGAGGTTCGGCGCGAACCGAAGCGTTCCTCCGAGGTCGACGAGCCCCGCAGCTCCGATACCGACGCCGCTGACCCCCGCGTCGAGGAGGCCGCGAGCGACCTTCAACACCGCCGCGACGGTGGCCGGCGGATCGTCGGCGGGAGTCTCCTCGGCCCCCCGCCCGAGCACCGCGCCCTCGGCGTCGATCCTCACACCGGCGATCTTCGTGCCGCCGATGTCCAGACCGATCGCCTGCGCGCTCACGCGCGGCCCCCTCGGCTCATGCGATGTCGATCTTCTCCAGCCGGGCCGGCGAGCCGGCGGTGTCCACGCGAGCATCGATGAACGACCGCGCCGCGAGCAGCAGCTCCCGGCTCGCCGCCATAAGGTGCTGGACCACCTCCGGCCGTACGTCCTGCATCGTGGTGAGCGCCGTGCAGATCGGACAGAAAGCGACCGAGCACTCCGCGCGCGGGGACTTCGTCGCCCGCGTCCGCTTGCTCGGTACGCTCGGCTTCCTGGTTGGGGACTTCCGAGCTCTCGTCTCAGCCATCGGCTGGCCTCCTCGTCGTCTTCTGGGCGGGGTCCTTGGCGAACAGCACCTCGAGGTGGTCTCCGGCGAAGGTCGCTTCCCTGATCGAGAGCCGCTGCAAACTCTGCGGCAGGATCAGGTTCCGCTTGTAGGAACCGACCCGCACGAACAGCTCCTCGCCTCGCCTGTGCACGTCCATGTCGTCACGCGACACGAACGGCAGGCGCATCGACAACACGTACGCACTGCCGCGGCGACGAACCCGAACGGGCTCGTCGCGGAATAGCACCGACGTCGGATCTTTGCCGCCGTACACCTCCTCGGCCATGTCGAGGAGGAGCGGAACCCCGACCATCTCCTGATCGAAGAGGCGCGAGGTGAGGATCGGCACCGGCTCGAAGGACTCCCGAACCGTCGCGAGGTGCTCCTTCTGGATCTCCTTCCACTTGCCGAAGTAGGGGTCGGTCACCGAGTCGGGGATGATGCGGTTCACGACCACGGCGTCCACGCGGTAGCCGAAGAGCGATAGGTACGTGTAAGTTCGCCGAGCCTCGGCTATCACCATCTTCTCGGGGTTGACCACCAGTCGGACGGTCGACGTGAGCTCGTCGGTCAGGATCCTGTGGACAGCCGACAGGTTCCGGTGCAGGCGTTCCACAGCGTGGAAGAACGGGTCGCCTGCGAGGGGCAACGACGTGATCCGGCTGACGATCGGACGGACAGCCTTAACGACCCGGCGCTCGACCGGGAAGATCCGCTCTATGTACCAGTTCATGACCTCGGGAAGTGAAAGCAGCCGGAGCGTCTCGGCGGTCGGGGCGCAGTCGACGACGATCATGTCGTAACGGCCCGCCTCGACGTGGCGCTTCACGTCGATCAGGCTGAAGATCTCGTCGATCCCGGGGATGACCGAGAGCTCCTCCGCCTGGACCGTCTCGACGCCGGCCCAGTTCATGACCTCCACGAGGTATTCCTGGATGTCGCGCCAGTTCGACTCGAGGCGCTGTTGCGCATCGATCTGCTCGGCCCAGAGGTTGTCGGCAATCTGCGTCGCGTCGGACTCGACCGGAAGGTCGAACGAGTCCGCAAGCGAGTGGGCGGGGTCGGTACTCATGACGAGCGTCCGCTTGCCGGAGGAGGCCGCCCGGGCGGCGGTGGCGGCGGCAACCGTCGTCTTGCCGACTCCCCCCTTGCCGGTGAACAGGAGCACACGCACCGGCCTAGCGTATCGGACGGGCCCTCGCGCGCGGAGGGGCCCTACGTGCGGGACTCGACGCGGTCCTTCAGGCGCTTCAGCGCGTTCTCGATGATCCGCTCGGCGCCCTCGTTCCGGATGAACCCGGGAACGAGCACCGCGAGCTCAACGGCGAGACGGTAGGTGACCTTCGTGCGGTCCTCGACCTCGGTGAGCAGGTACTCGCCTCGGATGTCGCGGACGGCGCCGCGAGCCTCCTTGGTGGTCCACGAGAGCCCGTCGTCGCCCGGAGCGTATTGGTAGGCGAGCGTGTAGGAGGCCTTGCCGAGGACGGGGATCTTGACCTCGTAGGCGACCTCCATGCCGCGACCGCCCTCGCCGCGGCGCACCACGTCGACCAACTCGACCTCGTTCCACTCGGGATACGCCTCGTAGTCTGTGATGACGTCCATCACGTCGGCGGCCGGGGCCTCGATCATCATCGAGCTCTCGGTGTATTCGGCCATCGCGCGAATCCTACCGGCGCGGGGCGCTCACGACGGCCATGCCGAGCAGGAGCGCTGAAACGCCGACCAGCGCGGCCGTGCCCCAGAGCAGTGCTGTGGGCGAAACGAGCGGCCTCCCGCCTCCGGCGATCGCGTACGCCTCGAACGCGCTCCCCGCATAAGAGACAACGGCTGCCGTGCCCGAGAGCACGAGCAACGCCGTCGTCGGGCCGCGGGTGTCGATGAGGAGCAGGAGAACCGCGATCCCGAAGGTCCAGGCGAAGAGCATCGCTCGGGTGAGCCCCTCGATCCCGCGACCGAGCGCCGCGTGGCCGAGTCCAGGGAACAGGAGCGAGCGCGCGAGCGCGCGTCTCGGTTCGACGACGGGGCGGGGCTCTCCTTCCTGCAGGAGGCGGGAGAACGGCGTTCCGCAGACGCCGCACACGTCTGCCTCGAGCGTGTTCCGGTGCTCGCACACCGGGCAGGGCCATCCGGGCGCCGGTTTCCCGGTCGCGGCGATCGGGGTTCGTTCGGGTCTGGGGGCTTCTGGCCCGGGCTCGGGCCGACGGAGCGAGGCGAAGCATTGGCCGCACCACTCCGCGTCGGGACCGACGAGCGCGCCGCAAGACGGGCACCGGTCCTTCGTCATATCGACGCTCCTCGCGGGGACTTGCGCTTCGAGCGTACAGGCCCGGGGCCGGAAAGGTGTTAGGCGCCGGCCTCTCGGAGCCAGGCCCCGAGGCGAGCAGCCATCGCCGGCCACGTGAATGACCGCTCGATACGCGCTCGCCCGGCCTTCCCCATCGTTCGCGCGAGCTCCCGGTCGACGAGGAGCTCAGAGACCGCGCCGGCCACGTCCCGAACGCTCCGTCCGTCGACGAGGATACCCGTCTCGCCGTCGACGATCGCCTCGCGGGCGCCCCCCGAATCGCCGGTGACGACCGGCCTTCCGCACGAGGCCGCCTCGAGGAACACGACCCCGAGGCCTTCGACCTCGAGCCCGCCGAGGCGGGTCCTGCACGGCATCGCGAAGACGTCTCCGGCCGCGTAGTACGAGGGGAGCTCGCCGTCACGCACCTCGCCCGCGAACGCGACCGACCCCGCCGGCGCCTCGCGCGCCAGCACCTCGAGCCGGCGACGGTACGGCCCACCGCCGACGATGAGAAGGGTCGCGTCGGGGACGCGCCGGCGGATCGCCGGCATGGCTCTGATCAGCACGTCCTGGCCCTTCCGCATGACGAGGCGACTCACGCAGACGACGACCGGTCGGTCCACCAGCCCGTATCGGGCGCGCACCTCGTCCCCCGACACGTCCGGATGGAAGCGGTCCAGATCGGCCCCGGGATACAGGGTCGACACGGGCACCTGCTCCGGCACGGCCGTGCGGACGAACTCCGCGATGAAGCGGCTGCACATCACCGGCACCCTGGACGCGATCGACGTCGAGTAGCGGATCAGCGCGTGCGTCCCCGCGAGACGGGACAACCAGTAGGCGAACCCGTGCGCCGCCACGACGTACGGGGTCCCGCGCCTCGCCAGCCTAGGCCCGAGGACCGCGAGCGGCACCACGTCGCCGAACAGGACCACGTCCGCGCCACTCTCGGCGATCACGTCGTCCAGCCGCCTGGCCAGGCGCGGGGTCGGCCAGAGGAAGTCTCCCGGCAGCCGGAAGACCTCGTAGGGTTCCGCCTCGTCGAAGCGAAGGTGCCCGTCTGAGAACGGCGCCAGCACGGAGACCAGGTCGTGCGGCAGCTCGGCAAGGAGGCTGTGGAGCACGCGCTCGATGCCGCCGACCCGGGGAGGGAAGTCGTTGGTCACGACCAGCGTCCGCGGGATGTTCATGGGCCCGCCTATCCTCTCAGAAGATGGTCGAGCGAGCGCAAGCGGTCCGAGAGCAGATCATGGCCCTGGAGGAGGGGCGGGCCTTCGTCGACCTCTCCGGGATGCGGAAGATCCTGGTGGCGGGCGATGATGCCGAGCGCTGGCTGAACGACCTGCTGACGGCCGGACTGGCCGACCTTCGCGTGGGCGATGCCCGAAGGTCGCTCCTCCTCACCCCGACGGGTAGGATCCGCGCCGACCTCCACGTCGCCCGCATCTTCGCCGGGTTCCTCCTCCTGCAGGACGCCAGACAGCCGAACCCCGTCCAGGAGCTTCTCGCCCCCTACGTGCTCTCGTCGGCCGTGTCGCTCTCGGACCGTACCGACGGCCTCGCCGTGCTGGCCGCCCCGGACCTGCCCGTCGAGGCCGAGGCCGAGCGGTTCCGGCCATCGCCGCTGGAGTGGGGGGTCGGCCTCGTCGTGAACGAGGCCCGGCGAGGTGAGATCGCGGCCGCCCTGCGGTCGACCGCGATCTTCGAGGCCTCGCCCGATGCGGTCGAGGTCCGGCGGATTCGCCTTGGTCGGCCGAGGTTCCCGGGGGACCTGGACCAGGACTCCCTCCCGGCCGAGGGAAACCTGGAGCGCCTGATCGACCTGCTGAAGGGATGCTTCCTCGGACAGGAGTCGATCGCCAAGGTCAGGAACCTCGGTCACCCGCCGCGGGTGGTCGTCCGGTTGCGCGCCGATGCTCCCGTGGCCCACGGTGACACGGTGATATCGGGTGACCAGCAGACGGGCAAGATCACAAGCGCCGTAACGGAAAACGGCGGGTGGGCAGTCCTCGCACGGGTCCGATGGGAGGACCGCGACGGCGATCTTCGCACGAGCACCGGCATCTACCTGCATCACTTGGACTAGTCCAAGATTCCCCCTTCCCTCGGGCCCACGAGGTCGGGTAGAAATACGCAGTCGCGGACTTCCCCGGGGTTCGAGCCGCGACACGGACCGATACCCGAGGGAGGCAGCGATGGCGCAGCGGCTCCTGGATGTGGATCTCCGGACGCTCCCCCAGAACCCCACCCCCCCAGACGTTTGGCAAGACAGAGCCGCTTGCTACGGGATCGACCCTGACGTTTTCTTCCCGCCCTCGGAGGAGGACGCCGGGCCCGCCCTCACCTACTGCCGAGTGTGCAACATCCGTACGGAATGCCTGGCCTGGGCGCTAAAGAACGGCGAGCGCTACGGGGTCTGGGGTGGAACCACTGAACAGCAGCGCCGCCGCGTCATCCGAGTCGCCTGAGCGGACCCGGCGACCCCGTCGGTCTGTGTACGCGGCTTGACCGTCGAACGTCTGTTCGATAGGCTTCTCTCCTCCGCGGCCCTCGCGTGGGAAGGGGAAGTGTGCAGGCGCTGGCGATCCAGACCTCCCTTGAGGAGAGCGTCCCGCTCCACGAGGTGACGTTCTGCGTCGTCGACCTCGAGACCACGGGCGGCTCGCCCACGGACAGCGCGATCACCGAGGTCGGCGCCGTTAGGTACCGAGGCGGCGAGCGGATCGGAACCTTCCAGGCCCTCGTCGACCCCCGGCAGCCGATCCCCCCGTTCATCACGCACCTCACCGGGATCGACCACCTCACGGTCGCCGGCATGCCGCCGATCGAGGCAGTGCTCCCGGCGTTCGAGGAGTTCGCGCGCGGATGCGTCTTCGTCGCACACAACGCGCGGTTCGACTGGTCGTTCCTCAACGCGAACCTCGTGCGCCTGGACTACGACCCGATACCGCCGCCGCCGGTGTGCACGGCCCGCCTCGCGCGCCGCGTCGTGTGGCCCGACGTGCCGAACGTTCGCCTCCACACCCTGGCCGAGTACTTCCGGACGTCGGTGCGGCCCGAACACCGCGCGCTCGCCGACGCGGAGGCGTGCGCCGAGGTGTTGCACGGCCTACTGGAGCTCGGCGGGCGGCTCGGGATCCTCACCCTCGGAGACCTCCACAACGCCGTCCGGGCCCGTGGTCGCCCGAACTTCGCGAAGATCCGCCTCGCCGATCATCTCCCGCACGCAGCCGGCGTCTACCTGTTCAGAGGGCGCGCCGGCCAGGTGCTCTACGTCGGGAAGTCGAAGGACCTCCGGGCGCGCGCCAAGAGCTACTTCTACGGCGACGGGCGCAAGAAGATCGAGGACCTGCTCGCCGAGACCGCCTTGGTCGACGGCATCGAGTGCGAGACGGAGCTGGAGGCGCTCGTTCTCGAGGCCCGGCTGATCCGCCGCCACGAGCCGAAGTACAACCGGCGCGGGAAGACGTGGCGCCGCTACGCGTACCTGAAGGTCGACACGGCCCAGGCGTACCCGCGGATCAAAGTCGTCCGCGAGCCGAAGGGCGAGGGCGCCTACCTGGGGCCGTTCAACTCGAGCTCGCAGGCGCAGCTCGCGAAGGAGGCGCTCGAGGACGTATTCCCGGTCCGCCGCTGCACGAAGGCCATGGGCGCTCGGACGCGGTTCGCGCCGTGCGCGCTGGCCGACATTGGGCGGTGTCTCGCGCCGTGCGAGGGCCGCGTCGGCCGCGAGCGCTACGGAGAGCTCGTCCGGCAGCTCGTCTCCTCCCTCGGTGCTCCGGGCGAGCTCCTCGCGACGCTCGAGGAACGGATGAAGGGCCTCGCGAGATCCGAGCGGTTCGAGGAGGCCGCGATCGTCCGCGACCGGCTCCGCGTGCTCGCGGAGCACCTCGCCCGCGCGAGGTTCGACCGGTGGCTCGTGGAGGCAGGTGAGCTGACGCTCCGAGACACAGACGGCAAGCTGGTGCGGTTCTCGGGCGGCGCTCTCGTTCGCGGCGAGGACGACGAGCCGATCCCGCTCCCCTGCCCGCGCGACCGCGTCGACGAGCTTGCGGCGGTGCGCGGCTGGCTCGCGCGCAACTCGGTCGTGGTCGAGCGAGCAGACCGCCATCCGGCCGAGCCGGCGGAGGGCGGCGTCCTGCTCCACCGCGTCTTGGGACGCCTCCGCGCCGCCCAGACACCGCTCGGCGCGGCCCGCCGGGAGCTCGTCAAGGGCCTCGCACGCGCGTCCGGCTGAGGTCGAGCGGGCACATCCCTCGCGGCGGCTAGACTGAGGGCGTGGAGCGCGCCGTCATACTCGAGGGCGCACGGACGCCGATCGGGAAGTTCCTCGGTTCCTTCTCCGAGCTTCCCACCGTCCACCTCGGCGTTCTCGCCGTGAAAGAGGCCCTCAGGCGGGCAAACGTCGAGCCCGGCCAGGTCGAGCAGACGATAATCGGGCACGCGCGCCAAGCCGGGAACGGGCCGAACACCGGCCGTCAGGTCTCGGTGGGAAGCAGCATCCCGAAGGAGGTCTCGGCCTTCAACGTGAACATGGCCTGCGCCTCCGGCATGAAGGCGGTGCAGCTCGGGGCCCAGCAGATCATGCTCGGTGAGGCCGAAGTCGTGGTCGTCGGCGGCATGGAGAACATGACTCGCGTACCGTTCATCCTCGACCGGATGCGCCTGGGCTATCGGCTCGGTGACGCGACGGCCTACGACGCCATGTACCGCGACGGCCTGCTCGACCCGCTGTGCGGTCTTGTGATGGGCGAGACCGCCGAGAACCTCGTGGACATGTACGACATCTCGCGCGAGGAGCAGGACGAGTTCGCTCTCGAGTCTCAGCAGAAAGCGGAGACAGGGAAGGAGCGGCGCGCGCTGGAGATCCTCCCGATCGAGGCCCCGGACCCGAGGGGCAAGGGCACTATCACGGTCACCGAGGACGAGCACCCGCGCCCGGAGACGACCCTCGAGACCCTGGCGAAGCTGCGGCCCGTCTTCCGCGAGAACGGCTCGGTCACCGCGGGCAACTCGTCGGGGCTCACGGACGGCGCCGGCGCGCTGGTGCTGATGAGCGAGTCGCGGGCGAAGGCCGAGGGGTGCGAGTTCCTCGCGCGGATCATCGGCATGAGCTGGGCCGGCGTCCCGCCCGAGATCATGGGCATCGGCCCGGTCCCCGCCACGATCAAGGTGCTCGAGAAGACCGGCCTGTCGCTCGCCG
>Ga0209342_10002140_pt1 | contig 21517 bp, 20 predicted proteins | sample RifCSP16_2_FD_184023 | JGI IMG/M metagenome (GOLD analysis project Ga0209342, IMG submission 184023) | Soil microbial communities from Rifle, Colorado - Rifle CSP2_sed 16_2 (SPAdes) (version 2) | ecosystem: Environmental > Terrestrial > Deep subsurface > Rock core/Sediment | place: Rifle... | reverse complement strand
TGGCTCGGCGCGGCCATGACGGGCATGCACCCGGTCGTCGACATCATGTTCGGAGACTTCCTTACACTGGCCATGGATCAATTGGTCAACCAGGCGGCGAAGGTGCACTACATGTCGGGGGGAAAGCTCAAGGCCCCCATGGTCATCCGCACGACGCTGGGCGCGACCCGCCGCTCCGCCGCCCAGCACAGCCAGAGCCTTCACGCCTGGCTCAGCCACGTCCCCGGTTTGAAAGTGGCCTTGCCGGCCACGCCCTACGATGCGAAGGGTCTGCTCAAGACGGCCATCCGCGACGAAAACCCGGTCGTGTTCTTCGAAGACAAGCTCATGTACCAGCAGAAGGGCCCGGTGCCGGTCGAGGAGTACACCCTCCCCTTCGGCGTGGCAGATATCAAACGCCAAGGCTCCGACATCACGCTGGTGGCGACGAGCAGCATGGTGTACGTCGCCCTGGAGGCGGCGGAGCTGCTGGCCGAAGATGCCATCAGCGCCGAGGTCATCGACCCGCGGACGACCTTCCCTCTAGACAAGGCAACGCTGATCGCCTCGGCCAAAAAGACCAGCCGGGCCCTGGTGATCGATGAGGGTTATGAGCGTTACGGTGTGACGGCGGAGATCGCTTCGGTGATCGCCGAAGGCGCGTTCTATTCGTTGGACGCACCGGTTAAGCGGATGGGTGCCATGGACGTGCCCATTCCCTTCTCGCCGGCGCTGGAAGACCTAACCGTGGCCACGCCCCACACGGTGGCCGCGGCGGCCAGGGCCCTGTGCGGCAAGGCCTGATAAGGAAGAACAAGATGGGACTCAAGACGTACGGCCTGATGGGTGTCGACTGGGAGGAACGGGTCAACTTCGACCGCCTCAGGCTAGAGCGCCTGACGCGGATCAAGAACCTGTTGAAGGAGTCCGAGCTCGGCGCTCTGCTGTGTTTCGACATGGTCAACGTGCGCTACATCACCGCCACCCATATCGGCACCTGGGCGATGGACAAGGTGGCCCGTTTTTGTCTGCTCCCGCAGGACGATGAGCCGATCAACTGGGACTTCGGGTCAGCGGCGCGCCACCACACGCTCTACTGCCCCTGGCTGAGCGACGGCCGATCGCGGGCCGGCATCTCGACCTTGCGCGGCGCGATGTCACCCGAGGCCGGCCGGGCGGAAGCGGTGGCCCACAAGATCAAGGTTGAGCTCCAGGAGCGAGGTCTCGAGAATGAGCCACTGGGGGTGGACATCGTCGAGCCCCCGGTCCTTTTTGCCCTCCAGGCCGAAGGGATCAAGGTCGTCGACGGACAACAGCTGATGCAGCAAGCCCGGATCATCAAGACCCAGGACGAGATCACCCTTCTCAACACAGCCTGCATGATGGTCGATGCAGCCTATGAGGAACTCTACCGCGCCTTGCGGCCGGGCATGCGCGAGAACGAGTGCGTCGGATTGGTGAACAAGGTTCTCTACGACCTGGGCTCGGAGCACGTAGAAGGGGTCAACGCCATCTCCGGCGAACGCTGCAACCCCCACCCGCATGTCTACACTGACCGGGCCTTGCGCCCCGGCGATCCGGCCTATTTCGATATCCTCCACAGCTACATGGGTTACCGCACCTGCTACTACCGGACGTTCTTCATTGGAAGTGCCAGCCTGGCCCAGGTCGACGCTTACAAGCGCTGTCGGGATTACTTGGATGCGGCGATCGAAATGATCCGCCCCGGCGTCACCACGGCCGAGGTTGTCCGGATCTGGCCCAGAGCCGAGGAGTTCGGGTTCCCCGACGAAGAAGCCGCCTTCGCTCTGCAGTATGGCCACGGCGTTGGGCTGTCCATCTGGGAGAAGCCCGTGTTCAGCCGTCTGGTTTCGCTCGACCACCCTGAGGTTATCCGAGAGGGAATGGTGTTCGCCCTCGAGACCTTCTGGCCGGCGGCCGACGGCTGGTCGGCAGCGCGCATCGAGGAGCAATTGGTGGTCACCGGCGACGGGTGTGAAGTGATCACGCGCTTCCCCGCCGAAGAGGCGATGGTCGCAGGCACGGCATACTACACCACCACGGGGCCGCTGCCCAGGATCCGTGAGTCGCAATCCAACAAGAACAACGCCGGTGCGCTGGATCGAATCGGGGCAGTGGTCCAGAGCGCCAGGGGTGAGGGCGCGCGAGTCGGGATCTGACGATGACCGGAGATCGATCGCAGGTGGGCGCCCTTGGGATGGTTCCACGGGAGGCGAAAGCTGGCGACTGAGATCATCATGCCCGCCCTCGGTATGGCGCAAGAGACGGGGAAGATCCTGCGTTGGCTCAAGGCCGAAGGGGAGATGCTGCGCGCCGGCGAACCGGTCATGGAGATCGAAACCGACAAAGCCGTCCTCGAAATCGAGGCCCCGGCCTCCGGCATTCTGAGCCATGTCACGGCCGGTGAGGGCGATGAAGTTCCGGTCGGCCAGCCGGTAGCGCTCATCCTGGCTGAGGGCGAGACGGCACCCGAGCCTGCGCCCGTGTCTGCTGCGCCGACGGCGTCGAGGAAGACGGCAGCGGTCGGGAAGGGATCGGTGGCTGCCAGCCCGGTGGCGGCCAGGATCGCCGCCAAGCATCATCTCGATTTGACCAGGGTCAAGCCGAAAGGAGGCCGGATCAAGAAGGATGATGTCCTGGAGTTCCTGGCATCCGCCGGTGCAGCCGTCCCCGGAGGACGGGTCAGAGCCTCGCCCAAGGCGCGACGTCTTGCCGCCCAACGCGGGGTGGATCTAGCGGCGCTGGCGGGCAGCGGCCCGGCCGGGGCTGTGCTGACTGCCGACCTCCCCGCCATGGCGACGGCGTCCGAGGAGGGGATCCCGACGCGTGAGGCAATGAGCAACACCTGGCGGCTGATGGCTGAGAGGGTGACTCAGTCGTGGACGCAAGTCCCTCACTTCTACCTGCTGCGCGAGCTGCGCGCTGACGGTCTGATGGAATGGCTCGACGAGGCCCGGCAAGGCGCGCAGGTCAAGGTGACGTTCACCGACCTGCTAGTCCATCTGGTCGCCGCATCCTTGAAGGTGCATCCGAACGTCAACTCTGCCTGGCAGGGCGGCTCGATCGTGCGTCAGGCGGAGATCAACATCGGCTTGGCGATGGCCGTAGCTGACGGCCTGGTGGTACCGGTGATTCATCGGGCGGACACGCTCGGCTTGGAGGAGATAGCCGACCGACGGATCCAACTGATCGACCGGGCCAACGCCGGTCGGCTGCACCTGGACGATATCCAGGGTGGGTCGTTCACGATCAGCAACCTCGGGATGTATGGGGTGGACGCCTTCAATGCCATCCTCAATGCCTCCCAGGCGGCGATCCTGGCCGTGGGCAAGATCGCAGACCGGGTGGTCGCGGTGGGAGAGAAACCAGAGGTCCACCCGACGGTCTTCCTGAGCCTGACTTGTGATCACCGCCTTGTGGACGGTGCGCGCGGCGCGCAATTCCTGCAGACGGTGGCAGAGCGCATCGAACGCCCGCCGGCATTGGCTGGATGATTCCCAAGAGGAGTTGCGCATGTCGGCAATAGAGCGATTGCGAGAAGCTGCGACCCGTTCGGCCAAGGCCGGATCAGGATCATCGTCGACCCTCGGGGAGTTTGGGATTCTGGTCGACGGCCGGTGGGTGGAGACCGGTGAGGCGATCGAGGTCCACAGCCCGTATGATGATTCCCTGGTGGCTGTCGTCCATCGCGCCGGCCCCCAGGATATCGAAACTGCGATCAGCCGGGCGGTGGAGGCTTTCGAGGAGACCCGACGGATGCCTGCCTGGCGCCGAGCGGGCGTGCTTGAATCCATCAGCCAGGGCATCGCCACGCGACGGGAGGCGTTTGCCCGGACGATTGCACTTGAAGCCGGCAAGCCGATTCGTACGGCGCGCGCCGAGGTGGATCGCGCCATCTTCACCTTCAAGGTAGCCGCCGAAGAGTCCAAGCGTATTGGCGGGGAGATCGTCTCGCTGGATTGGCTCCCCGGCATGGAAGGTCGCGTCGGTCAGATCTGGCGCGTCCCGCTTGGGCCCGTGGTCGGGATCGCGCCCTTCAATTTCCCCCTCAACCTGGTCGCCCACAAGGTAGCTCCGGCGCTGGCCTCGGGCGATCCGATCCTCTTGCGACCCTCTTCGCAAACGCCGGTGAGCGCGCTCCAGCTGGCCGAGGTCGTGCTTGAGGCCGGGTGGCCCGCCGGGGCCATCGCCGTCCTGCCGTGCAGCACGAGCACCGCCGCGGCCCTGGTGGAGGACGACCGCACGAAGATGCTGACCTTCACCGGCAGCCCGGCCGTGGGGTGGTTGCTCAAGGCTCGGGCCGGGCGCAAGAGGGTCACGCTTGAGCTCGGCGGGAACGCCGGGGTGATCGTCAACCAGGACGCGGACCTGGCCTACGCTGCCGAGCGTGTTGCCTGGGGAGGCTATTCCTACGCCGGGCAGTCGTGCATCTCCGTGCAGCGCGTGTTTATCCACGCAGACGTCTATGAATCCTTCGTTGACGACCTGATCCCGCGCGTCGGGGCCCTCAAACTCGGGGATCCGCTGGGCGAGGAGACCGATGTCGGTCCTCTGATCGACGCCGGCGCCGCCGACCGGGTGGAAACGTGGGTCAGGGAGGCCGCCGCGAGCGGGGCGGAGATCCTCCTTGGAGGCGGACGCCAAGGAAACCTGTACGAACCGACGGTCCTGGCCTCGGTTCGAGACGACATGCGTGTCTCGTGCCAGGAGGTCTTCGGGCCGGTCGTCGGCTTGTATCGTTTCAGCGACGTGTTCCAGGCCATCCGGGCAGTCGACAACGGCGACTTCGGTTTGCAGGCGGGGCTCTTCACCAACGACCAGCGAGTCATCCAGGCCGCCTTCGACGAGATCGAGGTCGGTGGACTGATGGTCAACGACGTCGCGAGCTTTCGCGTCGATCACATGCCCTACGGAGGCGTGAAGATGTCCGGCACCGGAAGGGAGGGGCTGCGCTACGCAATCGAAGAAATGACCGAGATGAAGCTGCTCATGGAGAATAGGCGCGATCACCAGGACGGATCGCGGTGATCGACCAGGTTTCGCAATCTTCGAGTGGTGCCCGCCTCGGTTGGCAACCGTGTGATTTGGAGAGACTGCTCCCGCGATTCGGCGCTTTGTGGCCAAAGGGCACCACTAACCGCGTACGGATCGCCGTTGGAGCTTCGAAAAAGGAGGAGACCCCGGCAACTATTGAAGACCGACCAATGCGCTGAAGTGTTACTCAGACACACTCAACTTTCGTCTCAAGGAGGAGAATCGATGAAGCGCGTTTTCGCATCCCTTAGTGCGCTGTTGATCGCGGCCATGCTGTTGGCAGCATGTGCCCAGGCAACGCCGGCGCCGACCGAAGCGCCGGCGGCACCCACCGAAGCCCCGGCTGCGCCAACCGAAGCCCCGGCTGCGCCAACCGAGGCGCCCCCGGCAGAGCCGATCAAGATCGGCGCCTCGCTGCCGCTGACCGGCGACTTCTCCGAGCCCGGCACGGCTGCCCAGATGGGCTACGAGCTGTGGGTCGAACAGGTGAACAACGCCGGCGGTTTGCTCGGCCGGCAGGTCGAGTTCACCGTTTACGACAATGCTTCCGATCCGGACACCGCAGTGGCCGACTACGAACGCTTGATCACACAGGACAAGGTCGACCTCGTGGTCGGGCCGTTCTCCAGCCGATTGGTGATCCCGACGTCGGAAGTCGCCGCCAAATACGGCTATGCCTTCCCTGAGCCGGCCGGTGGTGCGCCGGGCGTGTTCGACCGCGGCCTGACGAACATCTTCTTCGCCCAACCGGCTCCCGGGGCTGATCAGGCGATCCCCTTCGCCGACTACATCCTCGGCCTGCCTGAGGACGTACGGCCGAAGACGTTCGCCGTCGTCAGCATGGACGATCCGTTCAACCTGGGAGTCGTCGAGGCGGCTGAGACGCTCCTCACCGCCGGCGGCCTGACCTCGGTCTTGAAGGAGATCTACCCGCCCGATACGAAGGACTTCTCGTCGATCGCCGCTAAGGTCGCCGACCTCGACCCCGACCTGATTCTCGGCGGGACGATCTTCGAGGACACCGTCGGGCAGATCCAGGCCTATGTCCTGGCCGGGTATCAGCCGCGCGGTGCGTTCTTCACCACCGGCCCGTCGCTCCCCAAGGAGTTTCGCGAAGCCCTGGGGACAGCGACCGAGGGCGTCTTCTCGGCCATCTCGTGGTTCGAGGCCTCGGCAACAGAGACCAACCCCGAATTCGTGGCGGCCTTCCATGAGAAATTCGGCGCGGATCCAATCGCCGAGGACTCAGCCAACGCCTATACGGTGGGGCAGATACTCCAACAGGCAGTCGAGAACACGCAGAGCATCGACAACGCCAAGCTGATCGATGAAATGCATTCGGCCACGTTCAAGACCGTCGTCGGGCCGCTGTCCTTCGACGAGGTCGGCCGGCCGCAAGGCTCATTCATGATCCTGCAGTGGCGCGGTGAAGGCTATCTCATCGTCTACCCGGATTTCGCCAAGCAGGCGGATCCGATCTGGCCAAAGCCGGAGTGGTAGGCCCAGTCCGTCCGGCTCCTCTCGCTCCGACGGATCACTCCAGTAGGTCCGTCAGTGACGATCAGAAGCCTGGTACCCGATCGTGAGCCCTCTCCCGTCGGCGCGAGCCGACGGGAGAGGGCCTCGGGACCGGTGAGGTCATGACGATCCCATCGACTCATCTTTTCATCCAGACCCTGATCCTGGGCGTGCTGGTCGGCGGCGTGTACGCGCTGATGGCCTCCGGGCTAACTCTGATCTTTGGCGTCATGCGGGTGATCAACGTCGCCCACGGCGCATTCTTGATCCTGGGGGCTTACTTCACCTACTGGCTGTTCACGCTGACCGGTCTTGATCCGCTGCTGTCGCTGGTGATCACGGTCCCGCTCTTATTCGCTATCGGCTGGGTCGTTCAACGCTATCTGCTGACGCGGATCCAGAATCCGGAGCAGGCCTCGGTGCTGGTGACGTTCGCCATGGCGATCACCATGGAAGGGCTGATGGGGACCGTGTGGAAGACGACCGTGCGCACGGTCAGGCCCGAGTATGCTTCCTCGGTCATCGAGCTCGCCAACTATCGTCTGCCGGTAACACGTCTGGCGGGCTTTGCGGCGGCGCTTGTCGTCCTTATCCTGCTCTATATCATGCTGCAGCGCACTAACCTCGGGCGGGCAATCCGGGCCACGATCCAGGATCGCAACGCCGCCCGGCTCGTGGGAGTGAATGTCGAGATGGTGGCTGCCCACACTTTCGGAATCGGGATCGCCACCGCCGCTGCCGGCGGCTCGCTTTTGAGCATGATCTATAGCTTCAATGCTTCCAGCCAGACCGACTGGATCTCGCGCATCCTGTCGATCATCGTGCTGGGCGGCATGGGCAGCCTGCCGGGTGCCCTGCTGGCAGCCCTGGTTCTCGGAGTGATGGAACAGCTCACGGCGATCGTAATCACGCTCTACTGGTCGCCGATCGTCTTCTACATCTTCCTCTTCCTCACTCTCATTATCCGGCCGCAAGGCCTGATGGGAGAGGTCGTCCGGGAGAAGGCCTGATGAGGCGGTGGCGTATCCCGGCTGGGGTCTGGATCGGCGGGGCGTTCCTGGCCCTCCTGGCATTCCCGCTCGTTCAGCGCTCGCAGTACTACCAGCACGTGATGGTGATGACGATGATGGCCGCCGTTCTCGCCAGCAGTTGGAATATCCTGGGAGGGTACACCGGGTACACCTCGCTCGGTCACGCGGCATTCTTCGGCCTGGGCGGATACCTGGTCGCATTGGCCCACAATTACCTCGGTTGGCACCCTTTCATCAGCACCTGGTTCCTGGCCATCGTCGTGATGGCGGTCGCCCTCCTTCTGGGCTGGATCGCTCTGCGCACGCATGGCTCGGCCTTCGTCGTCGTAACCATCGCCATGGTTTTCATCTTTCGGATCGTCGCCCTCAATCTGGGCGACATCACTAACGGCGCCCGCGGGCTGACCCAACCTCGACCGGGTTGGGGCGGCGTGCAGTGGTCGCCCGAGATCATCAAGATCCCTTTTCACTACATCGTACTGGCGCTGCTCTGTCTGACAGTCCTGGTTTCCTGGCGCATCCGCCTGTCGAAGTTCGGCTTGGGGCTGGTAGCCATTCGTGAGGATGAGGGGAAGGCCGAGGCCGTGGGCATCGACACGATGGTGTATAAGGTCCTGGCCTTCGGCATCAGCGCTTACTTCGTGGCGGTCGCCGGCGGAATCTACTCGTACTTCTTCACCTACATCGACCCGCAGTTCATCTTCAACATCTTTACCAGCGTGACGATGGTCTTGATCGCCCTCCTCGGTGGACGCGGAACATTGTGGGGACCGGTGCTCGGTGCGTTCATCATGGAGCCGCTCGGCGATTGGCTGGTCGGCACTTTTGGTGGGACGCAGATCCACCTGGCCGTCTTCGGCGCCATTCTGCTGGGGGTGATGCTATTCATGCCGCAGGGCATCCTGCCCTCGCTGAGCGAGATCAGGATCAGACTGACGAGGAGGCGCGGGCCCGGCCTGAGCTCCGGATAGCACAGAATGACAAGAATGCTTCAAGTAGAAAACATCACCAAGTCCTTCGGAGGTATTCGCGCCGTCGACGGCTGCTCGATGGCTGTCGAGCGCGGATCGATCACCGGCCTGATCGGGCCGAACGGATCGGGAAAAACGACCCTCTTCAACCTGATCACCGGCTTTCACCAGCCAGACGCTGGACAGATCCGCTTCGACGACAGGCCGATCCACGGGTTGGTGCCCAGCCGAATTTGCCACCGGGGCATCGGCCGGACGTTTCAAATCACGCGATTGTTCTGGAAGATGACCGTCCTGGAGAACATGATCGTTCCGGTGAGACAGGTTGGCTGGCGGACCCTATTCAGTCGGGGTGTGAAGGAGCACGAGGAGCAGCGGGCCCTCGAGTTGCTCGCCCTGGTCGGCCTCGTCGACTATCGGGACGAGGAGGCGCGCAAGCTCTCGTTCGGCCAGCAGAAACTGCTTGAGTTCGCCGCAGTCCTCATGGCCGACCCCGACTTGATCTTGCTGGATGAGCCGGCGGGCGGGGTCAACCCGGTGATGATCGAGAAGACGATGGAGTTCGTGGAAGACCTCAACCGGCAAGGCAAGACCTTCCTCGTGGTCGAGCACAACATGCGCCTGGTGATGGATCTGTGCCAGCATGTCATCGTGCTCGATCATGGCCAGAAGATCGGCGAGGGAGAGCCGGCGGTTATTCAGAACGACCCGATCGTCCTCGAGGCTTATTTGGGGAGCACCAACCATGCTGGCGCTTGAGAATGTCGTCGCCGGCTACATCCCCGGCGTGGATATCCTGCGCGGCGTGAGCCTGAAAGTCGAAGAAGGCGAGATGGTCTGCCTGGTCGGGCCGAACGGAGCCGGCAAGTCGACTGTCCTGCGAGCGATCTCGGGGTTGATCAAGGTGTCCTCCGGGAGCGTCATGTTCAAGGACGTGAGTATCGCCGGCCGAAGACCAGACCAAATCCTTGCCGCGGGGATCGCGCACGTCCCCCAGGGACACAGCGTCTTTCCCCGCATGACGGTGCGAGAGAATCTGTTGATGGGCGCCTACAGCCTCCGGGACCATGCCACAGTCCAGGCCCGCCTGGCCGAGGCTTACGACCTCTTCCCGCTGCTTAAAGAGCGCGCCCGAGAGAAGGCGGGCAATCTATCCGGGGGACAGCAGAAGATCTTGGAGATGGGCCGGGCCTTGATGCTCAAGCCGCCACTGATGATGCTCGATGAACCCTCGCTTGGCCTCGCTCCCAAGACGATGGCCAAGTTGTTCGACACGATCCGAGAGCTCAACCGCACCGGCCTGACGATCTTGATGGTGGAGCAGAACGCCCGACAGGGATTGGCCGCCTCCCACCGAGGCTACGTACTGGAGCTGGGCAGGGAGCGCTTCGAGGGTAGGGCCCATGAATTGTTGGAGAGCCCGGAGATGGCCAAGCTTTACCTCGGAGGCTCCACGGAGAACGGCGGGTCCTATCGGCGACGGAGCGAGGTCGCATGACGCCCGAAGTGAGGTTGGAGCGCCTCTCTCAACCCGAGGCGGAAGCGCGCCTGAAATCCTCACGGCTGGCTGTCATGGCGCCGGGGAGCCTTGAACAACACGGACCGCATCTCCCCCTCGGTACGGATACATTCGCCGCCGAGGCGCTGGCGGAGGCCGTCGCCGGCAAGCTAGACGGCGTGCTCGTCCCGCTGCCGCTGGTCGGCGTGTCCCCCTATCACTTGAGCTGGGCGGGCAGCCTGTCTCTCCACCCGCAAACAATGATCGCCGTCATCGAAGATGTGTCCGAGTGTCTGGCTCAGCAAGCGGTTGAGAAAATCCTGTTCGTCAACTGGCACGAGGGCAACACGCCTGCGCTGCGCCTGGCCGCCGACAGCCTCCAGCGCAAGTTCAAGTTGCGGGTGGTTATCGCCGAAGCTCACATCATCACCCACGAGCTCTTCGGCGAGCGAGCCCCGCTGACCCACGCCGGCGCGATGGAAGCGGCGGCGGTGATGATGGCCGACCCCTCGCTAGTCCACCTGGAGAAGGCGACGAATCCGACCCCAGCCGGAGAGGCCGAGGCCGGGCACGCGATCTTCCGCAGGCGCGATGTGTTCCCCGTGCTTTACGATTTCCACGAAGTGGCGCAGACCGGCTGGTACGGAGATCCGCGAAAGGCCACGATCGAGCTGGCGGAGGAGATGCGGGAGAGGGTGTCCGACTACATCGCCGGGCAGGCTCGCATTGAGTTCGCGCGCGTGAGGCCCACAGGCGGATGAAAGGATCATCACACTCCGGAGGGCGGAGCGCCGCCTCACGGCGGAGGGGGACAAAGCGGGTGGGGGTCAAGGAGCCAGCCGGCAGGAGGCATTCCTTGGCCGGCCCCGGAATCGTCGGGCTACAAGCCATTCGGCGAACCAGCTCTGCACTGAGGGAAGGGAATTGCGAGTCTGGTCCCCCGATCTCTCTCTGAAGAGGCCACCCGAGTAGCGATGGTCGATATCCCGACGACCATGCGCGCGGCTGTCACGCGCGACTGGAATGACATTCGCATCGAGCAGGTCCCTGTGCCGGAACTCGGGAAGGGCGAGGTGCTCGTCCGCGTCGGCGCCTGCGGCATCTGCGGTACCGACCTGAAGATCGCCGCCGGCGCCTACAAGGGCTCATGGCCGCCGGCGCTGCCCTTCATCCAGGGCCATGAGTGGTCGGGGACGGTCGCCGCGCTCGGCGATGGCGCGACCGGTCTGCAGGTCGGCGACCGCGTGGCGGCGGAGAACCACAAGGGCTGTGGGGCGTGCGACAACTGCCGGCGCGGACGCTACAACCTGTGCGAGGTCGCCCGGACGAAAGGTAAGGCATACAAGCTCTATGGCCACTCCGCGCCGGGCGCGTTCGCCGAGTTCGCCGCCCGGCCGGCCGGGCTGTTGCACAAGCTGCCTTCTGCGGTGAGCTTTGAGGAAGGGACGATCGTCAACCAGGGTGCGCTCGGCCTGCACGCCATCCGCCGTTGCCGGATCGACCCCGGGGACATGGTGGCTGTCATCGGCCCCGGTCTTGTGGGGCTGATCACAGTTCAATTGGCGAAAGCGACCGGCGCGACGCGCGTCATCGTGGCCGGCCGCGGTCCGAGGCTCGAGTTGGCACACGAGCTCGGAGCGGACGACGTCGTGGATGTCTCGCGGATCGACACCGTGGAAGGAATTCGTGAGCTGACGCAGGGGAACGGTGCGGACTGCGCGTTCGAGTGCGCCGGGACGCCGGCGGCGGTGGCGGCCGCACTGAACTCTGTGAAACGCGGCGGCCGGGTTGCCCTTATTGGCCTGACCGGCAACAAGCAAGTCGAGCTCAACACCGACCGCTTGGCGTTGGATGAGATCGACGTCTACGGCGTGAGGTCAAGCCCGAACGCCTATCCGGCGTTGATCAGCCTGATCGCCGCCGGAAAGATCAACGTGCGCAGGCTTGTCTCGCGGGTCTATCCGCTCGAACAGATCAACCAGGCGTTCGAGGCCTTTCGCAAGCGCGAAGACGGCGCGATTCGGATGGTGATTAGGCTTTGAGGCACGGCGGTGACGTCCTGGTCGAGATGTTGATCGACTTCGGCGTGCCGGTTGTCTTCGGGCTGGCCGGCGGGCAAACCCTGCCGCTCTACGACGCCATCCGCTCGAGCGCCGGGCGCATCCGCCATGTCGCCATGCGCGACGAGCGCAATGCGGCCTACGCCGCGGACGGCTACGCCCGGCTTGCGGGACGGGTCGGTGTCTGCGATGCGACCGTCGGGCCGGGGGCGATCAAGCTCACTTCCGGGTTGGCCGAGGCCTTCAATTCCTCGATCCCGATCGTGGCCATCGTCAGCGATATGCCGAGCGATTGGCTGACTGTTCGCTATCGTGGCGGCGGCAATCAACTGGTTGATCAAATGGCGGTGTTGGCTCCTGTGTGCAAGTGGACAGGGCGACTGCCATCGCCGGAGAAGCTCCCCGAGCTTGTTCAGCGGGCCTTCCAAATGGCGACGACAGGTCGGCCTGGCCCGGCGGCCATAGAGCTTCCTGAGGATCTGTTCAAGGCCGCCTCCGCGGAACAGCCGCTAGCCGTGGATTCGCGCTTTGGCACCGCACCGGCGCATCGTCCCGCGCCCGATCCAGGTTCGGTTCGTGCGGCGGCGGCCCTGCTCAGGTCGGCCGAACGGCCGGTGATGCTCGTCGGAGGCGGGGCGCGCCTCTCCGACGCCGGTGCCCAAGTGATCGCGATCGCCGAGCAACTGGCCATGCCGGTCGCAACGACGCTTTCCGGCAAAGGCGTCCTGACCGAGAGCCATCCGCTGTCGCTGGGTGTGCTGAGCGCCCTGGGTGGATCTGCGGTTGCCCGGACGATGGTCGAAGAGGCGGACGTCGTGCTCGCCGTTGGGTTCAAGTTCGGCCAGAACCCGACTTATCGATGGACCCTGCCCAGGTCCGGCCAGCGGCTGGTCCATCTTGACATCGATGGCGCCGAGATCAGCAAAATCTTCCCGGCCGAGGTGGCCCTGGTCGGGGATGCGCGCGCTGGACTTGAGGCACTGCGCGCCGAATGCACTTCCGCGCGGTCGCCCGACTCCATCGGCGACAAGATCGCGGCCCTGCGAACCGCGTGGCGGGAGGAGCTGACCCGTCAAGCCAGTATGGCCAAGCCGATCAAACCGCAGCAGGTGGCGGATCTGCTCAACGATCTGTGTGGGCCAGATGCCGTCTTGGTCTGTGATGCGAGTTTCGCCAGCGGATGGGGCGGGGCCTACTTCGAGGCGCGAGGGGATCGCCGGGCGATTTTCCCGCGTGGGATGGCCGGATTGGGGTGGGGGCTTCCCGCCGCCATCGGGGCCCGGGCCGCTCGGCCGAAGTCCAAGGTTGTCGTCTTAGCCGGAGATGGGGCGATGACATACTCCCTCGGCGAGCTGGCCACGCTGGCGCACGAAGGGATGGACGTCGCCGTGATCGTGTTGAACAACAGCGCCATGGGTTGGGTCAAGTGGGAGCAGGCCGTCTTCTGGGATGGCAAGTTCCAGTCGACAGATCTGAGCGCAGTCGATTTCGCTGCCGTGGCACGCGGGATGGGTTGCGCCGGGATTCAGGTGAGCGACGCGGCTGATCTGCGCCAGGCCTTGGCTGAGGCGCTTTCGGCCAAAGGTCCGACCGTGGTTGATGTGCGGACGGATGCAAGTGAGGCGGCGATGCCCAAGTTCGCCGAGTCGGCGCGGGCCAAGAGGATTATGGAGGCCGGATGACGGAGGTGACCCTGGCCGCGGTGAGCATGAACGTCGTCATTGACAGGGCGGCCAACCTCGAGAAGTATCTGCAATTCATCGAGGAAGCGGCTTCTCATGGCGCCCGCCTGCTGGTCTTCCCGGAGGTGTCGCTCCAGGGCTGTCTCAAGAAACGCGGCGCGCCGGGCGCGCAGGGGGTCGTCGATGTGTTCCGCAAGGTGCACGACTGGGGCGAGTGCCCGATAGCGGGCCTGATGAGAAGTTGATCGCGGCGGAGATCGACATCGAGAGCGAAATCGACGTGGCACGGACGGAGAAGTTCTTCTTCAAAAACCTTTTCGGCGACCGACGGCCGGGGACGTATGGAGCCTTGATCCAGGCATGAGTGGAGCCTTGTGGGCAGTGACGGCCGGTGTCGGCTTTGGCCTATTCCAGACAGTCAACCGGCGCGGCGTACGCGGCATGGACGTGTACCTGGCGACTTTCGTACAACTCGCGGTCAGCACCGGGGTTCTGGCCGCCGCATCTTTGGCGACCCAGGATGTAAGCCGCCTATGGCTCGCGCCTCCGGGCGCCCTGGCCAACTTCGCCATGGCCGGCTTCTTCCACTTCTTCATCGGCTGGACTTTCCTGAACGCCAGTCAGAAACGGATTGGGGCGGCGCGCACGAGCCCCCTGATCGGCACGACGCCCTTGTTCGCCGCCGCCATCGCCGCGTTGACATTGGGAGAGATTCCCGAGGTGCTCACTCTGGGCGGCATAGCACTGATGGTGGCCGGTGTGTACGTCGTGTCCGGTTGGTCAAATGGAAATGGCGACGGTGGCGGGAACCCGAAGCCAGCAAGCGCCAGCAGGAACACTTCAGTCTTTGGCCTGAGTGCCGCGTTCTGCTGGGCGCTCAGTCCTTACTTCATCCGCGCCGGGTTGGAGGAATTGCCGTCCCCCCTGCTCGGGGTCACGGTGGGGGTCGCGGCAAGCGCTGGCGCGTACGGCTTGGTCCTGCTATGGCAGCGCGGGCGGTGGGCCGGCAAGCCCGTCACAGGTGAGGCCTGGCTGTTCAAATTGATGGCGGGGGTGCTTGTCGGCCTGTCCACGTGGGCACGCTGGATCGCCCTCGACCTGGCTCCGGTGGCGGTCGTGCTGGCGTTGAGCATGGTATCCGTGCCGCTGGTCATTCTGCTCTCGCCATTCGTGTCGGGCAGACAGCAGGAGAGGGTGACGCTGGGGCTGTGGATAGGTGCGGTGTTGATTGTCGTGGGCGCGCTGACATTGATTCTATTAACTTGAGGCAAGTGCTTGCTCGCCGTCGTATTGGCCCGCAAGGGGGAACTCACACTCTCGAACGTGCCCGAGCCGCAGGCAGGCCTGGAGCAGGTCCTGGTTCAGGTCAAATCCACCACCATCTGTGCGACCGACTTCAAGATCCTCGCCGGCAAGTGTCCCAGTGTGGCATTCCCACATATCCCCGGCCATGAGTGGGCAGGGGAGGCGGCCGAAGTCGGCGCGGGGCAGGTGATCGTCGTCGGTGCGGCGGAGGACGAAAGCCGGCTGGCGTCATCCGGGTGATGTTGCATCCATAGGTGTTCGAGATGCAGGCTTTGGTCAAGACGGCGAGAGGGCCGGGCAACCTTGAGCTGCGCGACATCTCCGCGCCACAAATCGCTCCGGACGATGTGTTGATTCGCGTTCGTGCGTGCGGCATCTGCGGGAGCGACTTAAAGATCCAGGACGACCAGCATCCCTACACGCCGCCTGTCGTCGTCGGCCACGAATTCTCCGGAGAAGTCGTTGAAGTTGGGGCGAGGGTGACCGGATGGGCCATCGGCGACCGTGTCGTGAGCGAACAGCACACGCATGCTTGCGGCCGTTGCCAGCAGTGTCTCACCGGCAATGCATTCGCCTGTCGCTTCAAACGGGCGCCGGGATATTTCGCGGATGGCGCCTTTGCGGAACTCATCAAAGTCCCGGCGTGGCTCCTGCACACCATCCCTGAGAGTCTGAGTTTCGTGGAGGCTGCGTTCGCCGAGCCATCGGCCGTGGCGGCCCACGGCATGCTTGAGCGCACAGGCATTGCGCCCGAAGACGTAGTGCTCGTCCTCGGTTGCGGGCCCATCGGCCTGGTGGCTGCCAAGATGGCCAAGAGCGCCGGAGCATCCAGCGTCATCATCACCGGTGTCGATCGCGACGAAAAGGCGCGCCTCCCCAAAGCCCGCGAGTTGGGCATTGATTACGTCGTGAACTCGAAGCAAGTCGACCTGGCCGCCCTCGTCGGGGACCTGACATGTGGGGAGGGCGCGGGTGTGGTCGTCGAACTATCCGGTTCGCCCACCGCCATCGGGCAAGCTTTCCGACTCGCCCGTCGGTTGGGTCGGGTGACGATTATCGGACAGCCGCCGACGGACGAGATCGCGGTCCCCTATCGCGAGGCGCTTTTCCGTGCCCTCACGGTTTCGTTCAGCTACAGTTCGAAGTACACCAGCTGGGAGCGCGTCTTGTCATTGTTTGCTCGCGGTGCAATCCGCCCGGCGCAGTTTATCACGCACACTCTGCCTCTCGCCGAATGGGAGCGCGGCTTCGAACTCTCTCGGAGCGGTGAGGCTGTCAAGGTTGTCTTGGAACCCTAACGGATTTGGTGGACTGACGGAAAGGAGCACCGATGGAGATACCCGACACCATGAAGGCCGCTGTGCTCTTCGATTACGGAGACCTGCGGGTTACCCGGAAGCCGGTCCCCGTTCTAGCCGAAGGCGAGGCGTTGATCAAGGTCGACTCGATCGCCATCTGTGGAAGCGACCCGGCGATTGTCGCCAAAGGCTGGCAAAACCACCCACCGCTGGGCGAGTTTACCCCCGGCCACGAATTCACCGGAACGATCATAGCCGTGGCGCCTGACGTGACCGAGCTGAACGTGGGCGATCGGGTGGCCATCGAGCCGCACAAGGGCTGTGGTCGCTGTGTGAACTGCTTGCGCGGTCTCTACACCACCTGCCTCAACTACGGAAAGCCTGAGAAAGGCCACCGCCACTACGGGTTCTGCAGCAACGGTGGATATGCAGAATACGCCGCTTGCCACGTCAACACGCTCCACAGACTGCCGGACGGCATCTCGTTTGAGGAAGGCGCGCTGTTGACCACCGCTGGGACGGTGCTGTACGGGTACGAGCGCATCGGCTGGGTGAAGCCGGGTGAGACGGTGGTTGTGACCGGGCCAGGGGCCATCGGGCTGATCTCGGCGCAGGTTGCCAAGATCCTCGGCGCTGGCCGGGTGATCCTGACTGGGACGCGCGAAGAACGGCTGGCCGTGGGCCACCAGTTGGGCGCGGATGTCACGCTCAATGTCAGGGACGTCAACGCGAGACAGGCGATCATGGACCTCACCGACGGTCTCGGAGCCGATTTGGTCGTGGAGTGTACCGGGCAACCTGGTCCGGCGGCCGAGGCTTTGGAGATCACACGCAAGAACGGCCGCATCTGCTTCAACGGCATCTATCACGAACCGGTGACGCTCCAGCTCAACAAGATCGTCCAGTGGAACCTGCTCATCGCCGGCCCGAAGGCCGAGGGGATGTGGAACCTTGAGCGTGCAATTCCCTTGGTGGCTGATGGCCGGTTGAAGATGAAACCGCTCATCACCCACACATTCTGCCTCGACGAAATCGACATGGCCTTCGACACTTTCACCGGTCGGGTGGGTGGGGCCATCAAGGTCATCGTCAAGCCGTAAAGGAGATCAACATGGGCGACTGGCAAATCCCTGCGCAGGGCGGACATATGGACGCCGCGGACGGCATCTACTTCCAGAACATGACCATGAAAGAGGTGGAGGCCCGCCTGAAGAAGAACGACCTGGTCATCATCCCGGTGGGAAGCACCGAGGCGCACGGACCACACGCTTGCTACGGTGAAGACACGTTTCTGGTCACGCGCATGGCCGAGGCTGTCGCGCAGAAAACCGGCTGCACCGTGTCTCAGCCCGTGTGGTTCGGAAGTCACCCCTACCACCACATCGGTATGCCCGGTACGGTTCCAGTGGACGAAGACACGTTCACCGCGTACTTGAGTTCGATCATCGCCGGCTTCTGGAACGCCGGTTTTCGCAAGCAGATTCTTCTAAACGGACATGGACAGGAGTACGTGATCCCGACCGCTATTCACCGCTTTGCTAAGCGCTATCAGGTCCCATCCATCCTGATCAACTTGAATTGGTACTACGCGATCCAGCCGCACATCAAGGACAAGGCTCACGGCGGTCCGTTTGAGACACCGTTCGTCCACGCCGATGAGTGCGAGACCTCGTACTCGCTGGCTTTGTTCCCGGAAATGATTCACATGGAGGATGCGGTGGACACCGAGGTTCACAGCTTCCTTCCGCCGGGCCATGTGGACTCGGCCGCCAACGCCTACCAACGCGCGATCCCCTGGTACGCCCACACGGGCTTGGGGACGATTGAGATCGTTGGCAACCCGGAGGGAGTCGTGGGCAAAGCCACGTTGGCAGATGTGGAGAAAGCCGGCCCCGGCGTGGAGGCGCTGCTCGATTACATGGTGAAACTCCACGACGACATTATGGCCCGCTTCCCCCCCGGCAAGCTGCCGGAGGCGGCGCTGGTCACGCAGCGCTTCACGCAGGCCGAGGTGGATGAGTTGTTGAGAGGACCGCTGAACGGAGGCAAGCATCTGTACACCGTCGCCTGGCCTCCTTGTTGATGCGAGCGAACTCATCCTCGTGGTTAGGCGAGGCGAAACGCCGCGTTTCTTATGATCACTGCCGGCTGGCGCGGCGGGGGAACGGCTGGTCGGGTCTTCGCCGACGTCCCGTCGGCCCGGACGGGTTCTCCGGTGAGTGATGAAGGGGGGCCTTGAGAATATGATCATAGATGTGCACGCGCATATCATCGTCCCTGAGATCCTGCGCGAGGCCGCCCCGGGCGAGGCCTGGCGGCCGAGGGTGGTGTGGGAAGGCGGCCAGCAGTTCGTCGAATACGGCGAGAAGCGGATCGGATCGGCGAAGCGCGAGTTTGTGCGACCGGAAGTGATTCTGGACGAGATGGATACCGCTGGTATCGACCTGGTCTTGCTGTGCCCATGGGTCTCGCTGGTTCGATATGGCGCACCGGCCGACGAGTGCCTTGCCGCATGCCAGATCCAGAACGACTCACTGGCGGCGCTCATGCGCAAACACCCCAGGCGGATTGTCGGGCTGGGCGTGGTTCCGCTGCAAGACGTCGCGCTCGCTATCGCTGAACTTGAACGAATCATGAAGGCCGGTTTGAAGGGCATCGAAATTGGGACCAATGTGAATGGGGAGTACCCGGGCGAGACGCGCTTTCGCCCTTTCTGGGAGGCCTGCGAGGCGCTTGGCGCTCTTGTGTTCGTCCATCCCCTCGAAGGCGGCGGACGACCGGAACTGCGTGACTACTACATGTGGAACGTGATTGGAAACCCGATAGAGACGACGATCGCCGCGGCACACTTGATCTTGTCGGGAGTGATGCAAGCCCACCCGCGCCTGAAAGTCCTTCTGGCACACGGTGGCGGCGCGCTGCCTTACTTGCGAGGCCGCCTGGATCGAGGCTTCAGGACGCGTCCGGAGATCGGCAAGCTGATCGCGCAACCGCCGACGGCGTACCTCAAATGCTTCTACTTCGACTCGATCACCCACGACCCGGCCGTCTTGCGCGGTCTCGTGGAGTTTGCCGGAAAGGACCGCATCCTGCTGGGTTCGGACTACCCATTCGATATGGGAGACGAGAAGCCATCCGAGCTGGTGCGGGCGGCCGGGTTCGAATCGGATGTGGAAGCGAGAATCCTCGGCGGGAACGCAGCCCGATTGCTCGGATTGGAGGCGTAGCCATGGCACAACTTCTGACCAGGGATCAGCTCCCGCACCTGACTTCGACGCGGGACACACGCGATCGATTGGATTTGATCAAGGACGGCTTTCCGATCGGGAAGCCCCGTCTGCACGCCGACCGCATCGTGTACCACCCGGGTGACACGGCGGCCAAGCATTATCACGTCGGGAGCCAGCACGTCTTCGTGATCCTCGAAGGCCAGGGCCTGCTCCGGACCCCGGAGGGCCCGCGCCGTTTGGAGCCGGGTGACGTTGCCATCGTGGTTCCTGAGGAAGTACATTGGTTCGAGAAAGACACGCCGGGCAATTTCGCCTTCGTCGAGTTTTGGGCACCGCCACCGAAAGAGACCGTGTGGATTGAAGCGGACGACATATGAACTTGGAAACAATGCGCCTGAGTTTCAGGCGTGACCGTCGGCCCGCGAACCGGCCGGAAGGAGGAACCCGCATGGAAATGCGAATGATCGTGCTCAGCGATGAGCAGAAACAGATGAAGCAACTCTGCCGCGACTTTGTGGACAATGAAGTCATCCCATTCATCCGGGACAACCGCGAGCGGGAATGGACCGCCCCGCCGCAAGAGCGGCTACCCTGGGAACTCCTGCGGGCGGCAGACAAGTTGGGATTGCGCGGCCTGGGTGTGCCGGAGGAGTACGGCGGGATCAAACTGCAAGCTCAGGCTCAGACTTTCGCGGTCATTGCCGAAGAACTGGCTCGCGGTGATTCTGGTTTTGCGGACATCATGGGACAGCTTTGGAAGGTGCCTGTCCTTCTTAGTCACATTGCGCCGCCGCACCTTCAAGACGTGTGGTTTCCACGGTTCATGGAAGACCCCTCGTTCCTTATGGCCCATTGCCTGACCGAGCCGCGCGGCGCCTCCGACCGTTGGCTGCCCTACAACGTGCCCGAAGCCAACATGCACACGAAAGCCGTTCTGAAAGACGGATCCTGGGTGATCAACGGCCGGAAACAGTTCATCACCAACGGTTACGATGCCAAGTTGTATGTGGTCTATGCCAACACCAACCCGGATGTGGGCATCGCGGAAGGCACGAGCAGCTTCCTGGTGCCACGCGAGACACCGGGCCTCATCCCCACCAAGGTTAACGAGAAGATGGGCGCCCGCTACATGAACAACGGAGAGATCGTTCTTGATGACTGTCGCGTCCCAGAAGATCACTTGCTGGTCAAGGATGAGGCCATCAAGAAGGCGGGCGTCTACTTCAGCCCCGGCAAGATCCTTCAAGCATCGAAAAACCTCGGGGTGGGCGTAGCCGCCTATGAGGAAACCGCTGCCTACGTACAGCAATACGTACAGGGTGGTCGCACGCTCATCAAGCACCAGGTCGTGGCCAACGCCCTGGCCGACATGGCCATCAGGCTGGAAACGGTGCGTGCCTTCACCCACTATGCTGCGCGCGCGCTGGATGAAGGTGCTTCGGACGCACCTGTGCTGACTCTCATGGCGAAGGTCTATGCTGCGGACGCGGTGTTCGAAGTCTGCAAGACGGCCATGGAGTTGCATGGTGGCAGTGGCGTGATGGTGGAGGTGGGCATGGAGAAGCACTTCCGCGACGCCGCGGTTTTCCTTCATATGGACGGCACCCAGGATATCCATCGCTTCAAGATCATAAGGGCAATGTTCCCGGACACGGCAGGGACGTATGCAGGCCCGGAGGCATAGTCCGCCCGACGAATGCCAAGCCGGCAAGGGCGTTTGCATAAGGAACTCCAGCGCCGTTTCCAGCCAAGTGACTGCATCAGGGGCCTCACAAGAGGGGTAGGATGCCCGACGAAAAGGTCCAAGCCGCCATCGACAACTGGGCGCCGCGCTTCGTGGCCCAGGGCGTGGACTACAACGACTTCGTCCGCACGACGTCATCGATCGAA
>Ga0209342_10002138_pt1 | contig 21521 bp, 18 predicted proteins | sample RifCSP16_2_FD_184023 | JGI IMG/M metagenome (GOLD analysis project Ga0209342, IMG submission 184023) | Soil microbial communities from Rifle, Colorado - Rifle CSP2_sed 16_2 (SPAdes) (version 2) | ecosystem: Environmental > Terrestrial > Deep subsurface > Rock core/Sediment | place: Rifle... | reverse complement strand
CCCGTCGCCGGTGTGGGACACGGCGCTCGCGATCAACGCGCTCGTCGAGTCGGGAGTCGCGCGCGACCACCCGATGCTCCAGCGGGCCGCCGAGTGGCTGATGGCGCGGCAGATCCTGGTGCCCGGCGACTGGCAGGTCAAGCGGCCGCACGTGCAGCCCGGCGGCTGGGCGTTCCAGTACGCGAACGACTTCTACCCGGACCTCGACGACACCGCGATGGTGCTGATGGCGCTCGAGAAGCTCGAAGGCCTCGATCCGGGCGCGGTGCGCGCGGCGAAGGAGCGCGGGCTCGGCTGGTTCCTCGGCATGCAGAACGAGGACGGCGGCTGGGCGGCCTTCGACGCCGACAACAACCGCCTCTACCTCAACAACATCCCCTTCGCCGACCACGGCGCGCTCCTCGACCCGTCCACCGAGGACCTCGCGGGCCGCGGGCTCGAGCTGCTCGGCACGCTCGGCTACGGCAAGGACTCCGAGCCGGCCGAGCGCGCGATCCAGTTCCTCCGGCACACCCAGCGGCACGACGGCCCCTGGTACGGACGCTGGGGCGTGAACTACATCTACGGGACGTGGTCGGTCCTGCGCGGCGTGGCCGCGATCGGCGAGGACCTCCGTCACGAGTACGTGCAGCGCGCCGTCCGCTGGCTCGAGAGCCGCCAGAACGCGGACGGCGGCTGGGGGGAGACGTGCGAGAGCTACGACGACCCCGCGTTCGCCGGCGTGGGTGCCTCGACGCCCAGCCAGACGGCGTGGGCGCTGCTCGCGCTCTTCGCCGCGGGGCGCACGAGCGGCCCCGTGGTCGAGCGGGGCGTCCTACACCTGCTCCGCGCCCAGCGGGCCGACGGCGGCTGGCGCGATCCGCTCTGGAACGGGACCGGGTTCCCGCGCGTCTTCTATCTCAAATACCACCTCTACGCGCAGTACTTCCCCCTCTGGGCGCTGGGGGTCTACCGCAGCGCCCAGACATGACCGGGCCCGCAGCCGCGCTGGCGCTCCGCCCCGTCGAGGCCCTGGGCCGGCACACCCTCGACGTCGTCCAGGCCCTGGGGCGGTTCGGGGCGTTCTTCCTCGAGGCGCTCGTCGCGCTCCTGACGCCGCCGTACAAGCTCTGGGCCTTCCTCGCCCGCATCGTGTTCATCGGCTACCGCTCGCTCCTGATCATCATCCTCACGGGCGCCTTCACGGGGATGGTGCTCGGGCTGCAGATCTTCCTGACGCTGTCGCGCTTCGGCTCCGAGGCGTTCCTCGGCCCGGCCGTCGCGCTCTCGCTCATCCGCGAGCTCGGGCCCGTGCTCGCCGCGCTCATGGTCACCGGCCGCGCGGGCTCGGCGCTCACCGCGGAGCTCGGCATCATGCGGATCAGCGAGCAGATCGACGCGCTCACCGTGATGGCGCTCAACCCCATGCGCTACCTGGTCGCGCCGGCCATCCTGGCGGGCGTGGTGACGTTCCCGCTGATGACCGCGATCTTCGACGTCGTCGGCATCTTCGGCGGCTACCTGGTCGGCGTCGAGCTGCTCGGCCTCTCCGAGGGCACGTACTTCGGCGAGATGCAGACCTTCGTCGACATGACCGACATCATGCTCGGCTTCTGGAAGTCCGTGTCGTTCGGCGTCATCGTGACCTGGGTCTGCGCGTACAAGGGCTTCCGCGTCGGCCACGGCGCCGAGGGCGTCGCGCGCGCGACCACCCAGGCCGTCGTCCTCTCGTCGGTGCTGATCCTCGTCTGGGACTACTTCTTCGGATCGGTCTGGAAGTGATCAGGGTCGAGGGGCTCGCGAAGTCGTTCGGCCGCCAGGCGGTCCTGCGGGGCGTCGACCTCGAGATGCCGACGGGCTCGATCACCGTCATCATCGGGCGCAGCGGCGGCGGCAAGTCGGTCTTCCTCAAGCACCTGCTCGGGCTCCTGCGGCCCGACGCGGGCCACGTGCTGGTCGACGGCGCGGAGGTCACGAGCCTGCGCGGCCGCGCGCTCGACGAGGTCCGCCGGCGCTACGGCGTCGTCTTCCAGGGCGGCGCGCTCTTCGACTCGATGAGCTGTGTCGAGAACGTCGCCTTCCCGCTGCGCGAGAAGCTCCGACTGCCGCGCGCGGAGATGGACAAGCGGGTCGAGGCCGCGCTCGCCCAGGTCGGCCTCGAGGGCATCGGCGCGAAGTACCCGGCGGAGATCTCGGGCGGCATGCGCAAGCGCGTGGCGATCGCCCGCGCGCTCGTCATCGAGCCCGAGATCGTGTTCTTCGACGAGCCCACGACCGGGCTCGACCCGATCCTGGTCAACACGATCCACCGCCTCATCAAGGACCTGCACCGGCGCTTCCGCTTCACCGCGGTCATGGTGAGCCACGAGATCCCGGAGATCTTCGAGATCGCCGACCGCGTGGCCATGCTGCACCAGGGGCGGATCGTCGAGGTGGGTCCACCGGCCGCGATCCAGCAGTCCGAGACCCGTGTCGTGCGCCAGTTCATCCAGGGCGAGCCGGATACCGCGGAGGTCTGCTGATGGAACACACGCGCGTCAACGTCGCGGTCGGCGTGTTCATGCTGGTCGGCATCTTGGCATTGGGGTATCTTTCGATTAAACTCGGCAGGGTTTCTTTCCTCGGCGCCAGCGGATACGTGGTCACGGTCGATTTTCCGTCGGTCGGGGGGCTCAAGGCCGGCTCCACCGTCGAGATCGCGGGCGTCGAGGTCGGGCGCGTCGAGTCGATCGGGCTGGCCGACTACCAGGCGCGGGTGACGCTGCGCGTGGACGGACGCGTCAAGCTGCAGGACGACTCGATCGCCTCGATCAAGACCAAGGGCTTGATCGGCGAGAAGTACGTGCGCATCAGCCCGGGCGGCTCGGAGACGATCATCCCGCCGGGCGGCCGGATCCGGGAGGTCGAGGCGCCGGTTGACTTCGAGGAGCTGCTGTCGAAGTACATCTTCGGGAAGGTCTAGGAGGGCCTGATGACGTCGCGTCCCCGTGCGTTCGTGTTCGCCGCCGCGCTCCTGGCGGTCCTCGCCCCGGAGCGCCCCGCGTGGGCCGGACAGCCCACCGAGCAGCTTCGCTCCCAGATCGACCGGGTCCTGAAGGTCCTCGAGGATCCGGACCTCAAGAAGGAGCCCCGGGCCCTCGACCGCCGCGCGGCGGTCCGGAAGATCGCCAACGACATCTTCGACTTCCCGGAGACCGCCCAGCGCTCGCTGGCGCGCCACTGGGCGCCGCGGACGCCCGCGGAGCGCGCCGAGTTTGTCCAGCTCTTCGCCGACCTCCTCGAGCGCTCGTACATCTCGAAGATCGAGGTGTACGGCGGCGAGAAGATCCAGTTCATCGGCGAGAGCATCGACGGCGACCGCGCGACGGTGCGGACCAGGATCACCACGAGGGAAGGCTCCGACATCCCGATCGACTACCGGATGCTGCCCCGGGGCAGCCGCTGGCTCGTCTACGACGTGGTCATCGAGGGCGTCAGCCTCGTCGCCAACTACCGGGCGCAGTTCAACAAGATCATCACGACCTCGTCCTACAAGGAGCTGGTGAAGAAGATGCGGACCAAGCAGGAGGAGTTCCTGGAGGACGAGCGGCAGCGGCGGACGTCACTCAAATGAGCAAGGCCGCGATCCTCCGCGACCTCCTCGCCCGCCCGGGGCTCGTGCCCGCGGTCGGCGCCCACGACGCGCTGAGCGCCAGGCTCATCGAGGCGGCCGGCTTCCCGGTCGTGTGGTCGTCGAGCTTCACGGTCTCGGCGGCCCAGCGGGCCATGCCGGACGTAAATCTGCTGACCATGACCGAGACCCTCGAGGCCGCCGCCCACATCAACCGCGCGGTCGGCCTGCCGGTCGTCGCCGACTGCGACAACGGCTACGGCAACGCGGTGAACGTCGTCCGCACCGTCGAGGAGTACGAGCGGGCCGGCATCGCGGCGCTCTGCTTCGAGGACAACGTCTTCCCGAAGAAGTGCAGCCTGTACCCCGGGATGCGGCGCGAGCTGCTCTCGATCGAGGAGCACGCGGGCAAGATCCGGGCCGCCAAGCGCGCCCAGCGCGATCCGGCGACGGTCGTCATCTCCCGCACCGAGGCGCTCATCGCCGGCTGGGGCATGAACGAGGCGCTCCGGCGCGCGCACGCCTACGCCGACGCCGGCGCGGACATGATCCTCATGCACTCCAAGGCGCCGACCGCGGCCGAGGTGCTCGAGTTCATGCGCCTCTGGGACCGGCCGACGCCGATCGTGGTCGTGCCCACGCTCTACCCATCGGTCACCTTCGAGGAGCTCGAGGGCGCGGGCGTGAAGCTCGTGATCTGGGCGAACCAGGTGCTCCGGGGCGCCGTCCGGGGGATGCAGCAGACGCTCGCGACGCTCGCGCGCGCGCGGCGCCTGTCCGCGCTCGACCCGCACATCGTGACGCTCGAGGAGATCTACCGGCACGTCGGCGTCGAGGAGTTCAAGGAGATCGAGCGCGAGTTCCTGCCGCGCGGCGTGTCCGACGCGCGGGCCGTCGTGATCGCCGCGGGCTCGGGCAAGTCGCTGCTGCCCCTCACGCAGGACCGGCCCAAGTGCATGCTCGACATCAAGGGGCGCACGGTCCTCGAGCGCCAGCTCGAGACGCTGCGCGCCTGCGGCCTCCACGAGATCGCCGTCGTGCGCGGCTACCGCAAGGAGACCGTGGTCGCGCCGGGCGCGCGCCTGTACGACAACGACGCGTACGAGGAGACGGGCGAGCTGGCCTCGCTCTTCGCGGCGGAGCCCGAGCTCCAGGGGCGGTTCGTGTTCCTCTACTCGGACGTCCTGTTCGAGCGCGGCGTCCTCGAGAAGGTGCTGCGCGCGCCGGGCGACATCGTCATCGCGGTGGATCGCGCGTGGATGGACCAGCGCGACCGGCTCCTGCCGCTCGCGAAGCCCGTGGATCTGGTCGTGACGTCCGACCCGCCGCGGGCGGGCCGCCGGGCGCTCGGCGAGGAGGCCGTGGACCGGCTCGTGCGCATCGGCCAGCGCGTCCCGCCCGACACCGCGGGCGGCGAGTTCATCGGGCTGGCGGCGTTCTCGGCGCGCGGCGCCGAGCTCCTGCGCGAGACGTACGCGCACGCCCTGGCCGCGGGCGCGGCGCCGTTCCACGAGGCCGAGAGCGTCCGCCAGGCCTCGTTCACCGACGCGCTCCAGGCGCTGGTCGCCGCGGGCCATCCGGTGACGTGCGTGAGCACGTACAAGGGGTGGCTCGAGATCGACACGTTCGACGACTACCAGCGCGCCTGGGCGGAGATCCGGTCGTAGTGACCGGCGCGGCGCTCGCCGCCCTCCTGGGGCGCCACGGCTTCGACTGCTTCGCGGGCGTCCCCTGCTCGCTGATCGAGGGCGTGATCGGCGCGCTCGAGCGGGACCCGCGGGCGCCCTGGATCGCCGCGGCCCGCGAGGACGCGGCGGTCGGCCTGGCGGGCGGCGCGTGGTTCGGCGGGCGCCGGCCCGCCGTGCTCATGCAGAACTCCGGGCTCGGCACGAGCCTGAACGCCCTCGCGTCGTTCTCGCTGATGTACGGGCTGCCCGTGCTGCTCCTGGTGACGTGGCGTGGCTTCGGGGGCAAGGACGCGCCCGAGCACATCCTGACGGGCGCGATCACGCCGAGCCTGCTCGACCTCCTCGGCATCCCCCACCGGACGCTGGCCCGCGATTCCGTCGACGCGCAGCTCGACTGGGCGCGGAGGGACATGGACGCGAGGATGTCGCCGGTCGCGCTCCTGCTCCCCCCCGGCGTGCTGGAGACCGGCGGTGAGGCGGGGGCCGGGGCAGCCCCCTCCGCGCGGAACGACACTCGCTCGGGCACCGTCCCGGCCCCTGTCCCCGAAGAGGACCGGGAGCTCGCGCCGGTGATCTCGCGGCGCGAGGCCATCGCGGCCGCGGTCAAGCAGCTCGACGACGAGCCCGTGATCCACGCCAACGGCTACGTCTGCCGCGAGTCCTTCTCGGTCGCCGACCGGCCGCAGAACTTCTACATGCTCGGCTCGATGGGCCTGGCCTCGGCGATCGGCCTGGGGCTCGCGCTCGCCCGGCCCGGGCGGCGCACCGTCGTCTTCGACGGCGACGGCAACCTCCTGATGAGCCTCGGGATCGTCGGGACGGTCGCGAGCCTGCGTCCGGCCAACCTCGTGCACGTCGTCTTCGACAACGAGGTCTACGGCTCGACGGGCAACCAGGCCTCGCCCTCGCGCCACGTCCGGCTCGACCGGCTCGCGCGCGCCGCGGGCTACCGCACGGTGGCCGCGGTCACGGGCCCCGACGAGATCGCCGCGGCCGTGCGCGCGGCCCGCGCGGACGCGGGCCCGCACTTCGTGCTCGCGAAGGTGACGACCGAGGAGGCGGAGGTGCCGCGTATCCCGCACACGCCTCGCGCGATCCGCGACCGATTCAGGAAGGCGGTGGAGCGGCCGTGAAGGCGATCATCCTCTGCGCCGGCGTCGCCCGCCGGCTCGCGCCGCTCACCGACCGCACCCACAAGGCGCTCCTGCCCGTGGGCGGCCGCCCGGTCCTCGCGCGCATGCTCGAGGCGCTCGCGGCGGCCGGCCTCCGCGAGGCCGTCCTGGTCGTCGGCCACTGCGCCGACCAGGTCCGCCGGCTCGCGGGCGAGCGGGTCGGGCGGATGGTGGTGAGCTACGTGGACAATCCCGAGTACACGAAGGGCTCGATCCTCTCGCTCTACGCCGCGCGGGTCCACCTGGCGGAGCCGGCCCTCGTGATGGACGCCGACGTGCTGTTCCCGCGCGAGCTCCTGCGCCGGCTGCTCGCGACGCCCGCGCCGAGCGCGCTGCTCATCGACCGCGGCTTCCAGGACACGGGCGAGGAGGTCAAGCTCTACACGCGGGGCGACCGCGTGATCGCGCTCGGCAAGAAGCTCGTGCCCGAGGCGTGGGACACCGTGGGCGAGGGCGTCGGCTTCTTCAAGTGCGGCGCGGAGGCCGGGCCGGAGTTCGTGCGCCTGCTGAGGAAGAGCATCGAGGAGGGCGACGGCCTCAACGAGTACGAGGACGCGCTCCACCAGCTGCTCGCGACCCGCCACGTCGGCTGGGTGGACGTCACCGGGCTGCCCTGGACGGAGATCGACTTCGCCGAGGACCTGCGCCGCGCCGAGACGGACGTGCTCCCGCACGTCGTCCGGCTGGACGGCGCGTGATCCGGCAGGCCGCCCTCTACCTCGCCTCCTCCGACGACGCCCGCGCGGCCGCGCTCCCGGTCGCGGGCCGCCCGCTGGCCTTCCGCGCCGTCCTCGCCGCCGTCCGCGCGGGTGCCGCGCGGGTCGGCGTGCCGGTCGCGCTACGCGGGGCCGCGCTCGAGCGCGCCATCGCCCGGAGCCCGCGGGCCCGGGCCGCCGTGGTCTGGCTCCCGGACGGATGCCTCGACGACGCCCCCGCCCTGCTGCTGCCCGCCGCGGCGCTCGCCCCGCCGGACGCGCTCGCGCGGCTGCTCGTCGCCGAGCCGCCCGCCGTCCTCGTCGAGTCGCGCGCGACCGGCGCGCCCGTGCTCGTCGCCGACGCGGCGCTCGTCCGGGCGCTCGCCCCGCGGCTCGCCGCCGGCGCGCCCGTGGGCGACGCGCTCGCCGCGGCGCTCGCGCGCGGCGCCGGCCCGCTCCACGGCGACGCCTGGTTCGTCCGCGCGCGGGACGCGGCCGACGCCCGGCGCGCCGAGGCGCACCTCTACGCCGGCCTCGGGAGCCCGCTCGACACGCGCCTGGACCGCGCGGTGCACCGCCGCCTCTCGCGCCCGGTGAGCCACCTCGCCGTCGCCTGGGGCATCGGCCCGAACTCGGTCACGCTCCTGAGCCTCGGCGCGGGCGCGGGCGCCGGGTGGTGCCTCTGGGGTGCCACGCCCGCGAGCGCGCTCGCGGCGCTCGGCCTCTACCTCGTCGCGGTGGTCCTCGACCACTCCGACGGCGAGGTCGCGCGCCTCTCCCTCAGCGAGTCGGCGCTCGGGGAGTGGCTCGACATCGCCGCCGACACCGTGGTGCACGCGCTCCTCGTGCTCGGGATGGGCGTCACGACGGCGCGCGTCGCCGGCGGCGCGGGCGTCGTGGCGGGCGTCGTCGCCGCGGCGGGCGTGGCGGCGAGCGCGGTCCTGGCGAAGCTGTCGCCGACGATCGTGCTGCGCGGCGGCGGCGACCGGCTCGGCCGGCTGCTCGCGGGGCTCGGCAACCGCGACGGCTACTACGCGATGCTCGTCGGGTTCATCCTCGCGCTGGCCGCGCTCCCCACCGCGCTCCCCGCCCTGATGGTCCTCGTGGCCGCCGGCTCTCACGCCTACTGGCTCGGCCGCGCCGCCTACGCGCTCCGCCGCCGCTAGCGCCCGGTCGCGCCAGCGCCGTTCGCGAATCAGGCGCGCGCGCCGCCCGTCCCCGAGACCACGCCAGCGCGCGCGCGAGACCCGCGGGCCCGTGCGGCTGGGGTCGCAGGGATCCGTTCCCGCCATGCGGCAGCGGGCCGCACCCGCCCGGGTGGAGCCCAGCCGCGACGGGGCAGCGGACCGCTAGCGGGGCAGCGCGGCGGGCCGTGCCGGCCGCCCGCCGAAGACGGAGCGGAAGCCGAAGTACGCGATCGAGTCCTTCATGTTCGACACGAACCGCTTGAGCGGCGTCATGCGCGGGTCCGTGACGAACTCCATCGTGAGGCTCACGCGCTCCTCGCCCTCGCCGAGCGGGGTGATCGCGTGCCAGAGCTTGTCGCCGTTGAACAGGATGAACGTGCCGGGGTCGGTCCTGAGGCTCACCGCGACCGGCGTCCGGCCGGGCACCCCCCGGTGGAGCACGCACTCGAGCCGGCTCGAGGAGCGCTCGACCAGGCCCACGAGCACGGTGTAGCGCGCGGAGCGGTAGTACGAGGTGTCGTAGTGGAAGCCGATGTGGTCGCCCGGCTCCGTGTAGAAGTACAGCGCGCACGAGTGCGGGTCGGTCGCGGGGCAGAGCCCGAGGCGCGCGCCGGTGACGCGCGCCAGGAAGTCGAGGAACGCGGGCGCGCGGTACAGCGCCACGATCGCGGGCGCCTGCTCGACGAGCGTGTAGTAGCCGACGCTCCCGCCCTTCTTGTGCCGCGGGATGTAGTTGCGGTGGATCGCCGGCCGCACGCGGTCGACGTCGGCGACGAGCCGCTCGACGAGCGCCGGCGGCAGCCACCGCTCGACGTAGACGAACTCGTTCTGCTCCCGGTAGGCCGCGCGCAACGCCTCGACGTCCACACGCGCGATCGCCCCCGCCACCTCGTCCACGATCGGATCCATCGCCACCTCCCGGCGAGTCCTTATGCTACACTGACGCGGGAAATCACCGCGCGAGAATCACGCCGCGATCGTGTCGACAGGGGAGGCGCCCGTGGGATCCGTTCGAGTCGCCATCATCGGCGTCGGCAACTGTGCCTCGGCCCTCGTCCAGGGCGTCCACTACTACCGGAGCGCCCGCGAGGGGGAGTTCGTCCCGGGGCTGATGCACGCGCGACTCGGCGACTACCACGTCGGCGACATCGAGTTCTCGGCGGCCTTCGACATCGACGAGCGCAAGGTCGGCCGGGACCTCGCCGAGGCGATCGGCGCGCCGCCGAACAACACCGTCCGCTTCGCCGCGGTCCCGGCGCTCGGTGTCCCGGTTCACCGCGGGATGACCCACGACGGGCTCGGGCACTACCTGTCGCAGATGATCCGGAAAGCACCCGGCTCCACGGCCGACATCGCCGGGATCCTCCGCGAGACCGGCACCCACGTCGTCGTGAACTTCCTCCCGGTCGGCAGCGAGATGGCGACCAAGTGGTACGTCGAGCAGGTGCTCGACGCGGGCTGCGCGTTCGTCAACTGCATCCCGGTGTTCATCGCGCGCGAGGCGTACTGGCGCCGCCGCTTCGAGGAGCGCGGGCTGCCGGTCGTCGGCGACGACGTGAAGTCGCAGCTCGGCGCCACGATCGTCCACCGCGTGCTCACGCGTCTGTTCATGGACCGCGGGGTGCGTGTCGAGCGGACCAGCCAGCTCAACGTCGGCGGCAACACGGACTTCTACAACATGCTCGAGCGCCAGCGGCTGGCCTCGAAGAAGATCTCCAAGACCGACGCGGTGCGCTCGCAGCTCGCGCACGACCTGCCGGTCGACGCGGTCCACATCGGCCCGAGCGACTACGTGCCCTGGCTCGAGGACCGCAAGTGGGCGCACATCCGTCTCGAGGGCCGCGGCTTCGGTGACCAGCCCATCAACGTCGAGCTCAAGCTCGAGGTCTGGGACTCGCCGAACTCGGCGGGCGTCGTCATCGACGCGATCCGCGCGTGCAAGATCGCGGTGGACCGGGGCCTCAAGGGGGCGCTGTTCGCCCCGTCAGCCTACCTGATGAAGTCGCCACCGGAGCAGTGGGCCGACGACGTGGCCCACGAGCGCCTCGAGCGGTTCATCGCCGGCGACGAGTAGGTGGCGGTCGCACGCCGCATCGGACGTCCGCTTCGCCGGCTGGTGCGGCTGGCCTGCGCGCGGCCCACCCTGACGGTGGCGCTGGCGGTCGTCCTCGCCGCGGTCTCGATCGCGTACGCGCTCACGAGCCTGAGCTTCCAGACCTCCACGCTCAAGCTCCTGCCGCCCGGCCAGCCGTACGTCGAGAAGTACCGGCAGTACGACCGGGAGTTCGGCGAGCTGGACGAGCTGGCGATCGTCGTCCGGGCACCCTCGCTCGCGGAGGCCACGCACTACGCGAGCCGCCTCGTGCGCGAGCTCCGGGCGAGCGCGGTGCCGCTCGCCCGCGTCGCCTACCGCATCGACCCCAAGCAGTTCGAGGGCCGCGCGCTCCTGTACCTGTCCCGGGCGCGGCTGGAGGAGATCCGCGACAGGATCTTCGACTACCAGGACTTCATGGAGGCGTTCGCCGGCCGGCCGACGCTCGACCAGCTCGTCGACGGCGTCTCGACCCAGATCGCCGCCGCGTTCCTCACGAGCTTCATCGACCTCGGCCTCAGCGACGGCAAGGCCGCGGTGGACGTCCGCTTCGTGGAGGATCTCGTCCGGCAGGTCTCCGAGCGGCTCGACCGGCCGACGCCCTACCACTCCCCCTGGGGCGGCCTCTTCTCCGTGGGGCACGACTCGGCGAGCGCCGGCTACTTCCTCTCCGACGACGAGAAGCTCCTGTTCATCCTGGCCGAGCCCGAGGTCGAGCGCGGGAGCTTCACCGGCGAGCGGGCCGCGATCGAGGGCACGCGCCGGGTGATCGCCTCCCTCAAGGACGAGTTCCCGGACGTCGAGGTCGGCGTGACCGGCAAGCCGGCGCTGGCCAACGACGAGATGACCGCGGCCTTCCGCGACAGCGAGCGCGCGACGGTCCTCGCGTTCGCGCTCACCCTCGCCCTGCTGCTCATCGCGTTCCTCCGCCTCGGCAAGCCGCTCATGATGCTCGTCGTGCTCGCGCTCTCCCAGTGCTGGGCCATCGGGGTCGCGACGCTCGTCATCGGGCACCTGTCGCTGTTCTCGGTGATGTTCATCTCGATCGTCATCGGCATCGGCATCGACTACGGCATCTACTACCTGTTCCGCTACGAGGAGGAGCTGTTCCTCGGGCGCAACCTGCGCGAGGCGATCGAGATCACGGCGGCCCGCAGCGGCCCGGGCATGCTGCTCGGCGCGATCACCGCGGCCGGCACCTTCTACGTCCTCGGCCTCACCGAGTTCCGCGGCGTCCAGGAGCTCGGCTTCATCGCCGGCACGGCGATCCTGCTGTCGTGGCTCGCGATGATGACCGTGTTCCCGGCCACGCTCGTCCTCCTCGACCGGCGCCACGAGGTCCGCGCCGCGGGCGCGATCCCGCGCGCGATCGCGCTCGAGCGCGTGCACGTGCCGCTGATGGAGCGGCTGGCCGCGTATCCGAAGTCGGTGCTGCTCTTCGCGGCGGCGCTGACGGCGCTCTCCGTCTGGGGCCTCCGGGCGGTGCAGTTCGACTACAACCTGCTCAACCTCCAGGCCCGCGGGACCGAGTCCGTCGTGTGGGAGCGGCGCATCCTGGCGACCGCGGGCCGCTCCGGCTTCACCGCGCTCGCCAGCGCGGACTCGCTCGAGGAGCTCAGGCGCAAGAGCGAGGCCTTCGGCCGGCTGCCGACGGTCTCCGAGGTGGACTCGGCCCTCCTGCTGATCCCCGAGGACCAGGTCGCGAAGCGGAAGATCATCGCCGACTTCGCGCCGCTGGTCTCGCCGGTGCGCGTCGGGCGGCCGCGGCCGGCGGACGTCGAGCGGCTCATCGGGGCCCTCGACACCCTCACGCGCCGGTTCGGCATCGCGGCGAACGAGGCGCCCGAGGGCGAGGTCAAGACCCGGCTGGCCGGGGTGCGCGACCGGATCGAGCTGCTCGTGATCAAGCTGCGCCAGACCGACCGGGAGGTGAGCGAGCCCGCGCTCACCCACCTCCAGTCCCAGATCTACCGGGACTTCGTCCACAACTTCCAGCGCCTGCAGGGGAACGTGGCGCCGGGCCAGGTGGGGCTCGACGACCTCCCCCGGGAGATCCGGAACAAGTTCATCAGCCCGGCGGGCCGCTTCCTGCTGCAGATCCAGCCCGCCGTGGACATCTGGGACCGCGAGGGCGCGCTCCGCTTCGTGACCGAGCTGCGCGCGGTCGACCCCGCGGTCACCGGAACGCCCGTCATCACGTTCGAGGCGATCCGGTTCATGGAGCGCTCCTACCAGCACGGGACCGTGTACGCGGTGCTCCTCGTCTCGCTCGCCGCCGCCCTGACGCTGCGCCGCGTGCGCGAGACGCTGCTCGCGCTGCTGCCGCTCGGGCTCGGCATGCTGTGGACGTTCGGCCTGATGTACTTCTTCGACCTCAAGTTCAACATGGGCAACGTGTTCGGCCTGCCGCTCATCCTCGGCGCCGCGGCCGAGTACGGCTTCAACATCGTGATCCGCTTCATGGAGGGACGCGACCACGGCGGCCCGCTCGTCGCCCGCAGCACGCTCATGGCGGTCCTCGTGAACGGGCTGACGACGATCGTGGGGTTCGGCAGCCTGATGATCGCGGACCACCGCGGCATCTTCGGCCTGGGTCTCCTGCTGACGCTCGGCACGGCCACGAGCCTCATCGCCGCCCTCGTCGTGCTCCCCGTGTTGCTCCGCCTGCTCTACCGGCCGCCCGACGCGCTCCCGCGGCCACTCGTGCCGGCGGCGCCCGTCGAGGCCCAGCAGCGCTAGCTAGGCCTCGGCGTCCCTACCGCGAGCGGCGCGCGAGGAAGCGGACGAACTCGGCGCCCTCGCGGAGCCGGCGCGCGAGCACGCGGCGGTCCCGCGCCATCTCGCCGGCGAGCGCGAAGATCTTGCGCGGCCGGAAGTAGAAGCGCCGGTAGAAGGCGTCCACCGAGTCGAAGATCTCGGTGTGCCCCAGGTGGGGGTAGCTCAGCGCGCTCCGCTGCACGCCGCGCCCGTCGACCAGCGCGCGCCCCTCGAGCCACCCGTTCTCGAGCGCCTGGCGGTGCAGGGCCGTGCCCGGGTACGGCGCGGCGATCGAGACCTGGAGCGTGTCGGGATCGAGCTCGCACGCGTAGCGGATCGTCGCCGCGATCGTCTCCCGCGACTCGCCGGGCAGGCCCAGGATGAACGTGCCGTGGATCTTGATGCCGAGGGCCTTCGCCTCCCGCGTGAAGCGCTGCGCCACGTCCAGGCGGAGGCCCTTCCTGATGTTGTTCAGGATCTGCTGGCTCCCCGACTCGTAGCCGACCAGGAGCAGGCGCAGGCCGTTGTCCCGGAGCACGCGGAGGGTCTCGGCGGGGACGTTCGCCTTGGCGTTGCACGACCACGTGACGCCGAGCCGTCCGAGCCCGCGCGCGATCGCCTCCGCGCGCGGCCGGTCGTCGGTGAACGTGTCGTCGTCGAAGAAGAACTCGCGGACCTGGGGGAAGTGGCGCCGGGCCTGCGCGATCTCGCCGACGACGTGCGCGACCGAGCGCGTCCGGTAGCGCCGGCCGCCGACGGTCTGCGGCCAGAGGCAGAAGGTGCACCGGGAGCGGCAGCCGCGGCCCGTGTAGAGCGACACGTAGGGGTGCAGCAGATAGCCGATCGCGTAGTGCTCGACGGTCAGGTCGCGCTGGTAGACGTCCACCACCCACGGCAGCGCGTCCATGTCCTCGAGGACCGGCCGCGCCGGCGTGTGGAGGATCCGGCCGTCCTCGCGGTAGCTGAGCCCGAGCACCTCGCGGAGCGGGCGGCCCTCGGCGACCTCGCGGATCGTGAAGTCGAACTCGCTGCGCGCGACGAACTCGATCGCCTCGGAGGCGCGGAGGCTCTCCGCCGGGCGAACGGCGACGTGGGCGCCCACGAAGCCGATGCGGAGGCGCGGGTTCTCGCGCACGAGGGCCGCGGCGACCTCCACGTCGTGGGGGAAGGACGGCGTGCTCGTGTGCAGCACCGCGAGGTCGTACGCGCGCGCGAGCGGCAGCACGTCCGCGAGGCCGAGGCCGTCGGGCGGCGCGTCCACCAGGCGCGAGCCGGGCACGAGCGCGGCCGGCTGCGCGAGCCACGTCGGGTACCAGAACGAGCGGACCTCGCGTCGCGCCTGGTAGCGCGAGCCGGCGCCGCCGTCGAAGCCCTCCCACGCGGGGGGGTGGAGGAAGAGCGTCCGGAGCATCAGGCCGGGGAGAGCCGGCCGCATGCCGAGGGACAGTCGTGGGCGCAGACCGAACGCATGGCCGGCAACAAAGGTATCATGGCCGCCGGCCATGCTCGGCTTCGTGGGACGGCTGAACCCGTTCAAGACGCCCGAGGCCCGGCGCCTCGCCGTGCTCTTCGGCGTCGTCTACTTCGCCCAGGGCATGTGGTCGCTGCCGGCCCAGAGCATCACGATCGTCCTGAAGGACCGCGGGCTCGGCCCGGGGCAGATCGCCGACTTCTTCCTGCTCAGCACGATCCCGTGGCTGATCAAGCCGGCCTACGGGCTCCTGTCCGATTTCGTCCCGCTCTTCGGCCGCCGGCGGAAGAGCTATTTCCTCGTCACGTGCGGGCTCGCGGCGGGGTCCGCCGGGGTCCTCGCCTCGGGCCTGCTCATCTCCGACGGCCCCATCCGCACCTACGCGTGGACGCTCCGCGGGCTCGGCTTCGAGTACCCGCTCTCCTTCACGCTCGTCGCCGGCGTGGGCCTGTTCACGGCGATGGCGCTCGGCCTCGCTTTCACCGACGTGCTGACCGACGCCATGATGGTCGAGAGCGGCCGGCCGCGCGGCCTCACCGGCGCCTTCCAGTCGGTCCAGTGGGCGTGCATCACCATCGCCCTGGTCCTGGTCGGCGTGGCGGGCGGCTGGCTCGCGGAGCGGCGCGCGCTCCCGCTCGCGTTCGGGCTGGCGGCGGGCTTTCCGCTCGTGTCGCTCGGCATGGCGGCCGTCTTCGTGCGCGAGCCCCGCGCGCGCGTGGACCGCGCCGCCTTCCGCGCCACCTGGACGGCGATCCGCGCCGCGCTCGCCACCCGGGAGGTGTGGGCGGTGGCGGGCTTCATCTTCTTCTGGACGTTCAGCCCGAGCTTCGGCCCGGCCTTCCTCTTCTACCAGACCGACACGCTCGGCTTCGGCCAGCAGTTCATCGGCCTGCTCGGCTCGCTCGGCGCGGCGGCCGGGGTGGCCGGCGCCGCCGTCTACGCGCCGGTCTCGCGGCGGCTGCCGCTGCGGCGCCTCATCAACTGGTGCATCGGCGCCGCGGTCGTCGGCACCCTCGCCTACCTCGTCTATCGCGATCCCGTCTCGGCGATCGTGATCGACACCGTCTTCGGCGCCATCGGCATGCTCACCCAGCTCGCGTTGCTCGACCTGGCGGCCAAGGCCTGCCCGCGGCGCGTGGAGGCGACGTTCTTCGCGCTCCTGATGTCCGTCTACAACGGCGGGGCCCAGCTCTCCCAGAACGTCGGCGCGCGCCTCTACGAGTCGGTCGGCTTCACCTGGCTCGTGCTGATCTCGACGGCGATGACGGCGCTGGTGTGGGTCCTGGTGCCGCTGGTGAAGATCGACCGCATCGAGGCGCGCGCGCGCAGCGAGGCCGGAGCTTAGCCCCGGCCCGCCCGGCGGGCCGACTCGCGGGCCTCGGCCGAGAAGATCCCTCGTGTCATGAGCGCGGCCGCGGCCTTCGCGCGCGCCTCGTAGACGTCGGCGCGCACCGCGTGGACCGCGGCGTCGTCGGGCGCCGCCGCCGCCGCCCAGTCGATCAGGTGGCTCGCCAGGTCGAGGCGGCCGCCGGTGGCCAGCTCCCGGGCGCGGCGCGCGAGGGCCGCCACCCCGCCCGCGAGCTGCACGACCTCGGCGCCGAGTTCGCGCTGGGACGCGGGCTTCAGGTGCGAAGCGATGCCGTCCCACCAGCCGCCGTAGAGGCGCCAGATGTTGCGCACGACGTACTCGGGCTCGTCGTAGACGGCCTGCAGATACGGCCGCTGCGCCAGGCGCGCGGGCGGCATCACCTCGCGCAGGATCGTCTCGAGCGTCGCGCCCGCGTTCATGCGCGCCACGGTCTCGCTCACGAGGTGCTCGAGCCACTCGGCCGTCTCGCCCAGCGCCTGGCGGACGCGCTCCCGGCCGACGATCGGCATCCCGTGCCCCGGGATCAGGAGCTCGGCCTCGCACGCGCGCATCGCGCGCAGCGAGGCGGCCCACTCGGCCGCGTAGCGCTGGACCTTCTGCGGGTTGCCGGCGTTCGGCGCGACCCAGATGAACTGGTCGCCGCTCCAGAGAACGCGCCGCTCGGGCCACCAGATCCACGTGTGGTCGTCGGTCTCGCCGCGCGCGTGCCGGAGCTCGAGCACCACCTCGCCCGCTTCGAAGCGGAGCGCGTCATCGTAGGCCGTGTCCGGGTAGTCGTACTCGGTGGGCCACGTCGGCGGGATCCCGAACTGCCGGGCGTTGATGAGCCCGTTGAAGCCGCTGGTCCGCGTGTAGCGCTCGAAGCGGGCCGCGACGTTCCGATGGCCGACGATGCGCGGCCGGTCCCAGCCCTTCGCCCGGGCCTCGGCGAGGAAGGGCGGCATGCCGCAGGCGTGGTCGGCGTGGCCGTGCGTGTAGATCGCGGCGAAGAGAGGCCCCCCGGCCACCGCGCGCACGGCGGCGAAGGTCTTCTCCCGCGCGGCGTAGTTCGAGGTGTCGACGAGGACGAGACCCGCCCGCGTGGCGAGGACCGTCATGTTCGCGAACGTGTGCAGGAAGTGCAGGCCGGGCCGGAGCTCCTCGACCTGGCCCGTCGGCTTCCAGAGCTGGGCCGCGGGGACCGCGCCCGACCAGAACGCCTCGGCCAGGTCGAGGATCGCGCCCACGCCCTAGTCCGTGAGCGAGAGGTAGAACTGCACCTCGGGCGGGCCCGCGACGAGCGGGTCGCGGCGCTCGCGGAAGGCCGCGAGGTGCGGCGCCTTCCGGTGCAGATCGAAGGCCGCGTCCGAGCGGTACTGCTCGTAGAACAGGAACAGGTCCGGCTGCTTCTTCGACCGGTGCAGCCGGTACACGAGACAGTCGGGCTCGGCCTTCACCACCGCCGCCACCTGCTCGGCGAGGATCGCTGCCAGCTCGTCACCCCTGCCCGGCTTCGCCGAGAGCGTCGCCACCACGGTCAGCACGTTCGTCATCACGCCTCCCTGTCGTCGTCTGTATGTGCGCTGCGCGTCGCCGCCGCGTGGGCGCGCCTGAGCCAGCGTAACGCACGCGCGACGTCGGACGGCTCGATCACGTCCGTCTCGACCCAGCCGCGCCGCGCGAACCGCCGGTGCGGGCGCATCCCCGCCTCCTTGAGCGCACGGGCCTGATCGGCCGTCGCGAGCCGGATCCAGAGGTCGCGCTCCTTCTCGCGCAGCGGGAAGCACGCGAAGAGCGTCTCGCCGGCGAAGTAGCCCCAGCGGCCGAACATCGGCGTGATGCGGACGCCCTCCCACCCGCGGAGCGTCTCGTTGAGCCGGTGCGCGGGGCCGGTCCCGCCGCGCGCCAGCGTGCGCCGCACCTTGCGCCCCTTCCCCATGCCGCGGAAGCGGCGCGCGGCTATGGCCAGACCTGGGTGTAGGCGAAGCGCGCGCGCGCGCTGGCCGCGCCGAAGCGGGCGTCGTACTCGGCCCGGAGCGCCCTCATGTGCTCCGACGCCATGAGCCGCCTGTAGTTCGCCTCGTCCTGGAGCTCGTACACCGCCATGTACTGGTAGCGGTCCTCGCCCTCCAGCGCCCGGTAGCGCCGGGCGCTCACGGCGCCGGGCCATCGGAGGAACTGCGGCACGTGCTCCTCGTTGTACCAGCGGTTGAACGCCTCTTCCTGATCCGTGCGGATGGTCGCCTTCACGATGAACAGCACTGTCGCCATCGCGTCTCCTCGCAGCGGGCGGATTCGAGCGCCGCCCATTCTGCCATTGACAGGCTCTCCGTCGCCATGCGAAAAGAGGCGTTGCCATGGCGGCCGAGACACACGCGCGCGTGACGTTCGCGCCCGTCGAGGGGGCCGCCCGGCTCTTCACCCCGGCCTTCTGCGCGTACCTGGCGCTGCTCCACGACCGCCTGGACGCGCGCGCCCGGGCGCTCCGCGCCGCGCGCCGCGCGACGCTCGAGCGCGCGCTCCGGCAGCACCTCCTGCCCGGGCACCCGCCGAGCTCCGAGGCCACCGCGGCGCCCTGGCAGGTGCCGCCCGTGCCGGACGAGCTCCGCACGCCGGGCATCGAGATCTCCGGCCCCTGCTCGATCACCTCGATGTTCATCAACGCGCTCAACCCCGGCCCCGAGGGCGAGCGCGCCGAGGGGGATCTCGACGACGACGAGGACTCGGGCGGGCATCGCCTGCTCGACACGGTGCGCGCCGCGCACAACCGGCTCGCCGCGGTGAGCCGCGAGCTCGCGTTCGAGGACACGGAGCGCGGCAAGAGCTACCGGATCGCGCCGGGCGAGCTGCCGTTCTTCATGCACCGCGAGCGGGGCCTGCACCTCGACGAGCCCGACGTCACGGTCGATGGCGCGCCCGTCAACGCCGCGATCCTCGGCACCGCGCTCACGCTCTTCTACGCCGGCCGCGCCCAGGCCGATCGCGGTCAGGGCATCTACTTCTACCTGCCGAAGCTCGAGCACGCGCCCGAGGCGCGCTGGTACCGCGACCTGTTCGACCTCTCGGCCGGGCACCTCCCCCACCTCCGCGGCGCGACGGTCCGCGGGATCGTGCTGGTCGAGTCGCTGCCGTGCGTGTACGAGATGGAGGAGATGCTCTGGGCGCTCGGGCCCTACGCGGCCGGGCTGAACGCCGCGCGCTGGGACCTCAAGGCGTCGATCTTCGAGTACGTCATGGCCGACCCCGCGCAGGTCTGGCCCGACCGCTTCGGTGTGGACATCAAGACGACGCCGTTCCTCGCGAACATCTTCCGGCGGCTCGTCGCGATCTGCCTCCGGCGCGGGGCCGTGCCGATCGGCGGCATGGCGACGGCGCTGCCGTCCAACGACCCCGAGGTCAACCGCGTCGCGGCCGCGGCGATCCGCGCGGACAAGGAGTGGGAGGCCGCGCAGGGCTTCCTGCGCGGGTGGGTCGCCCACATCTTCCACATGAAGACCGCGGCCGACCCGTTCAAGACGCTCCGCGCCACCGGCTGGCGGCCGACGCCCGAGATGGCGAACCCCGACACCTACCCCGTGCGCCTCGAGGTGCCGGCGGGCCCGATCACGCTCGAGGGCACGCGCCGCAACGCGCGCATGGTGATCGAGTACGTGGAGGGCTGGCTCAACGGCCGCGGCGCCAAGGGCATCGACAGCCTCGAGGGCAAGCCCGGCGTCCACCCGGCGCTCATGGAGGACCTCGCCACCGGCCGCATGTCGGTCGCGCAGATCGCGCAGCGCATCGTGCACGGCGCCAGGGACGCGCACAGCGGCGCGGCGCACGACGCCGCGCTCGTCAAGCGGCTGCTCCAGGAGGAGCTCGCCGACATCCTGCCGCGGCGGCAGGGTGCGGACACGCACGAGCGCTACCGGAAGGCCGTGAGGATCGCGATGCGGTGGATCCGGAACTACACCGCCTTCGACTTCCGGAGCCTGGGCTCGTACACCCGCGCCGAGCTCGAGGCGATCGCCGCCGCGCCCGACGCCCTCTGAGGCCTCAGGGCCGGCGGCCGGTGAGCCGCGCCAGGGCCTCGCGCGCGCCCGCGTGGCCGGGGTCGAGCTCGAGGGCCTCGCGGTACTCCCGGAGCGCGTCGAACCGCTCGCCGATCTTCTCGTAGGCCCGGCCGAGCGCCACGCGCGGCTCCGCGCTCCGCGGCAGCTGGGCCTTCAGGGTGCGCCACTCGTTGATCGCCTGGAAGTACTGCTCGCTCGCCCACAGCCGGCGCGCCAGCCGCTCACGGTAGCGCGTGGCCGTCGCGTCGAGCGCCACGGCACGGCGGAGGTGCTCGAGCGCCGCGTCGGGCGCGCCCGCCCCCTCGAGCGCGACGCCCAGCCCGAACTGGGCCTCGGCGTCCCGCGGGTCGCCGGCGAGCGGTCGCCACGCGGCCACGGCCGGCTCCCAGAGCTCCCGCTCGAGGAGGTAGCGCGCGAGCGCGCGCCGGTAGCGCTCCGGGCGCGTCCAGTCGTCGCCCGCGCGCCGCCGCACGAGCGCCGCGAGCCGCGCGGGCCGGAGGGCGAACGGCGGCGGCGGCGGGTCGATCCGCGCCCGGTCCTCGGCGAAGACGAGCGCCGCGCGCAGGTTGTCGAGCGCGCCCGGGTCGCCCCGGCGGGCGCGCACGTCGCCGAGCGCGCGGTTGAGCTCGGGATTGGACGGGTCGGCGCCCAGGGCCTCGCCGAGCTCCGTCTGCGCGGCGGCGTCGCGGCCGAGCCCCGCCAGGCCGAGCGCGAGCATGTAGCGGAGCGCCGGCCGCTCGGCCTCGCTCGCGCTCGCGAGCGCCGCGCGGTACGCCGCGAGGCTCGCCGCCACGAGGCGCCGGTCCTCGAGCCGGAGCGCCAGGTCGAGCCGGTCCACGACGGTCTCGGGCACGAGCGCGAGCCACTCCGCGTCGGTCAGCCCGACGCCCCGCCAGAGGTCCACGAGGCCGGGCAGGAGCGCCGGCCCGCGGCGCACGGCCTCCCGCGAGGCGCGGAGCCCGAGCGCGGGCGCCTCCCGCATCGCGAGCCGCGCGAGCGAGTCGTAGAGGCGCGGGTTGTCCGGCGCGAGCGCGATCGCCCGCGCCGCGTGCGCGAGCGCCGGGGCGACGCCCGCCACGCCCGTCCGCTCGTCCACGACGGCGGCCACCGCCTCGAGCCAGGCGAGCTGGTGGTGGACGAAGGGATTGGTCGGCCCCAGCGCGAGCGCGTCCCGGAGGTCCGCGCGCCCCTCGGCGAGGAGCCCGTCGGCGATCCGCCGGCGGACGTCGACCGGCTCGGACGAGCCGCGCCCCTGCCACACGGCGAACGCCTCGACGCGCCGGGCGGCGGCGCGGGTCATGCGCGCCGGGATGTTCCAGCGGTCGAGCGAGAGCACGACGCCGGCGCGCGCGGCGTCCGGCACGCGCCCGACCTCGTCGAGGAGCGAGTGCGCGAGCGCGCCGCGCAGGGCCCAGGCGATCCAGCCCGCGAGGAGCGCCGCCGCGACCAGGCCGAGCGCGCCGAGATCGG